>OGIM01000016.1_pt1 | contig 122624 bp, 116 predicted proteins | sample 1571801 | NCBI WGS metagenome assembly OGIM01 (sample SAMEA2582106, study PRJEB24529) | metagenome | biome: Human gut stool | place: China | collected 2011
GACATTCAAGGCAAAAAAGCAATGACCTTGCGGTAAGGAGGAACTGAAATGGAACGTACATTTTCACCCATGATCCGGCAGTATTCTGCCATTGATGGTTTGCAGCAGGCGTATACGCTGGTGTATGCCATGGAGGTAGAGGGCACACAAGGTTGTCGGCTGACCCTGTGCCAGATCGGCAGCCGACAGCAGATCGTCAGTCAGCATGTTGCGGCAGCGCCGGAGTTCTGTTACCGGCTCCTGCGCTACTTGTGTGAAAATGGAGTTCAGCCGGAGCTCTGGCGGGATGCGGTCACAGACCTGACAGCTGCCGGGCTGGTAGGCGAGAAAGGCGGCGCATGGCGTGAACAGTGAGCGAACAGCCCAACTGCAAGTCGCCCTTGCAAGCTATGACCTGAGGGAGCTGCGTGTCCAGAAGCGTTATTTGCAGGAGCAGGGAACCGCCATCGTATGCACCTGTTTTTGCAGCGGCGAAAAGCTGCTGGCACAGCTGCGGCAGGGTGTCCGTTACGATGCCGTGGTGCTTTGCAGCGAGCTGACGGACTTGTCCGCAGAGCAATTTATCCGGCAGCTGTACCAGTTGAAGGAGCGGCCGACGCTGCTCGTACAGAGCCATGGCCGCAGCAGCGGCACGGCGTTGCAAAAGCTCCGCGAGGGGTGCTACTGCGTAGAGGGCACCGAGCTGAAAAGGCTGCTGTGGCAGCTTTACCGGATGCCCGAGCGGCAGAACCGGCAGCTGGAGCAGCGGTGCAGTCAATTGTATGCAGCGTGGGGCATCCCGCAGGGGGATGTCAACGCCGGATACCTTTCCGGCGCGGTCAGCATCGCATGCAGCACCAGCCAGAAGCTGGCGATCCGCAAGGAGATCTTGCAGGCTGTGAGCGAGCAGTTTGATACATCGGTCGCTGCCGTGGAAAGCGGCATCCGCCGGATGGTGGATCAGCTGGAGGAAAAGCCGACCCCTGCGTGGCTGGCGTTTAAAGCTGATACAAGGCTGGGCAGCGGTAAGCCCACCACCGGCAAGCTGATCTACGCGGTCAGGGATGTTGTGCTGCGGCAAAAGTCCCCGTAAGGCTTGCGCACGGCTGCGGCAGTTGGAACACTGTGGTGTTCCGTTGAAAAAATGGCATCGCCCGGGGAGGCAGAGCAATGGAGCAGCAAAGGACAGAAATGCGGTCTATCACCGCAGAGCAGCAGAAGCGGGTCGAGGAGGTCTGCTTCCGTTCGCTGGCGCTGATCGGGCGCAACTGTGAATATCTGGAGCAGCATTTTGACCGCACCGGTGCAGACGAGTCTGCCCGGCAGGCGGTGGCGGATATCAACACCGCCGCCTTGCAGCTGGACCGCACCCTCAGCGAGGCAATCACCCTGCTGGAATTTCTGCACGAGGAAGCAAAACCGCAGCTGTACCCCATTGATCTGTGCGAGCTTTTGCAGCAGGTGGCGGCACAGTCTGATATGATCCGGGCACAGCTTGGGGTGGATATCCGGCTGGACTACGGCGGGTGCACCACCTGCTGCGTAATGGCAGACCGCAGAGATGCGGAGCTGCTGTGCCTGCATCTGCTCTCCAATGCATTGCACGCCAGCCGGGAGGGCGGCAGCGTCTGCATTGCACTGCGCCGCACCGAAAGCGGCTGGCAGCTGACGGTCACCGATGATGGCTGCGGGCTGCCCGGCGAGGATGCGCAGGCAGCGCTGGAAAACCGCCGCAGCTTTCTGGGCGGGGCACAGCTGGGGCTGCTGCTCTGCCGGGAGTGCTGCCGCCGGATGGGCTGGAGCTTACAGCTGGAGCCTGCGCCCGAAAAAGGCACACAGGCTGTGGTGAGCATCCCGTTGTACGCAGGCGAAAGCCGCCCCGATGGCACGGTGGAGCTGCGCACCGACTCGGAGACCGAGCGGGAACAGCGCAAGTATCATCTGCGCGCCATGCTGGTGCGGGAGATGCGCACCATGCCGGAGCGCGGCGACCCGGAAGAAGAGTTTTAATAAGGTGGCAAGGCCGCTGCACAGTGTTTTGTGCGGCGGCCTTGCTTATTTTGCGCCCGGTGCTTTCCTGCAAGCGCAAAGCATGGTATACTGAAAGCTGAAAACAAAAGCTTGGAGGAGCAACAATGACAAACAAGAAGCTGAACTACCCTGCAATTGCCAAGGAGGCGGCCATCCTGACCGGAGCCGTTGCCATTATTGCAGCGGCGGTCTATTTTTTTCTGGTGCCCAGCCATACATCCGTCAGCAGTATTTCCGGCCTTGGCATCGTGCTTTCTAATTTTGTGCCGCTGCCGCTTTCGACCATTACCATGGTGCTGAATACCGTGCTGCTCATTATCGGTTTTTTCACCTGCGGCAGAGAGTTTGGCGCAAAAACCGTGTATACCAGCGTGATGCTGCCGGTATTTCTGGGGCTTTTCGAGCGGCTGTTCCCGGATTTCGGCTCCATGACCGGCAGTCAGGAGCTGGATGTGCTGTGCTATATTCTGGTGGTCAGCGTAGGTCTGAGCATCCTGTTCAACCGCAACGCATCCTCCGGCGGGCTGGATATCGTGGCAAAGATCATGAATAAGTACCTGCACATGGAGCTGGGCAAGGCGATGTCCCTTTCGGGTATGTGCGTGGCGCTTTCTGCCGCCCTTGTCTACGATAAAAAGACCGTGGTGCTGAGCATTCTTGGCACTTACTTCAACGGCATCGTGCTGGATCATTTCATCTTCGATAACAGCATCAAGCGCCGGGTGTGCATCATTACCGAGAAGGAGGAGGTGCTGCGGCAGTTCATCATCAACGACCTGCACAGCGGTGCCACCATGTACGAGGCCATCGGTGCATATAACTTTGAAAAGCACAACGAGATCATTACCATCGTGGACAAAAACGAGTATCAGAAGCTGATGAACTTCATCAACCGCGAGGACCCCAAGGCCTTTGTCACGATTTATAATGTATCCAGTATGCACTACCAGCCCAAGCGCTGAGCGGCACAGGGAAGGGAAGCAAAAGCTGTGCCCGGGGCTTTTCCGCAGCGGAAAACCGTGGTAAAATAAGAAAAAACGGAAAGGAACAACAGCCATGGACATCAGACTGGTTTGCAGCGATATTGACGGTACGCTGTTGCAATACGGCAAAAAAGAACTGGAGGGCGAGATCTTCGACCAGATCCGGGCGCTGCATCAGCGGGGCATCTGGTTCTGCCCGGCCTCCGGGCGGCAGTATACCAGCCTGCGCAAACTCTTTGCACCGGTGGCAGACTGCTGCGTGTTTATCTGCGAAAACGGCGGCACCATCTTTAAAGAAGAACAGTGCATCGCCAAAAATCCCATGCCGCGGGCGCTGGCAGAGGAGATCGCCAACGATATGTGGACCCGCAGTGAGGGACAGGGCGAGGTGATGCTCTCCGGCCAGAACACCGCCTACCTGATGGAGCGCGGCCTTGGGATGCTGCAGCGGGTGCAGTTCGTGGGCAACCACTACCAGATCATCCACAGCCCCGCCGAGGTGCCGGAGGACATCACCAAGGTGTCGGTGTACCTGCACGAGGGCGTGGAGAACTATGTAGAGCGCTTTGTGCCCCGCTGGAAACAGGCGAACTGCGCCGTGGCGGGGCCGTTCTGGATCGATACCACCTTTGCCAACAAGGGCATCGGGGTGCAGTGCGTGTGCAGCACCCTTGGCATCGACCCCGCACAGGTCATGGCCTTTGGCGACAACTACAATGACGAGACCATGCTGGATGTGGTGGGCGTGCCCTACATTATGGATAACGCCGCCGCTCCGCTGCGGGCAAAATACCAAAACCACACCCCCCGCCCGGAGGATGTGCTGGCGCAGCTGCTGGCACAGCAGCCGTAAAGGGGGAGAGCCCATGGACCGCAAGGGATTGGAACAGCTCATTTTTGATACTTACAGCGTAGAGCCAGACTACCCGTGGATGGACACCCCGGAGTCGGCAGTGTTCCGCCATGCGGCAAACCGCAAGTGGTTTGCGCTGGTCACTACCGTGCCCAGAAGCAAACTGGGGCTGCCCGGGCAGCAGCCGGTGGATATCGTGAACCTGAAGTGTGACCCCATCCTCATCGGCTCCCTGCGGGCAGAACCGGGCTTTTACCCGGCCTACCACATGAACAAGGAAAACTGGATCACCGCCGCATTGGACGGCAGCGCCCCGGAGGATAAGCTCCGTCTGGTGCTGGACATGAGCTACAACGCAACTGCACCCAAGCTGCGAAAAAGAAAGCTTGACCGCAGCAAAATAAGAGCGGACGCTGCAATTGCCGCCCGCTCTCATTCGTATTCAGGGTAAAGGGACTGCATTTTGCAAAAGGAGGAAGCTATGGCTATTTTTGAAAAGACCATCCGCAACCAGAACTTCGACACCCTGCTCCGCAAGCTGGAACACGCCATCCCGGACAGCAGCTGGTCGGCAGAGCTGGAAGCCGGCAGCGACTTCAAGGAGGGCAGCGCTCGGTGCAGCGTGCGGGTGTTTGAGCGGTACAGCGTGGTGGGCGGCAACCGCCTTAGCCTGACGCTGACCTTGTTCCAGAACGGGGACACGCCCATCCGGCTGTCGGCCATTGCAGCGGGCGGCAGTCAGGCGGTGTTCTTTAAAATGAACACCCTTGGCGAGGACGCTTTTTTGGAGGACGTAAAGCAGCTGCTGGAAGAAATTTTGGAGGGCTAATATGTTTTATAGTGGGTTTGACGCGCTGTTCAGCATCCTGTTCCCGCTGGTGTTTCTGGTGGTGCTGGGCATGATCCTGTTTACCATAGTGGGCAATCTGCGCACATGGAGCAAAAATAATGCGTCCCCGCGCCTTACCGTCCCGGCCACTGTGGTGGCCAAGCGGATGAATGTTTCCCGCCATCATACGGACAATACGATGTCGCATACGTTCACTACCTATTATGCCACCTTTCAGGTAGAAAGCGGTGACCGCATGGAACTTGAAGTAGGTGGGTCGGACTATGGAATGCTTGTAGAGGGCGACACCGGAAGGCTGAGCTTTCAGGGCACGCGCTATCTGGGGTTTGAACGGAAGGACGGGTGACCGATATGCAGCAAAAGCATTCAAGCGTGCCGGAGATCGTGGGCAGAAGCCTGTTTTATACACTGACGAATTACCTGCTTATCAGCATGGAGCTGTCCTTCCGTGCGCAGTGGCTCTCGGTCTTGTTCTCGGCGGCGCTTGTATGGTGCAATATGGAGTATTGGAACGCCATTTACAGGCTGACCGGCAAAAAGCTTGCCGCATGGGTCTTGTGGGGCGTCTGCATTGCTGTAAGCACAGGCATTGCGTATTTTGCGGGGTATATCCAAGGAGCACTTGTTCCGCTTGCAATATAATAAACGCGCTGCTGCGCCGTATTTTTGATAAAACCGCAGAAGCTGTGACAAAAGTATTATTCTTTTATGAATTTTAGCACTCTGCACTTGACAATGCTAAAAAATCGTGTTATAACAGTGGCGTGCTCAGGAGGAAGGGCAAAAGGAGAGCCGCAAGGCTCCCCGGAAAGCCCTTTGCAGGGAGCTTCAAAATGTAATTTTATACCCGACCCGAACGCCGGGATTGGAGGTATGTTTTATGTTTATGCCGACTGTTTTTCATGAGAACCTGTTCGATGATCTCTTTGATCCGTTCTGGAACGAGGGTGCACTGGAGCGTGCGATGAACCGCGAAGCCCGCGACACCTTTGGTAAGCGCGGTGCAAACATGATGAAGACCGATGTCAAGCAGACGGACAACGGCTACGAAGTGGACGTTGATCTGCCGGGCTGCAAGAAGGAAGACGTTCAGATGGATCTGAACGACGGCTACCTGACCATTCAGGCAGTGCGCAGCCACAGCAATGACGAAAAGGACAACAAGGGCCGCTATGTGCGGCGCGAGACCTTCTCCGGCAGTTGCGCCCGCAGCTTCTATGTGGGCGAAGTAAAGAAGGAGGACATCCACGCAAAGTTCGAGGATGGCGTCCTGCACATCCAGCTGCCCGCTCCTCAGCAGACGAAGGCTTTGCCTGAGAACCCGAATCTGATCGAGATCGAGTAAATGCCGACCGTGTGCGCCAAGGCATAACGTATATAGGATGCCCCCGGAGAGCAACAAGCCCTCCGGGGGCATTTTTTGTGTACAGGCTTTCGATAACGGAGAGGGGAGAAAATACCTGTTTTTGCCAGAAAACTTTATTTTTCCACCGTTTCGTGGTATCCTTATAAGGCGCACGCAATACAGGCCTGTGGCTGCACTGGCAGCGGCTGCGGACTGCGTGCGGCAAAAAAAGAACGTATAGAAGGGAAAAGGGGGATAAAAGTCATGGGCGAATTTGCCTTTCAGACTTTACGGGAAAGTATCACCTCCGCCATCAGAAGCAAGATCCTTACCGGGGAGCTGCAGCCGGGCGTAAAACTGGCCGAGCAGAAACTGGCCGAGGAGTTCGGCTCCAGCCGGGCACCCATCCGGGAGGCGCTGCGACAGCTGGAGCAGGAGGGCATGGTCGAGTATTCGCGCAACGTGGGCTGCTCGGTGCGCCGGGTAAAGCCGGAGGACGCCTACGAGATCTATCTGCTGCGGGCAAATCTGGAAATGACGGCGCTGCGCTATTTTGACTGCAAATTTACGGAAGAGGATCTGCACACCCTGCGCGGTATCTTAGAGGAGATGCGCAGCGTCCGGCCGGGGGATCTTTCGCAGATCGTGGAGAACGACAACCGCTTCCACGCGGTCATCGTGCAGCGGGCGGGGCTGCCCAGACTGCTGAAATTCTGGGACGATCTGAACTACGGCAACCTGCTTGTTGGGGTGAGCAGCGGCTCTAACCACGAGACGCTGGCACAGCGGCAGAACGGCATCCACACCAAACTGTACGAGGCGCTGGCAAGCGGCGACACCGAGGCTGCCTGCCGCGCCGTCTACGCCCACTACATGGAGCCCATGGAACGGATGCGCAGCGCAAACAGCGCCGTTCAGGCAGCGGACGAAACAGCAAAATAAAGGGGAATTTGGCTGACCATCTAAATTTTGACCAATCATTTTATGGAAATTGCAGATTGTCTACAATCTGCAATTATGCTATACTATCAAAGTGATCGGTCGAGTACTGCTGTATTTTTGGTAAAAATTGCGAAATGTATGCGGAACATCGGCCTTCTTACAGGAACTTCCGCCCTGTGTGGAAAAGAAAGAGAGGAATTGTCCGCATGTCTAACAAAGAAAAAGCCACAAAGATCTCGTGGCTTACCCTTGCCTTCATGGCCTTTTCTACGGTCTGGGGCTTCGGCAACATTACCAACGGCTTTGTGTACTTTAACGGTCCGCAGGTCATCTTCAGCTGGATCTTCATGTTTGTCCTGTACTTCATCCCCTATGCCTTGATGGTGGGTGAGCTGGGCTCTGCCTTTAAGAACGAGGGCGGCGGCGTCAGCTCCTGGCTGCACCAGACCACCAACGCCAAGCTGGCCTACTACGCCGGTTGGACCTACTGGGCCTGCCACATCACCTACATTGCCAGCAAGGGCAGCGGCTTTTTGAAAGCGCTGAGCTGGGCCGTTTTCCGCAACGCGGAGACCTACGATTCCTTCCCCACCCGCTATATCCAGCTTGCCACCTTCTGCATCCTGCTGCTGGGCTGCTACATTGCAAGTCTAGGTCTGAACCCCCTGAAAAAGCTGCTGACCGCCGCAGGCACCTGCACCTTCGTCATGTCCCTGCTGTACATCCTGATGATGTTCGCTGCCCCGGCCATCAACCCCACGGCAGAGTACGTCCACGCCAACCTGAGCTTCAGCAGCCTCATTCCCAACTTCAACGTCACCTACTTTACTTCTCTGTCCATTCTGGTGTTCGCTGTGGGCGGCTGCGAGAAGATCTCTCCCTACGTCAATAAGGTCGAGAACCCCAGCAAGGGCTTCCCCCGCGGCATGATCGCGCTGGCCGTCATGGTGGTCACCTGCGCCATTCTGGGCACGCTGGCCATGAGCCGTATGTTCGACCCCGCCGTCATCAACGCCAGCGCAGAGAGCTTCAACGCCTATGTCGCCAACAGTTCCTACTGGGCTTTCCAGAAGCTGGGTCAGTACTACCATGTGGGCGATCTGTTCATGATCATCTACGCCCTGTGCAACGTCATCAGCCAGCTCGCCGTGCTGATTTTGAGCATCGACGCACCGCTGCGTATGCTGCTGGATAACGAGCACACCAAGCAGTTCATCCCGAAGGCTCTGCACAAGGTCAACGCCCACGGTGTGCACAGCAACGGCATCAAGATGGTGGCTGTGCTGTCCGGCTCCATCATTCTGGCACAGTCCTTTGTGCCCGGTGCTGCTGCCGTTCTGCGTCAGCTGACCAAGCTGAACTCTGTGTGTATGCCCATGCGCTACCTGTGGGTGTTTGCCGCCTACATCGCCCTGCGCAATGCCTACGACACCATCCCTGCCGAGTACCGCTTTGTCAAGAATCAGGCCGTGGCCAAGTTCTTCGGCGGCTGGTGCTTTGCCGTTACCGCCGTGTGCTGCGTGCTGGGTATGTACGACAAGGACCCCTTCACCTTTGCACTGAACGTCATCACCCCCGTGGTGCTGACCGTGCTGGGATTCATTCTGCCCGCCCTTGCAAAGCGCGAGCAGAGCGCTGCCAAAAAGTAACCTGAATATGCTTAAAAAGGGCCGGTCAGCACTGACCGGCTCTTTTCTCAGGAAATTAGGAGGTTTATTTTTATGATCGCATCCGAAGTCCGTGAAATGCTGTCCTTCATCGACGGCAACCCCACCGCATACCATACCACCGCCGCTGTGCGGGATATCCTGCTGAAGGCGGGTTTTGCCGAGCTGCTGGAAAGCCGCAAGTGGGCGCTGGAACCCGGCAAGGACTACTTTGTCTGCCGCAACGGTTCCAGCATCATCGCCTTCCGTATGGGCGACCAGCTGGAAAATTACAGCTTCAACGTTGCCGCCGCCCATACGGATTCTCCCTGCTTCCGCATCAAGGAGAACGCCGAGATCCACATGGGGCAGAACTACACCAAGCTGAACACCGAGGGCTACGGCGGCATGATCTGCGCCACATGGATGGACCGTCCGCTGTCTGTGGCGGGCCGTGTGCTGGTGCAGGAGAATGGCGCCATCGTTTCCCGTCTGGTGGCGCTGGACCGCGACCTGCTGATGATCCCCAGCGTAGCCATCCACATGAACCGCGAGGTCAACGATAAGGCTTCTTTCAACAAGCAGGTGGATATGCTGCCCGTGCTGGGCGGTGCCTGCGAGGAGGGCGCGCTGAAAAAGCTGATCGCAGAGGAGCTGAAAGTGTCTGAGGAGCAGATCCTTGGCAGCGATTTGTTCCTCTATGTGCGGGAAAAGGCCACTGTCTGGGGCTGCAACGAGGAGTTTATCTCCTGCGGCCGTCTGGACGACCAGCAGTGCGTCTACAGCATCCTGAAAGGTCTGCTGACCGCCAAGAACGCCCGCTCCATCGGCGTGGCAGCCTTCTTTGATAACGAGGAAGTCGGCTCCGGCACCAAGCAGGGCGCAGCTTCCACCTTCCTGTACGATGTGCTGCACCGCATTGCCCAGAGCCTTGGCGGCAACGATGAGGACTTCCACCGCGCAGTGGCTTCCAGCTTTATGGTCAGCGCCGACAATGCCCACGCCGTGCACCCCAACCACCCGGAGCACACCGATGTGAACAACTGCACCTACATGAACAAGGGCGTGGTCATCAAGACTCACGCAGGCCAGAAGTACACCAGCGACGGCATGAGCGTTGCCGCCGCCCGGGAGCTGGCTGCCCGCGCCGGAGTGCCGCTGCAATACTTTGCAAACCGTTCCGATAAGGTAGGCGGCAGCACGCTGGGCAATCTGGCCATGGCACAGGTGTCCATGAATTGTGTGGACATCGGCCTGCCGCAGCTTGCCATGCACTCCTGCTACGAGACCGCCGGCGCAGAGGATACCCTCTCGCTCATCAAGCTGATGCAGGAGCTGTACAGCAGCCACTTTGAAGAGACTGCTTTTGGCACCCTTTCCATCGGCAAGTAAACGGATAAAAGCATAAAAAGGACTGCTGTGCGCTGCTATGCACGGCAGTCCTTTTTGCATAAAAGCTGATTTTCCGTGGCCGGTTAAGCCCGGATATAGAAATCCGACAGTAGTTGTGGTAAAATAAGGCATCCGGGAGCGCCGGGCGCTCCGCTGCAACATCAAAAATGGAGGTTTTCTATGAAAAAGACCTATCGCTCGCTCTTTTGCCTGCTTGCGGTGCTGCTGCTCAGCGTCAGCGCACTGCCCTCTGCTTCGGCGCTGTTTTCCAAGAAGCTCTATTATTATTATGGTGTAGTAGAAGGCGTCAGCCGCACCGTGGAGGGCAAGGTGGAGTCCATTCTGGTGACTGCGGAAGAGCAGGAGACCTACCAGATGATCGTCACCGACAGCACCGTCTGGCAGGACCATGACGAAAAGACCACCTCCGACCCCGCCACCCTTGCGGTAGGCGAGCAGATCTGCGTGGTGCACGACCCGGCTGTGATGATGTCGCTGCCGCCGCAGTCGGTGGCGTATACCGTCATCCGCAACTTCCCCGCAGGCACGGATCTGGAACAGGAAGCCCGGGATGCCGCCTGCCCGGTGAAAAAGTTCTTCGCCGACACCCGCAAGGCCATTTCGGATTGGTTCTACCAGACCATGCCCATCTGAGCGTAACGCTCCTTCTATAACGCAAAAAAACTGCTGCCCCGTACCGGATGCCAAAGCGTCCGGGCAAAGGGCAGCAGATTTTTTATGCAAGATTATGCTTTGTTTTGCGGCAAAAGCGCTGTATACCGCTATTTATTTTCGGGGGGGTAACACGGAAGCGCTTCACCGTCTGCTCCAGTGCGCTGATGTCCACAGGCTTGGACAGATGTTCGTCCATGCCGGCCTCCTTGCTCTTTTGCATATCCTCAAGGAAGGCATTGGCAGTCATGGCAAGGATGGGAATGGTGCGCCCCAGCGGGTTTTCGCCGCTGCGGATGCGGCGGGTGGCTTCCAAGCCGTCCATCACTGGCATCTGGATATCCATCAGGATCATGTCGTAATCGCCGGGTTTGACGTTGGCAAAGGCATCCACGATCTCCTGACCGTTGGGGCAGATGGTACAGCTTGCACCCTTTGCTTCCAGCAGCATCTGCAAAATTTCGGCGTTGATGGCGTTATCCTCGGCGCAGAGGAACTTCATGCCGGACAGGGGAGAAGTGGTTTCTTCTTCCTCCGGGAGCGCCTGCGCCTTTTGCACCGTGTCCGCTTCGGTGTCAATGGGAAATTCCAGCACCACCTCAAAGCGGGTGCCCTTGCCAGTGGCACTCTCTACGCTGATGGAGCCGCCCATCAGGTCTATGACGCTTTTGGTAATCGCCATACCCAGACCCGTGCCCTGCACCTTGTTGGTGCCGGAGCGCTCCTCACGGGTAAAGGGGTCAAAGAGGGTCTTTTGGTAGTCTGCGCTCATGCCGATGCCGTCGTCCTGCACCACAAAGCGGTACCGGGCGTAGTGCTCGTTCCGGGGCAGCTCTTCCACCTCGAACCGGATGTGCCCGCCGGTGGGCGTATACTTGACCGCGTTGGAGAGGATGTTCATCAGCACCTGATTCAAACGGTTGGGGTCGGCCAGCACGTTTTCGTGCTGCAGATTGGTGCTTACCGTAAAGGTCTGACTGCGCTGACCTGCCTGCTGCCGGATGATGCTGTCCAGCTGACTGATCTGCTGGGGCAGGTTCATCTTTTCCACATTCAGGGTGGTCTTGCCGCTCTCGATACGGCTCATATCCAGAATATTGTTGATGATGCCCAGCAGCAGCTGACCGGAGGCTTCCAACTTGCCCAGATGCTCGGCAAGCTTTTCCGGCTCGTGCAGCTCGTTTTTCATCAGGGTGGTAATGCCGATGATGGCGTTCATGGGGGTGCGGATATCGTGGCTCATGTTGGAAAGGAAGTCCGTCTTGGCTTTGCTGGCACGCTCGGCGGATTGCAGCGCCTCGGCGGCAGCATCCTGCGCCCGCCGCATCTCGTCGTTGGCCTGCGTCAGCTGGATGTTATACTGCTCCAGACGGAGGTTCGTCTTTTTTTCAGCCTGCAGCTCCCGCTGCTGCTTTTCCCGCAGGAGGAACCAGCCAGCAATGACTGTCATGATCGAAAACACCGTTGCAAAGCCTACAATAACGACCATGACGATGTTGACCAGCTTTTGCGTATTCACGGCCACATATTCTGCCGGAACAAGGAACGCCAGCGTCCACTGGGCGTTTTCCATCTGCTTCAGGGCGTAGTAATACTCAGTCCCGTCCAGCACGGCGTTGGAATAACAGGAGCCTGTGCGGGCAAGCCGCTCCTTTGCTACTGCAAAGGAAGAACCGTGCAGATAGGACATCTGGGAGAGCACGGTGTATACGTTATGCCCCTTCAGCAGCTCGGTATCATTGGCGTTGAACAGCTTGAAGCCGTTGTTGTCCAGCACATAGACGCTGTTGTTGTTTTCGTAGGCGTCACAGCGGAAATAATCGTTCAGCTGGGTCATGCTCTGGGAGATGCCGAAGTACCGCAGGGTGATCTCTTTCTCTCCGCTTTGCAGTGTGATGGGGGTGGGGAGCTGTTTCAGGAATACCATCCGGGAGTCGTCCTCGGTCAGCGCGTTGGAAACATAGCTGACCCGCTGCGGCGCGCTTTCCAGATAGTCCATTTCCCGCAGCAGCCCCATGCGGCCATTCTCAGTATAGTAATGTCCGGCAGAGTCCACGGCAATCAGTTCGATCTGTCTTTCATGGTAATTGGAAAGCTCCGACAGCTTTTTCAGATAGCGGTAGAATTCAGTATCAGTCTTTAACGGAGTGTAGTACAAATAATTGCATTGTACATTCACCTCGCTCCAATGGGTGTCGATCACATCCTCCAGACTGTGGAACATCTGGTGGGTGACCTCTTCCATCTGGCTCAGCCGCTCGTGGTAGACAAGGTTCTGGATGTAGGTCTGGCTCATGACAAAAAGGGTCAGGATCAACACGATGATGACAAAGCCGAAGCCTACAAACAGCTTTTTATAGATTTTGTTGTTCACATCCAGTATCTCCTGTCCGTTTTATTCAACTCCATGCGGTGTCTGCCCGGCTGATGGTGGTGTATGCGCCAAAGAAAGCCTTTGCGGCGTCCATGCCCACCACACCGCTGTCTGTCACCGTTGCTTCGGCAGCCAGCTGGTCGCTCACACCGCAGATGGCAACTTGATAGGTCTTACCCGCTTCCGGCTGCACTGGGCTTACCAGCACATAGGGGTAGCCCTTGCCGTTGCCGTAGGCATCGTAGCCAGAAGCAAGCAGGTCGTTGATCTGCTGCCCGGTCAGGGCAACGGTCTGGATGGTGCGGTTCCAGCCGGTAGGCAGGATCACCGAAAGGTCGTAATCCGTAATGCTCTTGGCGTACAGCTTGGCGGCTACGCCGTGGTGGTTCTGATTGGTGGGGTTGCCGGGGATCCATGTGCTCAGCGAGACCAGCGCAAGGTCGCTGCCGGTAGCCTGTGCAAAGCAACGCCCCACCAGCATGGCGCAGTCCTGCTGCGAAAGCTCCTCCGTAACGGTAGTGATGACGTCCGGGGTGTTGTTCACCACACTGTCCTGATCCTCGTCCAGCTGACGGATGACATCTTCCATAGTAGCATTGCCCTTGATAAAGTCCAGCATCTTGTTGCCGGTGGTCACGACCGTGTTTTCCCAGCCGGAATAGATAAAGGGCGCGGTGTTGCCCGCGTTCAGGGCGTTGGCGATGTCGGCATAGTAGGTGTCGTCCGCTTTTGCGTCCTTGAAGGGCAGCAGACTGCTTTTCAGCGCCGTTGCGGGCTGCAGAGCACTGGTGCCCGCAACGGTGGAGAGCACGCGCATCACCTTGAGCGCATCCTCCAGCTTCTTGGGGTCCTGCTCCAGTTTTTTGTTCAGACCGTAGAAGCGGTTCACATTCAGCACAAAAACATTCTGGGTGCCGTCCTCCGAGAGAAACGGCATCAACCCGAATTGATCTGCGTTGCCGTCTGCCTCCACGATGCCGTTGGTGTTGCCGATCAAAAACAGGGTGTTGCCCTCGGCCATTCGCTGCCAGGTCACATTGTCGTCAAGGGCATCGCCGGAGCCGTTCAGCATCCCGATGTCCTTCCACTTCTGGACGTATGCCATCGCCTGCATCATACCGGGGGTGTTGCTGACGTTCGCCTTGCCGGAAAGATAATCCTTCTGCCACAGTTTGCCGTCCAGTGTGCCAAGGAAATCGGCATCTGCAATGTTGAACAGATACTGGAAACCGTAGCCCGGATACTGGATCTGCGGCAGGCAGAGATCGACCCCGGCTTCCTTGGCCTTTGCAGCCAGTTCTTCCAGCTCAGCAAAAGAATTGGGCAGTTCCCAGCCGTGTTCCCGCAGCAGGGTCTTGTTGTAGGTGATGCCGTAGCAGTTGTAAACCGAGGGCAGCAGATAGATGGCACCGTTGTCGAACACGTCCTGCAGACGGGACTCCACATAGTTATCCGTAAAATCGTAGCCGGAAAGGTCCAGCAGTTTGTCGGAGACCAGATCAATCTGGGGATCGTAGTAGGTCAAGGTGCAGACGTCCGGCAGGTCGCCCGCCGCAAACATATTCTGCAAACAGGTGGTGGTGTTATCGCCGCTGTATGGCACGACCTCGATGTTCACTTCCGGGTAAACGCTGTGTACCTGCTCAATAAAGGCTTCTATCTCCTTATAAGGCGCCATAAAGGTGACGGCTTCGTGCGCATCTGCTGTTTTGCTTTCAGCCTTACCGCCGCCGCAGGCGGTCAGCGCTGCCGTTGCCGCAGTAATGCCGCAAACCTGCAAAAACGAGCGGCGGGAGATTTTTTTCATCATATAAATATACCTTCCTCACATTTCGGAGGGCAGTGCTGCACAGAACCAATGGGGTGCAGTGCTGCCATAGCTATTTTACACACCCCACAGGAACCCCTACGCTCGCGGCCTGTCCGCACTGGGCATACGCCGATTTTCCCATAAAATGACATTCTTATTGTATCATTGTAACAAAAGTGTTTCAAGTTGTTTTTTGAAGGATTTTGTATGGAAAAGGGCGAAAAACCGCGTGCTTTGCAGGCATGCGGCATAAAAATACCCCTGATGCCGGAGAGCCCGGGATCAGGGGAGATAGTATTCTGGCACGCTGCTTTATTGCAACGGCTCTTTTGCGCGCAGACGCCGACAGGCATCCTCTTTTACAAGCTCGATGACCACCGCCGTCAGGGGGATAAAGAAGATGATGCCGATGATGCCGAAAAGCTCTCCGCCGATCATGGCAGCAACAAGGGTGTACAGCGGCGAAAGCCCCACGGACTTGCCCACCACACGGGGGTAAATGAACTGATTTTCAATAAACTGCACGGCAAGGTACACGATCAGGCCGCGCACCGCCAGCACAGGGTCTACCAACAGCACAAGGAACACGCTGACCACGCAGGAGATCAGCGCACCCACATAAGGGATGATGGCGCAGATGGCGGTAAGTACGCCGACCAGACTGCCGTAGGGGATCTTGAAAACAGAAAATGCAAGAGCCATCAGAACGCCAAGGATCACCGCCTCGCTGCATTGTCCCGTCAGAAAGTTTGCAAAGGACTGCCGGAACAGCCGGCAGAATTTCAGCACCCCGGCGGCGTGGCCGGGCTTCAGGTAGGCGCACACCAGCGTGCGGGCTTGGTGGCCAAGGCTCTCCGTCCCAAGGGACATATAGACGGAGATGATCAGCGCAAACGAGGCGGTGACTACGATATTCACCGTGGCAGAGACAGCCCCTACCGCATTGACCAGCACCGTGTCGATGCTTGCAGTGACCTTGTGCAGCAGCTGCTCCCAGTTGATGCCCTCCAGCCAGCTCATCAGCCAGCTCATATCGGTGTTCTGTGCGCTGAGATAGGCGGTCCAGCGTGGGATATTGGCCTCGATCTGCACATACAGGCTGTGGAAGGACTGCACCAGTTCCGGGATCAGCAGGGTGAGCGCCAGCACCAGCACCAGCACAACACCCAGCAGGGTGATGAAAAAGCTGAGAAGGCGGATGGCTTTCGCCGAGGGCTGCTTTTTGGCCTTGCCGAACAGGCGGTTCAGCCGCTTTTCCAGCCCGGTCATGGGCACGTTGATAAAAAGCGCCAGAATGCCGCCCGCCAGAATGGGCAAAACCAGATCTATCAGCTTTGCGGCAAAGGCCAGAACGTCAGAAAGCCGCAGCAGCGCTACAAAAAGCGTTACCCCTACAACGGTAACGAGCAGAGATTGTTTTGTTTTTGGTTCCATGAAAAAGTTCCTTTCCCGGAGGGTTATGCCCGCAAGCAGCAAAAAGACCGCCTGCGGGCTCTTTTTGGTATTGTAATCGGAAGAAAAGGGCTTGTCAAGACGAGGGAAAAGGGAAACGGAACTTTATAAAAGCAGTATGCGGTAATGTTAACGGAAGCTTTTCAGCAGGGGAAAAGCGTGGTATACTTGTGCAGAGCAAATTAAAAAAATTGAGAGAAACACAGTTCGGAAGGAAAGAAATCATGTCGAAAGATGAATATCTGATCACAGACGCGCCGCTGAAAGCGCTGACGGTTTTTGCAATGCCAATGATCCTTGGCAGCTTTTTTCAGCAGGTCTATAATATGGCAGACTCCATCATAGTCGGCCAGTTTGTCGGCTCCTCGGCGCTGGCGGCTGTTGGTGCCTGTGCTGCGTTGACCAATGTTTTTATCTGTGTGGCGCTGGGTGCCGGTGTGGGTGCCGGTGTGCTGGTAAGCCGCTATTTTGGTGCCAAAAACTATGGCAAAATGAAAACCATCGTGTCAACGTCCATGATCAGTTTTCTGGTTTTAAGCGTCGTCCTTGGCGTTTTTGGCTTCTGCTTTTCCCATGCTATGATGAGCGGCTTGCAGACCCCCGCCGATATTCTGGAGGATGCGGTGCTGTATCTGCGGGTCTATTTTGTAGGCTTCCCGTTTTTGTTCATGTACAACATTCTTTCCACCATGTTTACCTCCATTGGGGAATCCAGAATTCCGCTGGGGCTGCTGATCTTTTCCTCCGTCCTGAATATTTTTATGGATCTCTGGATGGTGGCGGGGCTTGGCTTGGGTGTGTTTGGCGCAGCCCTTGCCACGTTGATCGCACAGGGCATTTCTGCCGTCTTTTCGTTTTTGATTTTCCTGCACCGGATGCGGCAGTATAAAAGCCCCTTTAAAAGGTTCGACCAGCAGGAGCTGGCTTCCATGCTCCGCATTGCGGTGCCGTCGGTCTTGCAGCAGTCCACCGTGTCCATCGGCATGATGATCGTGCAGGCGGTGGTAAACCCCTTCGGCACACAGGCGCTTGCGGGGTATGCGGCAACGATGCGGGTAGAAAATGTTTTCTCGCTGATCTTTGTATCCATAGGCAATGCGGTCTCGCCCTATATCTCCCAGAATCTTGGCGCAAAGAAGATCGACCGCCTCAAAAAAGGCTACCACGCTGCACTGGTGCTGGATCTCTGCTTTGCGGTCATTGCCTTTGCGGTCATTGAAACCCTGCACACCCAGATCTCCTCGCTGTTTTTGGGCAAGGACGGAACGGCGCTGGCCTATCAGGTGTCCGGTGATTATATGCGGTGGCTCGGTTACTTCTTCATCTTCATGGGCATCAAGATGGCGACCGATGGCGTCCTGCGCGGGCTTGGCATCATGCGCCCGTTCCTCATTGCAAATATGGTAAACCTTGCCATTCGCCTGTCCGTTGCCCTGCTCTGCGCACCGCGCTATGGCATTGCCTTTGTCTGGCTTGCCGTCCCGGCAGGCTGGCTTGCAAACTTTCTAGTCTCCTATGCGGCGCTCAGAAGATCGTGGCCGACGGAAAATGCAGCGGCACCTCAATGATTTTGTGCAGCGCGGGAGCCTTTTTTCTGCGTCCGCCCCGGCTTGTTGCAGCGGTTTACTTTTGACAGCAGAAATGCTATGATACCCATAGAAAACAGGCAAGGAGGAGCTACGATGGGAATTGCAGGGAACGAATGGGGTTTTCAGGTGGGCACACTGCCCAAAGGTGCGCGGGATAAGATCAGCGATGTGCCGGGGGTGACGGTGGGGCACTGCACCTTGGCAGACGGCGTGGTGCAGACCGGCGTAACGGCGCTGCTGCCGCACCAAGGGGACGTGTTCCACGAAAAGGTGCTGGCGGCCAGCTATGTCATCAACGGCTTTGGCAAGACCACCGGCCTTGTGCAGATCGACGAGCTGGGCACGCTGGAAACGCCTATTCTGTTTACCAACACCCTCAGCGTGGGCACGGCGCAGACCGCGCTGGTAAAGTATATGCTGGAGAAAAACCCCGACATCTGCGAGACCACCGGCAGCGTGAACCCGGTGGTCTGCGAGTGCAACGACTGCGGCCTGAACGACATCCGGGGGCTTCATGTCACCGAAGAGCACGTCTTTGCCGCGCTGGCAGACTGCAAGGCAGACTTTGCCGAGGGTGCCGTAGGTGCCGGGCGGGGAATGCGCTGCCATGGGCTCAAGGGCGGCATCGGCTCTGCCTCCCGGGTGGTGGAGCTGGACGGCAAGCCCTATACCATAGGCGCACTGGTGCTTTCCAACCACGCGCTGTTCGATGACCTCATCGTGGCGGGCACGCCTATCCATACCCTGCTGAGCGACAGCATCCCGCCCCACGAGGATAAGGGCTCTATCATCACGGTGCTGGCCACGGATATCCCCCTGAGCGAGCGGCAGCTGCGGCGGCTGTGCCGCCGGGCGCTGGTGGGGCTTTCCCGCACCGGGTCTTACTGCGGCAACGGCAGCGGCGAGATCGTCATCGCCTTCACTACCGCTAACCGAATGCCGCATGATTCGGAAAAAGCCTTGCTGCCCATGACCATGCTCCACGATGACGCCATCAACCCCCTGTTCCGGGCGGTGGCAGAGTGCGTGGAGGAAAGCGTGCTCAGCAGCCTGCTCCACGCCGAGACGGTTACCGGCAACCACGGACGGACTTTCCGCAGCCTGACGGAACTTTTGAAAAACCGCGCCTGAAGCGCCGCAATACAGAAAAAAGCCCCGCATCCGGTGCGGGGCTTTTGCTTTGCTCAATAGCGGCGGTGGATCTTTTTGGTGGGCTTGCGGCGGTTCCAGTTGGCGCACAGCAGCCACAGCCCGTAGATCAGGGCGGCGATCAGGCTGAGCACCAGCACCACCTTCAGGTACAGGCTGGTGAAGAACTCCTTCACCTTGTCCACCCCGAACAGCAGCGGGTTGCGGGCTACGTCCTGCCCGGCGATCAGTTCCACCACGCCGATGGTCTCGCCCGCCAGCTTCAGCTCCACCGTGCCCACTACATCGCCCTGCTGGATGGGGGCGCAGACGTAGTCCGGCAGGTGGAAGTATTTCTGGGTCACGGTGCCATCGCTGGTGGAGGGCAGCAGGGTCATCATGCTGTCGTTGGGGTACAGCTGCAAAGTGTCGGTGTCGGAGGAATATTTGACCGGGATCTCCGCAATGGTCAGGTCGGTGTCCAGCGCAGCCTGAATGGAAAAGCTGTCGAACACCCAGTCCATCAGCTCGACCGTCTCGAACAGGGCAGGGCGGCGGTTGGCGTAGCCAAGGGTATCGCAGCTGTCGGGGCTGTCCATCACGCAGAAGATATAGGTGGCACCGTCCTTGTTGCCCCACGAAACATAGCTCTGGGTGCCGGTATCGTTTTTAAAGGCGGTCACATTGCACATGCCGCCCTGCATGGCGCTGCGGTAGTAGCTGCCGCCGCTGGCTTTGCTCAGTGCGGCGTTCTGGCTGACCAGCACCGAGGAGGAGCGGTGCTTCTCCTTGGCGGGCATGGTAAAGCTGGGTGCGCCGGACACCTCCACAAAGGCGTCAAAGCTCATCAGGTAACGCAAGATCAGGTACATGTCCACGGCGCAGGTGGTGTTGCCGCTGTCGATGCCGCAGGCGTCCGTCCAATTGCTGGCGGTGGTGCCGATGCGCTGGGACAGGGTGTTCATCTGCGCCACCCAGCCGTCCAGATCGCCGCCGGAAAGGGCGTATGCCACACCCATAGCCGCTTCGTTTGCGTTGCGGGTAAGCATGGCGTACGTGGCTTCCCGGTAGGTAAAAGTCTCGTTGGAGCGCATATCCGCATTGTTGGTGTTATAAACATAGTCCGAGATGGCAAAGGGCATCTGGAAGGTGCTGTCCAGCTGGTCGGCGTAGTTGGTCAGCAGCACGGCAAGGGTCATATATTTGGTCAGACCGCCGGCAGACACCTGCTTTGTGCTGTCCTTATCATAGACGATGATGTTGGTATCGGTGTTCACGATATAGGCGCTTGCAGCCTGCACCTGATACACCGGGCTGGGGTCGAACATGGCCCCGGCGGGCAGCACAAGGCAGCTGAGCAGAAATACAAATGAAAGAACCAGTGCAAAAATACGTTTCATGTGGACAATTCCTTTAAAAAGCGATAAAATATACGAGATACGGCTGCGCTGTGCGGCGCGCCGGAAGATCAATTTTGCAGCAAGTGTGCTGTGTTCTATAATAATAACAGGTTTGCCGGGGTGTTACAAGAGCCTTGCGGTGTTTTACACCGTTCTTTCGCTCCGGCAGGGAGGGCAGGAATGGTATATCTAACAGGGGACACCCACGGCGATATCCAGCGCTTCAAGCAGGGCAAACTGCGCTGGCTGGGCAAAAAGGACACCGTGGTGGTGCTGGGGGATTTCGGTTTTGTGTGGGACGGCAGCGCCGCAGAGCGCAAGCGGCTGGACTGGCTGCGCAAGCGCCCCTACACGCTGCTGTTTCTGGACGGCAGCCACGAAAACTACGACCTGCTGGCACAGTACCCGGAGACCGAACTCTTCGGCGGCAGGGTGCAGAGCCTTGGCGGCAATGTGTACCATGTGTGCCGGGGCAGCGTGCTGGAGCTGGAGGGCAAGACCTATCTCTGCTTTGGCGGCGCGGAAAGTCAGGATAAGGACGACCGGGAGCCGGGTGTGAACTGGTGGAAACAGGAGATGCCCAGTGACGAGGAGTACGACACCTGCCGCCGCAACTTGGAGGTAGTAGACTACAAGGTAGATTATGTGCTGACCCACGATGCACCAAGCAGATTTTTGGATTTTACCGCTCTTGCCCTTGGCGAGAGCAACCGTCTGCACCTGTTTCTGGACGAAATACTGCTCAAACTGACCTACGAAAAATGGTTTTTTGGCTGCTATCACAAGGATGTGCAGCTTTCCACCAAGAGCCGGTGTGTGTTCTGCGATGTCATCCCTATGGGTGAGCGGCGCACCGGGCTGTTCCACCGATAGGAGGGAATATGCAGGTTACAATAAAACTTGCCACCCGGGAAGGTGCGGCGCACATCAGCGGCATTCTGGCGGGCTTTATCCTGCTGGCAAAGCGCGGGGAACTGACTTTGCGGGTACAGGACGAGCGGCAGGGCAGTCCCATTGCCCGGGAGGCGCTGCTGGAAACGGAAATCAACGGCCGCACGGTGGTATTCGACCTGATGGACGGCTACTTTTACAACGACCCGGAGGCGGCGCTGGCACTGTTCCACCGGGCGGATGTGGTGTTCAAACGCAGCTTTTCAGCGGAGAAGAACCGGCAGTTCCCGGGCGATATCTCTGCAAAAATGCGGCCATTGGGGCTGAACTACTACGTTACCTGCCCGGGCTCGCCGCTGGATGCGGAGCGCAGCGCAAAGAGCCGCCTGAAGCAGTGGGCGCTTTCCACCCGCTGCTACCCGCAGGACTTTGAAGCCCGGCTGACCCGGGTGCGCAAAAAGCCGCGCATCCTGTTTCTGACCCGTCTGTGGGACCCGGAGGAACCGGCGGTGCAGCAATACCCGGCCTTACAGGCAGAGTGGCGGCAGGTGAACGCGGACCGCATCGAGCTGCTGCACCGGCTGCAAAGCGCCTTCCCGCAGCAGTTCACCGGCGGCGTGTCGGACAACGCCTGCGCCCGGCGGCTGTGCCCGGAGCTGATTTTGCCGGATAAGCTGACCGGAAAGCGGGCGTATCTGCACCGGATGCAGCACACCGAGATATGCGTGGCGTCTACCGGACTGCACGGCTCTACCGGTTGGAAGCTGGGCGAGTATGTGGCGGCGGGGCGCGCCATCGTTACCGAGCCGCTGCGGTATACCCTGCCGGGCGGCTTTGAAGAAGGCAAAAACTATAAAACGTATACCTCCCCGGCAGAGTGTGAGGAGCAGCTGCGGCAGCTGCTGGCAGACCCGGCGGCGATCTTAGCCATGGCGCAGCACAATGCGGACTACTATCAGATGTGGCTGCGGCCGGAACAGCAGGTGCGGCAGGCTTTGCGGCAGCTGGAAACAGGGGAGATGTAAGGGGGAAAAACGGGGTATGGAAGAAGAAAAACGGCATAGCGGCTTTGAGACGATGCGCATCCTCAGTATGGTAATGATCGTTCTGATGCACGGCATCGGGCACGGCGGGCTGGGCAATGCGGCACCGCAGGGGTCGGCGGCATTTTGGATATACTGGCTGCTGTTTATTCTGGCGCGTGTGTCCACCAACTGTTTTGTAATGCTTTCCGGCTATTATCTGTCGGAGCGCAAGGGGCTTGTTCATGTCGGGCGGCTGTTCCGCATTGGGGCACAGGTGTGGTTTTATTCCATGCTTACCTTTTGCATTGCGGTCAAGGCGGGGGCAGTGTCGCTTTCGGCTGTTGCGTTGCTCCGGGCGCTTTTGCCCCTTACCTCCAACGGCTACTGGTTCGCCTCGGCCTATTTTCTGATGTATCTCTCGGTGCCGGTGCTGAACGCGGTGGTGCAAAGTCTTGACAGGCGGCAGTACAAAACGCTGCTGCTGGTGGCACTGCTGCTGCAAAGCGTGTGGGGCACGTTGTTCTACTGGGCAACGGATGAAACCTTTGTGAATAACGGGTACAGCTTTATCTGGTTTTACACTCTGTATTTTATTGCGGCTTATTTCCGCAAATACCGGGTGACCGTGCCCAGCGGGCTGTGCATTCTGGCGTATCTGGCGGCTTCGGCGGCGGGGCTGTTCAACCGGATGCTGGCACTGCGGGTGGAAAACGCTTTGCACCTGAACGGTTTTGTCAATACCGTCAACGGTTATCAGGCACTGGCTACGGTCATTGCTTCGGCAGCAATGTTTCTGCTGTTCCAGAATATCCGCATCCGCTCGGACTACTGGCGGCGCTGGGTCTTTTTGCTGGCACCGCTGTCCTTCGGGGTGTATCTGCTGCACGACAGCGATTTTACTCGGGCGCTGCTGTGGCAACTGGTGGATCTGCCCCGGTTCGGCGGGGCACTGCTGCCCTCGCTGGCCTACCTGACCGGTGTGGTGCTGCTGATCACCGTGGCGGGCTACGCAGTGGATGCCGTGTATCAGCGGCTCTACCGTCTGCTGCGCCTGCCCGCGCTGGAAACAAAACTGGACGCCCTGACCGCCCGCATCCTGCAAAGCATTGTCGGGAGCAAAGAATAATATTCTATCGTGGGTCGGAAGCCTGAGCGCTTCTGACCCGCTTTTTTATGCGTGAAGTTTGTAGTAATGGATGTCGTTTGCCGTCACGACCCCTCCCGTGAAAAAAGCGTATATCGCGGCCCGCAGGCCGCGATATACGCGAACTAAAAAATATTTTTTCCGCTGAAGTTGCGCAAAGCAAAGCGGAGCGCATTCAAAAACGTCCTCAGTTCATCGGCCCGGCCTTGTCGAACATCTGCTGCACCTGCGCAGCCAGCAAAGCGTGGGTTGGGCTTTCCAGCAGCGGGTCGGCGGCCAAAAGGGCGGCGGCTTCGCTCTGGGCGGCGTGCAGGGTGCGGGTGTCGTTCATCAAATCGGCGATCTGCAAGGTGGGCAGGCCGTGCTGGCGGCTGCCGAAAAAGTCGCCGGGGCCGCGGGTCTCCAAGTCGTACTGCGCCACGGCAAAGCCGTCGGTGGTGGAGCAGAGAAATTTCAGCCGCTTCTGCACGGCTTCGCTGGTGTTGTCGCTGACAAGGAAGCACCAGCTCTCGGCAGCGCCGCGTCCCACACGCCCGCGCAGCTGGTGCAGGGCGCTCAGGCCGTAGCGCTCGGCGTTTTCGATCACCATCACGCTGGCGTTGGGCACGTCCACGCCCACCTCAATGACGGTGGTGGACACCAGTGCGTCCAGCCGCCCGGCCTTGAAATCCTCCATGACGGCGGCTTTTTCCTTGGGTTTCAGCTTGCCGTGCATCAGCCCCACCCGGCGGTCGGGCAGCAGCGCCTTGGCAATGTCCTCGTAGTAGGTCTTGACGGCGTTCAGCCCGCCGTCCGGCACATCCTCGATGGCGGGGCAGACCAGATACACCTGCCGCCCTTTGTCGATCTCGCTGTCCAGAAAGCGGTACAGGTCCCGCCGCCGCTTGCCGGTGATGCACCGGGTCTTGACCGGGGTGCGCCCGGGGGGCAGCTCGTCCAGAATGGAGATGTCCAGATCACCGTAGATCAAAAGTCCCAGCGTGCGGGGGATAGGGGTGGCGCTCATGACCAGCAGGTGCGGGTTCGCGGCTTTTTCCGCCAGTGCGCCGCGCTGGCGCACCCCAAAGCGGTGCTGTTCGTCAATGACCGCCAGACCCAGCCGGGCAAACTCCACCCCTTCGCTCATCAGGGCGTGGGTGCCCACCACAAGGTCGGCTTCGTCATTGCGGATGGCGGCCAGTGTAGTGCGGCGGGCGGCGGCTTTCATGCCGCCGGTCAGCAGGGCGAAAATATTCTTTACCAGAGTGACACTGAAGGGGAAAAGGCTGGTCAGCAGGGCGACCCGCATCCCGAAAGGAGCAAGCAGCCGGTTGAGCCCTTCGGCGTGCTGCGCGGCCAGAATTTCGGTAGGCGCCAGCAGCGCGGCCTGATACCCCGCCCGGATGCACGCCCAGATGGCGGCAGCAGCCACCAGTGTTTTGCCGCTGCCCACATCGCCCTGCAACAGGCGGTTCATGGCGGTATCGCCCGCCATATCGTTTAAAATCTCCTCCACTGCGCGGCGCTGCGCCCCGGTGGGGGCAAAGGGCAGGCTCTGCCAGAAAGGAGCAGGGTCGGCGCGGCGCATGGGGGCCCCGGTGGCCGCAGCGCCCCGGCTGCGCATCCGTCCAATGCCCAATTGCAACACCAGCAGTTCCTCATAGATGAGCCGCCGCCGCGCCGCTGCAGCCTGTTCCTCGGTGGCAGGGCAGTGGATGGCGCGCACCGCTTCGGCCTTGGGGAGCAGACGGTATTTTTGCAGCATCTCCGGGGGCAGCGGGTCGGGCAGCAGCTCCGCGTGGGGCAAAAGCTGCCGGATGCAGCGGGAGATGGCGCTGCTGGATAGTCCCTCGGTCTGGGGGTAAACGGCCTCAAAGGGTGCGGCCTGTATTTGTTCAGCGGTGCGCACCTGCGGGTTGACCATCTGGCGGCGCAGCATCCCGCCGGTGACGATGCCCTGAAAATAGTATTCCTGCCCCAGCTGCAATTTCTGGGTGGCGTAGGGGTTATTGAACCATGTGATCTCCAGACTGGCTACGTCGTCCCCGGCAGTGATGCGCTCCATGCGCCGCCCGCCAGGCAGAATGCGCCCGCCGGGCTTTGCAAACACTTCGGCCTTTACCACGCATTCGGTGTCGGCGGGGGCTTCCGCGATGGAGTAGGGCTTGGAAAAGTCGATGTACCGCCGGGGGTAGTGGCACAGCAGGTCTGCCAGCGTCACGATGCCCAGTTTTTCGAACCGCTCTGCGGTCTTGGGCCCCACCCCTTTCAGGTAGCGCACCGGGGTGTCCGGGGTCAGGGTAGTGCGGTTTTCGGTGGGCATGGCGTTTCAGCTCCCTTCTAAGCGTAGTATAGCCATTGTAACACGGACGGGGAACAGATGCAAACACTTTGCCTTTGTGCGGCAGCTGTGGTACACTGGCAGCACAGAAAAAAGAGAGGAGAGAATCGTATGGAAATACGCAATGCGACCATGGACGATCTACACGCCATTGCCGCCGTGGAGGCGGCGTGCTTTCCGGCAGCGGAGGCTGCCACAGCAGAAGAATTTGCCGGGCGGCTGGCACACTATGCCGATCATTTCTGGCTGCTGTTTGAGCAGGGGGAGTTGGTGGCCTTTGTGGACGGTTTTTGCACCGACACGCCCGACCTGACCGATGCGATGTACGCAGACGCTGCCCTGCATGATGAAAATGGCGCATGGCAGATGATCTTTGGGGTGAACACCCTCCCGCGCTGCCGCCGCCGGGGCTATGCCGGGCTGCTGCTGCAAAGAGCCATTGCAGATGCCCGTGCGCAGGGGCGCAAGGGACTGGTGCTGACCTGCAAGGAGAAACTTTTGCACTATTACGCAAAGTTTGGCTTTGTGAACGAGGGGGTTTCCGCTTCCACCCACGGCGGGGTGGTGTGGTACCAGATGCGGCTGCGCATCTCATACGGGAACACCCTGCCCACGGAGTTTTGCCGCATGGTGTGAGGGAGAGCGCTTGTGCCGGAGCGTGCGTTTTTCATTATTTTTTGCGGCGCGGAAGAGCCTGTTGCAGCGTCGAATTTTGTTGACAGGGGCAAAGCAGGGGGTATAATAAAAGGGAGACAAAACAATAGGAGGCATCTGTATGAAACAGTCCACAAGACTTGTGCCCTTGGTGATGTTGCTGCTGTGGATGTTGTTGGCTCTGCCGGCAGCGGCAGCGGCTCCCGAGACTACCGTGCAGCAAAACGGCATCTACACCATCTATTTTGAGACCGGCGGCGGTGTGGGGATCCCGGTGATCGCCAGCACTACCTCTACGGGCAGGCTGAACTCTCTGCCCACCCCCACCATGTCTGGCTATACCTTTGAAGGCTGGTATACCGATCAGTTGGAGGGGGACAAGATCACTGTGAACACAGAGTTCGGCGCGGACACCACGATCTATGCGCATTGGGTGCCCAATGCCTCCGACAAGACTCCGGCAGTCACAAAGCCGGGCACTGCATCGACAGGCGGCTTTGCGTGGAAGGCGCATGTTGGCACGATGCTGGTGGCAGGTACGATCCTGCTGACCATGGCCGTGCTGTATCTGCGCTAAGACGTTTCGTTCAGAAAAGAGGTATCTTATGATGAAGTATTCTGCCCAGACGATCCGGCTTCCGGCACAGTATGCCCTGCTGGCACCCGAGGAACAGGCTGCCGTGGCGGGCGGCGCGGGTTTTGCTGATGTGCTGAACAATATCAGCAAGATCAGTAAAGTATTCAACTATATGGCGCGCTTTTTCTCTTCCACCAGCGCCATGCTCAACAATTTTATCACAGCCTATAACACCCTGCAGGATCTGAATAGTTATATCCAGAAAAATTTCTGACAGGCTGCACTTGCGAAGTACGGCACCGGTGTTGCTGCCAACACGGGTGTGCTGAAAATATATCTTTTGCCCGGCAGCCAGAACCGGCTGCCATAGAACAGGTTTGCGATCCTGAGGAGGAAAACAAGATGAAAAAAGCGTTCAGACTTTCCGCGTGGATCACGGCTGCGGCCATGGCGGTCAGCCTGCTGCCAATGGGGGCGTTTGCGGCTCCCGCAGCACCGGAGACCACCAACACCATTGCGGAGGGTGCGTACACAAAGGAAGGTACCCAGTGGTATGTCAGCTTCAATGATCTGGAGACAGAGGCAGATTACATTGTCATCGTCAGCCGCTCGGCAGAGCAGCCGCTGGCGGCAGAGAATCTGGTCTACCTGACCGAGACTGCCTCTACGGACACCGGCACGCTCACCGTGCCTTTCCGTGCGGCGGCAGAAGATATCCGGTACGCCGTGGCCTGCCGACCCGGCAAAATACCGGAAAGCCGCACCGTCCGGGTAAACGGCGGCACGGCCGACCTTGAACAGGCTGCTGCGGGCGCAGTGGTCACCATTACTGCACCGGCAGAGCAGGACGGAAAGCCCTTTGCCCGCTGGAAGGTGGAAGCCGGTGACATCACGCTGGCCGAGGAAACCGCCCGCCAGACCACCTTTGTAATGGGCAGTCTGGATGTTGAGGTGACGGCGTGCTACGACACGAAGGACTCCCCCACCCCCGCCCCCGGCGGCGATGGAGACGGCGGCGGTGCGATCATTGCGTTGGCCGCAGGTGCGGCCGCTGTGGCGGTGGCAGTCGGTGTAGTGACTACTGTGGCACCGGTGGCTGTGCGGGGCAGGGTAGAGCTGGCAGATCATACCGTACCGGCCAACGCACGCATCTCGCTGCTGCAAGACGGCAAGGTGGTGGCGCAGACGACTGCCAACGCCGAGGGCAGCTTTGAACTGAAGGTCAAGCGCGGAAATTACGAACTGACTGCTGTATATACGGATGCAAACGGTCAGCTTGTGCACAAGACGATCCAGATCAAGGCCCCGGTCAAGGGATTGACCGTGACCCTTTAAGGCCGTCTCACAGCTTTGCAGTAAGATAGAAAGGAATCCTGCCCTATGAAGCGATTTGTTGCGGCGATCCTTGCGGTCGTTATGCTTTTGAGCACCTTTTCATTCACAGCGCTGGCAGCAGCCCCGGAGCAGCTGCCCCAGACCGACCCGGCGGTACAGCAGCTGCAAACCACAGCACTTCCGCCTGTCGGACTGGATACCCGCCCCTACGCTGCTGCAATGGCGCAGCAGCAGACCGGCAAGCTTTCTCAGTCCACGACCAGCGACCAGCTGAGCATGGCCGCCACCGACAGCCTGAGCGCCCTGCTGCTGGCGGGAATGCCGGACGCAGACCCGGACGCAGAAAACAGTGGCAGCGATGCCCAGAACTACCGGGTGATCGATGCAGGCGTAACGGGGCAGACCGCCACAGTGCGCTATTTTGCCGCCGGTACGGCAGACCTTGTGGTGGGCATTTACAGCACCGACAGCAAGCAGCTGCTGGCCAGCGGCACCATACAGGTGGAGCAGACGGAAGAGACCATGGCGGAGATCCCGCTCACCGGCACGCTGCCCCAGTATTTTGTGCTCAAGGTGTTTCTGCTGGACACGGAAGAGCACAGCGCCCTGAGCGATACTTATGTCAGCACCTTGTTCACCGAGGAAATGTCCGACCTGAAGGAGGCCAATGCCAGCGACTTTGACCCGGAACTGGTGGTCAATCTGGACGAGCGGGACGACACGAACTTTGGTGTGGTGAAAGCCGATGTTGCACTGCTGGACAATGACGCGGTGGCACCCGACGAAAACGTCATCACGCAGGACGCCGACAGCTATGTGTATACCGTTGAAAACCCCACCGAAGAGTTCCGGAACCTGCAGGAAGGCGATACCTTTGTTTACCACAGCCCGGAGGGACTGCTGGTGGCCCGTGTGCAGGACATTCAGGAGGAAGGCGGCAAACTTGTCATTACTGGTGACGAGGAACTGGACATCCGGGATGTGTTCGACCTGCTGAAGATCGACAGCGATCAGGACAGCAGCGAATTCCACTATGTGGAGGGCAGTGCAGAGAGCGGCGCGGATGGCAGTGTGACCAGCAACGTGACCGTGCAGGAGTCTGCGATAGTGGATTTCTCGCCTGAGGCGCTGGAGTATACCGGCGAGGGCGCCGACGCCATCCATGCGGCTGCGGATGATGCGGACGCGGACAACGGCTTTGTGGATGATCTGACGGAAGATATCGGCAACATATTTGAGCCCAAAAAGGACAACCAATCAAAGGAAAAGACTTTGAAGGTCCTGATGGACAAGGAGTACAAGAAGAAGTATACGGATGATCTGGAATACTCCGTCAAGCTGCATATTGATTCCAGCGTTGCAGTGAATGCAAACTTTGCCTACTATATCGCATGGGACCGTGTGTATGTGGCAGGCTCGGCGGCACTGAGCATAAAGGGCGTTTACGGCGTGGAAGCCAACCTGAAAGCGACTGTAGATCTGGGCAAGTACGATGCCACCGATGTCATGACGGGCATCTCCTTTGGTGTTGCGGCAAGCATTGATGTGGAACTGAACGCTTCGGCAAATGTTACGCTGCTGACCACCGCAACCATTGGCGCTTCCTACCAGCTGGGCTATGGCTTCCGCAACCTGAGCAGCAACCCCTATTACCAGATGACGGCAGATGCCAATGTGGTGGTAAAGGCGACCCTGCACCTGAGTCCGTATATAGGTGCAGCCTACAATCTGGTGCAGCTGTACTTCAACCTGAGCTTTGAAAATACCCTTACAGCCCATGCTATTTTCCGGGGAGCGGACTCGGAGGATGTGCCGGAATCCCGCGATGGCTGCGCCCCAGTGTGCTTTGCGTTCAATCTGCACATTACCTGTTCCGGCAACTTGCAGATCGGAATGCAGCTTGTCCCTGGAAAAGACGGAATTATGTTCGATCCCTTTACCCTGTGGAAGAATGCAGAACTCTTTGATGGCGATGCCTACTGGTCGCCCTTCCGCAAGGAGTTTGCCTTTACCAAGTGCCCCCACACGGAGTACCGTGTCACGGCAACGCTGGAAGGGGTAAACAATACCACCGCCCTGCCGCTGTACCTGCAAAAGGACGGCAACACCCCGGAACTCATCGGCGAGTGCACCTACGTCAACCCCACCAAGTTCTATCTGGAACACGGCGAAGCTTACCGCCTGTACTCGGTGGTGGACGGCGTGGTGTTTGCCACGGACGAGGAGTTCACGCTGGATAAGGCGCTGGAAGTCACCCTGACAAAGCACCCGGAGATCAGTCTGGACGACCTGCTCAACAGCGGCCGCGCGGATGATGGCTCGGACGAGAACCGCATCACCTATACCTTTAATGAAAAGACCGGTACGTTCATCATCAGCGGCGAAGGTGCTATGCGGAATTATGCCTCTTCAACAGACCCAATTAGGCCATGGAGTAATTATGTGTCAAAGATAAAAAAGATCATCGTCCGTGAGGGTGTGACGGGTATCGGCTCCGGCGCGTTCAGTGGAGTGCATAATTTGAAAGAACTTTACCTGCCAGAAAGCCTGACACACATTGCACGGGAAGCATTTGCCAACTTCCCGGAAAGCGGCGTGAAAATCGAGTACGCAGGTACCCGGAAACAGTGGCGTGCGATCAATGTGGGAAGCGTAGTGGGCGATTATGGATACGATAATGCCCGGTTTATCAATGCCTTGAAACATTGCGCGGACGGCGATGTGGATACGCCGTTGGCAGGTGGAGATGGCAGCGCCAACGATCCGTTCCGAATCGAGACCGCAGAGCAGTTGCAGGATATGGCAGGGCGTGCATACGGAACCAGCTTTGTTCTGACAAAGGATATCGACCTTGCGGGCATCGAATGGGAACCTATCAGTGGAAGGTATCGTTTTGACGGACAGAACCACACCATCAAAAATCTGACCATTACAAAGACAGATTTGGAAAAAGATACACAGATCGGTCTGTTCGGAGCACTTTCTTCTCTTTACACCGGCTCGTGGTCATTTGTCAGCACAGTGGTGAATCTGAATCTGGAAAATGTAAACATTTCGGTGACGGCGCGGGACGACACCAGTGTGGGTATCAGTGTGGGTGCAATTCTGGGTCAGCACGATGGCTTCAACGAAGAAGTCAAGGTTGAAAACTGTACTGTCAGCGGCAAGATCAATGTGCAGGGCGGAAAATATGCGGCAGTTGGCGGTATTATTGGCAGTGGTTATCAGTATGGCACATCCGCAAATAACTGCACCAGTAAGGTGGACATCACATATACCAGCGGCGAAAAAACATCCTATTATGATGTAGGACCTTTGCAAGGCGTAAACGTATCTCTGAATAACTGCACAAGCACCGGCAAAGTGATCATCAACGGCGTGGAGCGTACCGCAGCATAAACATTTCTCAGCGATAAGGAAAAGCAGAAAACAGCCCCAACAAAAAGAGATAGACTTCCCGGAAAGGGCGGTCTATCTCTTTTTTTGTTATGAGCTGAAACTGCAACAAAAGCCATTTTTTAACAAATGGCCAAAATAATGGAAATGTAAAGGCATGAGCCTTGCTGCTGGCAAATAAAAGCATAGAATAACAAAAAAGTCTGAACTGAGGCATCAGCCACCGGTTCAGACTTTTTTATACCATAAAACCACAGACGGCTGCGGACAGCAGCGTGCAGTTTAAGTCAGCACTCGTCGTACTGCTTTTGCAGATAGTGCAGGCACTGGACGGCGTTTTCCGGGGTAGTGTTCTCCAAGGTGGCGAACACATAGGGCTTCTGCTCCTTGGCGAACCGCAGAATAGTGCGGTAGTCGCCCATGCCGCCCTGCCCGGCACTGGTGGCAGCCAGCTGCCCGCCGGCGTCCTGCCGCAAAAAGTCCTTGAAGTGGATCATGGCCACGTCCTTGCCCAGCAGTTCGATGGCCTCGGCAAACACTTCCTCCCGGCGGTCCACGTTTTCCATGTTCAAAAGGTTGACCGGGTCCAGCAGAATTTGCAGATTGGGGCTGCCGATCTCGTCCAGCACGGTGCGGGCGCGGCGGGCGTCATACACGATGTGCTTGACCACCGGCTCAATGGCAATGGTCACGCCGTACTGCTCGGCGCAGCGCACCACCGGCTTGAAGTTCTTGATAAAGGTGGCAAGGGCGGCATCGCTGCGGCACTCCGGGCAGAACTTGTACTCCGCGTTGGGTGCACCGGTCTCGGTGCCCACCATGCCGCAGCCCAGCAGGCTGGCAAAGCGGATATGCGCATAGTACTTTTCCTGAATGGCGTGCAGGGCATCTGCATCCGGGTGTGCCAGATTCAGGTAGTTGCCCAGTACCGCGATGTCCAGCTCGTTTTTGGCAAACAGGCGGCGCAGATAGGCCGCGTAGCCGGGGGTGAGGGCAGAGGGGGTGTTGGGCACCTCCTTCAGGGATTTGCTCAGTGCCAGATGCACGCAGGAAAAGCCTTTCTGGTGCACCAGCGGCAGCACCTGCTCAATGGGCAGCTTTTCCGCGTCGTGCAGACGCAGACCGAATTGGATCATGCTTGGTTCCTCCTTTGGTTTGGGTGCGTTTTTACCATTATACACCAAAAACGCCTGCGGGGGAACACCCCAAGCCCCTTTTAGCGCTGTTGCTCATCGTTCAGAGGAGTGCCAGACAATGCGCACGATACCAAAAGTGTGTTAAAACAGAGAAAAGCCGCCTAGATTTCTACGAATCTAAGCGGCTTTTCTTGGAGCTGGTGACAGGAGTTGAACCTGCAACCCACTGATTACAAAATAGTCTTATTACGAGTTTGACCGTTTTTGAATGTTCTATTTTATATAGAATCACCGTGCTTTTTGTGTTTGTTCGTTCACCTTCGAATCACTGTTTTTTCGTTCAGTAAGGCACAAATAAGGCACTTTCCGGGAAATGTGCCTTACAGTGTCCACAGTGGACACCTGAGCCGCCCAGAACAGCAGACAGAAAGGAAAGAGCCCACAGGCCCGGCGGGGTTCTTCCGCGCTTCCTGTGGGCTGTATTGCGTCTTTGGGCGTGTTATGCGTGGCTCTTTTCCCGGATACGGTCAAACACACCCGTCAGGGCCTCCGCCGCTGCTGCATCTGCCGAACGGATGAACCCGGCGTAAATGTCCGTGGTGGTGCTGGTCTTGGCATGGCCCAGACGGCCCGACACGGTGGTAACAGGCACATGGGCCGCGATCAGCAAGCTGGCGTTGGTGTGACGCAGGCTGTGGAAGTGTACCGCCGGGAGATTATGAGCGGCCAGAAACCGCCCGAACCATGTTGTCACGTCGTCCGGGTCCATTGGTGCGCCGTTCCACTTGGTGAAAAGCAGGTCGTTTTCCACTCGCTTCCCCTCGATCTCCACCCGGCGCACCCACTCGGAGCCAATTTTGAACCGTTCTGCCTTTTGGTGCTGGCGGTATTCCTGCAAGAGCTGCACACAGTCCGGCCCGACTTTCACACACCGCCGAGAGCGCTTTGTTTTGGGCGGGTTGAACACCGTACCTTTGCCCGGGATGTGCTGCAAGGTGCGTTCAATTGAAATCGTTCCCGCATCCATGTCGATATCAGACCACCGCAGGGCGCATATCTCGCCCCGGCGGGCACCTGTGAGCAAAGCAAGCTGTGTGATAACGCTGTACTGTGTGGGCGCGTCCTGCAGGGCTTCCAGCAGGCGCACAACGTCTTTTTCTTCCAGCGCCTGCACGTCCACTTCCTGTGCTTTTGGAGCTTCTGCACGCTTGCACGGATTTTCTGCCACAAGTCCCCACTGTACGGCCTTGGTGAACACACTGGATAGCATCCGGTGATAGTGCTGCACTGTGTTTCCGTTGAGCCTGCCGCCTGCCTTGCTATGCTCTATAAAAGCCCTGGAAAGGGGCAGCCCGGCGGCGCTGGCTACCTTTTCGGCGGTTGACCGGCTGACGTTCCCGCCCCTGTACAGTGTCGCCATTGTCCGCTCTGAAACGCCCGCCGCCTCCGCGATCTGGCCGCGTTTGCCCTTTGGCAGCTGATCCAGCAAGGCAGGAACAGCGGTATAGGTGCTATCTTCCCGCACACCCTGCTCTTCGAGGTTGGAATAAAAGGCCATCAGGTGCGAGGGCTTGATCTGGCACACCTTGAGTTGCCCCAGACCGGCAGAAATGCGCGGCACAAGCCGCCGATAGTCGTACACGGTCTTGGGCTTGAGTTTCTTTTCGGCGTACTCTGTGAACCAGCGCTCTATCAGGTCGTCCACCTTCATGGACGCATCCAGTGAAATGCCGCTGCGCACTTCCTGTTCAAAGGCATCTGCCTGGCGTTGCAGCTCCTTTTCCAGCTTCTTCCCGGTCAACCCCGGCGTGGGAGTGAAGGTGCGGTTTACCAGCACCTGCCGCCCTTCTCGATCGTATCCGTTGGAGACCCGGATGCAGTAGGAGCAAGTGCCGTCCTTCTTTGTGCGCTTTATGATCTTTGCCATAGATTCACGCTTTCTCTGCGGGTGTGTTTTCTTCGGGATCATCCCCGGCGGGGTCAAAATTCAATTCGCTTGTTGGAATTTCACAATCAAATGCTGTACTTTGATACACTTTCTCAATATCTGGAAGAAAATCAAGACTTTTGGGGTCTTCGCTACTCAATTCTTCAACGTTTTCTTCAATTTCGCCTAAAATTCTTCCCTGCAAAGTAGTTTCAGTATTGACATACTTGTTCACGCTTTCCGACAAAGCAAGAACAACGCGGTCAATTATTTGCTCCATAGCATATTGATCAAGTGCCCTTTTGTCCTCGTCAAGTGTGTCCAACGCATAATACGTCCCATAAACATGGTATCCATTGTATAGCTGGTAAATGGAGGTATAATCGCATTTTCCATAAACTGCTGCTAATAGTTTCACTATTGCAGGACGTGCTGCATCTCTTACTTTATCTTTTTGATATAATTCTCTCTCCCTAGAAGCTGTAGCCAAATCCTCAAGATGGGACAGGTGCAACCAACTTACACCCAATGCATCTGCTATTTTTTCAATTGTTTCAATTTTGGGCTTTTTTATTCCTCGTTCATATTGGCTGATGGCTTGAGGTGTAACGCCAAGTCTACGAGCCAACTCTGCTTGCGTGATACCAACGGTAAGGCGTGCATTCTTTATTCCGATTCCGATTTCTTTTGCGGTTGCCATCTTTGTTCACTCCCTTGGGTTTATTGTATCGCAAACCAACTAAATTGTAAAGCAAAAGGTTTATTTCACTCATTGACAAAACCAAAAGGTTGATATATACTTGTGTAAACCAAACGGTTTATATGAAAGGATGGATAAAAATGCGAATCGACCGTGTAAAACTCATCGCAGAGATGGCCCGGCGGGATATGCGGGTTCAGGAGCTGGCAGATAAGGCCACAGTATCCCGCGCAACTGTTACCGCCTTGCGTGGCGGCAAGTCCTGCAACGAAAATTCAATCCGCCGGGTTGCCAATGCATTGGATATTCCTGTAGAAAGCTTACTTGAGGGTGTCGGAGGGGAGAAAATTTCATGATTCACCTTATCCGGGACTACTATTTGAACGTGGACAGGCAGAGCGGCGGATGCTACATCGTTGGAAAGGCTCAATCTTGCGTTTCAGAGCGTGTTTTACTAAGTCGGACAAGATATTATACTACCTTGTCCGTTGCCTTGGCTTCTACGGCAGAAATCGCGCTCCGTGATGCTATCGCCGCCGGGGATGTGCAGACCTTGCAGCAGACTGTACAGGAATTGCGCTGCATTCGGGACGAGATCATAGCCGCTATAGGCGGTAAGGAGGTGGAACAGAATGGGTGATGTGACACGTTTTCGGAACTATCCCCAGATGGCGACAGTGAAGAAAGCCGCAGAGACCTTTGGTGTGTCTCCAAGCTATCTGCGCAGGCTCTGCAAGGCCGGGAAGATCATCTTTGTCAATACCGGTCATGTTTGGCTCATCAATCTGGATAGCCTTGCCCGGTACTTTGACAAAGGCGACCCGGGCCCGGCGGAAGCCTCTCAGAATGTGGGAAAAATCCGCCGGGTGGAGGCTAATGGGGCGAATTGGGGGCATTGTTTTGGCGAATAAGAGAATGTTTTCCGTGGATGTGACCGAGACAGACGCCTTTTTAGAAATGCCGCTGACGGCACAGGCATTGTACTTTCATTTAGGGATGCGGGGTGACGATGACGGCTTTGTATCAAATCCGCGCTCTATTGTGCGGGTGTCAGGATGCAGCGAAAGCGATTTGGTAACATTGGCAAAATTTGGCTATATTATCACATTCCGTTCCGGCGTAATCGTGATAAGTGACTGGAAAGTGAACAATAACCTCAGAAATGACCGATACAAACCGACCACGTTTCAAGATGAGCGTTCGATGCTTTCCGAAACAGCGAACAAACGCTATATTTTGAACGGCGGCAACCAAGTGGATACCAATGGTATACCAAGCGACAACCAAATGACGCCCCAACCTAACGTAACCCAACGTAACCTAACCCAACGTAGCAGTAGTAGTAAGGCTGCCGCTGCTGCCGGAATTTCCAATTTTCGCACAGATCCAGACCTTGCAAAAATCGTCCAGCAATATGAACAGGTCATTGGAGGATTTCCACCGTCTGCGCTGGACAAGCTACAGAGCTACCGCAGTTCTATTCCCACAGAGGTGATCTGCAAGGCCTTTGACGAAGCCGCCGAGAGTGGGCACAGGTCTTGGAAGTACGTCAACGGCATCTTGAAGAGCTGGCAGGTCGATGGTGTGCGCACTCTGGGCGATGTAGAAGCCCGGCGGGATGCACGAAAAAAAGTTGTTCAACAGAGCGAAAAGAAGATGGAGGTGCTGCGGTGAATATACAAAAGGTTTTGCTTGGAACCTTGCTTGTACAGCCAGAGTTTGCACCATACGTTCTGCCTGTGCTGGAAATTTCCGACTTTGAGCCAGATGTACAGCCCGTTTTTGCGGCTGCACAGGGCTTCTGGACAGCTACTGGAAAGCTGGAAACAGTTCAGCTCTGCACACGGTATCCAGCCCTGAAAGCGGCAATCATGGGGTGTGCTGACGAGTATTCTGCTGAGTGCATCCATCCAAACCGTGAAAATGTGTTGGCGTGGGTGCGCATCGTACAGGAACAGGCTGCATTGAACCGATTCCAGGCCCTTGCTCTGGAATCGGCAAACGCTGTGTATGATGATCTGCCTGAACTGTACAGCCGGATGGGCGAAACGCTGACGATCGGCAAAAACAGTCCGGATTTTCAATCCATTGGAGAACTGACAGAAGCGTACATCCGAGATAAGGACAGCAAACCGCAGTATATTCCCACCGGGGTTTCTGTGGTGGATAAGTTTTTGCATCTGTCACCCGGTAATCTGTTTATCATCGGCGGCCGACCATCTGCCGGTAAAACCGCCCTGTCCCTGCAAATGGCCTGTGAGCAAGCCCGGCGGGGCTTCCGTGTGTGCTATTTCTCGCTGGAAACCGACCCCAGAACGCTTACCAACCGCATTATTGCGAACCGCCTGGCTGTTCCTCTGGCGGAGGTTAAAGCCAAAACTGTTCCCCAGCATGAACTTGACCGCCTCGCAGAACTGCACAAGCTGCCGCTGTTCATCCGCTCTGCATCCGGTAAGGGTGTGGGATGGGTAAAGGCGCAAGCTCAACGGATGCAAGCACAGGTCGTTTTTATCGACTATCTGCAGCTGCTGGCAACCAGCGGGGCGAAAGATCGATACCAGCAGATCACCGCCATTTCCATCGCCCTGCATGAGCTGGCACAGACCACCGGCATCCTTGTGGTTGCGCTGGCTCAGCTGAACCGTAACGCGGCGCACGCTGCACCTTCCACCGCCGATTTGAAAGAATCCGGGCAGCTGGAACAGGATGCAGACGCAATTTTGCTGCTGTCTGATGATGGGGAACAGTACCGGGCCAGTTTGGACAAGAATAAGGAAGGGCGTGTCGGTATTCTTCCGATCGCTTTTGACAAAGAGTGTCAGCGCTTCCTTGAGGTTGAGGAAAGGAGGTGAACGCTATGAAGAAAACAAACTCAAATCGCCTACGCCGCCGAGAGCCGTATCACTACGATGCAACCGGCGCGCAGTATATCGCCTGCATCGAGACGGCCTTGCAACATGGGCAAAGCATCCCTCTGCACGTCTTGCAGCTGGTTTACGGTATGCTGCTACCCTACATGCACAGCTGAAAGTGTCCACAGTGGACACCTGAACCCAAACAACCCGGCGGGGCAACCGGACAATAACGCCGCACAAAGAAAGAGGAGTATGAAGATGACCAACAAAGAAATCGTTGCTTGCTTGACTGCACACCCCGAACTCATCCCGGAAGTGATGAAGATTTTAACAACCAGCAAGCAGGAAAAAACAACAGAACAGTAAATAAGCACGGAGGCAAGAAAAATCATGACTGATAATGAATTTTTGCGCTTTTTGAAAGAGCATCCAGAGCTTTGGGGCGTTGTTATGGATGTCTTAAAGAATCATCATTCTGCAAACAAAGATAAGGAGTAACTGAACAATGGCTGTTAAAGATGTTATGGAGTTTCTCGATGAACACCCAGAACTTGTAGACGAAGCTTTGGGAATTTTACGTGAGTACAAAAAGAATCCGTCCATTTTGCACCCGGCGGGATGCATGAAAAAGCCCAGCACCCCCGGCCCCCAAAAATAAGGGCATTGCTCGTGGACCTTATTCGTGGTGTCCCCTGACAATCCCGCTAGCCTCGTGCGCCTGTGCGCGTGCGTGAATGTCCGTCATTCTGCACAATACATCCTTACTGAACGACCCCCGCCCGGCACTCACAATGTCGCGCGGGGGCTTGTTGCTGCCTGCTCATTTTTATCGTGATGAAATTTCATCAAACGTCCTGCTTGGCAGATTTTCGCGCTATCTATCCATATTCCGCCGGGAAAACCTGATGCAAGCCACGGCACCCCGCGACACAGGACGGCACTCCGTGGCACCAGATGCAAAGAGATTCCACGTTATTCCAAATGGGCGTAGGGATTCCCGCTCATCAATGCTGCATCCCGCTGCACCGCTGTTCACGTTCGCCCCTCTTGAAATATAGCCCCCTCCATGGTTTAATGCAGGCACACAGAGAGCGACACACATCGACCAGAAGGAAAAGAGGTGCATTGCTTGAATAATACGATCCGCTATCCGAACATGGGAACCGTTAAGAAAGCCGCTGAAATCTATGGATTGTCACCGTCCTATATCCGGCGGCTTTGCAAGACCGGAAAAATCCGGTATGTGAATGCTGGGCGCGGCTGGCTTGTGAATCTGGACAGTCTGGCCCGGTACTTTGAGCAGGGCGACCCGCCCCCGACAGAGCAAAGCCAGACCGCCCACGGCGTCCGGCAGATCGGATGATGAACACACCCGGGAGCACACCGAGAACGTACACCCCGCCCGGCGGCGAGGTGTAACGCACTAGACTTTCACGGAAAGTCGTGTGCTCTTGCAGAGGGCCTAGTGCTTGCAAGCAGGGCAGACGTATATACAATACGCTGCTCTTGCAAGCAATGGCCCTGTACATACACGGCCCCTTGCGTTGCAAGAAACTTGTTGGGAAGAATCCCAAACCCACGGATCTGCACCCGCTGGATGCAGGCTATTAGAGCGAAAAGAGGTCAAGACCCGCTTCATCAGGCCTTGACCTCTTTTTTTCTGATTCTATTCCTCGGGCGTTATGCTGCACAATCCGGGAAGTTCACAACGGTGATCTCTGCCACGGCCTTTTCGACCGTATGCAAGATGTGCTCTATCTTCTCCACCGTGTCAGCTGACAGAACGACCTCACCGCACTGTTCGCACTTCAGGCAGGGCACGTTTTTGATGACCACAACGCAGTTTTTTAGCTGTACGGTGTGAATAGTTGTACTGGGCTTCATTTCGCCCTTGCATAGTGGGCAAATCATAATCACCCACCTCACAGACCAAACAGATCAGAGTGCGTACCGGTGCGATACAGATACAGCTCTGTTTCCGTCTGGTAGTAAACCAGCAGCCAATCTGGTTGAATGTGGCATTCCCGGTGGGGAATATAGCTGCCTGTCAAGCTGTGGTCTTTGTTTTGAGGTGGAAGTGCTGCCGGAATGGCTAACACGTTAATGATCTGCTGGAGTTTGGCCATGTCATAATGCCGCTTCTGGCACACCTTCAAATCCTTCTTGAACTTGGTGGAGTATTTTACTTCAAGCACTTTCGTCCTCCAGCAGCGAACTAATCAGGTTTTCAACGGGGCCGGTATAGGTGTGACCGCCGCCATTGTCCAGTTCTTCAAATGCTTCCAGTGTCTCTGCGTTGGGAATCTCGGCAACCTCTGGCGTTGTCACGCCCTGAAGATATGCGACAACATACAGTAGCTTGCTTTCTGGTACCTGATCCAGCAGGGTTTGTGCTAATTCTCTTGTGCTCATTCTACACCCATCCTTTCGTGTGGATATTATGCGCATTCTTCCCCGGCGGGTTCGCCCTCTGGCACGGGGTGTTCTTTCAAAAACTGTTCCGCTGCCTGTTTCAAGACAGCGTTGGGCGTGGTTCCTGCCGCTGTACAGGCTTCCCGGAACTGGGCCGCAAAATCCTTGCGCACCTTGCAGCCTAAAATCATCATGTGGGCTTTGTCCCACTTGGCATTTGCCTTTTTCTTCGCGTCAGACAGCATATTCGACCTCTTTTCGGTAGGGATATTGTTCAAAGCTTATACTTCCCTATGCTTATTATAGCACTTTTGTCTCTTGTTGAACAGTGTAATAGTGCACAATATTCACGGTTTAACACTGTCCGTTTTGTCAATGGATTCTACTTTTCCGTTGTGATATACTGTATACGGAGAAGTAGGTGGCATTACAAATCGCTCTACGGTCTCTAACATGGAAAGAAATTCCTTGCCCCTCTGGTGCTCCCATCTGTTTTTACACCGTTCCACCCGCTGAATGATTACGCTACCGCGTCTTTGCTCCGCCGGGTGGTTTTCTTTTGCCTGCCGTTAGAACGCTCCGACAAGGCATTTTTTGAGCAATAAGGCAAAAACAAGGCACATTCTGATGGAATCACAACGCATATAAAAGCAAAAATCCCACGATACACGCCGCTGTTTTAACGGTATATCGCAGGATTTTTCTTGGAGCTGGTGACAGGAGTTGAACCTGCAACCCACTGATTACAAATCAGTTGCGCTGCCATTGCGCCACACCAGCAAAGGTTACTAGGATAGTATAACACAGGCACGGCCATTTGGCAAGGATTGTTTTTTGCGGGGGATGATAATCCTTGAAAACGGACAAAAACAACAGAAAACAATACACAAGTATAAAAATATGCTACAATTTTAAACAATTTTACATTGCAAATTCTTTGACGATGTGCTATGCTGAAACGTAGAGAAACGCCGCCGGAAAGGCGGCTGCAAACAGATTTGGAGGATTTATATTATGGCTGACCGCATTGTTCTGAATACCATCTCCTACCACGGCCACGGTGCTATCGAGAACATCGTTCCCGAGCTGACCGCCCGCGGTTACAAGAAGGCTTTCGTCTGCTCTGACCCCGACCTGATCAAGTTTGGCGTTACCAAAAAGGTCACCGACCTGCTGGATGCTGCAAACTTTGCCTACGCTGTTTACAGCGAGATCAAGCCCAACCCCACCATCGCCAACGTGCAGGACGGCGTGGCTGCCTTCAAGGCCGCCGAGGCTGACTGCATCGTGACCATCGGCGGCGGCTCCTCCATGGATACCGCAAAGGCCATCGGCATCATCATCAATAACCCCGAGTTTGCGGACGTCCGCTCTCTGGAAGGCGTTGCTCCCACCAAGAAGCACGCCGTGTTCACCATCGCAGTGCCCACCACCGCCGGTACTGCTGCTGAGGTCACCATCAACTACGTCATCACCGATGTGGAGAAGAAGCGCAAGTTCGTCTGTGTGGATACCAACGATATCCCCGAGATCGCTGTGGTCGACCCCGATATGATGTCCTCCATGCCCAAGGGCCTGACTGCCGCTACCGGTATGGATGCGCTGACCCACGCCATCGAGGGCTACATCACCAAGGGCCACTGCGTCATCTCCGATATGTTCCATCTGGAAGCCATCAAGCTCATCAGCCAGAGCCTGCGCGGCGCTGTGCAGAACACCCCGGAAGGCCGCGAGGGCATGGCTCTGGGCCAGTACATTGCCGGTATGGGCTTCTCCAACGTGGGTCTGGGCATCGTGCACTCCATGGCACACGGCCTGTCTGCTCTGTATGACACCCCCCACGGTGTGGCCTGCGCCATCCTGCTGCCGGTCGGTCTGGAGTATAACAAGACCGTGGCAGGCGAGCGTTACCGTGCAGTCGGCAAGGCTATGGGCGTTATGGGCATCGACGAGATGAACGATGTGGAAGCCGCTGATGCTACCATCGCCGCCGTCAAGCAGCTGAGCGCAGATGTGGGCATCCCCGCAAACCTGCACGGCATCCTGAAGGAACAGGACATCCAGTTCCTCGCCGAGTCTGCTTTCGCAGATGCCTGCCGTCCCGGCAACCCCCGCGACACCAGCGTGGAGGAGATCGTGGAGCTGTATAAGAGCCAGCTGTAAGCTGTAAAAAATGACCCTGAGAGCCGTTGCACCGTGCTTGTGCAGCGGCTCTTTTTTGGTGGGAAAATCCCGTACCGATTGTAACATTTTCAGCTGGCCTCTTGTATAAACCGGCGCAAGCGAGTACAATCAGAGAATAAAAACAGAAGGCGAGGAAAGCGCAATGACACTGAATTTCTACACGCTGGGCGTGCTGTATCTGGTCTATTCCTTCCTTGGGTGGGTAGGGGAGACCGTGGTGGCTACCTTCCGGGGTAAGCGGTTTGCAAACCGCGGCATGGCGGCGGGGCCGTTCTGCTTTGTGTATGGCACCACTGCCATCCTGATGGCAGTGGGCTTTGCAGATATGCGCACAAAGCCGGTGGTGCTGTTTGTGGCCTGTATGCTTACGGCTACCGTGGTGGAGTGGCTCACGGCAAAGCTGCTGGAGCGGCTGCACAACCGCAAATGGTGGGACTACTCGGATAAAAAATTCAACCTGAACGGCTACGTCTGCCTGCAATACTCGATGCTGTGGGGTGCGCTGGGCATGGTGACCGTGCTTTGGGGCAATGGGCTGCTGCTGCGTCTGTGCGCCCTTGTGCCGGGCTGGCTGCTGCATCCGCTGGTGTGGGTCGCGCTGGGCATCGCGGCGCTGGACCAGCTGGGCTCGGCGGTGCTGGTGGGGCGGTACGCGGCGCAGCACCCGGTGCTGGAACAGCTGAACCAGAAGCTGGAAGAGCGCTCCGATACCCTGCGCCGCCGCATTGCCGTGTATGTGGAAAAGCGCATCCAGCGCGCCTACCCGGAAGCCGCCCGGCAGCAGCCCACGGCGGTGCAGAAGGGAAAAGCCGATTTCCTCAGCGCGGCAGATCTGCTGTGGCTGTTCGTCATCGGGGCGTTTCTGGGTGATGTGGTGGAGACCGTGTTCTGCCGCCTGACCGCCGGGGTATGGATGAGCCGTTCCAGTCTGGTGTGGGGGCCTTTCAGCGTGGTGTGGGGTCTGGCGCTGGCCATGGCTACCGTGCTGCTGCGGCAGAACCAGGAAAAAAGCGACCGCTATCTCTTTGCTTTCGGCACGGTGCTGGGCGGCGTATATGAATATGTGTGCAGCGCCGTTACCGAGCTGCTGTTCGGCACGGTGTTCTGGGATTACAGCAAGTTCAAGTTCAATCTGGGCGGGCGCATCAACCTGCTGTACTGCTTTTTCTGGGGCATTGCGGCGGTGCTGTGGATGCGCTACGGCTACCCGCTGGTGCTGAAACTGATGAAAAAGGTGCGCAGCCATATCCGCCCGTGGATGACGGCGGCGCTGGCGGTATTCATGGCGGTGAACATGCTCACCAGTGCGCTGGCACTGGCGCGGTACGATGCCCGCACCAGCGGCGAAGCTCCCAACGGCCAGCTGGAAGTGTTCCTTGACGCGCATTTCGACAACGCCCGCATGGAGCGCATTTACCCCAACGCCAAAAAAGTGAACAAGGCAGAATAAACTCCATATTTCCCCTTGCGTTTTTGCCGGAAAACCGGTATAATATACTTTGGATAAAAGGGAGTAAGGGGCGTACCTTGGTTAAAAAAATGGTGCGCTGTACTGTGGCGACAAACCCGGCAGAAATGCCCGATGCAGTACCGGATGCTTGAGACTTTTATCACATTTTCCCGTTCTGGGCAGGATGTGATAAGGGTCTTTTTTTGTGCCTCTGCCGCCATCATTTAAAAAAGGAGAGATATTATGCTGATCCCTGTTCTGTTGTTTATTGTGGGTCTGCTGTGCCTGATCAAGGGCGGCGACTGGTTTGTGGACGGTGCCACCGGCATCGCCCGCCGCTTCCATGTGCCGGAGCTGCTCATCGGTGCCACGGTGGTGTCCATCGGTACCACCCTGCCGGAGGTCATGGTGTCCACTACCTCTGCCCTCACCGGTCACGGCGAGATCGCCTACGGCAACGCCATCGGCTCGGTCATCTGCAACGCTGCACTGATCGCCGCCATCACCATTGCGGTGCGCCCGGGCAAGGTTGACCCCAAGAGCCTGCGCACCCCGGTGGCCTTCTTCTTTGTGGCTGCCGCTTTCTATGCCGGTGTGGCCTACACCACCGGCTCCTTCACCCGCCCGGTGGGTCTGATCCTGCTGGCCATGTTCGTGGCTTACATCGTGTGCAACGTGCTGGCCATGAAAAACGCCCCCGCCCCGGAAGAGGAGGAGCAGGCTGAGGAAGGCTCCTTTGCCAAGGAGCTGGGTCTGCTTGCCATCGGCGCAGTGCTCATTGCTGTGGGCGCTGACCTGCTGGTGGACAACGGCACCCTCATCGCACAGGCACTGGGCGTGCCGGAGTCGGTCATTGCGCTGACCTTTGTGGCACTGGGTACCTCGCTGCCGGAGCTTGTTACCGCCATCACCTCGCTGGCTAAGGGTCATGGTGCACTGTCGCTGGGCAATGTCATCGGTGCAAACGTGTTCAATCTGGTGCTGGTCAGCGGCGTGTCCGTGACGCTGGCTCCCTTCAGCATCCCGCAGAACTCCACCATCGCAGGCATGAACGCCTCGCTGGTGATGGATATCCCGGTCATGTTTGCCGTGATGCTGCTGCTCACCCTGCCCGCTCTGATCAAGGGCAAGCTGAGCCGCCCGCAGGGCATTGCACTGCTGTGTATCTATGCTGCCTTCTGCGCCGTACAGTTCAGCATCTGATCTGCGGTAAACCTACCCATAAAATTATTTAAGGCTGCTGCACAAAGCACTGTGCAGCAGCCTTTTTCATGAGAAAGAATATTTTTATTCAGGGGTTCTGAAAAGCCTGCGGGCTTTCCAGAACCCCTTTTTCACAGGTGGAGGCATAGAGGAAAATATCAGCTGCCGCGCTTGTTTTCATGCGGAAACAAGCGCGGCGGGGGCGCTGCGGCACGGAAGCCAACTTTTGGAGATCGCGACCCGGAGCAAGAGCCTTCACCCCTTCCGGGGAAGGGAATGCCTTTTGTGGAAAAGGAGTTTCCCTGTTGACGGGGGATATTGCAAAAGGCCGCAAAACCCGGAACTTTTCTGCGGCACTATGGCTCAAAAAGTTCCGGGTTTTATACAACAGATATCAGAGTATCGTTTGGCGACGGTTCTGCATTTATTTATGCGAACTGCACACAGTTTACTTCCACAGGAAGTTCTCAGCGGCGTTTGCAAAGACCAGCTGCCAGCACTCCCAGTCGTGGGCTGCGGGCACCTGCAAGTAGCTGTAATCCAGACCCAGCTCGCTCAGGTTCTCACCAAAGGTCTTGACGGGTGCCAGACCAAAGTCCCAGTTACCTGCGGCCAGCATGATCTTAGGCTTCACGGTCAGAGAGGACAGATGGTCGCGCACACTCTGGCTGGTGATGCCCTCGGCACCGCCGACAGCGCCATCCACATTTGCATAACTCCAGATGCCGTAATAGCCAAACAGCTCGGTGTGGTGCATCAGCATATTGCTGGTGGTAGAGCCGCCCATGGACAGACCCGCATATGCACGGCCCTCGGCGGTGGTGCTGACGTTGTAGTGGCTCTCAACGTAGGGCATGATGTAATCGATCTGGTCGGTCTCGATCTCGGAATACTTCCAGTTGGGACCGGAGTGGCCTGCACCCTGACCGTACTGCTGATTGTTCATGGTAACAACAATAAACGGCTCGGTCTTGCCTTCTGCGATCAGGTTGTCCAGAATGTTGGCCACAGCGCCCTCATTCATCCAGCGCAGCTCATCGCCGTAGATATCACCGGAAGTACCATGGGACAGGTACAACACCTTATAAGGCTCGGTGCGGTTTGCATCGTAGCCAGCCGGCAGATACACTGCCAGACCATGCTCAGTGGCGTCTGCACCCGTGTAAGATACGGTCTGCACTGTACCACGCTTGTTTGCATCGGCCTGCGGCAGTTCAACAGAGCGATCTGCCCAAGTGCTGGTGCCCTGCTTGTCGGCATCATACGGGACATAGACCATGCTGGACAGGCTGCGGATGCCGGTAGCTTCGTTGATCATCGTCGGATTGCTGGGGTCGTCCAGACGGGCGATCTGGTCGCCGTTTTCAGCGGTCACACGGAAGTTATAAACGAATGCACCACTGGACAGCGGCATCTGCACACCCCAACGGCCATCGGCAAACTTTTCCAGCTCCACATAGTAGGTGGTGTCGCCGTTGCCGCCTGCAGGAGCCAGACCTGCCGTGTAGTTGTACGGTGCAGTAGCCAGCGAAGCGTCAATAGCGCCCGCCTTGCCACCGGCCGGGTCAAACAACATAAAGCAGTCGCTGTACAGCTCTACCTTGGTCAGCGGGTTCTCTGCCGTATTGATGGTCAGACCAGCTTTTGAGGTGTAACTCTTCTGCTCCTTGTAAACAAACGTGACGGTGTAGCCTGTGGGCGAGTTTTCGTCCTTCTCGACCGTAACACCCGGGGCGTACTTGGCATAGATACTCTTGTTGAAGAGCTTGATTTTGACATTCTCTGCCCAGTCTGCAACAGCAGAGGCCGAGATGCAGTTTTCTTCCGCTGCCGGAGTTGCAGCCACAGCGGCGGTTGCTCCGCTCAGTGCCATGGACAGCACCAGTGCGGAGGCAATGGTGGTTTTGAGGATACGTTTCATGTTTTTTCTCCTTTCCAGATTTAACGATGTTTTTTTAAGCATCTGATATGGTTTGCGGCATTCTCCTCTCTGTCTGAAATGATATCGGTTCAAGATCTTGAATGTTCCGAAATTTTTCTGTTTTTTACCTACACCCGCCCAAAAGTGCAAAAGCACAATGCACAATTATACTTGTCATTATGAATGTATTCTGTTTGTTTCGCCTTATCGTGGAACTAATATATCACATTTTATCTGCCGTTTACGTTGCCTTTTGTGATTTGATTCTTGCAAATTGTGACATACCTGTCCTCGCAGTAATCAAAAGCAAAACAATATCTGTTTGTTGCCATTGTAGGAGCAACACTGGCTCCCCGATGGGTAAAAAAGTGGGTCAGAAGCGCCCACAGGCGTTTCTGACCCACAAACAGAGCTATATTGTTGTTTTACAGCTGGCAGGCGGTATCGTAGCCGGTGCGGATGGCGTTGGAGATATCCGCAGCCTTACCGGCGGCATCGCCGATGGAATACACCGGGATGTTGGAAGCTTCCAGCGCAGCAGCGTCAAATTCGTTGGAGCGTGCGCCCATGGCCAGCACGATGTAATCGCAGGGGATGGTCACCTCTGCGCCGTCCTTGTTCTCGCAGACAACGGCGTCCATGCGGAACTCCTTGACCTTGTGGCTGGGGTACTGCTCCACGCCGTAGGTCTTGTAGTTTTCCAGCAGGGTGGGCAGAATGGTGGTGCTCTCGCCTGCGGCGATCTTGTCCATCATCTCGATGACCGACACCTTGCAGCCGCGGGCAGCCAGATACTCTGCGGTCTCGCAGCCTACCATGCCGCCGCCAATGACAGCCACCGTGCCGTACACCTGCTGCTCACCGGCCAGCACCTTCCACGCGTCGGCAACATTCACGCTGTCAATGCCGGGGATGCGGGGTGCGGCGCTGTGTGCGCCCACAGCGTTGATGACGGCCTCGAAACCGGCATCCTTCAGCTGCTCGGCGGTGCGGGTCTGACCCATGCACAGGTGCACACCGGCGTTGCAGACCGCGTGGATCAGGTCCTGTGCGGCGCGGCGCATCTCCTCCTTGCGGGGAGGCACGCAGGCAATGTTCAGCTGACCGCCCAGAGAGGTGGTCTTTTCAAACAGGGTCACGTCATGGCCGCGCAGCGCTGCCACACGGGCAGCTTCCAGACCGGCAGGGCCGCCGCCGAGGACGGCGATCTTCTTTTTCTGTGCTGCGGGCTGGATGCTGCGGGTATTCTCGTAGCCGTTCTCCGCGTTCAGCACGCAGGAGAGGAACTGGCGGTTCTGGATGGCATCGGTGCAGCCCTTGTTGCAGCTGATGCAGCGGCGGATATCGCAGGCCTTCCCGGCAGCGATCTTGGTGCCCCAGTCGGGGTCTGCCAGTAGCGGACGGCCCATGGCAACCATATCGGCCATGCCGCTCTCGATGACACGCGCAGCCATATCGGCGTCCATGATACGACCCACGGCGCTGACCGGCACATTGACGGCCTTTTTGATGTCCCCGGCGATCTTGACGAAGAAGCCGTAGGGCTGTACGCCCATGGGAGGAATGGTGTCGGCCATGTTGCCGGTGTGGTTGGCCTGTGCAACGTGGAACATATCCACGCCGTCCTCCACCAGCCACTGGGCAAACTGCACGGCGTCGGCTTCGTCAATGCCGCCCTTGCCGCGCTGCGGGGTGACGATGGACAGCTTGTAGTCGATGACCATATCCGGCACAGCCTTGCGGATGGCGCGGGTCAGCATGCGGGCAAAGCGGACGCGATTCTCCAGACTGCCGCCGAACTTATCGGTGCGGTGGTTCATGCGGGTGGAGCACAGGCAGCCGTTCAGGCGGTCGCCGTGGATCTGGATGACATCCACACCGGCCTTCTGGGCGCGCACTGCGCAGGCGCACATCTTATCGATGATGGACATCAGCATCTCCTCGCTGGCCTCATCGGTAAAGAACATCATGTCGTGGTGCAGGCGCTGACGCATCTCGTCAAACTTCTTCTGCATAAACAGGCTGTTGATGGCGTCCACATCGTACTCCGGGTGGAAGATCTGGATGCCCAGCTTGGTGCCGTAGGCGTGTACGCTGTCGGCCAGTGCCTTGAAGGCAGGGATCTGGCTGTCATCAAACAGCTTGGGGGTGGGAGAAAAGCTGTTGATGGGTGCCACATCGCCCATAACGATGTAGCCCACGCCGCCCTTTGCCAGACGGGTGTAGAAGCCCATGTCCTGCTCACTGATCATGCCGTTTTTCTCGTAGCCGGTGGTCAGCGGGGGGAACATGATGCGGTTTTTAAAGGTCTGTCCGCCCACCTCAATGGGCTGCAGAATTACGTTTTGCATACGAAAGCCTCCTTGCAGATACGCTTTGCTTTACAGATTTGCTTTGATGAATGCTGCGGTCTTTTCCTCCACGGCGGCACGGGCTGCCAGCGTGGCAAAGTTGTGGCCGCCGCCTGCAATGGTGTCCATCACGGGTGCGGTGTACACCTGTGCGTAACGGTTGCAGGTGCCCTCGTCCACCAGACGGTCATCGTCGGCGCGCAGCAGCAGCACCGGGCCGTTGTAGCCCTTGGCCTCGGTAAAGGGGTCGGGGTGCTTGGCCATCTCGTAGTTAAAGGCCATCTTGTAGCACAGGCCCTCCATGTCGGCGTAGTCCCTGCCGGTCTGCATAATGCCGTCGGCGCGCTGTGCGCAGCCAAACCACATCCCGGCGCCCGGGCACAGCAGGATCAGGCCGTGGGGCTGGATGACCGGTGCGCAGGAGGCAGCAATGTAGCCGCCCATGCTCTGGCCGGAGAGGAACAGCTTTTCGCTGTCCACATAGGGCTGCTCAGCTGCCCATGCAAAGATATCCTGTGCATCGGTGTGCAGGCCGTCAAAGCTCATATCCTCGAACTCGCCATCGCTCTCGCCGTTGCCGTAGAAATCGAACCGGGCGCTGCCGATGCCCTGCGCTGCCAGAGCGCGGGACAGGTGGGTGTACATGGACTTGTAGCCGCTGCAGCTGCCGGCAAAGCCGTGCAGATGCACCACAAAGGGTACCTTGCCCTCGGTGTCGGGCAGGGTCACGATGCCGCGCAGGGTGTGACCATTGCGGTTTTTAAACTGAACCTGTAAGATCTTCATGGTTTACTTGCTCTCCTTTGCGGCGCGGCGGGCCTTCAGCTCGGTCAGCATCTCAGCAGTCTTCTGCTTGGTCAGGGGGTAGACGAAGAACAGGATGGCAACTGCAATGCCGTAGCCCAGGAAGTAGATGCCGGTGTAGCTCTTCCAGATGGCGTTCACAACGCCTGCGGTCTGCACAGCGCCTGCGGTAACGTTGTAGCCGATGACACCCAGCACAAAACTGGACAGGCTGCCGGAAATGGCGCTTGCAAGCTTGCGGAAGAAGGAGTAGGTGGAGTAAACGATGCCCTCGTTGCGCTCGCCGGTCTGCAGCTCGTGGTAGTCGATGGCGTCGTTGACCATGGCCCAGATCAGCACCTGCATACCGGAAGCGCCCAGATAGCAGATACCGTTGATGACGATGAAGGTCACGGGGTTATGGACGGGGAAGAAGAACAGGATGCCGAACACGATGGCGGCAAAGCCTGCGCCCATGCAGCACCACTCCTTCTTGCCGAACTTGTTGGCCAGAGGCTGGGTGATGGCAAAGGACAGCACAGCGTACAGCACGCTCAGCATACCGGAGACAGCCTGAATTTTGACGTTGCCGAAGAAGTCCTTGTACAGGTAGGTGTTCAGACCGTTGACCACGGAAGCACCGATCATACCGGTCAGGCTGAAGAACATAACGCCCAGCAGAGCCTTATTGTGAGAGATCTCCTTGAGGACGTGCAGGTAGTTCAGCTTTTCGCCCTGCGGACGCTCGGGCACTGCCACGCGCTCCTTGCACCACACGCAGGTGATCTGCAGGCACAGCAGACCCAGCATAGCGCAGATGCAGGCCAGCATCAGGAAGCGGCCGGCCACGGGCTTGTTGTCCACATACAGGAACAGGGGGCCGACCATGACCATGACGGTCATGAAGATGGTGCCGCCAAGGCTGCGGTAGCGGGACAGTGCGGTGCGCTGGCTGACATCATCGGTCATCACGCTGGACAGGGTGCCGAAGGGCACATTGACGCAGGTGTACAGTGCCTCGTACAGAACGTAGGTAACGAACATGTAGGCCAGACGCAGGCCGTAGTTGATGTTGCCCACATTGACAAAGCCAAGGATGCACAGCACTGCCATGGGGAAGGAGAAGGCGCGGATCCAAGGGATGAACTTGCCGCCCTTGGTGGCCTTGCGGGAGTCCACGATCGCGCCGATGATGGGGTCATTCACGGCGTCCCAGATCTTGGTGACCAGCAGCAGGATACCCACATGGAAGGGGTTGACCTGCAGGATCAGGGTGTAGAAGATCGACAGATACATGGCGCGGTACTGCTCGGTGAAGCAGCAGCCAAGATCGCCCAGCGTATAGCCGATCTTGTCCTTCATGGAGAAGGATCGGACGGTCTTTTTCTGGTCCATTGTGTTTTATCCTCCTTAAAAACAGTGAAACCACGAGACTTTTCGCACAAGTCTCTTTTCTACGCTTTGCATTATACGTTAAATTTCCATCAATACATATCCAAAAAATGATTGAAAACTATCACAAATTGATGTATTATGCAATTATAACAGTTGTGATTTTCTGTTGTGTACAACAAACTGTTGCATCTGACAGTTTCACGGAGGTTTTTTTGGTGAACTATACAGTCAAGCGTTATTTTTTCGAGCAGAGCGCCGTCCGGGAGTTTTACTCCGGCGCATATTACGACCTGTTTCTGGTCATGCGGGGCAGCGGGGTATTCCGGTGCCCCGAGGTGGTGCTGCCCGCCCAGCAGCAGAACCTCATCATCTTCAAGCCCGGTCAGGGCGGCAGGCTGGAATATGCCGGTGCTTATGGCCCGCTGGAGATTATTCGGGTGCAGCTGTCCCCCCAGACGCTGGCGCAGCTTTCGGACGCGGACACCGACCTTGAAAAAAGCTTCAATGTGGTGCCCTTCCGGCAGGTGGCCGTCCGCCCGGACAGCCAGATCTATATGCTGCTGAAAAACCTTGCCCGGAAGCTGCTGATGCTCCCGCAGGAGCGCACCCAGTTCGGCGCAGCGGTGTTCGAGCACGGTATTCTGCAGATGTTCGTGGTGCTGGCGCTGCGTGCCTGCATCCATGCGGAGTTCCACACCGCATCGGTCAGCCGCCACCACCTGATGCTGGACGAGGTGTTTTTGTTTATTCAGGCGCACCTTACCGAGGAGCTGACGCTGGAGCGGCTGGAAAAGGAGTTCTTCGTCTCCCGGGAGCATATTGCCCGGGAATTCAAGCGCCAGACCGGGCAGACGGTGCACCGCTATATCGTAAAGGCGCGGTTAGACCGCTGCCGCACCCTCATCGAGCAGGGGCTGCCCATCACCGAGGTGTACAAGACCAGCGGCTTTGGCGGTTACAACCACTTTTTCCGCGCCTTTAAAAAGGAGTACGGCATGACCCCCAAGGAATATTTCAGCACCACCCGGCAGGACGCCCGGGGATGAATCCGGCAAAAGCAGCGCCGTCCGCACCTGTGAAAAAAGCCGCCCGGAAAGATCCGCAGATCCTCCCGGGCGGCTTGCTTATTCTATTATTTGCCCTTACTTGCGGCGGATGAGGCAGTTCAGCGCCATCACCACCAGTACGAGAAAGCCGATGACCAGCAGGATGCCGGTCATGCCGATAAGCATCATGGGCAGGGTGGTCATCCAGGAAGAAAGATGAAGCATAAAGGCACCTCCGTTAAGCCATCAGGGAAAGGATCAGTCCGCCGGCAAGGACGGATGCGATCTGCCCGGAAACGTTGACGCTGATGGAGTACATCAGCAGGAAATTCTGGCTGTCCTCGGCCAGACCCATCTTGTTGACCACGCGTCCGCTCATGGGAAAGGCCGAAATGCCTGCCGCGCCGATCATGGGGTTCAGCTTTTTGCCCTCGGGCAGGAAGAGGTTCAGCAGCTTGGCGAACAGCACGCCGCCAGCGGTATCAAAAATAAAGGCTACAAGACCCAGCGCCATGATGAGCAGAGTATCCGGCCGGACGAACTTGTCGGCGGTCATCTGCCCGGCAACGGTCAGACCCAACAGCAGGGTGATGAGGTTTGCCAGTACGTTCTGGGCGGTCTCGCTCAGGGAGTTCAGCACCCCGCACTCCCGCAGCAGGTTGCCGAACATCAAAAAGCCTACCAGCGCCACGCTGGCCGGGGCTACCAGACCGGCGACCACCGTGACCACAACGGGGAACAGGATCTTGGTCAGCTGGGTGACATTGCCTTTTTCGTAGGGCATACGGATGCGGCGCTCCTTCTGGGTGGTCAGCAGACGGATGACCGGCGGCTGCACGATGGGCACCAGCGCCATGTAGCTGTAAGCCGCCACCATAATAGCGCCCAGATACTGGGATTTCAGGGTGTTTGCCACAAAAATGGCGGTGGGGCCGTCGGCTGCGCCGATGACCGCAATGGACGCGGCGTCCTTCATATCAAAGAAGAACCCGGCCAGAAACAGGGTGAAAAAGATGCCAAACTGTGCCGCTGCGCCAAACAGCATGAGCCACGGTTTTTCCAGCAGCGGGCCAAAATCAATCATGGCTCCGATGCCGATGAACAGCAGCAGCGGGAACAGCTCGTTGGACATACCTGCCTCGAACAGGGCAGAGATGGGGCCAACGGTGTCGCCCTGCGTGATGGCACCGGATGCGGGAAGGTTGACCAGAATGGCGCCGAACCCCATGGGCAGCAGCAGACTAGGCTCCATTTTTTTGACGATGGCAAGGTAGATGAGCAGGGCACCGATGCCCCACATGACCACCATTTGCCATGTCAGCGCCCCGAAGTTTGAAAAGAGCGCGGCGAATGTGTTCCAGAAATTCATAATGTTTTCCTGCCTCCTTTTGTTCTGATGCTGCGGCAAGAAAAAAAGACCCTTGCCACAGCGTACGATCTGTGACAAAAGTCTCAAGCGAACACATGACATCGGGCATTGCTGCCGTGATGACGCTGCCATGCAGCGGCCTGCCGGAAAAAAGCCTTGACCGGCGGGCTGCCCTTTACTCCCCTTTATCATTTTTATTGATACCAGAAACTGCCGCTTCTGTCAAGGGGGAAAATGCGTTTTTTCGCAAAAATCCAACCGTTTAAATCGTCAGTCCACCACCGGTACATCCAGCCCGAACTCCTGCGGGCGGAAGCGGGGACAGACGTTCTCGGTGATGCAGATGACCGAAGCGGCAAGACGGCTGCCGATCTCGCAGGATTCTGCCAGCGTTTTGCCGTAGGTCAGGCCGATGACCGTGCCTGCAAAGAAGGCGTCCCCCGCACCGGTGGTGTCCATGACATCCACCTTTTTGGCGGGTACAATGCCGCAGTCACCGTCCGCACAGGCGTATACCGCGCCCTGCCCGCCCATGGTCACCACCATGCTGGGAATGTTGGCGCTGCGCACGTTGCTGCTGAGCACTCGGCACATCTCGTCCGGGGAGAGGTGGTCGTAGTCGTCCGAGAACAGCAGCCCGGCCTCCTGCTGGTTGCAGACGAAACAATCGATCTGCTGCAAGAAATCCCGCCGCTCCATGGCGATGCTCATGTTGGAGACTACGGAAAACACCTTTTTGCCGTACTTTTTGGCATAGCGCAGGGTCTGCTTCACCGTCTCTTTTTCGAGGTCCAGTTCCAGTGCAATGGAATCGCAATCCGCAAAAATGGCATCGCCCTGCTCCTGTAACAGGCCGGTCAGCGGGGTGGTGTCCGGGCGCTTGGAGATGGCGGCGTGCACGTCGCCATCGTTGTCAAAAATGGCCAGCCATGTGCCCATGCCGTCCGGCTTTTTCTGGATAAAGCGGGTGTTCACCTTGTGCTTTGCCAGCTTGTCGATGACGTCCTGTCCCATGCCGGTGTCGTCCACCAGACCCACAAAGGTGGGGCGCAGCTCCACGTTGGCGATATCCTCCACCACATTGCGGCTCACGCCGCCGTGTACCTGCTCGATGCGTCCGGCGTTGCGCCCGCCGGGGATATAGGTGGAAAGGGGATAGCCTTTGATATCCACAAAAACAGCTCCGATGACTACGATGCCCATAAACGATAAACCTTTCTGACTTCAGTTGATTTTACCTGTATTATACAGGAAGCAGACAAAAGATGCTATCCTTTTGTCCGCTTTTGCGGAAAAATGTCTCCAAGGCGGGACGATTGGGAATGCCCTCCGCTTGCGCTCTGGGCATCGTTAGAGGAAAAAATATTTTTATTTTGGATTTCGAAAAGTCTGCGGACTTTTCGAAATCCCTTTTTCACGGAAAGGGGTCGTGACCGGAAGTGGCAGCTTCAAGATTTATTTTTGCATTTTGGAAAGTCTATAATGATTGTTATAGATGCTGCTTCCCGCTGCGACCCTCCCGTGAAAAGGCCAATCGGGAAAATCCGCAGATTTTCCCGATTGGCGAATATAAATAATCTTTCCGCTGATGATGCCCAAAGCGCAGCGGAGGGCATTATAAATCGTTACTTATCACATCGCCGTGCGGGCGGTGCGCACCAGATACTCCATGGCCTGCACAGGGTACTGCCCGGCGGCGGTCTCGCCGGTGAGCATCAGGCTGGGCGCCCCATCCAACACAGCATTGTAAATATCGCTCACCTCGGCGCGGGTGGGCACAGCCCGGGTGTGCATGCTGTCCAGCATCTGGGTCACCACCATAAAGGGCACCCCGGCTGCGCGGCAGGCGGCAGAAAGCTGCTTCTGGCAGCGGGGCAGCTCCCACAGGGGCATTGCGTTGCCAAGGTCGCCCCGGGCGATGACTGCCTCATCCACCAGCGGCAAAAACTCCGGCAGCGCCTGTACGCCCGCTAGGTTTTCGATTTTAGCAAGAATTTTCAGCTGCGGCGCACCGGCTTCTGCCAGCGCCTGCCGCAGGCTGCGGATATCCGCAGCGCCGCGCACAAAGGGCAGCATGACCCCGGTGACGCCGCAACCGGCGGCGATGGCAAGGTTTTCCTTGTCCTCAGCGGTCAGGGTGGGCATCTGGATGTCTGCCCCCGGTGCTGCCAGACTTTTGCGGCTTTGCAGCACGCCGCCCCGCACTACGGTGCACACGAGCGCGTCCGGCTCTGCGGTGTCCACCCGTGCCAGCAGCTTGCCGTCATCCAGCAGCAGCTCCTGCCCCGGCTGCACGCCCTGCACCAGCGCAGCAGGGCAGGGGATGCCCTGCGCGCCCAGACGCACAGTCTGCCCGGCGGTCACGGACAGCGGCTGCGGCAAACGGCCGATGCGCAGTTCCGGCCCTTGCAGGTCGATGAGCAGCTTTTTTACCCTGGCTTTGCGCAGCAGCGCCAGCCAGTCCTTGTGCGCTGCCAGCGGACCATGAGAAAGATTCATGCGGATGCCGGTCATGCCGGCTTCCACCATCTGCTGCAAAAGCTTTACATCGGCACAGGCAGGGCCGATGGTTCCGTAAAAATCCATAATTCCTCCTGCAATTCGCGTTTTCTTTCTATTGTAGCATGACCGCGCAGCAAAAGATAGCCCGGCGGCACATAAAAAAACACCGGAAGCTGATGCAAAGCCTCCGGTGTCTTTTTATGATGCCTTATGGGGTTTACTGCTACACTTTGTACCGCCTGCGTTCAGTACAAAGCTTACAGCTCCCTCTATTTTTAAAGGTTGTACTTAGTTTACAGCATTTCGGGCGGTTCGTCAAGGGGTTTTCCGGCTTTTTCCGGGAAAAAGTATAATATCACAACATTATCACAACTGTAACTGGTGGTAGCACGCGCCTTCCATAGTTTTCCAGCAGACGGTGTTTCCCTCTAAGGTCATGTAGCTGTGGGCGGTGTTTTCCTTGGGGATGCTCACAGAGCCGGGATTCAGGTAAAGGTTCCCCTGCCCGAAGTCCGTCCATGCAGGCACATGGGTGTGGCCGTGGAGCAGAATGTCCCCCGGGGCAAGGGGCGGCAGGTGGTTCAGGTTGAACACATGGCCGTGGGTGACGTAGACCAGCCGCTGCCCCACCGGCAGCACAGCGTAATCTGCCAGCACCGGGAAATTGAGCACCATCTGGTCCACCTCGGCGTCGCAGTTGCCGCGCACGCACAGCAGCTTGGACGCAAGGCTGTTCAGCAGGGGGATGACCTGCTTGGGGGCGTAGTCCCGGGGCAGGTCGTTGCGGGGGCCGTGGTAGAGCAGGTCTCCCAGAAACAGCAGGCGGTCGGCCTGCTCCCGTTCAAAGGCCTGTTGCAGCTGCTGCGCATAATAATAGGAGCCGTGCAGGTCTGATGCGATCATCCATTTCATATATAATGCCCTCCCTTAAAGCCGGTTTGCCTTATTGTAGCGCCTGCTGTAAAAATGGTCAAGCACTTGCAAAAGTCATACTTTTGTGCCAAAACCCCTTGACATACCGCCGGGGATGTGGTATTCTGCCAGAGTTGCAGCCCGCAAATGCGCAGGGTGCATATCGCGGACAGCTGCCGCGATCATAAAAACCGTGTGGATTTTTACAGCAACATTGCTACTTTTCGCCACACAATGACCTTTAAAGGGTCATTGTGTGGCTTTTTTGTGCGCCGGAAACCGGCTGCAAGCCGATGCTGTGCCCGCCACATTTTTATTTTTTACAGATAGCAGGTGAAATTTTTCAATGAACGAAACTTTTATGAAGGAGAAGCCGGTGCTGCCGCTGCTGCTCTCGATGGCGCTGCCTAACGTGATCTCCATGCTGGTGAACAGCCTCTACAACATCGTGGACAGCCTGTTTGTGGCACGCATCAGCGAGGACGCCATGACTGCTTTAAGTCTGGTGTTCCCCATCCAGAATTTTTCCAATGCCATTGCCATCGGCTTTGGCATCGGCATCAATGCCATGATCGCGCTGTATCTGGGCGCGGGCGACCGCGAAAAGGCCGAGACGGCCGCCACCCACGGCTTTGTGCTCAGCCTTGTGCACGGCGTGGTGATGATGGCGGTCAGCATTGCCATCATGCCCGGCTTTCTGCGCCGCTTTACGCAGGACGAGGGGCTGATCGCTGCCGGTATCACCTACTCCACCATCGTGTTCCTGTTTTTGGTCGTGAACATGGTCTCGCTGGCCTTTGAAAAGATCTTTCAGGCGGTGGGCCGCATGAAGGTGTCCATGATCGCCCTGATCACCGGCTGCGTGTGCAATATTCTGTTGGACCCGGTACTCATCTTTGGGCTGGGGCCGGTGCCTGCCATGGGCATTGCGGGCGCGGCACTGGCTACTGGCATCGGTCAGATGCTCAGCGTGGTGGTCTACCTTGTGGTCTACCTGCGCACCGAGCTGCCGGTGCGGCTGCGCCGCAGCTGCCTGCGCCCGGATGCAATGCTGGATGGCAGACTGTACGCCATCGGCGTTCCGGCCATCCTGAATCTGGCGCTGCCCTCACTGCTGGTCACCTTCCTCAACGGGCTGCTGGCAGCCTTTTCTCAGAGCTATGTGGTGGTGCTGGGCATCTATTATAAATTGCAGACCTTTTTGTATCTGCCCGCCAACGGCTTCGTGCAGGGCATGCGCCCTCTTATCGGCTACAACTACGGTGCGCGGGAGCACGCCCGGGTGAAAAAGCTGTTCCAGCTGACCCTGCTCATGAGCGCTGCCATCATGGCGGCGGGCACTGTCATCTGTCAGGTTGCTTCCGGGCAGCTGATGGGGCTGTTCACCCAGAACCCCGAAACCATAGCCGCCGGGCAGACTGCCTTGCGCATCATCAGCATCGGCTTTGTCATCTCGGCGGTCTCCACCACCGTCTCCGGTGCGCTGGAGGGGCTGGGCAAGGGCGCAGAATCGCTGGTCATCGCGCTGTGCCGGTACGTTGTTTTCATCATGCCGCTGGCTGCACTGCTGTGTAACTGGCTGGGCGCAGATGGCGCATGGCACGCCTTCTGGCTTACCGAGGTGCTGGCGGCGGTGGTCTCCGGTATCGTCTACCGCCGGGCGGTCACACATAAAAAATAAGAATTTCTGATAGGGGCGTTTCATAACGTCCCTATTTTTCATTGACACTACGGGAAAAGTACGGTAAAATATTTTTCGTGTTTTGACAAAAACTGTCAGTGCGCAAGATATTACAGAGGATGTGGAAGTATATGATCGAGACCATTGCCGCCGTCAATCAGGCGGTGAACAGCTTTATCTGGGGCATCCCCGCCATGGTGTGCATCATTGGCGTGGGGTTGCTGCTCAGTGTCCGCACGGGCTTTTTGCAGATCCGCAAATTCCCCTACGCCATCCGCACCACCGTGGGACGGATGTTCCGCAAGCGGGATGCTTCGGACGGTGCCATGACCCCCTTTCAGGCGGTGTGCACCGCGCTGGCGGGCACGGTGGGCACCGGCAACATTGCCGGTGTGGCGGGCGCTATCGCCATCGGCGGCCCGGGTGCCGTGTTCTGGATGTGGTGCTCTGCGCTGCTGGGTATGTGCACCAAGTTTGCCGAGGTGACGCTGGCGGTGCATTTCCGGGAGCGCAGCGACACCGGCGAGTGGGTGGGCGGCCCGATGTACTATATTAAAAACGGCCTTGGCCGCCGCTGGCAGTTTCTGGCTGTGCTGTACGCGCTGTTCGGCGTGCTGACCGTGTTCGGCACCGGCAACGCAACGCAGGTGAATACCATCGTGGCGGCGGTGGATACTGCCCTGCTGGAATACGGGCTGGTGGGCAATGGTTTTCTGCCCACCCTCAACCTCATCGTGGGCATCCTTGTGGCCGTGCTGGTGGCGCTGGTGCTGCTGGGCGGCATCAAGCGCATTGGCAGCGTAAGCGAGAAGCTGGTGCCCTTTATGGCGCTGTTCTACATTGTGCTGTCGGTGGGCGTGGTGGTGCTCAACTTTTCCCGCCTGCCCTACGTGCTGGAATCCATCGTGGCGGGCGCGTTCAACCCCGCTGCCTTTACCGGCGGCACCATTGGCAGCCTGTTCGTCAGTATGCAAAAGGGCGTTTCCCGCGGCATCTTTTCCAACGAGGCCGGTCTTGGCACCGGCTCCATCGCCCATGCCTGCGCCGACACCAAAAAGCCGGTCAAGCAGGGTATGTTCGGTATTTTCGAGGTGTTTGCCGATACCATCGTCATCTGCACCCTGACCGCGCTGGTCATCCTGTGCAGCGGCACCCAGATCAGCTACGGCGCAGCGGCGGGTGCAGAGCTGACCATCTCCGGCTTTACCACCACCTATGGCGGCTGGGCGTCTATCTTTACTGCTGTGGCGCTGTGCTGCTTTGCCTTTTCCACCATCATCGGCTGGGGTCTGTACGGCTCCCGCTTTCTGGTGTTCCTGTGCAAGAGCAACAAGGTGGCACGCCCCTTCTTTGTGGTGTATGCTCTGGTAGCCATTCTGGGCGCTACCATGGACCTTGGTCTGCTGTGGAGCATCGCCGATACCTTCAACGGCCTGATGAGCATCCCGAACCTCATCGCGCTGCTGCTGCTTTCCGGCACGGTGGTGCAGATGACCCGCGCCTTTTTTGAATCGGAAGGGTGAGCGGCAGCGCTGCCCATAGTGGACAGAAACGCCGGAACGCGGTATACTGAGAAAAAACAACGGTGGCTATGCACCACAGGAGGTTCTAACGTGGAAAACTTTAACGAACTGCTGCAAAAGTATGCGGATTTTATCGTCCGGGTGGGTGTGAACCCGCAGCCGGGACAGACCCTGATCATCAACTGCCCGCTGGAGGGTGCTCCGCTGGCACGGCTGTGCGTGCGCAGCGCCTACGAAGCCGGTGCGCGGGATGTGCAGGTGAACTGGCAGGATGACGCCGTTACCCGCATTCGCATGGAGCTGGGCAGCGAGGAGGCACTGACCGACCACAAGGGCTGGCAGCTGCGCCGCTATCTGGACTACGCCGAGAGCGAGGGCGGTGTGTGCGTGCTGCACCTTATCGCGGACGACCCGGAACTGTTTGCCGGGCTGGACGGCGCTAAGATCAGCCGGGTGAACAGCGCCAACCGCAGCTTTATGCAGCCGTGGCGGGAGTACACCATGAACGACCGTGTGCAGTGGTCCATCGCTGCTCTGCCCGCAGAGCCGTGGGCAAAGAAGATGTTCCCGGAGCTGGACACTGCCGCCGCCATTGAAGCACAGTGGAAGCTGATCTTTGATACCTGCCGTGTGACCGGCGGCGACCCGGTAGGGGAGTGGCAGAAGCATCTGGACCGCCTGAACGAGCTGGGCGCAAAGATGAACGCCTTGGATCTGGAAAGCGTGCATTTTGAAAGCGCCAACGGCACCGACCTGACCGTGGGTCTGGCCGAGCAGGCCGTGTGGGAGAGCGCCGGCAGCAAAAACGAGAAGGGCGTGCCCTTCCTGCCCAACATCCCCACCGAGGAGGTGTTCACCGCACCCCATAAGGATAAGGTGGACGGCATCGTTTACGGCACAAAGCCTTACGTCTTTAACGGACAGCTGATCAAGAATTTCCACGTTACCTTCAAGGACGGCAAGGTGGTGGAGCACGGCGCCGACGAGGGCGCAGACCTGCTGGGGCAGCTGCTGGACACCGACGAGGGCGCACGCCACATCGGCGAGGTGGCGCTGGTGCCTGCTTCCAGCCCCATCAACCGCAGCGGTAAGCTGTTCTACAACACCCTGTTTGACGAGAACGCTGCCTGCCACATCGCCTTTGGCGACAGCTACCCCGGCACCACCGTGGGCGGCACCGGCCTTTCCAAGGAAGAACTGGCAGCCCGCGGCATGAACCACTCCTCCCTGCACGAGGACGTGATGATCGGTGCAGAGGACAGCCGCATCACCGGCAAATGCCGCGATGGCCGCACTGTACAGCTGTTCGAGAACGGTGTCTGGGTGCTGTAAAAAGCCCCAAAGGGTGTGCAACTGCAAAAAAATTGCGAAAATGCTTGCATAAATCGCAAGAGTATGATATATTCTAGTAGTACGATATAGTTTAACCTGAAACGTGGGCCGCAAGGTCCGCGTTTCTTGTTTGTTTGGAGGTTTTTTATGGCGAAGCAGTCTGGCGGCAACACCGCGCAGAGAGTGGAAGCGCTTGTCCGTCCCACGGTGGAAGGCATGGGTCTGCGCCTGTGGGATGTGGTTTTTGAGAAGGAAGGGCCGGACTGGTATCTTCGCATCCTCATCGACCGGGACGGCACCATGGATACCGACACCTGTGCAGAGGTGTCCCACGCACTGGACCCCATTCTGGATGAGGCAGACCCCATCGACCAGAGCTATTATCTGGAAGTGGGCAGCCCCGGCCTTGGCCGCAAGCTGACCCGCCCGGAGCATTACGAGGCACTGAAGGGCCAGAAGGTGCGGGCAAAGCTCATCCGCCCCAACGCTGACGGCGTGCGGGAACTGGCCGGCATCCTGACCGGCCGCGAGGGCAGCACCGTGACACTGGAGACCGAGAACGGCCCCGTGACCTTTGAGGTGAACGCAGCCTCCGGCGTGCAGCTGTGCGACGACGAGGATCTGTTCAACTGAGAAGTACCGTCTCTGATGGAGAAAAGAGAACAAAATATATAGGAGGAACCCGAAAAATGACAGCAGCGAATAAGGACTTTTTTGAAGCGCTCTCCATGCTGGAGCATGAGCGCGGCATCACCGCAGAGTACCTGATCGAAAAGATCAAGGCGGCTATCATCATTGCCGTCAAGAAGAACTACGAGGTCGAGGAGGATCACATCCGTGTGGACATCGACCCCGACACCGGCCGCTTTGACGTGGCACTGATCCAGGACATCGTGGCAGACGAGGACTGGTACGACGAGCACGCCGAGATCGGCGTGACCGAGGCACGCAAGATCCGCAGCAGCTACGAGGTGGGCGACCGCATCATCACCCCGCTCAAGACCCGCGATTTTGGCCGCATTGCCGCCCAGACCGCAAAGCACGTCATCCGTCAGGGCATCCGTGAGGCCGAGCGCAACCAGCAGCTCAGCGAGATCCAGTCCCGCGCACATGACATCGTGCAGGCCACCGTTACCCGCGTGGATACCGAGAAGGGCATCGTGGCGCTGGATCTGGGCAAGGGCGGCGAGGCTGTTCTGCCCCGCAACGAGCAGGTGCCCGGCGAGGTGTACACCGAGGGCGAGACCCTGCAGGTCTACATCGTGGACGTGGTCAGCACCGAGCGCGGCCCCCGCGTGATGATCAGCCGCACCCATCCCGGCCTTGTCAAGCGCCTGTTTGAGCTGGAAGTGCCCGAGATCTTTGACGGCACTGTGGAGGTAAAGGCCATCAGCCGCGAGGCCGGTGCCCGCACCAAGATGGCTGTCTGGTCCAAGGACCCCAACGTCAACCCTGTTTCCGCCTGCATCGGCGAACACGGCGCCCGCGTGGCCGCTGTTGTGGAAAAGCTGGGCGGCGAGAAGATCGATATCGTCAAGTGGAGCGAGGATATCTCGGAGTTCATCTCCGCAGCCCTGAGCCCCGCCAAGGTGGTCAAGGTGGAGCTGCTGCCCGGCGAGACCCGCTCCTGCCGCGTCACCGTGCCCGACCAGCAGCTGAGCCTTGCCATTGGCAACAAGGGTCAGAACGCCCGCCTGTGCGCCCGCCTGACCGGCTACAACATTGATATCCGTCCCGAGAGCGGCTACTACGGCGAGGACGAGGAGCCCAAGAAGGACGCAGCAGACGCTGAATAAGCCCGGCACCATCTGCCGAAGGAGGGAAACCGGATGGCACAAAAAAAGATCCCTGCCCGCCAGTGCATCGGCTGCATGACCAGCCGCCCCAAAAAGGAGCTGGTGCGCGTGGTGCGCGCACCCAGCGGGGAGATCAGCATTGATCTGGTAGGCAAAAAGCCGGGACGCGGCGCATATCTCTGCCCGGACCCGGACTGCCTGACCAAGGCAAAAAAGAAAAAGGCGCTGGAGCGCTGCTTTGAGCAGCCGGTCCCCGCCGAGGTATACGACGCGCTGGCTGTACAGCTGGCCGCAGCCGCAAAGGAGGCAGCAGCCGATGGCAAAAAAGAATAACGCCCCCGCAAAACCCAAGCTGCCCCCGGAGGAGGCGCTGTATCAGGCCGTGAGCCTGTGCCGCAAGGCCGGTGCGCTGACTATGGGCTTTGATGCCGTGGAGGAAGCCTGCGTAAAAAGCAAGGCATGGCTGGTGATGACCGCATCGGACATCAGCCCCAAGACTTTGCAGCGTTTGAACTATGCCGTGGGCGACTTGGTGGACGTGTTCACCATGCCGCTGACGCAGGATAAGCTGGCCGATATCAGCCACAAGCCCGTGGCTGTTTACGCGGTGACCGACCGCAACCTCGCAAAGCTCTGCTTCGACCGCCTGTCGGACTGCGGAGCAATCAAAAATGAGGAGGATATGAGCGAATGATCGTAAAATATAAAGTGAGTGACTTTGCAAAGGATCTGAACCTTTCTACAAAGAAGGTGCTGGATGAGCTGACCGCTATGGGCAGCACCGGCAAGAAGAACAGCTCCAATCTGGAGGAGAACGAGCTGAACTATCTGCTGGAGAAGTTCAGCAAGGATAACAGCGTGGCAAATCTGGACGAGTTTTTGAACAGCGCCAAGGCTCCCAAGGAGGAGCCCAAGGCTGAGAAAAAGGCTGAGCAGAAAGCCGAAAAGAAGGCTGAGAAGAAGCCCGAGGCTCCCAAGGCTGACAAAAAGCCCCAGCAGCCCGCCGCAAAGGCCGAGCAGCCCAAGGCAAACAACAATAACAACAACGGCAAGCACGGCGATAAGAAGCCCGAGCAGCACAAGAAGCGCGAGGAAAAGACTGTTTCCTTCAGCGAGCTGGCACGCGAGACCGGCGCAAAGGCTACCGCTGCCTCCGCACAGGCAGTCTCTGTCCGCCGTGAGGACAATCAGGTCACCGTGGATACCCGCACTGTGGATATGAACGTGGACCGTTTCGATGCCCGTTACGATGATCTGGCCTCCACCAAGAACACCGAGAACCGCCGCAAGCCCACCCCGCAGGGCAACAAGCAGAAGTTCACCCAGCGCGGTCAGCGCCAGCGCCAGCAGTTCCAGAAGGGTAAGCGCGAGACCGAGTTCGAGCGTCTGCAGCGCATCCAGCTGGAGAAGGCGCGCAACGCCCAGCTGAAGGTGCTGATCCCCGATGAGATCACCGTGGGCGAGCTGGCTGCCCGCCTGAAGCAGCAGGCTGGCAAGGTCATTGCCAAGTTCATGCAGATGGGCGAGATGCACGCCATCAACGACGTGATCGATTTCGACACTGCAGCTCTGCTGGCGGAGGAGTTTCACGCAAAGGTCGAGCACGAGGTGCACGTTACCATCGAGGAGCGCCTGTTCACGCAGGAAGAGGATGCACAGGAGGATCTGGTGGAGCGTCCCCCGGTGGTCTGTGTCATGGGTCACGTTGACCACGGCAAGACCAGTATTCTGGATGCCATCCGCAAGACCAACGTTACCGCAGGCGAGGCCGGCGGCATCACGCAGGCCATCGGTGCATATCAGGTCAAGGTCAACGACAGCCTCATCACCTTCCTGGATACCCCGGGCCATGAGGCATTCACCTCCATGCGTGCCCGCGGTGCCAACATGACCGATATCGCCGTTCTGGTGGTTGCTGCCGACGACGGCATCATGCCCCAGACCATCGAGTCCATCAACCACGCCAAGGCTGCAAATGTCAAGCTCATCGTGGCAATGAACAAGATGGATAAGCCCACCGCAAACCCCGAGCGCGTGATGGAAGGCCTGACCAAGTACGGCATCATCACCGAGGACTGGGGCGGCGATGTGGCCTGCATCCCGGTGTCTGCCCTGACCGGCATGGGCATCAACGACCTGCTGGAGCGCATTGCTCTGGAAGCTGAGGTCATGGAGCTGAAGGCAAACCCCAACCGCCGCGCCAAGGGTGCGGTGGTCGAGGCCCGTCTGGACAAGGGTCAGGGCCCCATTGCCACCATTCTGGTGCAGAACGGCACCCTGCACTCCGGCGACGTCATCATTGCCGGTACCGCTGTGGGCCGCGTGCGCACCATGCGCAGCGACAAGGGTCAGTTGCTCACCGATGCCGGCCCCTCCACCCCTGTGGAGATCACCGGCCTGACCGCCGTGCCCGAGGCAGGCGACCTGTTCGAGGCTGTTGAGGACGAGCGTCTGGCCCGTGAGCTGGCCGAGCAGCGCATTGCTGCCGCCAAGGAGAAGCAGTTCTCCTCCTTCCAGAAGGTCACGCTGGATAACCTGTTCAGCCAGATGGCACAGAACGACATGAAGGAGCTGGCCATCGTGGTCAAGGCCGACGTGCAGGGCTCTGCTGAGGCTGTGAAGCAGAGCTTGGAGAAGATCTCCAACGATGAGGTGCGCGTGCGCGTCATCCACGCCGGTGTCGGCGCCATCAGCAAGTCTGACGTGGATCTGGCCGATGCCTCCAACGCCATCATCATCGGCTTCAACGTCCGCCCGGACAACGTGGCTAAGGAAGAAGCCGCTGCCACCAAGGTGGAAATGCGTATGTACCGCGTCATTTACGACGCCATCAACGACGTTACCGACGCTATGAAGGGTATGCTGGCACCCAAGTTCCGCGAGGTCTCTCTGGGCGAGCTGCAGGTGCGTCAGGTGTACAAGATCTCCAACGTGGGCACCGTTGCAGGCTGCCGCGTGACCAGCGGCAAGATCACCCGCGACAGCAAGGTGCGTGTGGTGCGTGACGGCATCGTTATCGCCGAGGATGAGATCGCATCCCTGAAGCGCTTCAAGGATGACGCCAAGGAAGTGGCCGAGGGCTACGAGTGCGGCGTGACCCTGGAGAAGTTTGCGGACGTCAAGGAAGGCGACGTGTACGAAGCCTTCAAGATGGAAGAATACCGCGACTAAGATTTAAAATAACCCTCTCCGTCATTGCTGACGCAATGCCGCCTCTCCCGAGGCAGGAGGCTTGCAGAGAAACGGAAAAGCATCCCGTATCCGCGCAAAAAGCTCGCCCATCGGGAGAGCTGCCAAGCGAAGCGAGGCTGAGAGGGTTTTCTTTTTAAAGGAGAAACGGAATGTCTCAGAAAAATATGGGCCGTCTTGCGCAGGATATGAAGCGCGAGGTCATTGCCATCATCGGCCGGCTGAAGGACCCGCGGCTGGAGGGCGGTCTGCTGACCGTCACCCGTCTGGATGTGACGCCGGATCTGGATGTGGCAAAAGTGTATGTAAGCGTGATGGGCCGCGCAGACGGCCCCAAGCCCGCAATCGAAGCGCTGAACCGTGCCGCAGGCCATGTGCGCACCGAGGTCAGCAAAAAAATGCACATCCGCAAGGCACCCCGCTTCATCTTTGTGGAGGATGACGGTGCTGCCTACGCCGCCCACATCAACGAGCTGCTGCGCAGCCTGAACGTGAGCGGCGAGGAGGAAGCACAGCCTGCCGATACCGAACAGACCGAGGACTGACTGCCTTTGCGGAAAGGATGGATCATTGGATGACAGAACAACTGAATGTGCAGCAGATGGCGCAGCGCCTGCTGGCTGCGGACAACATTTTGATTCTGTGCCACAAAAACCCGGACGGTGACACCATCGGCTGCGGCAGCGCCCTGTACTATGCGCTCAAAGCGCTGGAAAAAACAACGGCGGTGCTCTGCTCTGATGCCATTCCGTCCCGCTACGCCTTTACGAACCCACGGTTGTTCAAGGGCGAGTTTGAGCCCCGCACCGTGATCGCAGTGGACGTGGCCGGTTTGCAGCTGTTTGGAGAAAATAACGGTGTGCCGCAGTTTGCACGCCATGTGGACCTGTGCATCGACCACCACGCAGGCAACAACGGCTATGCCGATTTTACCCTTCTGGATGCCGGTGCCGCTGCGGCAGCGGAGCTGCTGTATCAGGTCATCGTGGAGATGGGGGTAACTATCACCCCCCACATTGCCGACTGCCTGTACACCGGTGTTGCCACCGACACCGGCTGCTTCAAGTTCTCTTCCACCACAGCCAACACCCACACGGTGGCGGCAAAGCTGATTGAGGCCGGCTGCCATGTGGAGGAGCTGAACACCCTGCTCTTCGACACCAAGCCCCGTGCCCGCATGGAGGCCGAGCGCATCGCCCGCAACCATCTGGAATACTATCTGGATGGCCGCTGCGCCCTGATCTACCTGACGAGGGACGAGATCCGGCAGAGCGGGGTAGACCCCGCAGATCTGGAGGAGCTGACCAGCCTGCCCATCAGCATCGAGGGCGTTAAGGTTGGCCTGACCCTGCGTCAGCAGCCCGGCGGCAGCTACCGCATCAGCGTGCGCACCGCAAAGGGCGTGGACGCCTGTGCCATCGCACGGCGGCTGGGCGGCGGCGGCCACACCCGCGCAGCGGGCTGTGAGCTGCTGGGCGACCTTGAAAACACCAAAAATGCGATCCTTGCAGAGGTGGAAGCCGAACTGGACGCACCGCAGGAGGAAGCATGATGCAGGGCATCCTGATCGTAGACAAGCCCATGGACTGGACCAGCTTTGACGTGGTGGCAAAGCTGCGCGGCGTGCTGGGCACCCGCAAGCTGGGGCACAGCGGTACGCTGGATCCTATGGCCACCGGCGTTCTGCCGGTGTTCTGCGGCGGTGCCAGCAAGGCGGTGGACCTGCAGCTGAACCACGACAAGACCTACCGCGCCACCCTGCGCTTGGGTGCGCGCACGGATACCGGCGACAGCACCGGCACGGTGCTGGAAACAGCCCCCGTCACCGCCGGAGAAAAGGAGCTGCTGGCCGTGCTGCCGCAGTTCATCGGCCCGCAGATGCAGGTGCCGCCCATGTACTCGGCGGTCAAGATCAACGGCCAGCCGCTGTATAAGCTGGCCCGCGAGGGTGTGACCGTGGAGCGCAAGGCGCGCCCCATTGAGATCTACGGCATCGAGTACGGCGGCAGTCCGGCAGAGAACGAATATGTGCTGACGGTGCGCTGCTCCAAGGGCACCTACATCCGCACGCTGTTGGAGGAGATCGCCGCCGCCATGGGGCAGAAGGGCACCATGAGCGCGCTGCGCCGCACTTCTGCCGGTCTGTACACCGAAGCGGACGCCCACACGCTGGAAGAGATCCTTGCCGCAAAGGAGCAGGGGAGCGCTGCACTGGAAGCACTGATGCTGCCGGTGGAAAGCGTGTTCACCCCGCTGCCGCTGCTGGTGGTGGAGCCATGGGTGGAGCAGCACCTGTACAACGGCTGCCCCACCAGCCGCTACCCGGCGGCAGACGGACGCTACCGGGTGCGCAGCGCCGCCGGACAGTTCCTTGGCCTTGCCAACATCACCGGCGGGGTGCTCCGGGTGGAAAAACTGTTCGTGGAACGTAATTGAACAATAAAGGAAACAAGACCCATGCAGATCATTTCTCAGTTTGCCCCGCTGCCGCTGGCACAGCCCGAAAAGGGCACCGCCGTGGCCATGGGCTACTTTGACGGCATCCATATCGGCCACCGGGCGGTGATTGAAGGGGCGGTACAATGGGCAAAGACCCATGATGCAGCCCCGGCGGTGTTCACCTTCCGCCTGCCGGTGGAAAATAAAATGAAGGGCAAGCGCCTGCTCTCCACCGAGGATAAGCACGCTTTGATCCACAGCCTTGGGGTGGAGTATTACCTCACCCCGGACTTTGAAGCGATCAAGGCACTGAGCCCGGAGGAGTTTGTGCGCGGCATCGTGGAAAACTGCCACGCCCGGGCGCTGTTCTGCGGCGAAAACTTCACCTTTGGCGCAAAAGCGGCCGGTACGCCGGAGCTGCTGCGCACCCTCTGCGCCCCCCTTGGGGTAGAGGTGGTGGTGGTGCCCATGGCACAGTTTGAGGAAAAGCCGGTGTCCTCCACCCGCATCCGCACTGCGCTGGAGGGCGGGGATATCCCGGCTGCCAATGCTATGCTGGGCATGCCCTACGCCATCCGCTTTGCGGTACAGCACGGGGCAGGGCTGGGACACACCCTCGGGGTGCCCACCATCAACCAGCTGTACCCGCAGGGCTTCCAGATGCCCCGCAGCGGCATTTATATCACCCGCACCTGCATCAACGGGGTGTGGTATCCCTCGGCCACCGGTCTGGGCAGCCGCCCGACTGTGAACGATGACGCTACCAAGGTGACCTGTGAGACTTTTATCCCGGGCTTTTCCGGTGACTTGTACGGCACCGACCCGGTGGTGGAGTTCTACGCCTACCTGAGCCCCAGCAAAAAGTTTGATACGCTGGATCAGCTGCGGGATTGCATCAACGATGCCGCCCGCCGCGCACAGGAATATTTTGCATAACGCATCAACAGCGGAAAAATTATTTTTATTTGGGGTCGAGAAACGCCTGTGTGCGTTTTTCGACCCCTTTTGTCGTGAAGGAAACCGGCATTTCCGGCGTCTGGGGGCAGAAAAAACCGAACTTCGGGCAAAATAGACACATTTCCGTGCAACAATGGCAAATGTTTGTTAAACAATTATCTATCTCTTATCCTTGCAATGCACACAGTTTTTGTTTATAATAGTAACTGTACGGGGCAACGCCCCGATTGTGAGCGAGACTCTGGTTCAGAATTATAACTTGAGAGGAGTTTTTACCATGGGTTTAGGTAAGAAGACGATCGACGATCAGAACTACTGCGGCAAGAAGGTGCTTGTCCGCTGCGATTTCAACGTCCCGATGAAGGACGGTGTCATCACCAACGAGAACCGCATCAATGCAGCGCTGCCCACCATCCAGAAGCTGGTCAACGATGGCGCTAAGGTCATCCTGTGCAGCCATCTGGGCAAGCCCAAGAACGGCCCCGAGGCTAAGTTCAGCCTGGCTCCCGTTGCTGTGGCTCTGAGCGCAAAGCTGGGTAAGACCGTTGTGTTTGCTGACGACGACAATGTTGTGGGCGAGAACGCAAAGGCTGCTGTGGCTGCCATGAACAACGGCGACGTCGTTCTGCTGCAGAACACCCGTTTCCGCAAGGAAGAGACCAAGAACATGCCCGAGTTCAGCGAGGAGCTGGCTTCTCTGGCTGACGCTTATGTGGACGACGCCTTCGGCAGCTGCCACCGTGCACACTGCTCCACCGCAGGTGTCACCGACTACATCAAGGATACCGCTGTCGGCTACCTGATGGAGAAGGAGATCAAGTATCTGGGCAACGCCGTCAACGACCCCGTCCGTCCCTTCACCGCTATTCTGGGCGGCGCTAAGGTCGCTGATAAGCTGAACGTCATCTCCAACCTGCTGGAGAAGGTCGATACCCTGATCATCGGCGGCGGCATGGCTTACACCTTTGCCAAGGCTCAGGGCTACGAAGTGGGCAAGAGCCTGTGCGACGACACCAAGCTGGACTACTGCAAGGAAATGATGGCTAAGGCCAAGGAGAAGGGCGTCAAGCTGCTGCTGCCCGTGGATGCAGCCTGCATCAAGGACTTCCCCGATCCCATCGATGCTCCCGTGGACGTGACCATCGTGCCCATCAGCGCTATTCCCGCTGATATGGAAGGCTGCGACATCGGCCCCGAGACCATGAAGCTGTTTGCTGACGCTGTCAAGGCTTCCAAGACCGTTGTCTGGAACGGCCCCATGGGCGTGTTCGAGAACCCCACTCTGGCAGCCGGTACTCTGGCTGTTGCGAAGGCTATGGCTGAGAGCGATGCTACCACCGTCATCGGCGGCGGCGACAGCGCAGCAGCTGTGCAGCAGATGGGTCTGGGCGACAAGATGACCCACATCTCCACCGGCGGCGGCGCTTCTCTGGAGTATCTGGAGGGCAAGGAGCTGCCCGGCATCGCAGTCATCCAGAACGCATAATTTTTCCGGCATCACAATGGGTGCGGCGGCATTTACGCCGCCGCATCTTTTCTTTTGTGCAGGCAATTTGTAAATAGTTACGAAGGTAAGGAGAAAATAACAATGGATAAGGCAAAGCGCAAGGCTATTATCGCTGGCAACTGGAAGATGAACAAGACCGCCTCTGAGGCTGCTGTTCTGGTGGACGAGCTGATCCCCGCCGTGAAGGACGCTACCTGCGAGGTGGTCATCTGCACCCCGTTTACCGATCTGGTCACCGCTGTGGCTAAGACCAAGGGCACCAACATCCATGTTGGCGCCGAGAACGTCCACTTTGAGAAGTCCGGTGCTTTCACCGGCGAGATCAGCGCCGATATGCTGGTGGATCTGGGCGTGGAGTACGTCATCGTCGGCCACTCTGAGCGCCGTCAGTACTTTGCAGAGACCGACCAGACCGTCAACAAGCGCGCGCTGGCTGCCCTGAACGCCGGTCTGAAGGTCATCCTGTGCGTGGGCGAGAGCCTGCAGCAGCGCGAGGAGGGCGTTACCGAGGAGCTGGTCCGTATGCAGACCAAGATCGCCCTGCGTGACGTGACCGCTGAGCAGATGGCAAACGTTGTCATCGCCTACGAGCCTGTCTGGGCTATCGGCACCGGCAAGACCGCTACCGCTGATCAGGCAGAGGAAGTCTGCGCACAGATCCGCAAGGTGGTGGGCGAGCTGTACGGCGAGGCTGTGGCCGAGGCTACCACCGTGCAGTATGGCGGCAGCATGAACGCCAAGAACTGCGAGGAGCTGCTGAGCAAGAAGGACGTGGACGGCGGCCTGATCGGCGGCGCATCCCTGAAGGCTCCTGACTTTGCAGTCATCGTCAATGCAGCCACCAAGGGCTGAGCAACTGCCTTTTCTTAAATGAGCTGTTTCAGCGCCCGGCTGCGCCGTTTTTTCAGCGCTGAGCCGGGCGCTGATCTGTTTTACAGCAGCCGCTCGGGTGTTATGCACCCGCAGGCTGTACCCGCAGGCAGGGCGCTTAGCCTTGCCCGCAACGCGTGATAAATTCAAAGGAGATTCAATTTTATGGCAAAGAAACCTGTTCTTCTGTGCATCATGGATGGCTTCGGCTGGGTGCCGAACGAGACCTTTGGCAACGCCGTTGTGGCTGCCAAGACCCCCCATCTGGATGCTCTGATGGAAAAGTACCCCATGACCACCATTGATGCTTCCGGCATGGCTGTCGGCCTGCCCGACGGCCAGATGGGCAACTCCGAGGTCGGCCACACCAACATGGGCGCGGGCCGCATCGTGTACCAGCAGCTGACCCTCATCACCAAGTCCATCCGTGATGGCGAGATGCTCAAGAACCCTGTGCTGGTCAAGAACATGAAGGCCGCCATCGAGGCCGGTAAGGCCATCCACCTGATGGGTCTGGTGGGCACCGGCGGCGTGCACAGCCATGCCGACCACTGGTTTGGCGTGCTGGAAATGGCAAAGCATCTGGGTGCAAAGGAAATTTACCTGCACTGCATCACCGACGGCCGTGACACCGACCCCCACTCCGGCAAGGGCTTCCTTGCTGACCTGCAGGCCAAGCTGGACGAGCTGGGTGTGGGCAAGATCGCCAGCGTTTCCGGCCGTTACTACGCCATGGACCGCGATAACAACTGGGACCGCGAGGAGAAAGCCTACGCTGCTTTCGTCTACGGCGAGGGTGAGCACGCTGCCAACGCTGCCGAGGCCATCGAGGCTTCCTATGCCGCAGACAAGACCGATGAGTTCGTGCTGCCCTGCGTCACCTGCGAGGGTGGCCGCGTGCAGGACGGCGACACCGTCATCTTCATGAACTTCCGCCCCGACCGTGCCCGCCAGATGACCCGCATCTTCTGCGATGATGCCTTTACCGGCTTTGAGCGCCGCGGCGGCCGCAAGCAGGTGCACTACGTCTGCATGGCCGAGTACGATGCCACCATGCCCAACTGCGAGGTGGCCTATCCCCCGGTGGAGCTGAAGAACGTTCTGGGCGAGTATCTGTCTGCCCACGGCAAGACTCAGCTGCGCATCGCCGAGACCGAGAAGTACGCTCACGTCACCTTCTTCTTCAACGGCGGCGTGGAGGCTCCCTACGAGGGCGAGGATCGCTGCGTCATCCCCAGCCCCAAGGTTGCCACCTACGACCTGAAGCCCGAGATGAGCGCCCCTGAAGTTGCTGCCGAGTGCGTCAAGCGCATTGAGAGCGGCAAGTACGATGTGGTCATCCTGAACTTCGCCAACTGCGATATGGTCGGCCACACCGGCGTGTTCGATGCTGCTGTCAAGGCCGTTGAGGCTGTGGATACCTGCGTGGATCAGGTGGTCACCGCTGTGCTGAACGCCGGCGGCTGCGCTTTCATCACCGCTGACCACGGCAACGCCGAGAAGATGATGAACCCGGACGGCACCCCCTTCACCGCCCACACCACCAACGTTGTGCCCTTTATGGCAGTTGGCTGCGGTGACGTGAAGCTGCGCGAGGGCGGCTGTCTGGCCGACATCGCACCCACCATGCTGCCCTATATCGGCCTGCCCGTTCCCGCCGAGATGACCGGCAAGAGCATCATCGTGGAGTGATGCCGGACGGGATAACCGGATAAACAAACAAAAGGCTGCTGCACATTTTGTGCGGCGGCCTTTTTGCGTAAGAAAAATTTCCGTGAAAAGGGAATAGCGGAGCGTCCGCAGACGCTCCGCTATTCCGAAATTAAAAATAGTTGGCCTGCAAAACGGCAGAACTTACTTTTTCAGGTGGCTGTCCCAGCCGCTGGAGGTGGTGGCCTGCTGATCGGGCGTGCACCACATGGCCTCTACGCCGTCCAGCGATTCCACCAGCTTCTGCCCCTCTTCCAGCGGCATGCAGAACAGGGCAGTGGTCAGGCAGTCTGCCATGCCGGAGTCCGGGCACAGCACGGTGACACCGTTGTAGTAGGCAGCGGGCCACAGGGTATCCGGGTCGATAATGTGATGATAGCGCTTGCCGTCCACCACAAAGTAGCGCTGGTAGTCGCCGCTGGTCACCAGCGCAAGGTCGCTCATGTTGATGGGTGAGCCGAAAATGGAGCTGGCGTTGGTGTACACCTCCGAGGCGTTCCACGGGTTCTCCACGCCGCCCGTCCACTGGCTGCCGTCCGGCTTTGTGCCGATGGCGCGCAGGTTGCCGCCTACGCTCACCAGTGCGCTGGTCAGGCCCCGGGCTTCGGCGGCGCGGCAGACCATCTCCACGGCGTAGCCCTTGCCCACGCTGCCCACGTCCAGCGACATCTCCGGGTCGGACAGGTAGACCGTTTTGGCCTCCTCGTCGATGACAAGGTCGTTGATATTGCAGTGCTGCGCGGCAGCCTCCAGTTCCTCCTGTGTGGGCAGGGTGTTGTCGGCATCGGAAGCGTTCTTTTCGGCGGCCTCGCGGTGGTCGTGCCAGATGCCCAGTACGCTGCCCATGGCAATGTTGATCTTGCCGCCGGTCAGTTCGTACATCTGCTGTGCCAGCTCCAGCATGGAAAGGATGCGGTCATCTACCTGTACCGGGGCTTTCCCGGCGTTTTCGTTGATGGTCTTGACGTTCACAACGCCGTCGTAATCGTTGTAGATATCGTAGAGCTGGTTGTAGGCGACAAGATCCTGATGCAGCGCCTGCATCTGGGTGTTGAACTCTTCCTCGCTCTCGCAGTAGGCGATGACCTGCGTCACCGTGTCGAACACATCATAGAAGATGGTGGTGTACCGGGTCAGCTCCTTTTTGGGCTTGCAGCCGACCAGCAGGCCAAGGCTCAGCACCGCCGCCAGCAGCGCAGCGGTCATGCGGGTGATGCGGTTCTTCATACGGTCTGGCTCTCCTTTGCGGCGGTAAAGGCGGTGTGCTCCTCCTGCAAATGTGCCAGCAGGTCTGCAAACATCCAGTTGCGGTTTGCGGGGGTGACCACCGCCTTGAGCGGGATGGTCACCTGTGCCTGCCGCATCAGATCCAGCAGGGTGTCCACGTCCTTATCGCGGAAGTTTGCCAGCACCAGCGCCGGGGGATAGGCGCCCGGCTCCAGCACCAGTGTTCTGGGGGCTTTTACCTCCACCTCGCCCAGCAGCTGGGCAACGGTCTTGCCGGCATCGGCGGGGGAAACGGGCAGCAGCTTCATGCCAAAGGCGGGTGCCATGCCCTCCAGCTTGCCCCGGTCGGCGGGGGAAAGGTTCCAGCCCAGCGCCAGCGGCACCCCGGCGTTCTGGTTGCGTGCAATGTGTGCTTTCATCTTTAAAACCTCTTTCGGCAGTGTTTTTTCAAAATACGCTTTAGTATACCATAAAACCCGTGAAAAGAAAATGAAAACCCGCCGGTGCATACAAAAAAACTCCCCCTTGCGGGGGAGCGGACGGAGCGGGCTCAGTTCATTTTTTTGCCGAAGAACTCTACCTCTTTGCCGATGAACTGCATCAGTTCATCGAACTGGTCGGGGGTCAGGCTCTGTGCGCCGTCGCACTTGGCCTTGGCGGGGTTGTTGTGCACCTCGACCATCAGACCGTCGGCACCGGCGGCGACGGCGGCTTTGGCCAGCTCCGGCACCATCCATGCGTGGCCGCAGGCGTGGCTGGGGTCCACCACCACCGGCAGATGGGTCATCTTGTGCAGCATGACCACACCGGCAAGATCCAGTGTGTTGCGCATACTGGTCTCAAAGGTACGGATGCCGCGCTCGCACAGGATGACATTCTCGTTGCCCTCGGCCATGATGTACTCGGCGCTCATCACGAACTCTTCCAGCGTGTTGGCAAGGCCGCGCTTGAGCAGCACTGGTTTTTTCTGGCGGCCAACGGCCTTGAGCAGTTCAAAGTTCTGCATATTGCGGGCACCCACCTGAATCAGGTCTACGTTTTCAAACAGGGGCAGATGCTCGGTGTTCATGATCTCAGTCACGATGGGCGAACCGGTGGCGCGGCGCGCCAGCTTGAGCAGGTCGAGCCCCTCGCTGCGCATACCCTGAAAAGAGTAGGGGGAGGTGCGGGGCTTGAATGCACCGCCGCGCAGCAGGGAAGCGCCTGCTGCCTTTACCCGCTGGGCGCAGTAGGTGATCTGCTCCTCGCTCTCGATGCTGCACGGCCCGGCGATGACTGCAAAGTTGCCGCCGCCGATCTTGACGCCCTCTACATCGATAACGCTGTCGTCCGGGTGGAACTTGCGGTTGGCCTTTTTGTAAGGCTCGGACACGCGGCGGCAGGTCTCTACCACCGGGTTTGCCAGCACCCAGCTCTCTGCAATGGCCTTGGTATCGCCGATCAGACCCAGAATATGGGTGTCGCTGCCCTTGGAATCATTGATCTGCAGCCCCATATCCTCCAGCTCGTGGCAGAACTCGCGCACCTGTACGTCGGGGGCATCCTGTTTGAGTACGATGATCATAGTATTTTGTCTCCTTTGCCTTTTTCTATCCTGTGAAACGGCGAGGGAGACCGGCTCCTTTGCCGCAGCTTGCAGTGTCAAACTTCAGTGCTCTGAAGTGCGTGACGCTATGATATCACTTCATGAAACTGAAGTCAAGAGAAATTTTGAATTTTTTCAGAAAAAGTGGTAGAATAGAAACAGAGCAAATGTAAAAGAGGGAATAACAATGGGAAAAGAAGCTAAAACCAACGCAATGCGCATTCTGGAACGGGAAAAGGTGGCCTATACCGCCCACGAGTACCCCCACGAGGAGGGGGTGGCGGTGGACGGCGTGACCGTAGCCGCCAGCATGGGCGAGGACCCTGCCTGCGTATACAAGACGCTGGTAACGCAGGGTAGCAGCAAAAACTATTTTGTGTTCGTCATTCCGGTGGCGGCAGAGCTGGATTTAAAGGCCGCTGCCCGCAGCGTGGGCGAAAAGAGCGTGGCAATGATCCATGTGGCGGATATCAACAAGGTGACCGGCTATGTGCGGGGCGGCTGCAGCCCGGTGGGCATGAAAAAGCAGTACCGCACCGTCTTTGACGAAAGCGTGCTGACCCAGCAGAAGGTCTACGTTTCCGGTGGGCGCATCGGCACGCAGGTGTGCTGCGCCCCGGCGGATCTGATCCGCGCTGCCCGCGCCGCCACCGCAAAGATCATTTTTTAAAAATCCGGCGCGATATCTGGGATACATCAACACAGCCTTTACATAAAATATACTTGCTGCATAAGTCATACTTAAAAAGAAAAAGGATGGCGAAACTGCACAAAACTTTCGAAAGTTTTTTGACGGCATGGGAACACAAGGGAGAATTTGCCCAAACGCTCTTTGCAAAGCGGTTTTTTTGCCGTAAACTGTATCTAGTACAGGGACGATGCCCCAAAAAACGGGCTTGCATCGCCGCCTGAAAAAACGCTTGCACAGGAAACTGCGGAGGGAAACTTCAATGATGCTGCTGGTGCCGGGTCGCATGGAATGGGGTCACATTCACTGCAATCAGGGGCATGGTGCAACCTTGTGCAAAATGCGCGGACAGAAAAACCGGAAATAAAGGCCGTGGTACAGGTGTACCGCAGCCTTTTTTGTTTGTCGGTCTTGTTGGACATGAGAAAGAGAGGCTTTGGAAAATGGTTCGTAAAGTGGCAGTGATCATGGGTTCGGACAGCGATTGGCCGGTGGTCAAGGGTGCCTGCGCCCAGCTGAAGGCACTGGACATCCCCTTTGAGGCACACATCCTTTCGGCACACCGCACCCCCGCCGAGGCAGCGGCTTTTGCAAAAAGCGCAAAGGCCAACGGCTTTGGCGTCATCCTGTGCGCGGCAGGCATGGCAGCACATCTGGCAGGTGCTTTTGCCGCCAACACCACCCTGCCGGTCATCGGCATCCCCATGAAGGGCGGCGCGATGGATGGCTTGGACGCGCTGCTGGCTACCGTGCAGATGCCCAGCGGCATCCCGGTGGCGACTGTGGCGCTGAACGGTGCCAAGAACGCCGCATGGCTGGCTGCTGAAATTCTGGCCCTGAGCGATGACGCACTGGCTGAAAAGCTGGAGGCCGAGCGCGTATCCATGGCACAGCAGATCGCAGCAAAGGAAGAAAAGCTGCAGAACGAACTGAACGAGCTGTAAAGGAGAACCAATGTCTGATTTTGCATATCCGCTGCATGAGGAGTGCGGCGTTTTCGGCATCTACGACCGTGCCGGTACCGAGGATGTGGCCGCAGCGGCTTATTCGGCCCTGTATGCGCTGCAGCACCGCGGGCAGGAGAGCTGCGGTATCGCCGTCAACGATGACGGCGTGATCACCGGCCACCGGGATCTTGGCCTTGTAAACGAGGTGTTCACCCCGGAGGTGCTGGCAAGCCTGTCCACTACCACGGCACACATGGCCACCGGTCATGTGCGCTACGCCACCGCCGGCACCCGCGTCCGCGCCAACGCCCAGCCCATGATCGTCCGGCATGGCCGCGGCACCATGGCGCTGTGCCACAACGGCAACCTGACCAACGCCGTGGAGCTGCGCCGCCAGCTGGAAAACGAGGGTGCGATCTTCCACGGCTCCTCGGATACCGAGGTCATCTGCTACCTCATCACCCGCAACCGTCTGCGCATGGGCAGCATCGAGACTGCCATCAGCAAGACCATGGACGTGCTGGAGGGCGCATACAGCCTTGTGATCATGTCTGCCACCAAGCTGATCGCGGTGCGCGACCCCCGGGGCTACCGTCCCCTGTGCATCGGCACCCTGCCCGGCGGCGGCTACGTCTTTGCCAGCGAGAGCTGCGCACTGGATGCCACCGGTGCCACCCTGCTGCGGGATGTGGAGCCCGGCGAGATCGTAGTGATGGATACCAAGACCAGCGAGCTGCGCAGCATCAAGGATCACTGCGGCCGCCCGGACACCCAGATGTGCGTGTTCGAGTTCATCTACTTCGCCCGCCCGGACAGCGTCATCGAGGGCAGCTCGGTGCACGAAGCCCGCAAGCAGGCAGGCCGCTTCCTTGCACAGGAGCACCCTGTGGAGGCCGATGTGGTCATCGGCGTGCCGGATTCCGGCTTGGATGCAGCACTGGGCTACTCGCAGGAGAGCGGCATCCCCTATGGCATCGGCTTTATCAAGAATAAATACATCGGACGCACCTTCATTCAGGGCAGCCAGAAGCAGCGCGAGAACAGCGTGCGCATCAAGCTGAATGTGGTGTCCAGCACTGTCAAGGGCAAGCGCGTGGTGCTGGTGGATGACTCCATCGTGCGCGGCACTACCTCTGCCCGCATTATCAAGCTGCTGCGGGATGCCGGTGCTGCCGAGGTGCACTTTATGGTCTCGGCACCTCCCTTCAAGTATCCGTGCTACTTTGGCACCGATATCCCGGATCAGAAGCTGCTGGTGGCCACCGGCCGCACGCTGGAGCAGATCAACGAGGTCATCGGCGCCGATACGCTGGGCTATTTGTCCAACGAGCACGTTGTCCAGCTTGCCCAAAACGCAAAATGCGGTTTCTGCACCGCCTGCTTTACCGGTGAGTATGCCGTAGAGCCGGAAAGTGTGCTTTCTACCGATATTCACGACCGTCACCTGAACGACCGTCCTAAGGACGCCAAAAAGTTAGGAGAGTAAGAACATGGAAAAGAGCTATTCTGAAAGCTACGCCGCAGCAGGCGTGGACATTACCGCCGGTTACCGCTCTGTGGAGCTGATGAAGCAGTATGTCGCCCGTACCATGAACGAGCACTGCATCGGCGGCCTGGGCGGCTTTGGCGGCCTGTTTGAGCTGGATTGCACCGGTTACAAGCACCCGGTGCTGATCTCCGGCACCGACGGTGTGGGCACCAAGCTGAAGGTGGCCATGATCATGGATAAGCACGACACCATCGGCATCGACTGCGTTGCTATGTGCGTCAACGATGTCATCTGCGCCGGTGCAAAGCCGCTGGTGTTCCTGGATTACATCGCCTGCGGCCGCAACGTGCCGGAAAAAATCGCCAACATCGTCAAGGGCGTGGCCGAGGGCTGCGTGCAGGCCGATTGCGCTTTGGTGGGCGGCGAGACTGCCGAGCACCCGGGCATGATGCCGGAGGACGAGTATGATCTGGCCGGTTTCACCGTGGGCGTTGTGGACAAGGAAAAGATCCTGAACAACGAGACCATGGCAGCAGGTGACGTGATCCTCGCCCTGCCCTCCACCGGTGTGCACTCCAACGGCTTCTCGCTGGTGCGCAAGGTGTTCAACATCGACGCTGACCCCGATGTGCTGTTCTCCACCCCCGCCGAGCTGGGCGGCAAGACCCTTGGCGAGGCGCTGCTGGCTCCCACCAAGATCTACGTCAAGCCCGTGCTGAAGGTGCTGGAAGAGGTGCAGGTCAAGGGCATCTCCCACATCACCGGCGGCGGCTTCTACGAGAATATCCCCCGCAGCCTGAAGAAGGGCTGCTGCGCCCGCATCAACAAGGCAGATGTGCGCACCCCCGCCTTGTTCCACCTGATGCAGAAGGTGGGCGGCATCTCCGAGCACGATATGTTCAACACCTTCAACATGGGCGTGGGCATGGTGCTCACCGTGCCCGCCGAGCAGGCCGATAAGGCACTGGAGATCCTGCACGCCAATGGCGAGCCGGAGGCCTACCGTCTGGGCGTCATCGCAGAAGGTGAGGGCGTGGAGCTGTGCTGAACATTGCTGTGTTAGTGTCCGGCGGCGGCACCAATCTGCAGGCGCTGCTGGATAGCGAGGCCCGGGGCGAGAACCCCAATGGTAAAATTACGCTGGTGGTGGCCTCCAAGCCCGGCGTCTTTGCGCTGGAACGCGCTGCAAAGGCCGGTGTGGAAGGCTGCGTGGTGCGCCGCAAGGACTACGCCACCAGCGAGGAATTTGACGCTGCGCTGCTGGAAACACTGCGGGCGCACAACATTGATCTGGTGGTGCTGGCGGGCTTTCTGTCCGTGCTGGGCCCCAGCGTCATCGCGGCCTATCCGCGCCGCATCCTGAACGTGCACCCCGCGCTGATCCCTTCCTTCTGCGGGCCGGGCATGTACGGCCTGCGCCCCCACGAGGCCGCACTGGCCCGAGGCTGCAAGGTGACCGGCGCTACCGTCCATTTTGTGAACGAGGAGTGCGACGGCGGGCCTATCCTGCTGCAAAAGGCCGTAGACATCCTGCCCGGCGATACCCCCGAGGTGCTGCAGAAGCGGGTGATGGAACAGGCTGAATGGAAGCTGCTGCCCAAGGCTGTGGCTATGGTGTGTAGCGGAGAGATCTGCTGAAAGCTTGCAGAGCGTTGTTCTTGCCTCTCCCTTTGGGAGAGGTGGCACGGCGTAAGCCGTGACGGAGAGGGCGGGGAAGTTGCCTCTGCAAAGAGGTTCGCCCTCTCAGGCGCTGACGCGCCAGCTCCCCCAAAGGGGGAGCCGAGAGTTGCTCTTTGAAAACAAAAATGCAAGGGAGAACAACAATGGAAAAGATCAACCTGAACGAGTATCTGGCCGCCAACGAGTACCCCGGCCGCGGCATTGCTGTGGCAATGGCACCGGACGGACGGCAGATGTTTATCGGCTACTTTATCATGGGACGCAGCGAGAACAGCCGCAACCGCGTGTTTGACCCCGTGCCCGAGCGCGGCGGCATCTGCACCGTTGCAGCCGACCCCGCAAAGCTGGAAGATCCCAGCCTGATCATTTACAACCCGGTGCTGACCCTTGGCAAGACCCACATCGTGACCAACGGCGACCAGACCGATACCATCTACGACCTGATGAGTCAGGGCAAGAGCTTTGCCGACGCCCTGCGCACCCGCACCTTTGAGCCGGACGGCCCCAACTACACCCCCCGCATCTCCGCGGTGGTGTACGCCGACGGCAGCTACCAGATGAGCATCCTCAAGTCTGCCGATGGCAACGGTGACAGCGTGCAGCGCTATTTCTTTGATTATCCCCAGCCCGTTGCAGGCGAGGGCCACTTCATCAGCACCTACAAGCACAACGGCAACCCCATCCCCAGCTTTGAGGGTGAGCCCCTGCGCTTTGCCTGCCCCCGCACCATTGGCGATTTTGCCCACGATATGTGGAGCAGCCTGAATCTGGACAACAAGGTCAGCCTGTTTGCCCGCGTTATTGATCTGGAAACCGGCGAGAGCGGCGATATGATCTTCAACAAGTACGACCCCGTTTGCAGCGACTTTGACGACCCTGAGGAACCGGAGCTGCTGCCCGAGGAGCTGGAACTGCTCAAAAAGCTTGACGCCGAGGAAGAATAAGAGTAAACCTTAGGATATAAGGAGGATGCACCAATGAATGAACTCGCACTGAAGTACGGCTGCAACCCCAACCAGAAGCCCAGCCGTATTTATATGGAAGATGGCTCCGACCTGCCCGTTACCGTGCTGAACGGCAAGCCCGGCTACATCAACTTTCTGGATGCCCTCAACTCCATCCAGCTGGTCAAGGAACTGAAAACCGCCTGCGGCCTGCCCGCAGCGGCCTCCTTCAAGCACGTTTCCCCGGCGGGCGCAGCACTGGGTCTGCCCCTGACCGAGGTGGAGCGCCGGATGTACCACATTGCCCCGGAGACAGAGCTTTCTCCGCTGGCCTGTGCCTACGCCCGCGCCCGCGGTGCAGACCGCATGTCCTCCTTCGGCGACTGGATCGCCCTGTCTGACATCTGCGATGTGCCCACCGCAAAGCTGATCCAGCACGAGGTGTCCGACGGCATCATCGCCCCGGGCTACGAGCCGGAGGCACTGGCTATCCTGTCCGGCAAAAAGAAGGGCAACTACAACGTGGTCGCCATCGACCCCGCCTACCAGCCCGCCCCCATTGAGCATAAGCAGGTGTACGGCATCACCTTTGAGCAGGGCCGCAACGAGCTGGTCATCAACGCCGACACCATGCTGAACAACTGGGTCACCGAGAATAAGGACGTGACCGAGGAGCAGAAGCGTGACCTCATCATTGCCCTGATTACTTTGAAGTACACCCAGTCCAACAGCGTGTGCTACACCTACAACGGTCAGACCATCGGCGTGGGCGCAGGCCAGCAGAGCCGCATCCACTGCACCCGTCTTGCCGGTCAGAAGGCCGACAACTGGCAGCTGCGCCACATGGACAAGGTGCTGGATCTGCCCTTCCGCGACGATGTGGCAAAGCCCAACCGCGACAACGCCATTGATGTTTACATCGGCGATACCCCGGAGGATGTCATCGGGGATGACGTCTGGGCCGAGACCTTCACCCGCCAGCCCGAGCCGCTGACCGCCGAGGAAAAGAAGGCCTACCTCAGCAAGGTGACCGGTGTCTGCCTTGGCTCGGACGCCTTCTTCCCCTTCGGTGACAACATCGAGCGCGCCCGCCGCTCCGGCGTGACTGCCATCGTGCAGCCCGGTGGCTCCATCCGCGACCAGCAGGTCATCGATACCTGCAATAAGTACGGCATCGCCATGGCCTTCTGCGGCCTGCGGCTGTTCCATCACTAAGGAAAAGGAACGAATCCTCTCAGTCGCCTGACGGCGACAGCTCCCCCGAGGGGGGAGCTTTAAGCGGGAAAACGGGCAGAAATGCTCCTTCCGTTGAACGCGGCACCTGCCGTTAGCGGAAAAAGCTCCCCCTTCGGGGGAGCTGGCATTGCGCAGCAATGACTGAGAGGGTTATTCAATAACGGGAAGGTGAATGATATGGCTGAAAAAATTCTGGTAGTGGGCGGCGGCGGCCGCGAGCACGCCATCATCAAGGCACTGAAAAAGAGCCCCGACTGCGGCGAGATCTGGTGCGCACCGGGCAACGGCGGCATCAGCTATGATGCCAAGTGCAAAAACATCAAAGCCACCGATGTGGATACCATGGTGGGCTTTGCAGTGGAAGAAAAGTTCGATTACGTTGTGGTGGCGCAGGACGACCCCCTTGCATTGGGCATGGTGGACGCGCTGGCAAAGGTGGGCATCCCCGCCTTTGGCCCGGACAAGGCCGCTGCCCGCATCGAGGCTTCCAAGGTGTTCTCCAAGGACCTGATGAAGAAATACGGCATCCCCACCGCAAAGTACGAGACCTTCGATGACCCCGCAAAGGTCATGGATTACATCCGCGCCGAGGGCAAGTACCCGGTGGTCATCAAGGCAGACGGCCTTGCACTGGGCAAGGGCGTGCTCATCTGCGAAAACGAGCAGCAGGCCGCTGATGGCGTCAAGGAGATCATGCTGGACAAAAAGTTCGGCGCATCCGGCAACCATGTGGTGGTGGAGGAGTTCCTCACCGGGCCGGAGGTCAGCGTGCTGAGCTTTACGGACGGCAAGGTGGTCAAGCCCATGGTCTCCAGCATGGACCATAAGCGCGCCAACGACCACGACACCGGCCTGAACACCGGCGGCATGGGCACCATTGCCCCTAACCCCTACTACACCCCGGAAGTGGCTGCGGAGTGCATGGAAAAGATCTTCCTGCCCACCATCCGCGCCATGAACGCCGAGGGCTGCCCCTTCAAGGGCTGCCTGTACTTCGGCCTCATGCTCACCCCGGACGGCCCCAAGGTCATCGAGTATAACTGCCGCTTCGGCGACCCCGAAACGCAGGTGGTGCTGCCGCTGCTGGAAAGTGACCTGCTGCACATCATGCAAGCCTGCACCGACGGCACGCTGGCAGAGCAGGAGGTCAAGTTCTCCGATGGCGCTGCGGCCTGCGTCATTCTGGCTTCCGGCGGCTACCCTGTGGCCTACGAGAAGGGCAAGCCCATCTCCGGCCTTGTGGACGGCCAGCTGCCCGACGAGGAGAACGTGACGGTGTACCACTCCGGTACTGCCATTACCGAGGACGGCCAGCTGGTGACCAACGGCGGCCGCGTGCTGGGCGTTACCGCCACCGGCCCGCGCTTGACCAACGCCCTGAGCCACGCCTACGAAGCAGCCGAGAAGGTCAGCTTTGAAAAGCTGCACAAGCGCAGCGATATCGGCCTGCGTGCCCTGAAAGCGCTGGCAGAGAAGCAGTAATTAGGAAAAGCACCCTCATCAGTCGCCGCAGGCGAGCCGGATGAGGGCGCGCCTTCAGAAGAATTGAATCATAAGGGGGAACCTACCCAATGGTCTATCGTATTTATGTGGAAAAAAAGCCCGGCTTTGATGTCGAGGCAAACGGTCTGAAAAACGAGCTCACCAGCCTGCTGGGCATCAAGGACCTGACCGGTCTGCGCCTGCTGAACCGCTACGATATGGAAGGCATCGACGAGGCACTGTTTGACCAGTGCGTCAGCACCGTGTTCAGCGAGCCGCCGGTGGATAACACCTACGCCGAGCTGCCCGCTGCCGAGGGCGTGTCTTTCGCGGTGGAGTACCTGCCCGGTCAGTTCGACCAGCGCGCAGCTTCTGCTGCTGAGTGCATCCAGCTCATCAGTCAGGGCGAGCGCCCGCTGGTGCGCTCTGCCCGTGTCTACCTGCTGGAGGGTGCTCTGACCCCCGAGCAGGTGGCCGAGATCAAGAAGTATGTCATCAACCCCGTGGAGGCCCGTGAGGCTTCTCTGGAGACCAAAGAGACCCTGAAGATGGATTACCCTGTGCCCGCTGCCGTGGCAGTGCTGGAGGGCTTCAACCAGCTGGATGAGGCCGGCCTTGCCAAGTTCATCGAGGAAAAGGGTCTGGCCATGGATCTGGGGGACATCAAGTTCTGCCAGGAGTATTTCCGCACCGAGCAGCGCGACCCCACCATTACCGAGATCAAGATGATCGACACCTACTGGTCCGATCACTGCCGCCACACCACCTTTGGCACCATTCTGGACGATGTGCAGATCGACGACGCCGTGGTGCAGGAAGCTTTTGACCGCTACATGGCTATGCGCACCGAGCTGGGCCGCGAGAACAAGCCCCGCTGCATGATGGACCTTGCCACCATTGGTGCCAAGGAGCTGAAGAAGCAGGGCATCCTGAAGAATCTGGACGAGTCTGAGGAGATCAACGCCTGCACCGTCAAGATCAAGTGCGATGTCAACGGCAAGGACGAGGACTGGCTGTTCCTGTTCAAGAACGAGACCCACAACCACCCCACCGAGATCGAGCCTTTCGGCGGCGCTGCCACCTGCATCGGCGGTGCCATCCGCGACCCGCTGTCCGGCCGCAGCTATGTCTATCAGGCAATGCGCGTGACCGGCGCAGGCGACCCGCTCAAGCCGGTCAGCGAGACCATGCCCGGCAAGCTGCCCCAGCGCAAGCTGGTCACCACCGCAGCCGCCGGCTACTCCTCCTACGGCAACCAGATCGGTCTGGCTACCGGTCAGGTGGACGAGATCTACCACCCCGGCTATGTGGCAAAGCGCATGGAGATCGGTGCTGTTGTGGGCGCTACCCCTGCCTCCCACGTTCGCCGCGAGTGCCCTGCACCCGGCGATGTGATCGTGCTGCTGGGCGGCCGCACCGGCCGTGACGGCATCGGCGGTGCTACCGGCTCCTCCAAGGCACACAAGCTGGACAGCCTTGAGCACTGCGGTGCTGAAGTGCAGAAGGGCAATGCGCCCATCGAGCGCAAGCTGCAGCGCCTGTTCCGTCGCGAGGACGCCTGCAAGATGATCAAGCGCTGCAACGACTTTGGTGCCGGCGGCGTTTCCGTTGCCATCGGCGAGCTGGCCGACGGCCTGTACATCGACCTGAACAAGGTCACCAAGAAGTACGAGGGTCTGGACGGCACTGAGCTGGCCATCAGCGAGAGCCAGGAGCGTATGGCTGTGGCCCTTGCCCCGGAGGATGTGGACAAGTTCATCGCCATTGCCACCGAGGAGAACCTCGAGGCTACCCCTGTGGCCAAGGTCACCGAGGAAAAGCGCCTGAACATGGTGTGGAACGGCGTTTCCATCGTGAACATCAGCCGCGAGTTCCTGAACTCCAACGGTGCAGAGAAGCACCAGAACGTCCATGTGGAAAAGGGCAGCGTCTGGCAGCCCCAGTGGTCCGGCCTGACCTTCAGCCAGAAGATGAAGTCCATGGTAGGCGACCTGAACGTTTGCAGCAAGAAGGGGCTTTCCGAGCGATTCGACTCCACCATCGGCGCTGCCACCGTGCTCATGCCCTTTGGCGGTGCATACCAGCTGACCCCCCAGAACGCCATGGTAGCCAAACTGCCGGTGGACGGCGAGACCACTACCTGCTCCGGCATGGCATGGGGCTATAACCCCTATCTGATGAGCGCCAACCAGTATGTGGGTGCACGGATGGCCGTTATTGAGAGCGTGACCAAGCTGGTTGCCACCGGCTTCCGCTACGAGGACGCTTACCTGACCTTCCAGGAGTACTTTGAGCGTCTGGGAAACAAGCCCGAGCGCTGGGGTAAGCCGCTGGCTGCCCTGCTGGGCGCACTGGATGCACAGATCGGTCTGGGTATTGCCTCCATCGGCGGCAAGGACAGCATGTCTGGCTCCTTTGAGCAGCTGGATGTGCCTCCCACGCTGGTGTCCTTTGCCACTGCCATCGGCAAGGCAAGCCGCGTAATCTCTACTGAGTTCAAGAAGCCTGAGAGCACTGTGGTGCTCGTGCGGCCCATCATCGACCCGGAGACCGGCTGCCCCAACTTCTTCTCCCTGAAGGCCAACTACAAGATCGTGGAGAACATGATCGAAGAGGGTATGGTCGCTTCCGCCTGCTCTGTGGGCTACGGCGGCATTGCCGAGGCGCTGTTCAAGATGGGTCTGGGCAACCGCATCGGCTTCAAGATGCGTGCGGACATGACCACCCACCAGATGTTTGAGCCCATGTACGGCTCCATCATTCTGGAAATGGTATCCGATTCTCCCGCCGGTATGCTGCTGGGCGAGACCACCAAGGAGTACACCTTCGAGTCCTGCGGTGAAAAGCTGGATATGGCCGAGCTGCAGGAGATCTGGGAGAGCAAGCTGGAGCCTGTGTATCCCTACCGCAAGGCCGGTTCTGCCGTGGAGAAGATCAACGGCAGCCTGACCGCTCCCGCTGCACCCAAGATCGGTGTGGCAAAGCCCAAGGTCATCATCCCGGTGTTCCCCGGCACCAACTGCGAGTACGACACTGCCAAGGCCTTTGCCCGCGCCGGTGCCGACCCCGAAATTCTGGTGGTGCGCAACCTGACCCCCGCCGACGTTGCCGAGAGCTGCGAGGCACTGGTCAAGGCCATTGACGCAAGCCAGATCGTCATGCTGCCCGGCGGCTTCTCTGGCGGCGACGAGCCGGACGGCAGTGCCAAGTTCATCGCCTCCTTCTTCCGCAACCCTGCGGTCACCGAGGCTGTGCGCCGTCTGCTGCAGCAGCGCGACGGCCTGATGCTGGGCATCTGCAACGGCTTCCAGGCGCTGATCAAGCTGGGTCTGGTACCCTACGGCGATATCCGCCCCATCACCGCCTGCGACCCCACCCTGACCTTCAACACCATCGGCCGTCACCAGAGCATGCTGGTGCACACCCGCGTGGCTTCCACCGGCAGCCCGTGGCTCAGCAAGTGCGAGGTGGGCGAGATGCACACCATCGCCATCAGCCACGGCGAGGGCCGCTTTGTGGCGCCGCAGGAGGTGCTGGACGCCATGCTGCGCAACGGTCAGGTGGCTACCCAGTATGTGGATCTGACCGGCGTGCCCACCATGGATCAGCGCTTCAACCCCAACGGTTCTGTGCTGGCTATCGAGGGCATTACCAGCCCGGACGGCCGTGTGTTCGGCAAGATGGGTCACTCGGAGCGCAGCGGCGAGTACCTGTACAAGAACGTCACCGGCGATAAATACCAGCCGATCTTTGAGGGCGGCGTGGACTATTTCAAGGTTTGATGGTAGAATAGAGAAAAAACTCCTTCCGTCATCGCTGGCGCGATGCCACCTCCCTCGGAGAGGGAGGCTGAAGGGCCCCCTCTTCGAGGGGGCTATCGCCGGAAGGCGACTGGGGGAGTTACTTTCAGGAGGAAAACAACCAATGTCACAGCATGATCGCTATATCAGCCCTTTTTCCACCCGCTACGCTTCCGATGAGATGCAGTACATCTTCTCGGACGACAACAAGTTCCGCACTTGGCGGCGGCTGTGGGTGGCGCTGGCTCGTGCCGAAATGGATCAGGGCCTGACCAACATCACCCCGGACATGGTGGCCGAGCTGGAAGCCCATGTGGACGATATCAACTACGAAGTGGCCATCGAGCGGGAAAAGCTGGTGCGCCATGACGTCATGAGCCACGTCTACGCCTACGGTCAGCAGTGCCCCAAGGCAGCAGGCATCATCCATCTGGGTGCCACCAGCTGCTATGTGGGCGATAACACCGATATCATCGTGATGCGGCAGGGCCTTGAGCTGGTGCGCAAAAAGCTGGTGGGTGTGCTGGCAAAGCTGGCACACTTTGCCAAGGAGTACAAGGATATGCCCTGCATGGCCTACACCCACTGCCAGCCCGCACAGCCCACCACCGTGGGCAAGCGCGCTACCCTGTGGGCCAACGAGCTGGTGATGGATCTGGCCGAAATCGACCATCGTCTGGCCACCTTGCAGTTGCGCGGTGTCAAGGGCACCACCGGCACGCAGGCTTCCTTTATGGAGCTGTTCAAGGGCGATGCCGACAAGATCCGCGCCGTGGATGCTTCCATTGCAAAGGAGATGGGCTTTGACCCCAAGGCCGTTGTGCCGGTGTCCGGCCAGACTTACAGCCGCAAGGTGGATGCCTTTATCCTGAACGCGCTGGCAGGTATTGGTCAGAGCTGCATGAAGTTTGCCACCGACCTGCGCCTGCTGGCAAACTTCAAGGAGATGGAGGAACCCTTTGAGAAGAACCAGATCGGTTCCTCTGCCATGCCCTATAAGCGCAACCCCATGCGCTGCGAGCGCATCTGCGCCCTTGCCCGCTACCTGATGGTGGATGTGCTGAACCCCAGCTTTACCACCGGCTGCCAGTGGTTTGAGCGCACGCTGGACGACAGCGCCAACAAGCGCGTGGCTATGGCAGAGGGCTTCCTTGCCACCGATGCCATCCTGAACATCATGCTCAACGTCACCGATGGTCTGGTGGTGTACCCCAAGGTAGTGCGCAGCCGCCTGATGGCCGAGCTGCCTTTCATGGCTAGCGAGAACATCATGATGCAGGCTGTGGAAAAGGGCGGCAACCGTCAGGAGCTGCACGAGCGCCTGCGCCAGCACGCCATCGCCGCCGGTAAGCAGGTCAAGGAAGAGGGCCTGCCCAACGATATGGTGGACCGCATTGCCGCAGACCCGGCCTTTGGCCTGACCCGCGAGGAGATCGTGGCAGGGCTGGTGCCGGAGAACTTTGTGGGCCGTGCACCCCAGCAGGTGGAGGAGTTCATCGCCAACGTCCTGCAGCCCATCTTTGATGCTGACCCCGAGGATGTGGAGCAGCACGCCTCCCTGAGCGTCTGATAATATCAATTGCAAAAAGGAGAAGCCCGCGGGCTTCTCCTTTTTTGCGTTTGTGCCTTGCACGATTTTGTCTGTCATGTTACACTGGGGGCATCATCAACAAAGGAGAACCGCTTATGCGATTGGATAAATATCTGGCCGAAACTGCCCAGTGCACCCGCAGCGAGGCCAAAACCATGCTGGCAAAGGGGCGCGTGCAGGTAAACGGCACGGTGTGCAAAAAAGGGGACACCCAGCTGAAGGAGACCGACACCGTGGCAGTGGATGGCGCGCCGCTGCGCTATCAGAAATTCGTTTACCTCATGCTCAATAAGCCCGAGGGGGTGGTGAGCGCTTCTACCGATAAGCGGGACACCACTGTGGTGGACTTGGTAGGGGACGCCTACCCCCGGCGGGAGCTGTTCCCGGCAGGCCGACTGGATAAGACCAGCACCGGCTTTGTGCTGCTGACCGATGACGGCGGCTTTGCCCACGATATCCTGTCCCCCCGGCACCATGTTTCCAAGACCTACACTGTGACCATCGACACCCCGCTCACGCAGGAGATGTGCACCGGCTTTGCGGCGGGGGTCACGCTGGCGGACGGCACCGCCCTTTCGCCCGCCGAGGTGACCGTCCTTTCCCCGGACGGATGCACCGTGCGGGTGGTGCTGCGGCAGGGGGTGTATCACCAGATCAAACGGATGTTCGGTGTGTACGGTGCTGGGGTGAATGCTTTGCACCGGGAGGCCATTGGCGGCCTTGCACTGGATGCGCAGCTTGCCCCGGGACAGTGGCGGGAGCTTTCTAACGAAGAAGTGGCAAAAATTACCAGATAAAACGCTGCGCTTTTCACGCGGTTTTCAAAAATGTATCACATTTTATCGGTAAAATAACGGTAAGAACCACGCAAAAAGGCACTTTTTTGGCAAAAAATGGCCCCGAAAGATAATTTCAACAAGAAAGAATTATTTTTTTTGTTGAAATCTGTTGCAAAAGTAAATTCTTTTGTGTAAAATATAGATTGTAATGCGGCTAAATTGTTTAAAATCACAACCCATGCCGCCGCGGCTTGCACAAACGAGGAAAAGGGGTATCCATTTATGGCCAATAGAGTATTTCAAAGCGTGATCTACCAGATGAAGGACGCGATCAATCGGGTGGTCGGCGTTGTGGATGAGACCGGCGCTGTCATTTCCTGCTCGGAGCTGAACCTGATCGGCGAGGTGCGCGAGGGCTATATGGCCGAGCGCCTGAACGCAGGCGACCGCTTTGTGCGCGACGGCTATACTTACCAGCAGTTCTCCAACGCCAAGCATAACGATTATGCCGTGTTCGTGGAGGGTGCCGACGAGACTGCGGGTCAGTTTGCCGGTGTGCTGGCTATCAGCCTGCAGAGCATCAAGCAGTACCACGACGAAAAATTCGATAAGTCCAACTTTATCAAGAACGTGGTGCTGGACAACATCCTGCCCGGCGATATCTACGCCAAGGCACGGGAGCTGCACTTTGCCACCGATGTCTCCCGCGTGGTGTTCATTGTGCGGGTGATCAGCGGCGGCGATATCTCTGCCTATGATGTGGTCAGCAGCCTGTTCCCCGATAAGCAGAAGGACTTTGTGTTCAATATCAGCGAGACCGACACCGTGCTGGTCAAGGAAATCCGCAAGGGCATCGACCGCACCGATATGGAAAAGCTGGCTGCCAGCATTGTGGATACCCTCTCCGGCGAGCACTACATCAAGGCCGTGGTCGGCATTGGCACCCCCATTGCCAACGTGAAGGATCTGGCTACCTCCTTTAAGGAAGCCCAGATCGCCATGGAAGTGAGCAAGGTGTTCGACACCGAAAAGCAGATCATCCGCTACGATAACCTGGGCATTGCTCGTCTGATCTACCAGCTGCCCACCACCGTTTGCGAGATGTTCCTGCGCGAGGTGTTCAAGCAGGGCAGCATTGAAAGCCTGGATCAGGAGACTTTGTTCACCATCCAGCGCTTCTTTGAGAACAACCTGAATGTGTCCGAGACCAGCCGCGGCCTGTTTGTGCACCGCAATACGCTGGTGTATCGTCTGGAAAAGATCAAAAAGCTGACCGGTCTGGATCTGCGTGAGTTCGACGACGCTATCGTCTTTAAGGTAGCGCTGATGGTCAAGAAGTACCTGTCCAACAACCCGGCCAAATACTGATATTCCGCTGTGCGGGTTTTGCCCCGCCGGCGCCGAACCGGCCGCTCGAAACCGATGCTGGCCGGTTCTTTTTGCAGTGTTAGCTGCGGACGGGCTGTCTTGACCGTCAAAAATCTTGATGTCAGGAGCTAATACGATTCCATGATCGATTTTGAACACGTTTCCAAAGAATATAAAAAGGGCGGACGCCTTGCACTGGAGGATATCAACTTCCATGTGGATGAAGGCGAGTTCGTCTTTCTGCTGGGGCACTCCGGCGCGGGCAAATCCACCCTGCTCAAGCTGATCCTGCGGGAGGCACTGCCTACCTCCGGTAAGGTGACCGTGCTGGGCAAGGATGTTGCCAAGCTGCGCCGTCATAAGATCCCTTACCTGCGCCGTCAGATGGGCATCATCTTTCAGGACTTCCGGCTGATCCCCAGCATGACCGTGTACGAGAACGTGGCCTTTGCCATGCACGTCCTCAACGTGCCCCGCAAGGAGATCCGTCCCCGCGTGGAGTACATTCTGGAGCTGGTGCATCTGGAGGACAAAGCTAAGTGCTACCCGGATACCCTTTCCGGCGGCGAGCAGCAGCGTGTGGCTGTGGCGCGTGCGCTGGTGCATAACCCCAAGCTGGTCATTGCAGACGAGCCTACCGGCAACATCGACCCGGAACTGAGCCAGGAAATGATGCAGCTGCTGGAGCGGGTGAGCAAAATGGGCATTACGGTGCTGGTGGTCACCCACGAGCACGAGCTGGTGCACCGTTTCCATCAGCGTGTGGTCACCCTGAGCCATGGGCGCATCATCTCGGACGTGCCCGCAGACCCTGTGGCTGCCGCCGAGGACGATCTTTCGCTGGATGTTGCCGCCTTTGATGCGGACGATGCGTCCGCTGCCAAAAAGGAGGTGGCTACCGTATGATGCGACCCTCTACCTTCTTCTTCCTCACCCGGCGCGGTGTGCGCAACTTGGGCAAGCACTGGGCTATGACCATTGCCTGCATCGCTTCTTTGAGTGTTTGTATGACCCTGAACATCTTTGCCAGCTTGGCCGAGGTGAATGTGGGCAGCATGGTGGCCTATCTGGGCAGCCAGAACGAGACGGTTGTTTATCTGGATCCCGAATGTGATGATGCCACCGCCGCGCAGGTAGGCGAGACCCTTTCGGCTATGCCGGGGGTCAGCGGGGTGCAGTACGTTTCCAAGCAGGACGTGCTCGACACCTACCGCGGTTATATGCAGGATTATTCCTCCCTGTGGGATGAATTTGAGACCGATAACCCCTTTAAGGCCAACTACCGGGTCACCCTGAGCGACCTGACCCAGATGGAGAGCATGAGCGTGAAGATGCAGGCCATCCCGGGCGTTGTCAGCGTTACCGCCCCGGTGGAGATGACCAATATCTTTGTGGAGATCCAGAAAGCCGTCACCAAGGGCGGCCGCATGATCGTGCTGGTGCTGATGGTGGTCAGCATCATCACGGTGGGCAGTACCATTCGCCTGAGCGTTTTTGCCCGCCGCCGCGAGATCGAGATCATGAAGTATGTGGGTGCCACCAACCGCATGGTCACCCTGCCTTTCTTTGTGGAGGGCCTGACCATGGGACTGATCTCCGGTATCCTGACCGCAGCGGTCAGCCTTGGCTGTTACACCTATGTGGTCAACGCCGCCGGTGGTCTGGGCGGCATCTGGCAGATGCTCATGGGCCGCGCACTGGTGCCGGTGGCAAACGTGTTGCCGACCATCGTGGTAACAAGCCTGCTCAGCGGCGCCATCGTAGGCGGCGTGGGCAGTATGTTCTCTATCCGCAAACATCTGAATGTGTGACCGAAAGGAGCCGCGTTTTATGAGTAAAGCGATGCACGCAAAGCCCTTCCGGCTCACAGGCCCTTATACCGCCCGGCACGCCCGGCCGGAAAGCCCCCGCAGCAAGCTGATCCGTGTGGTCAGCCTTGGGCTGGCCTGTGTCTGCCTGCTGCTGACAGCCACGGTGTACCCGGCCTCGGCAGCTACCAATAGCACCAGCATGGCCAGCTTGCAGACCAAGCTGGATAAGCTTTCCCAGTCCATCAATCAGCACAAAAAGGAACTGTCGGACGCCAAAAAGAAGGAGTCTGCCGCCAAAGCGCTGGAAAACGAACTGAAGGAGCGAGTCACCGTTCTGCAGGATCAGATCTGTGTGCTCGGCGGTCAGATCGCCGCAGTGCAGAACAGCATCGGCGAAAAGGAACAGCAGATCGGTGTGATGCAGACCCAGATCACGGACAAGCAGACCCAGATCGAGCAAAAACAGACCGAGATCGACGACCAGTGGGACGATTTCAAAAAGCACATGGCTGCCATGCAGGAGCTGCGGGACGGCGGCAGCGTTGCCATGCTCAGTGCAGTGAACGACCTGTACGAGCTGCTTACCTTCAACGAGGTGATGCAGGATATCTCCATCAAGGATACCGAGATCATGAACAACATGAAGTTCGCCAAGCAGGGCTTGGAGGACGATAAGGCTGCGCTGGAAGAGCAGAAGGCCGGTCTGGAAGCCGAAAAGGCAGAGCTGCAGAGCCAGAAGAGCGAGCTGGACAGCCAGAACGCCCAGATGAAGGGTAAGCAGAGCGAGCTGAACAGCAGCATCTCTGCGGCACAGCTTTCCGCTGCCGAGGCACAGGCGGCGCAGCAGAAGGCACAGGCAGCCATTGAATCCGACGAGTTGAACTACGAGGCCGTGAAAAAGGAGATCCAGAAGATGATCGCCGCAGCCTCTGCCAGCAAGCCGCAGCTGAGCTTTAGCGGCTTTGCCTGCCCGCTGAAGAGTTACAGCCGCATCTCCAGCGAGTACGGCTGGCGCAAGAACCCGGTCTCCGGCGTGAACAAACTCCATGCCGGTATCGACTTTGCGGCAGCCGGCGGCACGCCCATCTACGCAGCCGCCAGCGGCTATGTGCAGGTGGCAGGCTGGTCCACCGGCGGCTACGGCAACTACGTTATCATCTACCACGGCAAAATGTCCGATGGCAATACCTATACCACCCTGTACGCGCACATGCGCTCGGTGGCTACCAGCGCAGGCAAGTATGTGAAGCAGGGCGAATTGATCGGTTATGTGGGCAGCACCGGCAATTCTACCGGCAACCACCTGCATCTGGAGGTGTGGAAGGGCGGCTCCAAGGCCAACGCCGTGAACCCCCGCAGCTGCATCCCCATCCCCCACAACTAGGGGGTATCTGAAAAGTCGAAAATTTAGTCTATTTCTACAAGCACAGCTGGATTTTGCGTTAAACAGCCTTGAAATCCACAAAGGATTCCTGCGGCTATTTGCCTTAAATCCCGCTTGTGCTTGCGAAATATTCGTCATTTTCTTTGTTTTCAGATACACCCCAACAAGCAACGCAAGGAGTCTGGTTGATCTATGAACGAACAAAAACGCAAGCGCGTGCTGCGCATCGGCTGTCTGGTTCTGGCAGGGGTGTTTGTACTCTCGCTGCTGGGCAGCATCCTTATGATGCTGCTGCTCTGACCGGGAGGAAAGAACCATGAACCGTAAAATTTCTTTGGGTATGGCGGTCACTATCGTGATCCTTGCCATGACCGTGACCTTTTCCATCACGATGCTCATCGCCATGCGTCTGTTCGACAGCACGGTCAACAGCGTAAAAGAAAAGGAAAGTATGTACAATAAAATCGCTGAGGTGGACCGCTACGTCCGCAGCAACGATTACTACACCATCGACGAGACGATGCTGTACGACCGCCTGACCGCCGGTTATCTGCTGGGCACGGGCGACAAGTACGCCCGCTACTACACCGCCAACGCCTACACCGAGCTGATGAACATTCAGAGCGGCAAGATTTTGGGCATCGGTGTGGAGTTTGGCATCGACCAGACCGGCTACGCCAAAGTGACCCGTGTCTACGACGGCTCTCCCGCGCAGGAGGCGGGCATCGCCGTGGGTGATTACATCACCACCGTGGGCGATACCGATGTCAAGAGCTTGTCCGGCGCAGATGCCGTGTACAAGGCTCTGCAAGGCGAGGCCGGCACTACTGTTACCGTGACATGGCTGGACAGCGCTGCCGCCAGCAAAACGGCTGAGCTGACCCATTCCGGCTACACCAGCACCACCGTGGACTACCAGCTGCTGGACAATGTGGGCTACATCCGCATCCGTCAATTCGACGGCACCACCCCCAGCGAGCTGGACTACGCCCTGCGTACCCTGACCGCAAACGGTGCGGCCAGTCTGGTGTTTGACCTGCGGGACAACGGCGGCGGCATTCTGGAAGATGCCGTAAACTGCATCGACCTGATCGCACCGGAGGGTACGGTGGCCTACGCCGAGGATAAAAACGGCAACCGCACCGTCATCGGCAGCAGCGATGCCGAAAGCGCCATCAGCCTGCCGATGGTCTGTCTGGTCAACGGCAACACCGCCAGCGCAGCCGAACTGTTCGCAGCCACCCTGCGCACCATGAATGGTGCCCGTTTGGTGGGTACCACCACCATGGGCAAGGGCACTATTCAAAGCAGCCCGCAGCGCCTGTCGGACGGCAGTGCCGTGGTCATTACGGTGGCAAAGCTGGTCTGCGGCGACGGCAGCTGCTTTGACGGCACCGGTCTGACGGTGGACGTGGAGCGCGCCCTGAGCGCAGAGGAAGCTACGAACTTCTACGACTATACTCCCCAGACCGACCCGCAGGTGCAGCGCGCAGTCAGCGCTGCACAGCAGCTGAGCGGCACCACCACGCTGGCAGGTGCAAGCTCTGCCGCCGCAGCGGACAGCACCGCTTCCTCTGCCGCAGCAGACGATACCGCCCCCGCAGAAGCTGCGGAGGGAGAGCCCGCCGAGGGTGAGACTGCCGCGTCTGAGCCGGAAGCTGCTGCAAGCGCAGCGGAGTGAACCCCAAGATTTGAACCATAACACCAAAAAGGCTGCTGCGTTCTGCAACAGCCTTTTTCTGAGAAAGGAATTGACCCTATGCCGGAACTGACCGACCTTTCTGTGATCCGTGCCCTGTGCGAAAAATACGATTTTGCGCTTTCAAAGGGCTTTGGGCAGAACTTTATCATCAACCCGGGCATCCCCACCAAGATCGTGGATGCCAGCGGGGTAGACAAGCGCTACGGTGTCATCGAGATCGGCCCCGGCATCGGTGTGCTGACCAAGGAACTGGCCAAGCGCGCCGCCAAGGTGGTGTCCATTGAGGTGGACGAGCGCCTGCTGCCCCTGTTGGCCGAGACCATGGCCGGAGTGGACAACTTCAAACTGGTGCTGCAGGACGTGCTGAAGGTGGACCTGAAAGCCCTCATCGCCGAGGAATTCCCCGGTATGCCGGTGGCGGTATGCGCAAACCTGCCTTACTACATCACCAGCCCCATCGTGATGAAGCTGTTGGGCGACCGTCTGCCTATCGAAAGCCTGACCGTTATGGTGCAGAAGGAGGCCGCCGACCGTCTGGCTGCCGTGCCCGGCACCCGCGCTTCCAGCGCCATCAGCTGCGCGGTGAATTACTACGCCACCTCCAAGCTGATGTTCACCGCCGCACCGGGCAGCTTTTACCCCGCCCCCAAGGTGACCAGCGCCGTGGTGCGCATGGATATCCGGCCCACCCCCGCCGTACAGGTGGAGGACGAGGCGGGCTACTTTGCGCTGGTGCGCGCTGCCTTTGGTCAGCGCCGCAAGACTGCTGCCAACGCCATTGCAGGCGGGCTGAACCTGCCCAAGGAGAAGGTCATTGCTGCCATCGAGGCCGCAGGCTTTGATGCCCGCATTCGCCCGGAAGCCCTGACGCTGGAGGACTTTGCCAAGATCCAGCAGGCACTGGGCTGAGCAAAAAGCAGTATGGTCGGCGGGCAATAGCTCACTGAAAAAAGAACGCAAAAAACCCGGAACCTTTTCGGAGCCGCAAGGGCTCAAGAAGGTTCCGGGTTTTGGTTTTCAGCGGTTATGCGGCAGCTTTCGCCTTACTCAGAAGGGGAAGATGCTGACGATGCGGTTCCATGCAGTCTTGAGCGGGGAACCGGAGGAGATGCCGCTGGTGGTCAGCTGCACATCGCTGAAGGTGACGTTAGCGTTGCGGGCAACGTAGAAGCCGACATAGATGTAATCAGAATCCACAGCGGTCAGGGCGTAGTCGAAACCGGCAGAAGCGGTTTCGTTATCACCGTAGGTCAGGGTGAAGCCATCGGCAGTGCCTACGAGCTTCAGCTCCACGGTATCGCCTGCGCCGTACTTTGCGGTTGCGGCGGGGCCATCGTACAGCGCACCGCTCTTGCGGCCGAAGCAGTTGACAGCGCCCTGATTCCGGGTGCCCACGGCCACATAATCGCCCATGGGGTCGGAGATGCTGGTGTCAACGTACATCTCATCGCGCGCCATCAGGCCGAAGGAGACCTGATTGTTCTTGGCCAGCTTGTTCACGGTGGCCTTGGCGGTCAGGGTGAAATTGGTACCGGCGGGCAGCTGGACGTAGTACATCATCAGGCCGTCCACCGTGGATGCGATCTTGCCGCGGTTGTTGGCAACGCCCAGCGTGATGTTCTGGCCATCGACAGCGGCGGTGAAATCGCCGCCGGAGATCTTGTCGTCACCGCCCACGTTGCCGAAGGCAGAGCCGTTCCATACCGTGCCGTTGGCATCGGTAAAGGCAGGCCACAGCTTGCTGGTCTGGGTAGGTGCGGCGTAGCTGGAGGGCACATAGTCCGGGTTTGCGGCATCGCCGTAGAACTGCTTGTAAGTGGGCTTTGCCTTGTTCCGATTGTAAGCGCCCAGCGGGGTGTCGGCGGTAAGCTGGGCAATGAGCCATGCGTTCAGCTTTGCGCCGTAGCTGTTGGTGTGGGTCAGGTCAAGGCCGGTGGGGGAGAGCTTGCCGCGCTTGTCGGCCTTTGCACCGGTAAAGCTGTGGGTGTACTGTGCCTTTTTGCCCATGGCGATGTTTTCATTGATGGTAGCATCGGTCAGGTCCACGCAGATGAGGTGCAGTTCACTGCACATATCCCGGATGGTCTGTGCGTAGTCGCCGCCCTCATAGACGGCATCACCGATGGTGACGGTCGTGGTCTTGTGGCCGGAAGCACCGTCATAGCTGGCCTTGTTGTTCGCCTCGGTCAGGCGGGCAATGGGGGTGCACACCACGGGGATAACGCCGCGCTCCAGTGCGGGCTGGATGTAGTTGACGTAAAGGCTGTTGGCAAAGGAACCCTCGGTCTTGTAGTCGCCGTTGGGGTTGGTGTAGCGGGCGGGCTCGGTCTTTTCATCGTTGTGGCCGAAGCCGATGAGCAGGAACTTGTCCCCGGCGGCATCGCCCAGTGCGGGTACCGTGTCGGAGCCCTTCAGCAGGGTGGTGTAATTGGCCATGCCGGTAAAGTCCTTGCTGGATGCGCCGGAAACGGCCAGATTGTAGACGTTGGCGTTGAAGTAGTTCTCAAGTTCCTCGCCGTAGCCCTCGCGGGGGAGGTAATAGCTGTCGTTGAAGGGGGAGACGGTGGAGTCGCCCACCACCCAGAAGGTGGCCTTGGCGGCTTCTGCCTGACCCCACACGGCGCCGCGCGCACCGGCATCGGTGGCAGCCAGACCCTCGGCGGTGAGCAGCAGCAGACCGTGCATATCAATGCTGCCGTCTGCGTTGCGGGTGGGGGCAACGGAGGTATCCAGACTCTGGAACCAGCTCTCCTTCACCGTGACGGTGTTGGTAGACTTGTTGTGGCTGGTCTGGGTCTCGGCGTCCCAATAGAAGTTGTCCGGGCCGTAGACAGCGGTGCTGCTCTGGCTCTGGAGCGCCAGCTGCTCCTTGCCGTCCGTGCCCTTGCGGAAGGAAATGATGCCGTCAGCGGCGTAGTCGGTCACGGCAGACTTATTGCCGGTGTACAGTGCAACGTTGTAGCCCTCGTTGTTGTAGGAGGTGGAGTTGTACACCTTTACGTCCGGGCAGGAGTTGGAGTCGATGCCCTTGGCGGCGTTGTCGTAGGAGATGGAGTTCAGCAGCTTGTGGTTGCCGGGCAGGTTGGTGCCGCCCATCTTGAAGCCGTTGCCGTTGCCTGCCTCGATGGTGGCAGCCACATTGCTGAAGCTCAGGTTGCCGTTTGCGTCACAGGCAACGGTGGGGAATTGCAGCGGCTGCTTTTTGACCGGCTCTGCGGCCAGCATCAGGTAGCCGTTTTTGTAGGCTACGCAGTTCTGGATGGTGACAGAGCCGATGGAGCCGGTGGCAGCCTTGGCGAACAGGTCCCAGCCGTCGTCGGCGTTGTAAGCGGCGATGCAGCCGTCAAACACGTTGCCCTCGCCGGTGGTCAGCTTGGCGGCAAAGCCGTCGGCATCTTCCATGGCGCGGTCGGCGTTGTTCATAGAGGTGCAGTTCTTAATGGTGTTGTAGCTGGGCCACAGTGCCTTGTTGTCCGTAGACAGGCCGGAGACCTGCAAGCCGGTGTTGCCGTTGTTGTAGAAGTTCATCTGCTCCAGCACGCAATGGCTGCCGGCCAGCTGCATACCCTTGGCACCATCCTTGGTGTTGGTGATGTTCAGCTTGCTGATGTTCCAGTAGTTGCCCCAGACGCTGAAACCGGTGCCCACGCCGCCAAAGTCCAGCGTGGCGTAGCTGCCGTCTGCGGTGGTCAGGGTGATGGGAGCCTCGGCGGTGCCGTCACGGCCGCGCTCTACTTTCAGCTCACCGGTCAGGGCATAGGTGCCGCCTGTCAGCCGGATGGTCTGGCCAGCAGCGGCGTAGTTCAGCGCGGTCTGCAGGTCTACGGCATCCGCAGCGCTGGTGCCGTTGTGGGTTGCGCTGCCGTCCGGGGTGACCACGATGACACCGTTTGCGCCCAGAGCCCGCAGCGAGACCTTCTTTTCAATGGTGGCGGTCTTATAGCTGCTCAGCTTCTCAAAGGCGCTGATGACGTAGTTCTTGTCCGGGGTGAACACCACCTTGAAGGTGGTATCGCGGGTCACGGTATAGCTCCGGGTCAGGGTCTCGCCGGCCTTGACGGCAAGGTCCTTGTCCACAAGCTTGCCGTTGGCGTACACCTTGGCGGTGCCGTCTGCATTGGCCTTGAAAGCCAGCGCGTAGCTGCTGCCGGTGCAGGTGGAGGGGCTGGTGATCTGGTACACCGGGTCGATGTAACTGGTGGGCTGCAAGGTCCACTCCGAGGCATTCCATGCACTGGTGGTGTAGGTGACGTTGGAGAAGGTCACATTCATGCCGCGGGCAGCTGCAAAGCCCAGATAAGCCTTGTTTGCCTCCTGCACGGTCATGGGGTCGTCCAGCTCCGCGTACTTGGAAACACTGGTGGCGGTGCTGTTCTTTGCCGGGATGTACAGGGTAGAAGAGCCAATGACCGCACCGGTGGTGCCGTCCGCATTGATGGCGTACTGGGTGGCAACGTAGCTGTTGCTGGTCTTGGCAAGGCTGACACGGTAGGTGTCGCCCTGCTTGATGGTCTGGCTGCTGAAGGCAGCGCGGGTGGCCTTGACCTCGTTGGAGGCGGCGGTCTCGTTGGAGATGATGCCGGTGTAGCTGCGCACACCCACGGCGTCCTTGATCTCTACGCCGTCCAGCGGGAGCTTGGTACCGGCAACGGAGATCTGGTTGGAGAAGTAGCTGCCGGAACCGCTCAGACTGTCGCGCAGCATCAGCGCAAAGCCCTCCTGACCGTCCGGGGCGGGGTTGACGTAGTCGATGGTCACATCGGCTTGCAGATAGAAGTTTTCCTTGGTGGGGTCGATGGTGGTGTAGTAGAAGGAAAGACCATCGGCGGGGGAGTCGGCAACAAACTTGCCGCCCTTTTTGTTGATGGTGCCGTCCTCCTTGACGGTGCAGGCGTTCAGGGTGACTTTGTTGTGGATGTCTGCACCCTCTGCAAGGGTGTTGACGTTTGCCGCGGAGGAGGTGCCGAAGGCCTTGAACTGCCAGCCGTTTGCAGAGGTGCTGTCCTCTGCAAATGCAGCCAGCGGCGTCATGCCCAGCAGCAGCGCACCTGCCAGCAGCCCGGCCAGAGTGCGCCGGATGGGTTGCTTTGCTTTTTTCATGGATAGTCTCCTTTTCCGTATACGCTGCCGGACACGAGATTGTCCGTACAGGCATGCACAATGTTGTATTCAAGTTAACATGGATTTCACAATTTTACAAGAAATATTTAGCAAAACAAAACAACTTTGGCGTTTGATATAAACTTTTTAAGGCATTATTGGGCAGAATGCCGATAAATGAAGGCAAAATAGGGCAAATGACCATTCTGAACTTGTATACTAGTATATGAATTATGGAAAATTGGGGACATTTACTGCCCCAACTGCGGCAGACAACGATAGGCTGGCTGCTGCATGGCTCAGAGAGGGAATTGTTTTGTGAAATGCCGGGACGAATGTGCAGGGCTGCCGACTTTTTTGCGCTCTGCGCGCCGGGCGAAAAAAGAAATATATTTTCACAGTTGTGCGGTGGGTAGGACGAAATTTTGTCAAATGCGTGGAATATTGCAGAAAAATTTGTAAAAAACAACCAATGGATATCCCCTAAACGTGTTGATATTGAGAAAAAAGACGGAGGATTGTTTACAAAAGAATTACAGGCTGGTATACTTTGTAACGGTAGATCCCTATGAGATCCGCAAAGAAACAAGAAAGGAAATACCGAACCGTGAATACCACCGCACCGCACGCCCTGAAAAAACGATTGCTGACCCTGATCCTGAGCCTTGCTTTCCTGTTTACCTGTCTGCCCGCTGCACTGGCAGTGGACCTGAACGTGGACGCAGGCTTCTACTTCAAGCAGAGCCGGGGCGGCACCTGTACGCTGGCCTCTGCAGCAATGATGCTGCGCCGCCGTGCCTACTTTGACGGGCTGAGCGACTGGACGAACGTGACCGAGAACAGTGTGCGCTCCACAGCATGGGCCAACGGCCTTGCACACAGCTTTACATATAAGGAGATGCAGGTGGGCTACGGCACCCTGCCCTCCGGACTGCAAAGCAAAACGGCGGTGCTGATCTCCCTGCTGGAGCAGCACCCGGAGGGCATCGTCCTCTACGACCGCACCCAGCCCCATGCGGTGCTGCTGACCGACTATACCAACGGTATTTTCTATTGCTCCGACCCGGCGGGGAACATCGGTTACGGACGCATCCCCATTACCAGCTCCAGCGTGTCCATCGCAAGATCCTCCTGCTACTGGTACGTCACCGCAGATCACAACAGCGTGGCGGCACAGATTGATGGGCTGCGGCTGGAGGGCGTGCGCTACCCGGTGAATCTTCGCACCGGCAGCGGCATGACGTTGACCGGTACGGCCAACAGCGCCAGCGGCACCACCCTGACCAGTGTGCAGGTGGCTGTTCTGGATGCGGCAGACCAGACCGTGCAGAGTGCGGTGGCGCAGGTGAACGCCGCCGCCTTCTCGCTGAACACGCTGGACAGCCAGATCCGTTTCGGAGAGCTGCCGGAGGGGAGCTACACCTATATGGTGCTGGTGACCGACTCTGCAGGCGAGAGCCTGTGCTTCGCTTCGGACTTCACGGTGTCCGGCAGTGCAAGCAGTACCCAGACGTATTGGTCGGTCAAGGATATTGAGGGCACTAAGCTGCAGCAGACGGTCAAACAGATGGAGACCACGGTAGAGACTGCCGCCGAGACCACCGTAAGCTGGTTCGCACAGCTGTTCGGCTGATAAAAAGAAATAATTTGGGGCTGCTGCACGAAGCAACGTGCAGCAGCCCTGTTTGCATAATATAAAAAAGCTTTCCGTAAAAAAGTGGTTCTGAACCACAAAATTTAAAATATTTCTTCCGCTGAATATGGTCAGAGCAGCGCGGAGACCATTCAAAATCGTCTTTGTTCTGTCGCTGTTACCCCCGCAGCTCCGTGCCGGGGTAATAGTGCGCCAGAATGGCACGGTAGTCTGCGCCCTGCTCGGCCAGTGCCTTTGCGCCCCACTGGCTCATGCCTACGCCGTGTCCATAACCTTTTGTGGTAAAGGAAAAAGTGCCGCTCTGCCAGACCACCGTAAAGCAGGCGCTGCGCAGCCCCAGCGCTTTGCGCAGGGCGGTACCCTGCACCGTCTGCCCGCAGACCGGCAGGCTGTCTACATAGCCGGAGGGGGTGAGCACCGGCGTGCCGAACCACTGCGCCTGCTGCGAAAGATCAGCGGCGATGCCTAGCCGCTCCGCCAGCAGCTGCTGTAATTGGGCGGCGGAAAGGTTCAGGGTGTATTCGTAGTTGTCGGCGGCGGTATCGGTGCTGCTGTCCACCGGTACAAGATAGGGCAGGGCAGTGCCCCAGACGTTTTCGCTGGCTTCGGTGCGGCCATTGGACATGGCAAAGTAGCTTGTCCCGGCGGGGGCATCGCCATAATACAGCACCTGCGTTTGTACTGCGTCTATCAGCGCGGAAAGCCGGGCGTAGTTGGCTGCGTAGGCAGTGCCCCAGTAGCTGTGCAGCACTGCATCGGTCAGGCAGCCTTGCCGCCGGGCGGGGTCTGCGGTGAACCATGCGCCGTTTTCCTCGGTGCTGTGGTCCCGGCGGTAGAGGGCGTAGCTGTGCGCCGCCACTGCCTGCGCCTTCAGCGCTTCGTCCGGCCAGCTGACCGGCATCTCGGCGGCAACGGCTCCGATCAGGTACTCTCGCAGCGGCAGTGTTACCGTCTGCCCGGTGCTCTGATCCATAAAGCAGACGGTATCAGTCGTGTCAGCAGGGGAGGGGGACTGACTGCTGCTTTCCTCCGAAGCGGCAGAGGCGGCTTCTGCTGCGGACGGAGCAGCACTCTGCGCAAGGGTCGTGCGGGCAAGGCGGTAGGCAGCACACGGCAGTGCGCAGCCCAGCACCAGCAGAACGGCGCACAGCAGCAAAAAGGAACGTTTCATACGAGACCTCCTCCCGGAACGCAAGCTTTGGGAACATCATACGCCCGGCAGCGTGCAAATCGGCGGGAAATGCGCAGAGGAAAACCGGTATTTTTGCGCTTTGCGGTGAGAAGTGCGCACTTAGCGCTTGAATTTACTGCACAAAAGCGATATTATAAAAGTATGTCCATCAGAGCGTAGGATGGACGGGATCGGAAAGTATAAAAAGTAAGAGACGGAAAGGAGCACTCCTATGAACTTTGCACACGCAGAAGTGGCAACGCTGGACCCGACGACCATGCGTACCCTGTGCGAGGAGTACATCGCAAACAACTACATTGACCCGGAGACCAGCGAGCGGCTGGGGGTCAAGCGCGGCCTGCGCAACCCGGATGGCACCGGCGTGCTGGCCGGCCTGACCAACGTCTGTGACGTTGTGGGCTACAAAAAAGATCAGGAAGGTCATGTGATCCCCACCCCCGGCAAGCTGATCTACCGGGGCGTCAACATCAACGAGATCGTGGACGAGGCTTACCGCAACGACCGCTTCGTGTTTGAGGAAGTGATCTGGCTGCTGTTGTTCGGCAGCCTGCCCACCCGGGAGCAGCTGGACGATTTCTGCGAGATCCTGGCAGAGTCCCGCGCCCTGCCGGACGGCTTCATGGACACTATGAATGCTCCCTCGCCCAATATCATGAACAAGTTGCAGCGCTGCGTGTTGGGCCTGTACTCCTATGACGACCGCGCCGAGGATCTGAGCCTTGAGAACATCCTGAACCAGAGCATCAACCTGATCGCCAGTATGCCCACCATGATGGTGAACGCTTACCAGATGAAGCGCCGCTACTACGACAAGCAGAGCATGTTCTTCCACCTGCCCAAGCCCGGCCAGAGCACGGCAGAGCACATCCTCAGCACATACCGCCCGGATCAGAAGTTCACCCACGAGGAGGCAAAGCTGCTGGATATGTGCCTGCTGGTGCACGCAGACCACGGCGGCGGCAACTGCTCCACCTTTACCACCCGCGTGCTGTCCTCCTCCGGCACGGACACCTACTCGGCTATCTCTGCGGCCATCGGTGCCCTGAAGGGCCCCAAGCACGGCGGCGCGAACCTGATGGTCAACCGCCAGCTGCAGGATATCCTCAAGCATGTTGAGAACCCGGAGGATGACGATGAGGTGCGCGAGTATCTGCGCCGCATCCTGCGCAAGCAGGCGGGCGACGGCTCCGGCCTGATCTACGGCATGGGTCATGCGGTTTACACCATCAGCGACCCCCGTGAGGTCATCCTGAAGCAGCGCGCAAAGCATCTGGCCTACGAAAAGGGCTTTGAGGAAGAGTACAACATGCTGTGCAGCATCGAGCGGCTGGCACCCGGCATCTTTGCTGAGGAAAAGGGCAGCTCCAAGCCGGTGTGTGCCAACGTGGACCTGTTCAGCGGACTGATCTACAACATGCTGGGCATCTCGGAGGATCTGTACACCCCGCTGTTCGCCATCGCCCGTGTGCCGGGCTGGTGCGCACACCGGGTGGAAGAGGTGATCTTTGCCAACCGGATCATCCGCCCGGCCTACAAGTATCTGGGCGTGCGCCAGAAATATAAGCCCATCGAGGAACGTTAATGGAATGGTTAGAGTTCGTTGTTGTCCTGCTCTGCGTGCTGCTTGGCATTGGCCGTGGCGCAGATCTTGCCTTTGCTACGGACGCCGCCACCGGTCTGTGCACCGCAGGCGCGGTATGGTGGCGGTATCTTGCCTTGGGCGCTGTGGTGCTGGCCGCAGTGCTGGCCGGACGCAGCCGCCCGCTGTCTGAGACGCCGCTGCGCAGCCGCCGCCCGGCGGCAGGCGTACTGGCCTTTGCCGGGGCGGTGTGTATGCTGGCTGCCGGTGCAGCACAGTTCGTGTTTGCAGCCGGTACGGTAAGCACCTTTGTGCGCATTCTGCTGGAGGTAGCCTGTGCCGTGTGGCTGAGCAATCTCGGCCGCAGCTGGCTGCGCCAGGACGGCTGGAAAACGCCCGGCGGCGGTCTGCCGCTGGCCATAGCGGGCAGTGCGCTGTTCTACTGGAACGTGCTGATGCGCTTTATGGAGAACAGCTCCAGCTGGCACCGGGTACAGCCTACGGCAGCGGTCTGGCAGGAGATGGCGGCACTGCTGTTTCTGGCGGCGCTGGCGCGCACTCTATATCTGCCCCGGCCGGAAAACGGACGCACTCTGCACGCAGCGGCGCTTGCAGCCTTTTGTCTGTGCCTGTGCTGGGAGCTGCCCCGGGTGCTCCTGCTGTTGGCAGCGGGTCTTAGCGGCGGTATGGCGGCAGCGCTGCCGGAGCTGCTTTCCGGTCTTGCGCTTTGCTGCATCGGCGGCATGGGGGTTGCCTGTACCGGGAAGGGAAAAGCTGGAAATAACTGACAAAAAACGGCAGTGCATCCTTGGTGCAATTGAACAAAAGCTTTGTGGCAGGGTGCATAAAATCGTACAAAAGCAAAAAAAGATAAAATTGTGTTGTTAATTTTTTAGCAGACACTTGAAAGTTTGCCAGTTTTGGTCTACAATAAAGATACCGTGATTTATCCGATTATGGGTAAAATAATTAGGAGGTACTATTACAATGGCTGTTAGAGTTGCTATCAATGGTTTCGGTCGTATTGGCCGTCTGGCTTTCCGTCAGATGTTTGATGCTGAGGGTTACGAGGTCGTCGCAATCAACGACCTGACCAGCCCCAAGATGCTGGCTCACCTGCTGAAGTACGATACTGCTCAGGGCTCTTTCTGCGGCAAGATCGGCGAGGGCAAGCACACTGTCGAGTCCACCGAGGATTCCATCATCGTCGACGGCAAGGAGATCAAGATCTACGCTGTTAAGGACGCAAAGGATGCTCCTTGGGGCGAGCTGAACGTTGATGTCGTTCTGGAGTGCACCGGCTTCTACACCAGCAAGGAGAAGAGCATGGCTCACATTCAGGCTGGCGCAAAGAAGGTTGTTATCTCTGCTCCCGCAGGCAACGACCTGAAGACCATCGTCTACTCCGTCAACGAGAAGACCCTGACCGCTGAGGATCAGGTCATCTCCGCTGCTTCCTGCACCACCAACTGCCTGGCTCCCATGGCTAACGCCCTGAACAAGACCTTCCCCATCGTTTCTGGTATCATGACCACCGTTCATGCTTACACCGGCGACCAGATGATCCTGGATGGTCCTCAGCGCAAGGGCGATCTGCGCCGTGCTCGTGCTGGCGCACAGAACATCGTTCCCAACACCACCGGTGCTGCTAAGGCTATCGGCCTGGTCATCCCCGAGCTGAACGGCAAGCTGATCGGCTCTGCTCAGCGTGTGCCCGTTCCCACCGGTTCTACCACCCTGCTGGTTGCCGTTGTCAAGGGCAAGGATGTCACCAAGGAAGCTATCAACGCTGCCATGAAGGCTGCTTCTTCTGAGTCCTTCGGCTACAACGAGGATCAGATCGTTTCTTCCGATGTCATCGGCATGCGTTACGGCTCTCTGTTCGACGCTACCCAGACCATGGTCGCTAAGATCGACGACGACACCTATCAGGTTCAGGTCGTGTCTTGGTACGACAACGAGAACTCCTACACTTCTCAGATGGTTCGTACCATTAAGTACTTCGCTGAGAACTGCTAATTGCGCAGCTGCGTTAAAAATTGGATGATTTGTCGACCGGAGTTTGTCTTGCGCAACTACGAACAAGCTTGATTTGGTACGATAAGCTTATCTAGCAATTTTTCACCCTTTCTTTTGTGGTCCGCCATGAAGGAAAGGGTGTTTTTTATGTGTTTGAAAGATCTCCGCGATGAATTTATCTATGACTGTGAATGCCGCCATCTGGCTAAAGGCTCCCTGCGCAATTATAAGGCTGCGACCCGTTTTTTGCTGGAATATCTGGAGCTGAAGCAGATCACTGAGCTGGAAGACGTCCGTCCCCGCCACATCCGTGATCTGATGAAGGAGAAACAGGACGCGGGCAGCACGTCTCGCTATATCAACGACCTGCTCAAGGTGTGGCGCACATGGTTCAACTATCTGGTCAATGAGGGCTATCTGGAGGAGCGGGACAATCCGGCCAAAAAGGTAAAGTGCCTCCGCCAGCCCCGGACGATCATCGATACCTTTACAGTGGCTGAGATGAAGCGGATGATCCAGTTCTACGACGGCAAGGATTTTCTGGAAGTACGGAACAAGACCATCATCATGCTGCTGTTCGATACCGGGATGCGCTGCAACGAAATGATCCTGATGGAGCCGGAGGACATCAAGCAGGACTATATTCTTGTCAAGCACGGCAAGGGCAGCAAGGAACGGGTCGTGCCAAAATCGCCCGCACTCTCCAAGCAACTCGTCAAGTACTGCACGCTCCGGGATGGCTACCTGAAGGAGCACCCTACCCGCTACAAGAATCTCTTCCCCAGCAAAAACGGCAAGCCGATGACCGATGAAGCCGTAGCACGGATACTGAAGCACGCCGCAAAAGAGGTGGGGGTCTCGCCCTCGGTGCGGGTCAGCCCTCATACCTGCCGCCATACCTTTGCACAGATGCAATTGAAGAACGGTCTGGACCTGTACAGTGTCTCCCGCCTGATGGGGCACGTCAACATCATGATTACCCAGCGCTACCTGTTGGGCATCAAGGATAAGGACATCGTGGATCGCGGCACCCAGACCAGCCCCCTGATGAACCTGTAAAAACTGAATCGTACACTTCAAGAGTGGCCCTGCCGGGTGGTGGGGCTGCTCTTTTTGGTGGATGGGCAAAAAAATACCCCCATTGCTCTACAAAGAGAGAAATGAGGGGATGGAATCAATCTACTTCGGTGTCCAGATTTTCGAGAAGTTCGGTCAAATTTGAACTGGCATACTGATCGTTGAAACTACCAATATAGGACAGCTCCGTAAGGGCCTGATTCAGTTGAAAGACAGCCTTGTTGTTGGAATGCTTCAGCAGGAAGATGAACTCGCGCCGCAGATCACCCTCAAACTGATGAGTCCTTATGGAGAGTAGGAGCTGCACAATGACTTCCTGCCCGAGAGAATTTAAAGTGTCGAAATCGCATAGAGCGCGATATCTTTTGTCGGCTGGCTTAAACGGAAAACGGTCGGTCCTTTCGGCTTTGCACGGCTTATCATCTTCGTTGTTCCTCAGATTAGTGGATTCATCATCGGAAGGACAATGCGTTGAATTGTTGTATGATGGATAATAGTCGTACTTGATTTGCTCTATGCTAGGCACAGTGGAACTCATTAACGTTTCAACGGATACATTCAGAGATCGTGCGATGTTCTCCAGCAGATTGAGGTCAAACCGGTCACTGTCGCGATTCAACATATTATATAAAGTGGTATAAGGGATGTCAACCCTGCGGCTGAGTTCCTTGATGTTAATCTCTCTGGCTTCCGCAACGGCCTTGATGTTCTGACAGACACTCATTCCGAGGCGCTCCTTTCTAATAAGGTATTTATATTATATAATAAAAAACCTAAAATGTCAATATGTCAATAGGACGGAAAAATTCTAAATAATACGGACTTGAAATATGCAATGTCGTAATATTCCTAAAAAATATATTTTGCGGCGCAATAATACTTGACTTAGAAACCATGCGGCGGTATACTAATGCTGCAAGACTAACGAAGCAGAGCGTCTGTGCGGGTTTGATGCGTCGGAAATTTAGAAAAAAGGGAGTGAACCCATCGTGAATGAAAATCTGGTTCCGTACCCGGGCACGGGATAGTAAGATACTGTTGTAGCGGCCAAGAGTGGCAAGTAGCGGCCAAGAGTGGCAAGGCGGCAAAAGCGATGGTCGACTTGTCCTTTGGAACATAGAGTTCGGGCAGCACCCTGCCAACAAGGGAAACTGTGCGTGGACTCTGGCAAAACAAAAAATATAATTTAGAGGTGTTGAAATTGCTAAAAATTTGGAAGAATTATTATCTGGACGCGAGCAGCGTGTATTATGCGTTGAAAAAGGCGCATACGAAGGCCGACGGCGGGGTGGAGTATGATATTTGCACCTATCATGCAAGGCTGGAGGAGGCACTGGCAGAAGCTGTAAGACGCACAATTCGTGAGGGAGTTGCCAGCGGGGAGTTGAAGGAATGGGAACAGGTGCGTGCTGAACTCCAGCGGTTGGAGAGCGAGGCGCGGGGGCTGCTGCAGTCCATCTGCCCGGCGGACAAGACTTTGACCTCAACTCTGAAGAACAACAAATGTGCATAATGAAAGGAGAAATGATATGATCGAACTTTACTTTAATGATGCAAATCTTCTGCCCGAGAACCGTGAAGAGGAGCAGTATGCAGAGGCGGCACTCAACAACATCTTGGCTGGAAAGACGGCCGACACGGAGATGTGCATCCTGCCCTGCTTTTACGATGCTCCGCTGCACAAGGGGCTGCTGTACCATCTGAACGACGGCACAACGCTGCGGGTCAAACCTATCCTGAATGAGGCAGGAGAGCCGGAGCTGCTCATCAGATGCGTTACGGAGGAGACCGTTGAGGAGATGATGGAGGGGTGAAGCCGTGAACAGAAGACAAGCAGCGGTATCCTGATACTGCAGTACGAGCAAGAGGTTTGATTATGCTAACTTTAAATGCAAAAGAAGTCTGCAAAAAAATTACATGTGCGCGCACCGCGCAGGAGGAACAATGATGAATTATAATCACGAAGACGCAGTAACGATTCGGACGAATGACCGTAAGAATGACGCATCGGCGCTATGTGCGTTGAAGGATGTGCTGGAAGGGAAGGCTTTGATCTACGATGCCTGCACAGAAACACCTCACGACTGTCTGAATCCCTGCGAAGGAATTACGTTGAAGCTGGCCGATGCGCCGGATTGGGAGTGTGACATGGTAATCACCTTCTTGCCGTACCTCAGCGATGATGGGCGGGCGTTACTGAAAATCGATTGCCATTCTGTACCCTACCAGAATGATGCGGACGAAAAAATTGTCCCCACGGCATATGACTGGAGGAATGATCCGGGCATTGATACACTTTTTTAATCAACCAAACAGGAGGAAAACGACTATGATTGATATTTATATGAACGGTGCCGAGGTCCATGCCGAAACACCTGAAGAAGAGCGGGAAGCATCGCTTATTCTGAACGCAGCGCTGTCCGGGAAAACGACCCCGGCGGGCGGATGCATCTGCCCGGATAAAAGGGATTCCACGGTCGGTAAAGGCATTACGATGCGTTTTTGCGATGGTACGGATATGACCATTACGCCTACCTCAGATGCAGAAGGCAACCCTGAACTGGAGATCAGCTGCAGCATGGAGGCTGTCGTTCAGGAGGCTGCGGAGGAGCCGACCTACTATTATGAGGTGCGGCTTGAACCAAAGCCTGTACTGCGAAGCTATATTGCCGCCGCCTATGAGCTCTGCAATGAACTGACCGATAGTGAGCTTGTGCAGATGGGGCATGACCGGAATACGGGGCGCATTCGTCTGTTGCAGGCGCTAGAAACGGTGGATGCACTGGCCGATTACAGCGAAGAGGCGGCGACGGAAGAGTTCGGAAACTATATGGATGCGAATTTCCCCAATGTGACGTTCAAGCCGGAGTTTGTGAATCCCCGGGCGGCACGATGGTGTGGAATGTAAAGGACAAGGAGGAAACTTATGACGGATAACAAGACCTGCAGCGTGGACATTTTGAGTGTATCGTTGGGCGAAGAAGGATATTTGATCATTCCACGGCAGACGCGTGAGCTGTGTGAGCCGCTGGTTAAGGCTACAGACGCGCTGGAGAGGGCGCTGGAGGACCTTTCGGTTGATGAGGCGGACAAGAATAGGATCGCGCGGTTGTCGGTAGAGCTGGGGATTCAGGCATACTTGGAGTTTACCAGAGCGCTGACTCCAGAGATGAGAGTTGAGCTTGAAGGGCACAAGGACAATGAGGTGCCAGAGACATGATCCGAAGCAAACAAAAAACGTCTAGCACATGCAAGGCGCTTGACAATAAAAAAGCTGCGGTAAAGGTGGGTACCGGCAGTGAACAGCGCGCCCAAGCAAATGAGCAGGCTGTGGAATGGACAGGACGTCCAGAGGCAGTGCCATGCTAAAAAAGGAGATTAAAATGAGCTTTTTAGAAGATGTATTTCAGACCGCTGACGAGATCAAGCAGAGTCAGGAGAAGTTCAAAAGTGCTGTGGAGGCAAGCTTTCATCAGCTGGATGTGCTTGTTCGACCGTATTTGGGTGAAGCGCAGAACGAGACCCTATCTGAAATTCTGGAAGGGCTGGTCGCGTCCGTTGCCGAGCATTCGTTCCAAATCGGCTACAGCAGTGCCATGCAGACGTTTGCAGAAGCGGCGGCAGCGCTCGAGGCAGGGTCCCATGTGCAACAGTAAAACAAAAACCGCCTTACCTGCGCCAACAGGTAAAGCGGTGATGGTGACGGGAATATGTATGGATTGCTAAAGTTCCCGCCCCTATAATAGCACAGAACGAAGCGTTTGACCAGAGCTTTTTTCTGGCAGGTGCTGACAAACCGGCGCATGGTCTGGCAAGATGGCTGGGCTGTGCGCCTTATATCATTATAGGAGAAATATCAATATATGAGTGATGAAGAGAAGCGCTGGCCATTCGATGGTTTCTACCTGAAGCTGGCTGAGGCACAACGGGAGTATGAGCAGGAGCAGCACATTGATCCTGCCTCGTTGACGGAAGAAGAACGACAGCAAAAACTGCAGGAGATTCTGGATTGTATTAAGGCCTCTCGCAAAAAGAAAAAGGATGCTGACGGACAGCTTGATCCCATTGTGCCGGAGGAAGAACCGGAAAACGCCGGGGCAACTCCACAGCCTGCAAAACAGTATATTACAGATCTCGTTGGCGAGGATTACAAGAACTGGCATGGGATCGTGGTGCTTGATGCGGGCACGAACTCCGGCAAGACCTATTTTATTCTGAAGACATTGCTGCCGTGGGCATATGAACATCGTAAGCGTATCCTGATCCTGTGCAATCGCGAAGCTCTGCGCAACCAGATCGAGCGCGATGCAAAACGTTTGGGGCGTATAGAAGTGACCTACGAGGACCGTGATCCCGCGCTTGGAGGAATTGTTGACAAAACCACCATAGATAACAAGTATGAGCACACCATCCGTGTTGAAACATACCAGTGGCTGGAAACATTCCTGCAAAGGAATGAAGATGCCGCCAAAACTTATCTGAGATCGTTTGATTGTATCGTGTCAGACGAGTATCACTACATGGTAACAGATGCCAGCTTCAACGATCATGTGGATGCAAGCTATGAGGCTATTAAAGAGCTGTGGACAACGAAGACCTGCATCTTTATGAGCGCAACCGCCCGCCCCTTCTTTGATTATTGGGAGCTGCGGAAAATGATCCCGGAGGGACAGCATTATCGTCTGCCGATGGATTATCGGTTTGTGTCAAGCGTGAAGTTCTTCTACCGTGACGATGACGAGCTGGATATCATCCGCCGGGTACAGCCGGGAGAAAAGATCCTCGTTTTTGTGAATACCATCGCAAAGCTGCGAAAACTGCGGGACAGTCTGAAAGCAGAAGGCATAGAGGATGTGGTGTGCCTGTGTTCCAAATACCGTCAGGAAGCGGAGGAGTTTGACAAACTGGATGATGTGCTCGTGGGCAATGTTCTGCAGCATCAGGTCACACTGACCACAACGACCCTCTATAATGGTGTGGATATGAAAGACCGTGCGCTGAAATATGTCGTCAGTGAACTGTGGAACCCGCTCGTCAATGCGCAGATCCTTGGCCGCAAACGTCCCTTGGATGAGGGGGATACCTGCGCGGTGTATTTGCTGCATTACCCCAAAGAACGTCTGGAAGGAGAACTTAAAAAAATCGAGAAGTATCAGCTGGAACCGGTCAAGGCATATCGAAAATGGTTTGATGATAGGAAGGCATGGAAGGCATACCTGCATCAGCCTGAAACAGTGGAAATACTGAAAAAAAGCCATACAGTCGTTCTGGACCCACGGGAAGGTGAATACTGCTGGCGGAAGCGTGCGACCTTACAGGCTCGTATAGAACGTGTTTTCCTGCTGCAAATGCTCGAACAGGGGTATCAGACAGAGCTGCTGAAAAAGATCGATGAAAGCCTGCTTGCGAAAGTTGAACCCCTTGAACCACCACCGCTGCTTGCATATCTGGATGCCCACCTGAATGAAGAGCGCTATTACGAAGAGTGGCAGAAGATCTTCTTTGAGCTGGGGCACATCTACAACAAGGCAGATGGACACGCTGAAAAATCGTTGCCAAGCTATACCTGCGCACGTCAATGGTTGCAGCAATATGGATACGATCTACAGAAAAAGCGCGCAACAAGTGGAGAACTGCGAAATAAGAACGTTTGGTGGGTCACAAAGCAGTAAAATGCGCACAAAATTCACTGTACTATATAGCGAAGTGAAAGAATATGCGCACAGGTGCCGCTCTGTATTCGACTTCTTTATTTGATTTTTTGCGTGGTTGTGTTAGCCGAGTGCTTCTTGAACGGCCGAAGCATGAGGACGGGACAGAAACGCTCGGTTAACATGATCACGCCAACGGAAATCTTGACTAAGCGAACCTGTGAGCTTTTTCAAGATTGGAGTTGATCTAAATGGTATGAGCGCCAGCGAATACCTTCCTCTTTATCAATCCTTCACCAATAGGACGCATATCAGAAATGGGCGACGATTTGATCAGAGTGAAATATCTCAAATAGTTGAGAAAAACATCTGCTGCAGTGTGATTCTATCTGGGTTTGATGCCATTAAAAAGTATACATCGAACGGAATATATCGTGTTACCGTATAATACAAGGGCGTCTACACTGTGGACACCGTTTGATGGCGGAAATTTGGGCTGTCAAAAATGGACCATTCAAGACAATGCCTATACAACATCGAACAAATTGTTCGGCATTCAGAAGCTCACCCCTCAAGTTGAGTGTCGATGAACTGTTATCAAAATGATTACGGTTGGAAAAACTCAGTAGTCAAGGTGACTAACGAGATCCATATTTTATCGATGATACGACCAATGAACATTATCCGAATCGGTAAAAGTTCAATAGCGCTCAAATAAAGGCGGTAGATGGTCGCAGTAGCCCTCGATTAAAAACGCCTCATAGTAGATGACGGCTTTCTATGATCTGCACAGATTGCAACATGAGATTTATCGTTCTGCTGTCATATTTCACTCAACTGATGACGGTTTGTCCCTAGTTGAAATCGAACCAAGACACAAAAACGCCCCACTGCTCGACAAAGAGTAGCGGGGTATTGCTATTGAAGGACACTTATTTCAGGATAGAGAGATCGTCATAGCGGGCGACACCATTATAGAGCAACTCGAGCATAGTCACGGCAGAGGGGCGACCATTCAGAGGATAGCTAGCCAGCTCCTGTACGCGATCAGGGCAAAGATACTATGCAACCTTAGATGCCCGGCGGCGTGAATCGGCAGGGGATAGGAGTGGGCGGCAGGGTGCTTGACTATGATATATACAGTCTATAAGAGCGTTGGTCTTGGAATGGGGGCTGTAGCAGCAGATCTCCATGACACCGCGCAGATTATATGTAATAATATTACGTACCTTCGTGATACAATCCTCAACACCGTTCAATTTGAACGATGTTGAAAGTGGGTCGAGACGTTCGGCGTTTCGTTCGCAGCATGAGGGGTACTACCCTGTACTGTCTGGTACACTCCCATTGCCACAAGTGACGATGGCCCAAAATGTCCACCGTGCGCAGAAGTGTGCTATGACCGGGTGTCCACAAATCTACAACCCTTTGATTCTAAAGGTAGCAAAACGCGACCTTTGAACCTATCGCTCACAATTGAGCAATAGACAAGGATATCCTGAAACGGGACTACCCTTGGCAGTCGAAAATTCGGCTACTAACCTTTCCCCTGCAAGTGGAGAAGGAGCGTATTCTAAAATTTCAGAAATCGCTATTGGTGGCGCAAAAATGTTCTACCAATCCCTTCTCAAAAATGTGCGCCGTGCTTCAATTCTGTACTTTCGCCACAAGTGGAGATGTGTTTGACAGACCTTATGACTGGAATCAAAGTCCGCTCATAATTCCGTCGCATTTCACGACGCAAATGGATATGCTCAAAAGTAGTGAAAATAATAATCGAGCCGCAAATCCGCCGGGATATCTGCTGTCTGATATTAAACGCCGCTCTTTAAGTTCACTTCTTGACCGAATACCGCGTAAAAAAGAGCCCTGCTACTCGTGTCTGAGCGGCAGAGCTCTGTTGCTATAGGAAATGGTGGTTGGTGTCAGCGTTCAATGATTTCTGTGGTAACTTTCGTTTGACCCTTGCCAAAAAGTCCGGCATAGCCAAAATCAGCCAAATCCTTGAGCTCCTGTGCTTTTTCTCGTGTTTCACGGTAATCTTCACGAAGCAGAGTATCTCCATTTTCATCATGGAATACCGTTTTGACAACGAATTTATTTTCAGCCATAAGCTCCTCCTCCTGATGGCGCGTGATGTGATTTCAACTAATCGATGAACTGAATTCTCGTTAGAACCATCTGCGCCGTCTTCTGCCATGAACAGCATCGTCTAGCATTTTGTTCATCAGCTTCTCATAGTTTACGCCGCAGACCTCGTCCAGAATAGCATCATCATACGGGATACCCTTGGCGTTCAGATGATCACGGAACCAAAACTTAGTCTGATAGTAGGGACCCATACGGTCAGAATAAGCGCTGGGCCACTTTCCGAGACAGTTCGGATGGCAGTCAGGGATACTCTGCCACTCTTTGCGCACCCGCTCGTGCATCTGGCGAAGATCAGCATTTGACCGATCGGTGGCTCGTGCGGTGTAGATCTGATCAAGCTCAGCCTGCTTTTTTGATTGACTGATGTTCTGCCCGGCGTTTACCGCTCCAGCTGCACCCAGACCAAACAACCCAAGGAAAAACGAAATAGCTCCACTCATGATATTATCCTCCTGATATTTTGAAGTGTACTATAAGAAAACTCACGGCTCGAAGATTTTAAAGTCAAACATCGTCTGGTATTCACCGTATTTCGCTTTCATAGCGTATAAAGCCAGATCTCGGTATTCTTCTGCTTCTTTTCTGGTGGCAAAGTTGATCTCGGTAAGCACCTCCGGCTCGTTGCAGAGATAGCAGACCAGTTTCACCACGAATTTATGTTCGGTCATACCCTTTCCTCCCATCAGGTGGCAATTTCTGCGATGTAGTTCAGGATGCTGAATACCATCAACCCCAAACCGATGAGTGTAAGGATGGGACCACAACCAATATTGTCGCCTCCGCCTTTATTGCTCATCATGCTGTACATCATATAATGGTCAAACCAATCGTGGTCACATTTGCGGCTCATAATGGCTCCTCCTGTATTTTGAAGTGTGTTTGCTTTTGCTGTACCTGAAGTCTACCAAACGGTGCGTCCGATAAGATGGACTTACAAGTGTGCTGTTAAAAATATGGAGCGTTGTGGCTGCCGTCGCGCGGACTGATGGTTGACCGCACTATAGCAGGCAAAAAGTCTCCGGTAAGGCCTCCGGTGGCGGGGAGCATCTCACTCCGTCAGCCCCAACAGATAATCGGTGGACACCTGATAGAATTGGGCAAGCTGGATCAGATGGGGGCTCTCGGGGCATTTATCGTGTTCCCATGCATAGACTGCCCGGCGGGTCACACCCATGGTTCGGGCAAGCTCGGTCTGGGTATAGCCGTGCGTCAGGCGCAGGTGCTGCAAACGTTCTGATATAATGGTCATAGCTGCTCTCCTTTAAATAATGGGCGTCCTCTCACAGCCCGGCGAATCTCTGTCTTTACGGGTGCATTTTTAAACAACGTCAAGGGTAATGGTGCCGCTCTCTTTGGTGATGATCTCATACTCGGTGGACTGGATATCTCGCAATACCAGCTTTTCAATACTCAGGATGCTGGCAAGGGGGATGGAAAGCATGGTGTGTCCGGCCATGAAATGCAGCTCTGATTTGTTCCGGTGCGTGTGCAGCTGGATGTCTTGGAACGCGATGTCTGCCCCGGAAAAAACGGCGCACCCACTGGCTTTGCACTCAGACGTCTCGGCAAGAAAGGTGTCAATAGCGATTTTATAAGTATCCATGAGGAGCCTCCTATTTTTATATATAGCACTACTCTCACTCGTGCTCTCGCTCTCTGTCCTGCTGTGATTAGTCGGCCTTCACGAACAGCTCCATGCAGTCCGCGCAGATGACCCGCACGTCCTTGGTGCTCCGGATGATGGTACCGCACTTGGGGCATACCCACCGCCGGGTGCTGCTCTTTGCTTTGGGAGGCTTGGGCGCTCCGGTCTGACTGCTGCCGGGTGCCTTGCTGCCTGCTCCGGTGCCTGCCATATCCGACCATGCCAGCCGCTCACCCATCTGGATATCCTGCCAGCCTTGGAAGATGATGAAGTCCAGCAGCTCTTCGGACGGGCTCGTGATGGTCCAGCCGTACTTTTCGTGGTGGTCGACGGTCAAGCCGTGTGCCTCGGCCTGCTCCTTAAAGCGCCGGTTGTGATAGACCCCGTTGTTGCTGGTGTCTTTGATACCGGTCTCCATGCAGTACTCGTGCACCATCTCATGCAGCAGGGTGGAAGCGGTCTCCTCGATGGGGCGGTCAAGAGTAGCCGATGAAATATTGATCTCATACTTGTTCTCGCCGCCTGCCTGCCAGACCTTGGAACAGGTGATATGACCATAGGCGGACGGGGTCTTTTTCAGGCTGATGATGGGCTCGGGCAGCTTGCCTGCAAAGTAGTGCTTGTTGAGCTCGCGGAACATCTTTTCCAGCTGACCGGCAGCGCGGGAGGTTTTGATAGTCTGTTTCATGATTTTTCGAACCTTTCTATTGATAAAAAAGGCCGGGACAGGTATAATATTGGTGTAGCCCGCCCCGGCGGGTGTGTTGGGCTCTATACAGTGCAAACTTTGGAAGGCGCGCGCTGTATGGGGCTTTTTTCGGGTGATGTCAGGTGATGCTCAGGCGGGTGCTGGTGACCGTTTTGCTGTACTGGTCGTACAGGTCGGGAGTTACGGCCTTGATGGCTTTGCTGTCCAGTCGGGTGCTGGAGAAATCGGACAGGCGGACTTTGTGGCAGCCTACTTCCAGATAGTTGGTGGAGCGCTCAGCCAGTGCTTCGCGGATCTGGATCTTCAGCTGTTCCTGTTCAGCCTGTGCGGCCTCGATCAGTTGGGCGGCCTCCTTGTACTGCTCGACAAGGGTCAGTAAAACGTTGATACTCATGTGTGTACCTCTCTTCAAATCGTTGGTGAATGGTCGGATGTGAGAACCGGTGTTCCCGATGGCATGAGTATAAACTATTCACGGGAATATATCAAGATGGAATGTTGTACAACGATTTTAGCGCAAGTTTGTGCAAAATGTATATTCACGAGAATAGGCGGCGGATGATATAATAAGCACTATAATGTACGGGAGGAAAAATAATGGCAAAGACGAGTGCAGCACAACAGCGTGCAGTTCACAAATATGTGAAAAATAATTATGACCGTTTGGAGCTATCGGTGCCCAAAGGAGAAAAAGCAACTATCCAGCAGGCAGCGAAACAGGCGGGGCAAAGCGTAAACGCCTATATCTACGAAGCTGTATGTGCCAGAATGCAGCAGGAAAACGCCATGTCAGACACCCCGGGGGTAGTTAAAAATCTAGAAGGGGACACTGACCCAGTAGAATGAGATAGTTGTTTTATCTCCCCAGACCTGATTAAAATCTAGCAACAGAAGGCCTCTGTCTTTCACAGAAATGTGATCGGCAGGGGCCTTTTTGCGTTAAGAAAATGACACCTAAAAAACAAAAAAGCATCCTCCACAGTGATAATGAAAGACAATAGATAAAATCAAGCGTTATTCCATTAGATCCAATGCTTTCCTACCCCTCATAGACACCTGATGGGAGAATATCCGGTTCATCTCCCGGCGCTTTCGGGTCAGATCAGAGTGCACATAACGCTGCAAGGTGATGTTGGCATTGGCGTGTCCTAACAATTCGCTGAGGGTCTTTACATCGCACCCCGCCTGCAGACAGG
>OGIM01000019.1_pt1 | contig 112912 bp, 94 predicted proteins | sample 1571801 | NCBI WGS metagenome assembly OGIM01 (sample SAMEA2582106, study PRJEB24529) | metagenome | biome: Human gut stool | place: China | collected 2011
CCTTTTGTCACCTACGGTGACATCTTCCCCCGGAGCGGGGGAAGTCGGCCCTCTCGGGGACGCCTTTGGGCAATACCGCAAACTTTACCGCATTCCGGAAAGCCGTCCCCTTGGGGAAGGTGGATGCGAGTGAAACGAGCAGACGGAAGGGGCGCATTTTTATGCACCACAACATCAGGAGGACAACAGGATGATGGACGCTACCAAATACGCACCGGGGTACTACCCGGTACCCGCCGGTTATGACAGCTGGGTAAAAAAAGACCATATTGAAAAAGCCCCCGCATGGTGCAGCGTAGACCTGCGGGACGGCAATCAGGCACTGATCGTGCCCATGAGCCTTGCAGAAAAGCTGGAATTCTTCCAGATGCTGGTGAAGATCGGCTTCAAGGAGATCGAGGTGGGCTTCCCCGCCGCCAGCGAGACCGAGTACGAGTTCCTGCGCACTCTGATCGAAAAGAACATGATCCCCGCCGATGTCACCGTGCAGGTGCTGACCCAGTGCCGCGACCACATCATCCGCCGCACCTTCGAGGCGGTCAAGGGCGCACCCCGGGCGGTGATCCACTTCTACAACTCCACCTCTGTGGCGCAGCGGGAGCAGGTGTTCCACAAGTCCAAGGAGGAGATCAAGCAGATCGCCGTGGACGGTGCAAAGCTGGTCAAGCAGCTCAGCGAGGAGTACGAGGGCAACTTCCTGTTTGAGTACAGCCCCGAAAGCTTTACCGGCACCGAGGTGGACTACGCCGTAGAGGTGTGCAACGCCGTGCTGGATATCATGCAGCCCACCCCGGAGCGCCCCATGATCATCAACCTGCCGGTGACCGTGGAGATGAGCATGCCCCATGTGTACGCCAACCAGATCGAGTATTGCGACAAGCACCTGAAGTACCGCGACAGCGTGATCATCTCCACCCACCCCCACAACGACCGCGGCACCGGCGTAGCCTGCGCAGAGCTGGCAGTGCTGGCGGGCGCACAGCGCGTGGAGTGCTGCCTGTTCGGCAACGGCGAGCGCACCGGCAATGTGGACGCCGTAACGCTGGCGATGAATATGTACAGCCACGGCGTAGACCCCAAGCTGGACTTCTCGGATATGCCCGCCATCTGCGCCACCTACGAGCGGGTGACCCGGATGCACATCTACGAGCGCACCCCCTACGCCGGGCAGCTGGTGTTTGCGGCCTTCTCCGGCAGCCATCAGGACGCTATTGCCAAGGGCATGGCCTACCGCAAGCAGTCCGGCGAGCACCGCTGGACCTGCCCCTACATCCCGGTGGACCCCCACGACATCGGCCGCACCTACGACGCCGACGTCATCCGCATCAACAGCCAGAGCGGCAAGGGCGGCATCGGCTTTGTGCTGGAGCAGAACTACGGCTACAACCTGCCCCCCAAGATGCGGGAGGCACTGGGCTACAAGGTCAAGAGCGTGTCCGACCACAGCCACAAGGAGTTGAGCGCTGCCGAGGTGCTGCACATCTTCGAGAATACCTACCTCAACCGTGCAAAGCCGCTGAACGTGGTGGAAGCCCACTTTGCACAGGTGAACGGCATTACCGCCACGGTCACGCTGGAGCTGAACGGGCAGCGCAAGGTGGTCACCTCGGTGGGCAACGGCCGTCTGGACGCCGTAGCCAACGCCATCCAGAGCGCCACCGGCATGGACTTCCATCTGGAAAACTACTCTGAGCACAGTCTGGACGAGGGTTCCACCTCCCGCGCAGCCTCCTATGTGGGCCTTGTCTGGGGCGATAACACGGTCACATGGGGTGCCGGTACCGACACCGACATCATCGTGGCCGGTATCCGCGCCCTTGTCAGTGCGATCAACAACAAGTAAAGAACGAACCCTCTCAGGCGCAAAGCGCCTGAGAGGGTTATAAGTAAAAAGGAGAAAACTACCATGGGAATGACCCTGACGCAGAAGATCCTTGCCGCACACGCCGGACTGCCGGAGGTCAAGGCAGGCCAGCTCATCAACGCAAAGTTGGACATTGTGCTGGGCAACGATATCACCACCCCGGTGGCCATCAACGAGTTTGAGCGCGCCGGTTTCGACCGTGTGTTTGATAAAGAGCATATCGCCATCGTTCTGGATCACTTTGTACCCAACAAGGATATCAAGAGCGCTACCCAGTCCAAGCAGTGCCGGGAGTTTGCCAATAAGTACGATATCCTCAACTTCTACGATGTAGGCCAGATGGGCATTGAGCATGCCCTGCTGCCGGAAAAAGGCATCGTCACCGCCGGAGACTGCGTGATCGGCGCGGACAGCCACACCTGCACCTACGGTGCGCTGGGCGCTTTCTCCACCGGTGTGGGTTCCACCGATATGGCCGCAGGCATGGCAACCGGCATGGCATGGTTCAAGGTGCCCTCTGCCATCAAGTTTGTGCTTACCGGCAAATTTAATCCCCGGGTGTCCGGCAAGGATCTGATCCTGCATATCATCGGTATGATCGGTGTGGACGGCGCACTGTATAAGTCTATGGAGTTCACCGGCCCGGGCGTGGCAGGGCTTACCATGGACGACCGCCTGTGCATCTGCAATATGGCGATTGAGGCCGGTGCCAAGAACGGCATCTTCCCGGTGGATGAGGTGACCAAGGCTTATCTTGCAGGCCGCAGCCAGCGCCCGCCGGTGTTCTACGAGGCCGACCCCGATGCCGTGTACGAAAAGACCATCGAGATCGATCTCGGCGCACTGGAGCCCACCGTCAGCTACCCCCATCTGCCTGAGAACACCCATGTTGCCAGCGAGGGCAAGGAAATCAAGATCGATCAGGTGGTCATCGGCAGCTGCACCAACGGCCGCCTGGAGGATATGGAGGCTGCCTACAACATCCTCAAGGGCAAGCACATCGCCAAGGGCGTGCGCGGCATCATCATCCCCGCCACCATGGCAGTCTATAAGGAGTGCATCCTGCGTGGCTGGACCACTGCCTTTATTGATGCTGGCTGCATCGTGTCCACCCCCACCTGCGGCCCCTGTCTGGGCGGCTACATGGGCATTCTGGCAGCGGGCGAGCGCTGCGTTTCCACCACCAACCGCAACTTTGTGGGACGCATGGGTCATGTGGACAGCGAGGTCTATCTGGCTTCTCCTGCCACCGCCGCCGCCAGCGCCCTGACCGGCTACATCACCGACCCGCGCACGGTCTGACCCGAAAGGAGCATGAGCATGAACGCAAGAGGTTCTGTTTTCAAATACCCGGATAACGTGGATACCGATGTCATCATTCCGGCACGCCACCTGAACACGCAGGACGCCAAGGAACTTGCCAGCCACTGCATGGAGGATATCGACAAGGATTTTGTGAACCGGGTGCAGCCTGGTGATATCATGGTGGGCGGCTGGAACTTTGGCTGCGGCTCCTCCCGCGAGCACGCACCCCTGTGCATCAAGACCGCCGGCATCGCGGTGGTCATTGCCAAAAGCTTTGCCCGCATCTTCTACCGCAACAGCATCAACATTGGTCTGCCCATCATGGAGTGCCCGGAGGCTGTGGACGCCATCGAGGCAGGGGACACCGTTCAGGTAGACTTTGACACCGGCGTCATCACCGACGAGACCAACGGCAAGGTGTTCCACGCCGAGCCCTTCCCGCCCTTTATCCAGAACATCATCTCCGCCGGCGGCCTGATGAAGGCCATCCAGAAATAAGCCCGTCTCCATCCGTGAAAATGTGTTTGGAGCATAAAAGGAGTACCTCATGGAAAAAAATATTGCTGTCATCTGGGGCGATTGCTCCAGCCCGGAGATCGTAAAGCAGACCCTCCGGGTGCTGGATAAGGTGGCCGAAAAGTACGGCCATACCTTCCACTACACCGCTGCCGCCATGGGCGGCGAGGCCATTGACAAATACGGCGACCCTCTGCCCCAGCACGAGCTGGACAAGTGCCTTGCTGCCGACAGCGTGCTGCTGGGCGCGGTAGGCGGCCCCAAGTGGGAGGGGCTGCCCGGGGAGCAGCGGCCGGAAAAGGGTCTGCTGCGGCTGCGCGCCGGGATGGGGCTGTACGCCAACAACCGCCCGGCCAAGATCTGGCCGCAGCTGGCCCCGGCAAGCCCCCTGAAGCCCGAGATCGTGGCACAGGGCATTGATTTTATCATCGTGCGGGAGCTGATCGGCGGCGTGTACTTCGGCCAGCACCAGACCCACACGCTGGAAAACGGCGAAAAGCAGGCTGTGGATACCATGCCCTACGCTGAGCACGAGATCGAGCGCATTGGCCGCATCGGCTTCGAGACCGCCCGCAAGCGCCGCAAAAAGCTGTGCTGTGTGGATAAGGCCAATGTGCTGGATACCAGCCGCCTGTGGCGCACCGTGATGCACCGGCTGCAGGCCGAGTACCCGGATGTGGAGTACAGCGAGATGTTCGTGGACAACTGCGCTATGCAGATCGTGAAGAATCCCGCCCAGTTTGACGTGATCGTTACCGAGAATATGTTCGGCGACATCCTGTCGGACGAGGCTTCCATGATCACCGGTTCCATCGGTATGATCCCGTCCTCCAGCCTTGGCGATGGCACCCGGGGTCTGTACGAGCCCATCCACGGCTCTGCCCCGGACATTGCGGGCAAGGACATCGTAAACCCCACCGCCTGCATCCTGTCTGCCGCCATGATGCTGCGGTACTCCTTTGGCATGGCAGAGGAAGCCGATGCCATTGAGAACGCTGTGAGCCGTGTGTTGGATAAGGGTCTGCGCACCGCCGATAACATGAGCGATGGCTGCACCTGCCTTGGCTGCACCGCCATGGGCGATGCCATTCTGGCAGAGCTTTGAGCCGCAGCGCTATTAAATGAAACAAGCCCGGAAGGTCAGTAGACCTTCCGGGCTTGAATTTTCTATATTATTACAGCATCTTGGAGAGGAAGGCTTTCAGGCGGGGGTGCTTGGGGTTGGTGAACAGCTCCTGCGGCGGCTCATCCTCCTGAATTTTGCCACCGTCAATGAAGATGACCCGGTTGGATACCTCGCGGGCAAAGCCCATTTCGTGGGTGACCACCAGCATGGTGATGCCGGTGTGTGCCAGCTCCTTCATCAGCTCCAGCACCTCGCCCACCATCTCGGGGTCAAGGGCGCTGGTGGGCTCGTCGAACAGGATCACGTCCGGGTCCATGGCCAGCGCGCGGGCAATGGCGATGCGCTGCTGCTGGCCGCCGGACAGGCTCTTGGGGTAGGCGTTGGCCTTGTCGGCCAGACCCACGCGGGCCAGCAGCTCGTCTGCACGGGCAGAGATGGCTTCCTTGTCCTTCAGCTTCAACAGGCTGGGGGCAAGCTCGAGGTTGCGCTTCACGGTCAGGTGGGGGAACAGGTTGAAATGCTGGAACACCATGCCCATCTTCTGGCGCACAGCGTCAATGTGTGCCTCGTCTACCTCCACACCCTCAAACTTGATGGAGCCGGAGGTGGGAGTCTCCAGCCGGTTCAGGCAGCGCAGAAAGGTGGACTTGCCGCAGCCGGAAGGGCCGATCAGGCACACCACGTCGCCGCGGTAGATGTCAAGGTCGATGCCTTTCAGCACATCCAGCGTGGGGTCGGCCTTTTTTGCGCCGCGCTTCTTTACGCCGCCATAGGTCTTGGTCAGGCCGCGTACTTCCAAAATCTTATCGGTCACTTTGTGCCAGCCTCCTCTCAAACTTGCTCAACAGCCATGTAAACAGCATAACAAGGATCAGGTAGATCAATGCAACGCCCAGCAGGGGGAACATGGCTTCGTAGGTACGGTTCATAATGCCCTGTGCAGCATACAGCAGCTCCTTGCCGCCAATGGTGGTGATCAGGGAAGTATCCTTGAGCAGGATGATAAACTCGTTGCCCAGTGCAGGCAGCACCGCGCGAATGGCCTGCGGGATGATGATGACCACCATGGTGGTCATGTAGTTCAGGCCAAGGCTGCGCCCGGCCTCCATCTGGCCGGGGTCCACGGCCATCAGGCCGCCGCGGATGATCTCGGATACATACGCGCCGGAGTTGATGCCCAAAGTCAGCGCACCCACCATGGTAAAGTTGCGGCTGTTGGCAAAAATGACCATGCTCATGATCAGCAGCTGCACCATCATGGGCGTGCCGCGGATGATGGTGGTGTATACCTGACACACCGCGTTAAAAAAGCCCAGCACCGCATTTTTGTGGCCGGGGCGCTGCTGGTCGTGGGTCACGCGCACCAGCGCCACCACGCTGCCCAGCACCACGCCCAGCGCCAGCGCCAGCGCGGTGACCAGCAGGGTGGTGCCCACACCGTTGATGTACTGCATCCAGCGGTCCTTCAGCAGGAAGGCCTGATAAAACTTAAAAAAGAAATCCTGTCCAAAGCTTAGCTTTGTGCCGCTGTTGAGCAGCTCTTTGAGCAGTTCGTATTGCGCAGCCATTCACATCCTCACTTTCTGTTTGTCAATAAATTGTAACCACTTTTTTCTAAAAAAAGAGGTGCCCCGGAGCGGGGCGCCTCCTTGGGTACGGGGATCATACGGGGTACACAGCTTAGTTTGCGTTGATGTACTTATCCACGATGGCCTGCAGGGTGCCGTCAGCCTTCAGCTCCTCCAGAGCCTTGTTGACAGCGTCCTCCAGAGCAGAACCCTTTGCCATGCCGATGGCGTAATCCTCCTCGGCGTAGCTGGTATCCAGCACCTTCAGGCCGGGGTTGGCGGCAACGTACTCCGTAGCGGGAGCGTTGTCGATGACCACTGCATCCACCTGACCGTTGTTCAGTGCCTGCACGGCGGTCAGGCCGCTGTCGTAGGCCACAACAGAGTCCTCGCCGAAGTCATCGGAGCAGTAGATGTAGCCGGTGGTGCCGCGCTGGGTACCGATCTTCTTGCCGGCCAGATCATCGGGAGAAGCAATGTCGGAATCGTTGGGCACGATGATGGACTGGATGCCGGTGGCGTAGCTGTCAGAGAAGTCCATCACAGCCTTGCGCTCGTCGGTCACGGTAACGCCAGCCATCACGATGTCGGCCTTACCCTGCTGCACGCTGAGCAGTGCGGCGTCAAAGTCCATGTCATCGATCTGCAGCTCCAGACCCAGCTTCTCAGCAATGGCCTTGGCGGTGTCCACGTCGATGCCCTCAAGCTCACCGGAGTCGGTGGTCATCTCGTACGGGGGGAAGGTGGCGTTGGTAGCCATGGTCAGCTTACCAGCCTCCACGGTGGTCAGCTCAGCAGCAGCGGCAGAAGAAGCAGCCTCGGAGGAAGCGGCAGAGCTTGCCACAGAAGAAGAAGCAGAGCTTGCAGAACCACCGCAGGCGGTCAGAGCCAGAGCAGCAACGGAAACGGCAGCGGCAGCCATAAAGCTGCGGCGAGAGATCTTTTTCATATTCAAACACTCCTCAATCTATGCAATATAGTTTGCTTTGCCCCGATGGGATGCGATTCATCGCGCTTTCGGGGAACGCACTTAGTATAGTTTGTACAAAACGAAAAGTCAATACTTGTGCATAATAATCCGTGAAATTGAAACGATTTTGCAAACATTTATGCAATAACGGAGAAAATGTATGAATATATGCAGTATAAACTTCCTCGACCCTTGCTGTCCTGCGCCCTCCCAGTCACCTGCGGTGACAGCTCTCCCAAAGGGAGAGCCAGGAGCACTGCCGAAAACTTCCTCATTGCACCTAATACTTTAGCGATTAGCTTTACGGCTTGGCTCTCCCTTCGGGAGAGCTGGCGCGGGAGCGCCTGAGAGGGCGAACTTGCACTGCGGCGCTTATACGCTTCTTGCCAGCTCCTCTGCGCTGCGCTTGGGCACGCAGTAGTCGCGGTTTTCGTCCAGATAGTACTTTACGCCGGTCTGCCCGGTCATGGGTACGATGCTGGCTTTGTGGGTGGGGTAGCCGAAAGCCACCATAAAGGCCAGCTTCTGCGGCTCCTCGATGCCCAGCAGCGCGGTCAGGGCGGGCTTATCAATGGCACCCATGATGCAGCTGCCCACACCCTTGTCCCATGCGGCAAGGGTCATGTTGGCCAGCGCAATGCCGGTGTCGGTGGCAAGGTCGCCGGGGATGGCGGTATCCTGCACCACGGCTGCATAAAAGGTAGGCAGCTCGTCCGCCTTGGGTGTGCCCTGCTCCGGCGGCAGATAGCCAGCCCACTTGACCAGCGGCTGTACCTTGGCCACCATCTCCGGGCTTTGCACCAGCACCAGACGCACCGCCTGCCGGTTTGCCCCGCAGGAGGACAGCCGCACGGCCTGTACGATATCGTCCACCACGTCCTGCGGCACGGCCTTTTGTGCAAACCGGCGGTAGGTGCGGCGGGTAGTCAGAAGTTCCATTGCGGTCATAGAGATCACTCCTTTTATAAATCACATTATAGTAAAATATAACAGATGCGGCAATATCTTGCAACAAGAATGATAAACAGATGGTGATTGTTAAAAACTTTTTTGCAAAAAGTCGAAATAAGTATTGACAAAATAATACAGGGGGGGGTATATTATAGAAGAACAAGCTCCTATTTTGTAGTAGGAGCTGAAAATGAAAGATCGTGAGGTTGATTATTATGTCTAATATCTCTCGTCGTAAGTTCCTGAAGGGCGCAGGCGCTGCTGCTCTGGCTGTTGCGGCTGCTGGCATGATGGCTGGCTGCAAGGCTGATACTCCTGATACTCCTGTGATTCCCGAAGTGACCAAGGAAGTTAAGGTCATCTTTATTTGCAACGGCGCAACTGCTGGCAAGGATGGTTCTGTTGTTGTTAAAAAGGACGCCAAGACTGTTCCTGTTTCCATGATTAAGGCTGAGCAGATCCCGCAGGGCTATACTGTGGAGAGCACCGGCGAGCTGAAGATTAAGGAAATCGATGGTAAGGAGTGCGTGCTTGTTACTCTGAAGAAGATCGCTACCAGCAAGAAGGTTACGGTTGCTTTCTTCGATATCGAGCACAACGCTCTGCTGAGCACCACTATGACGATTACCGTTGCATCGGATGCTGAGTTTGTTTACAAGACCGATCTGAAGGAAACTCTGCCCGGCTACGAGATCATCGACAACGGCAAGAACCAGATCAGCGAGAATAACCGCGTTGTGATGTCTGTTAAGCCTGTTGCACCGGAAGAAATGAGAACCGTTACTGTTAAGTATCTGATGCAGGGTTCCAATGAACTCCTTACCAAGGCTACCATTGACGTTCCCATGAGCAAGAAGGTTCTGACCAAGGCTGAGCTGCCGGGCGCAACTGTTGAGAGCAGCGGTTTCCTGTTTGACGTTGCTCCTGCCATGGAAGGTCCGTTCGGCATCAATGATCTGGGCGACGGCAAGGGCGAAGTTATTGTTATGGCATCGCTCAAAATGCACAAATAATTTAAGCTGGCTTAGAAAACTCGAAACCTGAATTAAAAAGGACGGCAGTCGTACGACTGCCGTCCTTTTTGCTGCTGACCGACAAATGCTTAAAGCTCCCCCTGAGAGGAAAGACTTCCCCGCTCCGGGGGAAGATGTCGCGCAGCGACAAAAGGGGGAATCTGGCACGCCGTCAGGCGTGACTGAGAGGGTCTTACTTCCTCTTCGGCAGCGGCACGCACAGCACCAGACTGATGCCGATGGCCAGTGCCACCGCAATTTTAAAGGTGCTGATGCCCTTGGCAAGAGCAAGGGTGTTTTCGTTCTGGATAAAATAGTAAGCCGTGTAGTAGATGCCCGCGCCCGGCACAAGCGGAAAGATGCCGGACAGCAAAAACACCGTGACCGGCGTTTTTTGGGTAATGGCAAACACGCGGGTAAGGATGGTAAGCGGAATGACCGACAGCAGGGATGCCGTGGCGGCGTCTGCGCCCAGCAGGGTCAGAAGCTCGTACCCCAGCCAGCCCACAGCGCCCACCAGTGCGCAGTAAGGCAGGCAGCGCCGGGGGCACGCAAACAGAATGGCAAAACTCAGCGTGCCCGCCGCGGCCAGAAAAAACTGCGCCGTCAGCTCGCTGATCTGTACAGCTGTAAGGGACATCATACCACGACCACCCCCGTAAATACCGTGTACAGCCGCAGCACAAGGCCGGTGCCGATGGCAATGCTGGCAGCAATGAGCAAAGCGTCGATCATGCGGATGGTGCCGGAAAGGTAGTCGCCCTGCACAAAGTCCCGGATGCCCATGGTAAAGGCGATGCCCGGGGTCAGGATCATCAGCGCGCCGATGATGGCGTGGCTGGCAGAGGTGTGCAGCAGACTGCAAAGCAGAATGCACACCAGCGTGATCAGCGCGGCGGTGCTGATCTTCTGGAAGCCGCCGGGAACCTCGTGCCGCCCGCACCACAGCAGATACCAGCTGGCCGCCACCCCTGCTCCGGCAGCCGCCAGCGCGCTGCGCAGATTGCCGCCGAACATCATGGCAAAGCAGAACGCCCCGCACAGCCCGGAAAGCAGCTGCACATGATCCTTGGGAAAGGGCAGCTGCCGCGCCAGCACCAGACGGCTCTCGGCTTCGTCTAAGGTCATCCCGGTCTGGGCGATCTGGCGGGAAAGCTCGTTCACCGCCGCCACCCGCCCCAGATGGGTGGTGCGCACCGGCACGTTGCGTACCTCGCTGATCTCGGCAGTGCCGGCGCTGGCGAAAATGCCGTTGGTCAGCACATAAACGTGGAACTCCCGCAAATGGAAGCTGCGCGCCATGATCTCCATGGTCTGCTCCACCCGGAACACCTCCGCGCCGTTTTCCAGCAGGGTCTGCCCTGCGGCCATGATAAAATCCATAATGCGGCGGCGCAGCTCTTCATCGGGAAAAGGGTCTCTGCTGTTCATTGCCTGCTCTCCTTGCAAAAGATGATACCCTATTTTATCATGTGCACCAGCCGCATACAAGGGTGCATAATAAAAAGCTCTGGAAACACCAGAGCTTTCTTGCGAAAAGGGTCGGAATATGTTATAATCATTTTGTCGCTGAAAAGCGACCGAAAGGTACTGCACATACGGCAGGCGGTTGGCTCTCACTTCCGGAAGGAGGTGAGAACATGCCTATTACTTTGACATTCCACTTGTTTGGATTTACGTTTACGATCAAGGTGAGAAAGTAAAAACCGCCACCCCCCACAGGTGACGGTTTTTCTTTGGATAAAAGTTAAACTAAAAACCTAAAGGGCCAACCGCTTGTCGCAGTGCCTTTTGTAGTTATAGTATAACCTTTTTTGTGCGCATTGTCAAGCAAAACGGGCGCTGCGGCACGCCGGAAGCCATATCCCTACCAAAAAACTTCGTTAGGGGTGTTGACAAATGCCGCCGATGGGTTTATTATAGTGTCAATATCACAAAAATGGCTGTGAAGAGAAGAGTAGGCCTTCGCATTGATCCTTACCAGAGAGCCCGGGCGGTGGAAAAGGGCAGGAAACAGGAAGCTGAAAATGGTCTCGGAGCCGTGCGGACGAGGCGCAGGAGTGCTAAGCCCGCAACGGGATGCGCCCGTTACAGCGTCCGGCTGTAAGCAGCACACGCTGCCGCAGCATCGAGGCTGTATCCGTAAGGATGCAGTGAACCAAGGTGGTACCACGGAAGTATGTTCATGCCTCCGTCCTTGCAGAGCCTAAGGCTCGTAAGGACGGGGGCATTTTTTCATGCATCCGTTCAAGGTCGCGCGCGGAAAGGTGCCGTGCGGGCTGCAGAACATTATAAAACAAATAGAGAGGGAACAAAACTATGATTACTCGTCGCGATTTTCTGAAAGTTACCGGTGTGGCAGCCGCAGCCGCTGCCCTGACTGCCTGCGGTGGTTCTTCTTCCACTGCTTCTTCCGCCGCTGCATCTGGCAGCGTGGCATCCTCTGCCGCAGCTAAGCTGGATAAGATCAAGGTGGCTGTGCCCAACGATACCACCAACGAGGCCCGCGCCCTGACCCTGCTGGAGAAGAACGGCTTCTTCAAGCTGAAGGCAGACGCCGGCCTGACCGCTACCAAGAACGACATTGAGGAGAACCCCCTGAACGTTACTGTGGACGAGGTGGAGGCCGCTCAGGTGCCCAACGTCCTGCAGGACGAGGACTACGCCGTCATCAACTCCAACTACGCCATCTCTGCCGGTCTGAACCCCATGACCGATGCACTGGCCATGGAGGACGGCTCTTCTGCTTACGTCAACATTCTGGTGTGCAAGGACGGCAATCAGGAGGAGCCCAAGATCAAGGCTCTGGCCGCTGCTCTGCAGAGCCAGAAGGTGAAGGACTTCATGGACGAGACCTACAAGGGCTCCGTGGTGTCCGTTGTGGAGAACCCCACCGACGGCTATGATTCCACTGTGGATTATGACGCTCTGAACGGCCAGACCGTCAGCTGCGCCGCTACTCCCGCCCCCCACTGCGAGGTGCTGGAGGTGTGCAAGGAGATCCTTGCCGCCAAGGGCATCACGCTGGATATCCAGGAGTACGATGACTATGTGATCCCCAACCAGATCGTTGAGGACGGTCAGGTAGACACCAACTACTTCCAGCATCAGCCGTATCTGGACAACTTCAACGCCGAAAAGGGTACCCATCTGGTGACCGTTGCCGGTATTCATGTGGAGCCCATGGGCATCTACGGCGGCAAGCAGGACAGTCTGGCACCCATCGAGGGATAAGCTAGGTAAGCTAAAGGAGCAATTTCTGTGATCGAACTCAAGTACCTTTCCAAGACCTTCCAGATGAAGGATGGCGCGGTGAAAGCGCTGCAAAACATCAACCTCACCATTCCCGATGGCGCGATCTACGGCATCATCGGTATGTCCGGTGCGGGCAAATCCACGCTGGTGCGCTGCATCAACCTGCTGGAGCGCCCCACCGGCGGCAGCGTGGTGATCGACGGCGTGGCCATGGAGACGTTATCTCCCGCCTCGCTGCGCAAGCGCCGCCGGGAGATCACCATGATCTTCCAGCAGTTCAACCTGCTTATGCAGCGCACCTGCCTGAAGAACGTCTGCTTCCCCATGGAGCTGGCAGGCGTAAAGAAGGCGGAGGCCGAAAAGCGCGCCATGGAACTGCTGGAGATGGTGGGTCTGCCGGATAAGGCCAACGCCTACCCGGCACAGCTGTCCGGCGGTCAGAAGCAGCGCATCGCCATTGCCCGCGCACTGGCAACCAACCCCAAGGTGCTGCTGTGCGACGAGGCCACCAGCGCGCTGGACCCCAACACCACCCACTCCATCCTGACCCTGATCAAGGATATCAACCGCAAGCTGGGCATCACCGTTGTGGTCATTACCCACCAGATGAGCGTAGTGGAGGAGATCTGCGACAGCGTGGCCATTCTGGACGGCGGTGTGGTCGTGGAACAGGGCTCGGTACAGGAAATTTTTGCAAACCCCAAAACGGCGGCTGCCAAGCGTCTGGTGGCCCCCAACGGCGGCAGCGCAGCGCGGGATCTTTCCTGCTTTGCACCGGATGACCATGTGGTGCGCGTTACCTTTAATGGTTCCTCCACTGCAAAGCCGCTGGTGGCAAGCCTTGCCGCCGAAAAGGGCATTCTGGTGTCGGTGCTCAGCGCTGATACCCGCGATCTGAGCGGCCAGTGCTACGGCTCTATGCTGCTCAAGCTGCCCGCAGAGCTTGCTGTCGCACAGCAGGCTATGGAGTATATGCGCAGCCAGTCTGGTGTAACGGTAGAGGAGGTGACCGGTATATGAATATCGCAGATTACGGCTTTGCCATCTGGGAGACCTTTTATGTAACGGTGCTCTCCACCGCCTTTGCGCTGGTGTTGGGTCTGCCGCTGGGTGTGCTGCTGGTAGCCGGTGACAAGGACGGCATCCTGCCCCTGCCCGGCTGGCTGATGCATCTGATCAACATCGTCATCAACATCCTGCGCAGCGTGCCCTTCCTGATTTTGATGATCTGTGTGTTCCCGCTTACCCGCGCCATCGTGGGCACTACGGTGGGCACCAAGGCTACCATCGTTCCGCTGGTGGTCGCCGCCTTCCCCTTTGTGGCACGTCTGGTGGAGACCAGCCTGCGGGAGTTGGACGAGGGCGTGGTGGAAGCTGCTCAGAGCATGGGCGCTACTCCGTTCCAGATCATCACCAAGGTCATGATCCCGGAGTGCCTGCCCGGCCTGATCTCCAGCATGACCACCGCACTGACCACTATTCTGGGCTACTCTGCCATGTCCGGCGTCATCGGCGGCGGCGGTCTGGGCAAGATCGCCCTTTCCTACGGCTACTACCGCTACCAGACCAACATCATGATCGTCTGTGTGGTGCTGCTGGTGCTGATGGTGCAGGCGTTCCAGTCTGTGGGTACCCTGTGGGCCACCAAGAGCGATAAGCGCCTGCGGAAATAAGAAACTTTGAATTTTCGATTCCCCGCCGGAGGCAGCCCCTCCTGCGGGGAATCGTCCTTCCCGACCAAAAAACCAGCAAAGGAGTATGTTGTATGAACCGTGATACCATCTGTGTGCAGGGCGGCTACACCCCCGGCAACGGCGAGCCCCGTCAGATTCCCATCATCCAGTCCACCACCTTCAAGTACGCCACCAGCGAGGACATGGGCAAGCTGTTCGATCTGGAGGCAGACGGCTATTTCTATTCCCGCCTGCAGAACCCCACCTGTGACATGGTAGCCAAAAAGATCTGCGAGCTGGAAGGCGGTACCGCCGCCATGCTTACCTCCAGCGGACAGGCCGCAAACTTCTTTGCCCTGTTCAATATCTGCGAGGCAGGGGACCACATCGTAGCCTCCAGCACCATCTACGGCGGTACCTTCAACCTTATCTCGGTCACCATGGCAAAGATGGGCATCACCGCCACCTTCGTAGACCCTCTGTGTACCGAGGAGGAGCTGAACGCCGCCTTCCGGCCCAACACCAAGGTAGTGTTCGGCGAGACCATCGCAAATCCCGCCCTGACCGTGCTGGATATTGAAAAGTTTGCCAAGGCCGCCCACGCCCACGGCGTGCCGCTGATGGTGGATAACACCTTCCCCACGCCGGTCAACTGCCGCCCCTTTGAGTGGGGCGCGGACATCGTGACCCACTCTACCACCAAGTACATGGACGGCCACGGCGCAGTGCTGGGCGGTGCCATCGTGGACGGCGGCAAGTTCGACTGGATGGCCCACGCCGACAAGTTCCCGGGTCTGTGCACCCCGGATGACAGCTACCACGGCATCACCTATGCCGAGCGATTTGGCAAGGAGGGTGCCTTCATCACCAAGGCCACTGCGCAGCTGATGCGGGACTTCGGCTCCGTGCAGTCCCCCATGAACGCTTATATGCTGAACCTTGGTCTGGAAAGCCTGCACGTTCGGATGCAGCGCCACTGCGCCAACGGCATGGCGGTGGCACAGTTCTTGGAAAACCACCCCAAGGTGGCCTATGTGAACTACTGCGGGTTGGAAAGCAGCCCCTACCATGCACTGGCGCAGAAGTACCTGCCCAATGGCAGCTGCGGCGTCGTGAGCTTTGGTCTGGCCGGTGGACGTCAGGCTGCCAGCACCTTTATGAAGGAGTTGAAGCTTGCCGCCATCGAGACCCATGTGGCCGATGCCCGCACCTGCTGCCTGAACCCCGCCTCCAGCACCCATCGCCAGATGAACGACGAGCAGCTGGCTGCCGCCGGTGTGCCCGCTGAGTTGGTGCGCATGAGCTGCGGTCTGGAGTCTGCCGAGGATCTCATCGCCGATATCGCGCAGGCACTGGATAAGGTGTGATGCCCTCCCGTGAAATGCATTTGTCGCGGCCAAAAGGCCGCGACAAAGGTGAAATCAAAAATTATGATTCCTCTGAAGATGGCAAAGCGAACGCGGAGCCATTTTTGAATCGTCTAGCAAAGGAGCGACTTCCCTATGCCGCTGATCATCCCCAAGACCTTACCTGCCTTTGATGCCCTGTATGAGGAAAACGTCTTTGTCATGCACCGGGAGCGGGCGCTGGCGCAGCATATCCGTCCGCTGGAAATTCTGATCCTGAACTTGATGCCCACCAAGATCGCCACCGAGACCCAGATCGCCCGGCTGCTGGCAAACACCCCGCTGCAGGTGCACATGACCCTGCTGCAGACTGCCAGCCACTCTGCCACCCATGTGTCGGCTGCTCACCTTGAGGCCTTTTACAAGACCTTTGACGAGGTGAAGAACAACCGCTACGACGGCATGATCATCACCGGCGCGCCGGTGGAGACCATGGATTTTGAGCAGGTGGACTACTGGAACGAGCTGTGCGAGATCATGGACTTCAGTGAAACGAACGTCTACTCCACCCTCCATGTCTGCTGGGGCGCACAGGCCGGGCTGTACTACCACTACGGCGTGCGCAAGCAGCTGCTGCCGGAAAAGATGTTCGGCGTGTTCGAGCACCGGGTCACCCGCCCGGCAAACCCACTTGTGCGCGGCTTTGACGAGGTGTTCTACGCTCCCCACAGCCGCCACACCGGCATCTGCCGGGAGGATGTGGACAACTGCGCCGCCCTGCGCATTCTGGCTGAGAGCGACGCCGCCGGGCCCTTCCTGATGAGCACCGAGAACGGGCGGCAGATCTTTGTCACCGGTCACCCGGAGTACGATAAATATACGCTGGACGCCGAGTATAAGCGGGACGTAGCCAAGGGGCTGCCCATCCATGTGCCCGCCAACTACTACCCGGATGACGACCCTGCAAAGCCGCCGCTGTTCCGCTGGCGTGCCCACGCCCACCTGCTGTATGAAAACTGGCTGAACTATTATGTCTACCAGAACACCCCCTACGACTTGGGAGAGATCCAGCGGGTCAAGCACGAAGAAGCATAAGAAACATCAGAAGCCGCCGTGCAGAAAAAACTGCCCGGCGGCTTTTCTATACAGGTAGGTATTGTATGAAAAAAGTACAGGTGGTACAATAAAATACATAAATCGTCTGAAAAAGGCGAAAACAGAAAGGGTGAGGTCATGGAACAAAAAGCTTTTGCGGATAAAAGCAGAATGCGGGATTCCGGCGTTGAGCTTTTGAAGGTCATTGCGGTCATTCTGATCGTAATAAGCCATGTGGTGCTGACACTGACAACGAAAAATGAATATATCCCGTATAACAACTATCTTTTGGATTGTATCCATGCAACGACCAGTGGAACCGTTCTGCTTTTAGCGGTCATACGGCATTTTGGTGCGCTGGGAAACTGGATCTTCTTTGTTGCTTCTGCATGGTTTTTGCTGGACAGCACAAAAGCGTCCGGGAAGAAAATAATGGGGATGCTGCTGGATATCTGGGTGATCTCTGTCCTATTCCTTGGAATAACGCTTTTGATCCGGGGCGAGGTAAGCGGGAAGCTTTTCCTTTTCTCGCTTTTTCCAACGACATTTGAAAATAACTGGTATCTGACCTGCTATCTGCTATTCTATCCCATCCATCCGTATTTGAACCGTCTGATTTCCGCGATGACGCAAAAAGAACATCTGAAGATGATCTCTGTGCTGACGGTACTGTATATCGGCTTTAACTTTATTGTAAGCAGGTTTTTCTTTCCGAATATGCTGCTTCTTTGGATCAGCGTATATCTGATCGTTGCCTACATCAAGCGCTACTGCATAGAGCTGTATTCCAGCACAAAAGTGAACGGCATCCTGCTGCTGTGCGGTGCGGCGGGTGCGGTGGGCATCGTGGTTTTGACAGACCTGCTTGGATTGAAGATCGCTGCGCTGTCGGATCAGCTTTTACGGTGGGTGAGTGATTTTAACCCCTTTTTGATCCTGATCGCCATTGCGGCGTTTGGGCTGGCCAGAAAGAACCGCTTTAAAAATAAGATGGTAAATCACATTGCAAAATGTGCCATGCTGATCTATATCATCCATGAAAACATTCTGCTGCGAACCTATACAAGACCCTATCTCTGGCACTGTATTTTTAACCGGTATGGGTATGCCCATCTGTTTTTGTGGGTCTTTTTGTATTCGGCAGGCTGGCTGCTTGCGGCACTTGCGCTCAGCTTGCTTTACGAAAAGAGCATTCAAAAGATAACAGCAAAGGTAAGTGAAAAAATACTGAAATGGATGGGCAGCTGGTATCAAAAATATGAGGATGCCATGCTGAAACTGCATTGATAAGACCGCAGCCTGCCCGGACCTGATCCCGTAAAAAAGGAACCCTCTCAAAGCAAAACTTTGCAGAGGGTTCCTTTTTGTGTGTTAGATTATTTTTTTGCGCTTTGCGGGCTTTTTCTTGCGCACGCTGTAACCGAAGGTGCCCAGCTTTTTGCCAAGGGCCAGATACTCCCCGTGGCTGTACACGATGAGGTTTGCCTTGTCCAGACACAGCTTGCCTTTTTCGTCCAGCAGACTTTCGTCCACATCGCAGGCCACCACCTCGGCTAAAAACAGGTCGTGGCTGCCCAGCGGGATGCGCTGGGTGATGCGGCACTCCAAGTTGACCGGGCTTTCCTCCAGCACCGGGCAGTCGGTCAGCACGCTGCCGGGGGCGGCGTGCAGGCCGCAGGCGGCAAATTTGTCCACGTCGCGCCCGCTCTTCACGCCACACCAGTCGATGGCGCGCACCAGCTTTTCGGTGGGCAGATTGATAGCGAACTGCCCGCTCTCGCACAGCAGCTGATGGCTGTACCGCTCCGGGCGCACGCTGATGGATACCATGCTGGGCTGGGTGCAGATGGTGCCTGTCCAGCCGATGGTGATAAGGTTGGGCTTATCCAGCCCGCCGCAGGATACCAGTACCGGCGGCTCCGGGTTCAGAAGGGTGCTGCCCTTCCAGCTTTGCTTGCTCATCCGTGATATTTCCTTTCGTAGGGAGCCCATGTGCGCTCCGAGATGATATAGCGCGGGCGGGCTTTCGTTTCCATATAGATCTTGCCGATATACTCGCCGATCACGCCCAGACACACCAGCTGTACACCGCCCATAAAGCAGACGATGCACACGGTGGAGGCCCAGCCTGCCACGCTGCTGCCCATGGCGGCGCAGATGATGGCCCAGATGACCCCGATAAAGCTGACAAGGCTTACCGCGATGCCCGCCCCGGTAATGATGCGGATGGGCTTGTTGGAAAGGCTGGTAATGCCGTCAAAGGCCAGCGCCAGCATCTTGCTCAGGGGGTAGTGGCTCTCGCCGGCCAGACGCTCGTGGCGCTCGTAGGTGACCACATCGTGGGCAAAGCCCACCAGCGGCACCATGCCCCGCAAAAAGATGTTGACCTCCTTGTAATCCGCAAAGCTTTCCAGCACGCGGGTGCTGATCAGGCGGTAGTCTGCGTGGTTGAACACGATATCCGCGCCCAGAGCATTCATCACATGATAAAAGCCCTCGGCGGTGAACCGCTTGAAGAAGGTGTCGGTGTCCCGGCGGCTGCGCACGCCGTACACCACCTCGGCACCGTCCAGATACTTTTTCACCATCTCATCCATGGCGTTGATGTCGTCCTGACCATCGCAGTCGATGGAGATGGTAATATCGCAGCTGTCGCTGTGCAGTGCCTCCATCAGCCCCGCCAGCACGGCGTTCTGGTGGCCGCGGTTGCGGCTCTGGGAAATGCCGATATAGTGCTCGTCCTGCGCGGCAAAGCCTTGGATCAGCTCCCACGTTTTGTCGCGGGAGCCATCGTTGACAAAGAGCACCCGGCTTTTATCGCTGACCAGCCCCTGTGCGGTCAGACTGTGGATCTTTTCCAGAAACATGGGTGCTGTAATGGGCAGCACCTGTTCCTCGTTGTAGCAGGGGATCACGATCCAAAGAACAGGTTTGGACATTGCTTGATTGCTCCTTAATTATAAAATAGCTGGCAAAAGGCTACTGCACCATCTGCTGCAAGGCGTCCGGCTCCAGCAGCTTGAAGCTGCTGCGGTAGGTATCGATGAGCCCTTCCTTCTGCATGGTGCTCAGCTCCCGGGAAAGGGCGCTGCGGTCGCAGTTGAGGTAATCCGACAGCTGGATGCGGGAGAAGGGGATGCTGAAGGTCAGGCTGTGGGCACGGGCGGCTTCGCTGAGCAGATAAGCCGCCACCTTGGCGCGCAGGCTCTTCATCACCAGCAGGTCGATGCGGCGGGAGAGGGAAAAATATTTATCGCTGATGGTGCGCACAAGGTTCTGCACCACCCGCTGGTGGGCGGGGCTGCCGTCCGAGAGCAGCAGCCGCTCGTAGGGCAGCAGCAGCACCTCGCAGGGGGCGGCAGCCAGCACGGTGACCGGGCTGGACAGGCTGGAACCTCCCAATACGTCCCCGAACACACCGCCCGGCTCTACCCGGGCAATGGGGATGCGTGCCCCGCCCGGTGCCGGACGGTAGGCCTCCAGCTCGCCGGACAGCACGATGCCTACCCGGTGGCTGGGCTCCCCCGCCAGCACAAGGGCTTCGCCCTTGCCGTAGCTGCGCACGCTTGCCCCAAGCCGGGACAGCAGCGTGCTGAGCTCCGCAGCGGAAAGACCCGTGAACAGCGTGGTGGTTTGTAACAGCGGCAGATAATTATTCATCGCAACTCCGCAGAGAAAATAGCGTTCTCCGCAGCCTCCTGCAATTGCGTTGCACACGCAACGGTATTTTTACCCCTATTATAGTAAACTGGAACGCGCAAAGCAAATGATTTTGCAAAATTTTCAAAAAAAGACCGGTTTCCGTCCCCGCAGCGGGGCGTGCCGGGTGTAAAAAGGAGTATATCATGAAAAAGATCCTGTCCTTACTGCTGGCGTTCAGCCTTGCACTGAGTCTTGCAGCCTGCGGCGGAAGCGCAAGCTCTGCCGCTTCCAGCACGGCGGTGTCCGAGACTGCTTCCTCTGCGGCTGCTTCTGAGGAAGAGTCCGCCGCGCTGCTGTCTGCTACCGAGCCGCTGCGCATTGCGGGCCTGAAGGGCCCCACCACCATGGGGCTTGTCAACCTGCTCTCGATGGAGCAGGCCGGCACCGCTGCCATGGACTATGATTTGCAGCTTTACGGCGCTGCGGATGAGATCGTGCCGCTGCTCATCAAGGGCGAGCTGGACATGGCCGCCATCCCGGCTAATCTGGCGGCGACCCTGTACCAGAAAACAAATGGCGGCATTCAGGCCGTGGCAGTGAACACCTTGGGCGTTTTGTATGTGGTGGAGCAGGGCGATACCGTCCACAGCATGGCCGACCTCAAGGGCCGCACCATCCTGTCCACCGGCAAGGGCACGACCCCGGAGTATGTGCTGCGCTATCTGCTTACCGCCAACGGCCTTGACCCGGACAAGGATGTGGACATCCAGTATTACAGCGAAGCCACCGAGGTGACCGCCCAGATGGCCGCTACGCAGGACGCCATTGCCGTGCTGCCCCAGCCCTATGTGACCGCTGCCGGGCTGAAGGACGACACCCTGCGGGTAGCCCTTGACCTGACCGCCGAGTGGGACAAGGTGGCAGACACCCAGCTGATCACCGGTGTGACCGTGGTGCGCAAGGCCTACGCCGAAGAGCACCCGGACGTGGTAGCTGCTTTTCTGGCAGACTACGCCCAGAGCGTGAACGCCGCCAACACCGATCTGGACGGCACCGCAGCTCTGTGCGAGGAGCAGGGCGTGGTGGCAAAGGCCGCCATCGCTAAAAAGGCACTGCCCAACTGCAACATCGTCTGCCTGACCGGCGAGGAACTGAAGGCGGACGTCTCTGGTTACCTGCAGGTACTCTACGATGCCGACCCCGCCGCCGTGGGCGGCACGCTGCCCGGCGAGGACTTCTACTGGGCAGCCCAGTAACAGCCTGAAATAGCATTCCATCTCCCGCCGCTCTGCCGTGGTACGCAGTGCGGCGGTTTTTGTTTCCCGGTTGCAATTCCGCTGCAAAAGTTCTACAATAGAGGCACATTATAGAATATGGAGGGAAAACCTATGGCTTGCACTACCATTCTGGTCGGCAAGGCAGCATCGTACGATGGCTCTACCATGATCGCCCGCAACGATGACTCCGGCTCCGGCCATTTCACCGCGAAGAAATTTACCGTGATCCACCCGGAGGAGCTGCCCAAGACCTACCGCAGCGTCCTCTCCCATGTGGAGATCCCTCTGCCGGAGGGCGCTCTGCGGTTTACCGCCATGCCCAACGCTGTGGAGGGCAAGGGTATCTGGGCGGCTTCCGGTGTCAACGCCGCTAATGTGGGTATGACCGCCACCGAGACCATCACCTCCAACCCCCGCGTACTGGGCGCAGACCCGCTGGTGGAGTACCAGCCCGCCAAGGGCGAAAAGCCCGAGGTGCCCGGCGGCATCGGCGAGGAGGATATCGTCTATCTGGTGCTGCCCTACATCCACTCTGCCCGTGAGGGCGTGCTGCGTCTGGGCAGTTTGCTGGAGCAGTACGGTACTTACGAGATGAACGGCATCGCTTTTCAGGATGTAAACGAGATCTGGTGGCTGGAGACCATCGGCGGTCACCACTGGATCGCCCGCCGCGTGCCGGACGATGTGTATGTGGTCATGCCCAACCAGCTGGGCATCGACAGCTTTGATCTGGAAGATGCCTTCGGCGCACAGAAAAATTACCTCTGTTCTGCCGACCTGCGGGAGTTCATCGCCAAGAATCACCTCGACCTCTCTTTGGACGGCGCGCTGAACCCCCGGGACGCCTTTGGCAGCCACGATGACGCCGACCACGTTTACAACACCCCCCGCGCATGGTATATGCTGCGCTACCTCAACCCCCGCACATGGGTGTGGGAGGGTCCCGACGCCGACTACACCCCCACGTCCGACGACCTGCCGTGGTGCATGGTGCCGGAGCGCAAGGTGACCCCGGAGGACATCAAGTATATGCTGTCCAGCCACTATCAGGGCACCCCCTACGACCCCTACCTGAGCTACGGCGACAAGTCCGCAAAGGGTGCGTACCGCTCCATCGGCATCAACCGCAACGACTTTATGGCGCTTTTGCAGATGCGTCCCGACCAGCCGGAGGAATCCCGTGCAGTGGAGTGGGTGGCCTATGCTTCCAACGCCTTCAACACCATAGTGCCCTTCTACGCCAACGTGGAGCGCACCCCGGAGTATCTGGCCAACACCACCGGCACCGTGTCCACCGATAACTTCTACTGGACCAGCCGCCTCATCGCCGCCATGGCAGATGCTTCCTATAACAAGTCCCTGTTCCATCTTGAGCGCTACGAGGAGGCTGTGCTCTCTGCCGGCCGCGCACTGGTGAACCAGTACGATGCAAAGCTTGCCGCCGAGCAGGACGCTGCCCGCCGCGCCGCCCTGCGGGAGGAAGCCAACACTGCCATCGCCGCCATGCTGCAGGAGAAGGCTGCTGACACGCTGGACAAGGTGCTGTTTGAGCTGAGCAGCCAGATGAAGAACGCATACTCCCGCTCGGATGCCTGATTGAAACCAGCCTGAGCACCAAAACCGGTCTCGACCGGTCACATAAACGCAAAAAAGACCACCGCATACGAGAAGTGCGGTGGTCTTTTTTTGGTGCAAAAGCACTCTTGTATCCCAGATGTTGGCAACGGTGCACAAAAATCGAGGATATTTTTTGTGAACGAAAATGGCTGAAACTGATTGATTCTGACGGGATTTTTGCTATAATAAAGATGCAAACAACCAAAACACGCCAAGACCGTGCAGAAACGGTCAGGCGTGGGAAGGAAAGAAGGGGAAAGACACCATGCTGGCAGAGGAACGTTTTGCACTGATCCTAGAACAGCTGAACGAGAAGCGCACCGTGACGGTGCAGCAGCTGTGCGAGGCGCTGCACACCAGCGAATCCACCATCCGGCGTGACCTGACCGAGCTGGACCGGCAGGGTAGGCTGACCAAGGTGCACGGGGGAGCCACCCTGCCGGACAGCCGTTTTCTGGCAGACGAGCCCACCATGGAAGCAAAAGAGACGCTGGCTGTGGCAGAAAAGCGCAGCATTGCCGCAGCCGCCGCAGCGCTCATCACCGCCGAGGATTTTGTGTTCATTGATGCAGGCACCACCACGCTGGAGCTGGTGCGGGCGCTGACGGGTGCGGCGCTCAAAGCGACTTATGTGACCAACGGTGTGGCGCACGCCCGGCTGCTGGCGCAAAAGGGCTGCCGGGTGTATCTGCCCGGCGGGCTGCTGCGTCCCCAGACCGAAGCCATCGTGGGCGCACCGGCAGTCAGCAGCATCCAGCAGTATAACTTTACCAAAGCATTCATGGGTGCCAATGGCGTGGCGCTGGAGGCAGGCTTTACCACCCCGGACCCCGAGGAAGCCGCCGTAAAGGCCGCCGCCGTCCACCGCGCAAGGGAAAGCTGGTTCCTTGTGGACGACGCCAAGTTTGCAAAGATCTACCCGGCGGTCATCACGGACCTGCACGGCGGTGCGATCCTGACCAACCGCTGCCCGAACCCGAAATATAAGCAGTATACGTTCGTAAAGGAGGCAGAAGCATGATCTACACCGTAACCTTTAACCCTGCCATCGACTATGTTGTGCGTCTGGACGCACCGCTGGAGGTGGGTGAAGTGAACCGCGCCCAAGGCGAGGACTGCGTGCTGGGCGGCAAGGGCATCAACGTGTCCGGTGTGCTGGCGCAGCTGGGCTGCGAGAGCGTGGCGCTGGGCTTTGTGGCCGGAGAGACCGGCGCATGGCTGGAGCGCGGTCTGGCGGCACAGGGGCTGAAAACCGACTTTGTGCATCTGGAAAACGGCATGACCCGCATCAACGTCAAAATCAAGGCAGGGCAGGAGACCGAGCTGAACGGCGCAGGCCCTGCCATCCCGGAAAGTGCTTTGCAGCAGCTGGAAGCCCAGCTGGACAAGCTGACCGAGGGCGACATCCTCATTCTGGCGGGCAGCATCCCGGCAAGCCTGCCGCAGAGCGTCTACGAGCGGCTGCTGGCGCGGCTGCAGGGCAGGGGCGTGCGCGCAGTGGTGGACGCCACCCGCGACCTGCTGGTGAACGTGCTGCCCTACCACCCCTTCCTCATCAAGCCCAACAACCATGAGCTGGGCGAGATCGTGGGTAAGGTGCTGACCAGCGATGCCGAGATCGTGGCTGCTGCCCGTACTTTACAGGAAAAGGGCGCCCGCAACGTGCTGGTGAGCATGGCAGGGGACGGTGCGCTGCTGCTGGACGAGCAGGGACAGGTGCACCGCATCGGCTGCCCCAAGGGCAAGGTGGTCAACAGCGTGGGCGCAGGCGACAGCATGGTGGCCGGCTTTGTGGCCGGGTATCTGCAAAGCCGCAGCTACGCGCAGGCGCTGCGTCTGGGCACGGCCTGCGGCAGCGCAACGGCCTTCAGCCTTGGGCTTGCCACAAAGGAGAAGATCGACGAGCTGCTGGCGCAGCTTTGATAGGATAAAAGAAACAAAGGAGGAAGTTTTATGCGCATTACCGAGTTATTTACCGCACAGTCCATTGCGCTGGACGAGACACTGCAAACGCAGGAGGAGATCCTGAGCCGTCTGGTGGAATTGCAGGCTACCCATGGCAACATCACCGACAAGGAGGCCTACAAAAAGGCGCTCTACGCCCGCGAGGCCGAGGGCTCTACCTATGTGGACAACGGCATCACCGTGCCCCACGCCAAGACCAATGTGGTCACCCGCCCCAGTCTGGCCGCTCTGCGGCTGAGCACCCCGGTGCAGTACAACGCTGAGGATGACGGCACCACCGACCTGCTGTTTGCCATTGCTGCACCGGAAAACGGCAGTCTGCACGTTGATATGCTGGCCCGCATGATGCAGATGCTGATGAACGAGGACTTTGTGGAAAAGCTTAAAGCCGCAAAGACCCCCAAGGAGTTCTTGGAGTGCATCGATGCACAGGAGGAAGCGCAGTTCGGTACAGAAAGCTTTACCCAGCAGGCCATCCCGCAGGACGGCTACCGCATTCTGGCTGTGACCGCCTGCGTCAACGGCATCGCCCACACCTACATGGCCGCTGAGGCGCTGACCAAGGCCGGTGACAAGCTGGGTCTGCCCACCAAGGTGGAGACCAACGGCTCGGACGGCGCAAAGAACATTCTGACCCGCGCCGAGATCGCCGCTTGTGACGGCATCATCGTGGCAGCGGAGAAAAAGGTGGATACCGCCCGCTTCGACGGCAAGCCGGTGCTGTTCACCCGCGTGGATGACGGCATCCACAAGCCGGAGGAGCTCATCAAGAAAATCGCCCATGGCGAGGTGCCTGTGTTCCACGCCGAGGGCGGCGCAGCAGCCGAGGACGACAGCTCCACCAAGGACAGCTTTGGCCGCAGCCTGTACAAGAACCTGATGAACGGCGTTTCCCACATGCTGCCCTTCGTGGTGGGCGGCGGCATCATGATCGCGCTGGCCTTCCTGCTGGATGATTACAGCATCAACCCCGCAAACTTTGGCATGAACACCCCCGTTGCCGCCTTCTTCAAGACGGTGGGCGGCGCAGCCTTTGGCTATATGCTGCCCATTCTGGCAGGCTTCATCGCCATGTCCATCGCCGACCGTCCGGGCTTGGCGGTAGGCTTTGCCGGCGGTGTGCTGGCCATGAACGGCACCAACTTCACCGACCTTGCCGCAGGCAGCACCACCGGCATCTCCGGCGGCTTCCTTGCAGCGCTGCTGGCCGGTTTTGCGGCGGGCTACATCGTGCAGTTCCTGAAAAAGATCACCGAAAAGCTGCCCGCCAGCCTGAACGGTATCCGGCCCATGCTCATCTACCCGCTGGGCGGCATCCTGATCGTAGGCGCGATGATGTGCGCTGTGAACCCGGTCATGGGCATGATCAACACCGCTATGACCGACTGGCTGAACGCACTGGGCGGCAGCTCCAAGGTGCTGCTGGGCGCTATCGTGGCCGGTATGATGAGTGTGGATATGGGCGGCCCGGTCAACAAGGCAGCCTACGTCTTTGGCACCGCAGCCCTTGCTTCCGGCAACTACGAGGTTATGGCCGCCGTCATGGTGGGCGGCATGGTGCCTCCCATCGCTATTGCCCTGTCTACCACCTTCTGCCCCCGCAAGTGGACGCTTGACGAGCGCCGCAACGGCATTGTGAACTACGTCATGGGTCTGTGCTTCGTGTCTGAGGGCGCTATCCCCTACGCAGCAGCCGACCCGCTGCGTGTCCTGCCCAGCTGCGTGATCGGCTCTGCCATGTCCGGTGCGCTCTCCATGACCTTCGGCTGCGCACTGCGCGCACCCCACGGCGGCATCTTCGTGTTCCCGGTGGTGGACCACGCCGTGCTGTACTGCGTGGCGCTGGCTGTGGGCAGTGTGCTGGGCGCAGTGATCCTGAGCCTTGTCAAAAAGACCCAGCCCGCCGAGGCAAAGTAACAAGCCATTCTCTTTCTCCATACGGATAGTTCTTCATAAGAGCAAAGGGGACTGCCGCACACTGCGGCGGTCCTTTTTGCGTTTTCCGACCGTCTGCGGCAAAAAGATGTTTTTTGCACCGGACAGTTCCCCGGCGGTGGAAAATGTGTTATCATAGGAACGATAAGAATGTGTAAGACCCCGCACTTGCGGGGAGAAAGGAAACGATCCGTTCCATGCGCAGACAAAGCTTCTGGAACCACCGGTTCACCCGCACCCGGATCAAAAGCGAGAAGGTCCAGCTGCCGGAGATGCTCTTCGGCTATATTCTGGGCCCCATGGGTGCTTCCATCTCAGGCAGTATTTTCGGCAGCATCCTGCAAAGCTACTTTACCGATGTGCTCCGGCTGGATCTGCGGTTCCTCAGTCGGCTGCAGCTGGTGTCCACCGTGCTCATCGTGGTGGCAAATCTTCTGGTAGGCCAGCTGATCGAGCGCACCCGCGCCACGGCGGGCAAGGCAAGGCCGTGGCTGCTGCTCTCGGTGTTTACCTTTTCCTCTGCCAGCGTGCTCATGTTCATCGTGCCCTTTCAGGGCATTGCGCGCATGGTGTGGATCGCTGTGGCGTACAACCTGTACTACTCGTTTGCATCCCCCATTTACAGCACAGCCAGCAGCATCATGCTCTCGGTATCCACCCGGGACAGCCGTCAGCGCGGGCTGCTGGCCTCCATCAACAGCATGGTGGGGCTGGGCGTGATGGGCACTTGCAGCATGGTGTTCCCCATGCTGGTGTCCTTTTTCCTCCGGGAAAATATCCACCGCTGGTTCTTCACCATGCTGGGGGTGGCGGTGTTCACCGGGCTTACCATCTACTTGCAGTTCGCCTTTACCCGGGAGCGTGTTACCGAGGAACGCCGCATTCTGGAAGGCCTGTACGGGCCGGAAGATGAATTTGAAGCCGCCCGGCAGGCAGAAGCACCCCCGCCGGAGCCTGCACCGGTGCAGCGGGTCTCACTGCGCCGCCAGCTGCGGGCGGTGGCTGCCGACCCCATGTGGTGGCTCATACTGGGCATATGCGTGCTGTTCCAGTGGAGCGGGTCTTTAAAAAACAGCACCATGACCTACTATTGTAAGTGGGTGGTGGACAACACCTTTTTGGGTAGTGCCGGTGCATGGGGTGCGTCTCAATCCCTGCTGACCATGATGGGCGCGCTGCCCATGGCGCTGGCCTCGGTGCTGCTGGTGCCGCTGACCGACCGGTTCGGCAAGCGCAAGGTGTGCGGCTGGTTTCTGCTGCTGGGCGCTGCGGGCGGCGTCCTCGCGGGGCTGGGGCAGGGCAGACTGGTCCCTGTTGCCATTGGTGTTGCGCTCAAGTGCTTCGGCTCTGCACCTACCTGCTGCCTGCTCCTTGCCATGGTGACCGATGTGGTAGACCATGTGGAGGGGCGCAGCGGCATCCGCACCGACGGACTTACCATGTCGGTGTACAGCTCCCTGTCCGTGGCGGGCGGCTCGGTGATGAGTGCACTGTTCAACGGGGTGCTGGCGCGCACCGGCTATGACCAATACGCCAGCACGGCGCTGGGCACTGCCGCGCAGAACGCTGCCGTGCGCCATGTGATCGCAGGCGGGTATATCTGGGTGGAAACGCTCAGCTATGTGGCGGCGGGGCTTCTGCTGCTGGCCTTCTGGAAGGTGGAAAAAGACCTTGCCGCCCGGCAAAAAAATTGACCCCAAAACGGCATCTGCAACAAAAAACAGAACTTTGTACCGCCCAAAACGGCCTATCCTGCCGGAATTGTATTTCGTGCTTTGTTTTGCATTGCGCCCCACCCCGGGCTGTGGTATACTTATGCTTGTGATTTTAAAGTCCGGGTATGGTGTGCCCGGCCACCAGAGAGGAAACGAACGATGAAAATAGGATTTGACAACGACAAATATCTTGCGATGCAGTCTGAGCATATCCGCGAGCGCATCAAGAAGTTTGACAATAAGCTGTATCTGGAATTCGGCGGCAAGCTGTTCGACGATTACCACGCTTCCCGCGTGCTGCCCGGCTTTCAGCCGGACTCCAAGCTGCAGATGCTTTTGCAGCTCAAGGAGCAGGCCGAGATCGTCATCGTCATCAGCGCCGAGGACATCATCAGCAGCAAGGTGCGCGGCGACTACGGCATCACCTACGATCTGGACGTGCTGCGCCTCATCGACGCTTTTCAGGGGATGGGGCTGTATGTGGGCAGTGTGTGCGTGACCAAGTACACCGCCGCCGCCGAGGTGGAAGCCTTTGAAAAGCGGCTGAACAGTCTGGGCATCCGCACCTTCCGCCACTACAAGATCCCCGGCTACCCCAACGATGTGGCACGCATTGTCAGCGACGAGGGCTACGGCCGCAACGAGTACATTGAGACCGAGCGCCCGCTGGTGGTCATCACCGCGCCCGGCCCCGGCAGCGGAAAAATGGCCGTCTGCCTGTCTCAGCTGTACCATGAATACAAGCGCGGCGTCAAGGCCGGTTACGCCAAGTTCGAGACCTTCCCCATCTGGAACATTCCCCTGAAGCACCCGGTCAATCTGGCCTACGAGGCCGCCACCGCCGACCTGAACGATGTGAACATGATCGACCCCTTCCATCTGGAAGCCTACGGCGTGACCACCGTGAACTACAACCGCGACATCGAGATCTTCCCGGTGGTGAACGCCATGTTCGAGCTGATCGCAGGCCAGAGCCCCTACAAGTCCCCCACGGATATGGGCGTGAACATGGCCGGAAACTGCATCGTGGACGACGCCGTCTGCTGCGAAGCCTCCCGCAAGGAGATCGTGCGCCGGTACTACAAGTGCCTGTGCGAGCAGAAGATCACCGGCACTGCCAAGGAGAGCGAGCGCTACAAGCTGGAACTGCTGATGAATCAGGCCGGGCTGACCATGGGCGCACGGGAAGTGGAAAAGCAGGCGCACGCCCGCAGCGAAGCTACCGGCGGCGCACCGGCTGCTGCCATTGAGCTGAGCGACGGCACCGTCATCACCGGCAAGACCGGCCCGCTGCTGGGTGCTACCGCAAGCGCCCTGATCAACGCACTCAAGCATCTGGCGGGCATCCCGCAGGAGACGGATCTGGTCAGCGCTGCCGCCATCGAGCCCATCCAGACCCTCAAGACCAACTATCTGGGCGGCAAAAACCCCCGTCTGCACACCGACGAGATCCTGATCGCCCTGTCCAGCTCTGCCGCTTCCAGCGAGCTTGCCGCAGCAGCCATGCACCAGCTGCCCAACCTCAAGGGCTGCGATGTGCACTCCACCGTGCTGCTTTCCAGCGTGGACAGCAGCACCCTGAACCGTCTGGGCATGTACCTGACCTGCGACCCCGTCTACGAGGAAGAGGACCGCAAGTACCATAAGCTGTAAAAAATAGCAATGCGAAAACTCCCCTGTTAAAGCCGTCTGGCTTTGGCAGGGGAGTTTTGGCTATTGCCTTGCTACTTGTCCGCAGATATGGTACACTTGTTCTGCTTATTTTTTAAAGCGGATAAGAAAAGAGGATTAACAATATGGAACAACAACACAAACGCAGTGCATTCTCCGGTAAGATCGGGTTCGTGCTGTCGGCCGCAGGCGCTTCGGTGGGTCTGGGCAACATCTGGCGCTTCCCGTATCTGGCAGCCAAATACGGCGGCGGCATTTTTCTGCTGGTATACATTCTGCTGGCAGTCACCTTTGGCTATACCATGATCGTGGCCGAGACCGCGCTGGGCCGTATGACCCACAAAAGCCCGGTCAGCGCCTATGCTCACTTCGGCAAGGGCAAGGGCATCCGGTTCGGCGGCTGGATCAACGCCATCATCCCCATTCTGATCGTGCCGTACTATTCGGTCATCGGCGGCTGGGTCATCCACTATCTGGCCGAGTATCTGTGCGGCCGCGGCGGGAATCTGGCGGCGGACGGCTACTTCTCCGCCTTTATCACCAACGGCCTGCAGGCCGAACTGGCGTTTTTGCTGTTCAGTCTGTTCACACTGGGCATTATCTTTGCCGGTGTGCGCAACGGCGTGGAGCGCGTCTCCAAGGTGATGATGCCGGTGCTGGTGGTGCTGTCGCTGGTCATTGCGGGCTACTCTGTCACCCGTCCCGGTGCGCTGGCGGGTGTAAAGTATTTTCTGGTGCCCAACCCCAAAAACTTCTCTTGGATGACCGTGGTCACCGCCATGGGGCAGATGTTCTATTCTCTGTCCATTGCCATGGGCATTCTGGTCACCTTCGGCTCCTATATGAAGAAGGACGTCTCCATTGAGGAGTCCACCGAGAACGTGGAGGTGTTCGATACCGCCATTGCCATTATGGCAGGCCTGATGATCATCCCGGCGGTGTTCGCCTTCTCCGGCGGCGACCCGGACACCCTGCAGGCCGGCCCTGCACTGATGTTCATTACCATCCCCAAGGTGTTTGCCAGCATGGGTCTGGGCACTGTGGTGGGCGTGCTGTTCTTTGTGCTGGTGCTGTTTGCAGCCATTACCAGCTCCATCGCCCTGACCGAGAGCGCCGTCTCCACCTTTGAGGACGAGCTGGGCTGGGACCGCACCCGCTCCACCGTGCTCATCGGCGCCATCATGGTGGTGCTGGGCAGCCTGTCGGCACTGGGCTACGGCCCGCTGGCCGGGGTGACTGTGTTCGGGATGCAGTTTTTGGACTTCTTCGACTTCCTGACCAACTCTGTCATGATGCCCATTGCAGCCATTGCCACCTGCCTGCTGGTGTCCCGCGTCATCGGCGTGGAGCAGATCGCGCAGGAGGTGGAACAGGACGGCCAGCGGTTCCGCCGCAAGCCGGTGTTCAATTTTATGATCCGCTGGCTGTGCCCCATTTTTGCAGCCATCATTCTGGCAAGCTCGGTGGCAAACGCCTTTGGCTGGATCGCCATGTAAACCAAAAACAGTATTTCCGGCAGCAGAACGCAAGTTTTTAACAGTAGAAGCAGGACAAGGGGGCCCTTATGAAAATGGAAACCTTGAAGCAGCAGATCCTGACAGCAAAGGGTGACGTGCGGGCAGAGCTTGTGCTGAAAAATGCCCGGGTCATCAACGTGTTCACAAACGAGATCGAGCAGGCCGATGTAGCCATCCGTCAGGGGGTCATCCTTGGCGTGGGACACTATACCGGCGAGACTGAGCTGGACTTGCAGGGCAAATACGTCTGCCCGGGGCTTGTGGATGGGCACATCCACATTGAAAGCTCCATGCTCTGCGGCCCGGCCTTTGAACAGGCGGTGCTGCCCCACGGCACCACGGCGGTGGTCACCGACCCGCACGAGATCTCCAATGTGGCCGGTACGGCGGGGCTGGACTTTATGCTGGAGACTACCAAAGATCTGGCACTTTCGGTCTACTTTATGCTGCCCTCCTGCGTACCTGCCACCGGGCTGGATGAGTCCGGCGCGGTGCTGGAAGCGGAGCAGCTGCGCCCCTACTATCAGCAGCCCCGGGTGCTGGGACTGGCGGAGCTGATGAACTCCTACGGCACAGTGCGCGCGGACGAAAAGATCCTGCAGAAGATCTGCGACTGCACCGCTGCGGGTAAACGCATCGACGGGCACGCACCCTTCCTCAGCGGGGAGGAGCTGAACGCCTATGTCGTTGCCGGGGTACAGTCCGACCATGAGTGCTCGGACATCCACGAGGCCATGGAAAAACTGCGGCGCGGGCAGTACATCATGGTGCGGGAGGGTACGGCGGCGCAAAATATGGAAAGCCTGCTGCCCCTGTTCCGGGAGCCCTATTGCAGCCGCTGTATGCTGGTGACCGACGATAAGCACCCCGGAGACCTGTTGCAGGGCGGGCATATCGACTACATCATCCGCAAGGCCATTGCCGCCGGGGTAGACCCGGTGGTGGCGGTGCGGATGGGCACCCTTGTCCCGTGCCAGTATTTCGGCCTTGCGCACAGCGGCGCGGTAGCCCCCGGCTATACCGCCGACCTGATCGTGCTGTCGGATCTGGAACAGTTCACGGTGGAGCAGGTGTACAAAAAGGGCAAACTGGTGGCGCAGCAGGGCAAAATGCTGCACCCCGCCGCCCTTACTGTGGACAAAGCACGGTTTGCGCGGGTGTTCGATTCCTTCAACATGGACGAGATCACCCCGGAGCAATTGCAGCTGAAGCAGACCGGCACCCGGCAGCGGGTGATTTGTCTGACCCCGCACGCCCTGCTGACCACCGAAAAGATCATTCCGTTCTGCCAGCACCCGGGCACAGCGCCCGGCGTGGACGTGGCACAGAAAATCGTCAAGCTGGCGGTATTCGAGCGGCATCACCGCTCCGGTCATGTGGGCTTGGGCTTTTTGGGCAACTACGGGCTGCAATGCGGCGCGGTGGCTTCCAGCATCGCCCACGACTCCCACAACCTCATCGTGGCGGGCACCAACGATGCCGACATGGTGCTGGCGGGCAACACGGTGCGCAAAAATAAAGGCGGCTTAGCCTTTGCACTGAACGGACAGGTGGTAGGGGAACTGCCGCTGCCGGTGGCAGGGCTTATGAGCACCGAAAGCGCCGAGACCGTGGAGGAAAAGCTGCAAGCGCTCAAGGCGGCGCTGAAAGCCCACGGCATCTCGGAGGACATCGACGCCTTTATGACCCTTGCTTTCGTCAGCCTGCCGGTCATCCCGAAGCTGCGGCTGAACACCTACGGCATCGTTGACGTGGATGCCCAGCAGATCGTCCCGGCGGTGTTCTGAGAACGCGGCACAGGATTGAATTTGGAAATCATTTTTATCAGCGTAATGCCGGACAGTCTGTGGGCTGTCCGGCATTGCGTTTTACGGCAAGAGGACTCTTGACTTTTTGCCACAGAACCGGTATGTTGATACTGTCCATTTGCCACACAGCATTGCATTTATAATACAAGGAAACTTTATGGAAAAACGCAGTACACCCTCTTTGCAGATCACCGACCGCTTTGGCGCGCAGACGGCCTTTGCCAGCCTGCGCCTGCCGGACGGCACCGAAGCCACCGTACCGGCAGAGCACGCCGCCGCTATCTATGTAAACGAGCAGCCCGCCTTCCGGGTGGTATGCACCCCGGCGCTGCTGCCGCAGCTGGCCTTGGGACGGCTGCTCACCGAAGGGTGGATCGCATCTGCGGACGAGGTGGAGCAGATCGCCGTCTGCGCCGAGGGCGCAAAGGTGCAGGTATATCTGCGCCACCCGCTGCCCACCCGCCGTGCCGCCGCGCAGGAGGTTGCCAGCTGTTGTACCGATAATATCGCGCTGGGCAGTCCGGTGGAGTTACAGCCTCTGCGCCCTGTGCCGGGGCTGGTCTTGCAGCCGGAATGGGTGGAGCGCCTGACCGCCGCCATGCACGCCGGACTGCCGCTGTACCGCGCCACCCGGGCGGTGCACAGCTGCTTTGTGCTGCACAAAGGGGAAATTGTTTTTGCCTGTGAGGATCTGGGGCGGCACAACGCGCTGGATAAGGCGGTGGGCTGCGCGGTGCTGGCAGGGCTGCCGCTGGCAGAATGCGTGCTGTACACCAGCGGCCGGGTGCCGCTGGATATGGTGCGCAAGGCGATCCGCGCCGGGGTGCCGGTGCTGGTAAGCAAAAGCATGCCCACCGTGCAATCCGCAGAACTTGCAGCAGAATACGGCCTGCAGCTGGTGTGCGGACGCAAAATCCCTAAAGTTTAAGCAAATATTACAAAAACAATCGTTACAAAACGGAAAAGCCTGTCTGTTTCTGTTGACATACTCCGCGCACGCATGTTAATATATTATCGAAGAGACCGCTCCGCTGTTGCAGCAGCCAGAGCGGCCTCAATTGTTGTCCGGGGTTACCCGGCAAAATAAAAAACAGGCAGGTGATAACATGAAGCAGGCAACCAACCCGTTTGCGCCCGTACCGCTGTGGCGCAAGCGGCTGCCGGGCTATGCAGCCATGGGCGTTGCGACCATCGCCTTGGCGGTCGGTCTGACCACCTTGCAAAGCGCACGCACCACGGTTGCCGGTACCCTGCTGCCGGTGTCGGAGGCGGATGCAGCCACCTACGGCATCAGCGCGGTGTACCAGCTCGACGATGGCAGCTACCGTGTGGAGGGCTCTCAGAAGGGCTTCCAGAGCGATGTGCAGGCTGCCGTGACCATTGACGCCGAGGGCAATGTTTCCGCAGTGGAGATCCTCTCGCAGGACGAAACAGAAAGCCTTGGCGGCCAGTGCGTCAACCCGGAGTTCACGTCCCAGTATCAGGGCGCAGCTCCCTTCACGCTGGCGGGCAAAAGCTACACCGTAACGGACCCCGTTACCGGTGCCGCCTATGCCGCTGCCGGTGCGGCAGAGGAGCAGCCCGCTGCTGCCGGGGATTTTGACCCCGCACAGTGGCGTACCTTCGATACCTCTCCCGAGGCCGAGGCGACCCGCAAGATGTATGCTGCGGGGCTTACCCTCTCGGCGCTGAATGGAGAACCCTTGGACGATGAGCTGGCCCCGCCGCTGGATTCCAGCGCAGAGGCCGTGGCACGGCGCAAGCTGTACGCAGCCATGCTCAGCAAGAGCGCACTGGACGGCGAGCCGATGGCGATCCCCTTTGCGGATCTCTCGGCAGAAGAGCAGTCCAAGGTGCGTCTGGAGCAGGCCAGCCTGACCACCACCGGCAATGCGTCCGGTGCCGTCAGCGTAGACCTGACCGAGGTGGACGCCCTTTCCGGTGCGACCATCACCTCTTCGGCTGTGACGACCATCGTCAACAACTCGTATTTCTATGTGACCGAGGTGCTCAGCGCAGAGTGACCTCAACGGAGGAATGGAACCTATGGCAAAAACTGATTTCCTGACGGCTGACATGACCCGCCGTCAATTCATGAAGATCTCGGGCAAGAGCCTTGCAGGGCTCACCCTGTCCGCTTCCATGCTGTCCCTGTTCGGCTGCTCTCAGCAGCAGGTGGATTCCGGCGCAGTGGCCACTTGGGCACTGCCGCAGGGCCTGCTGGTGGTCAACGCAGACCTGTGCACCGGCTGCCAGCGCTGCGAGATCAACTGCACCCTGACCAACGATGGCGTGTGCTCCTCTTACATCAGCCGTGTCAAGATCCAGCGCCGTCTGAATCTGGACGGCGCAGGCAACGGCCTGCTGTCCGGCACCGATAACTGCTTTGTCTACTTCCCGGACACCTGCCGCCAGTGCGAGGACCCCGCCTGCGGCAACGCCTGCCCGCAGAAGGCCATCACCACCGACGACCGCGGCATCCGCGTAGTGGATACCGACAAGTGCATCGGCTGCGGTGCCTGCCATGATACCTGCCCGTGGCACATGCCCACTGTCAACCCTGAGACCGGCAAGTCCTCCAAGTGCATCGCCTGCGGTGCCTGCGTGGCAGGCTGCCCGTCCGGCGCTCTGTCCATCGTGGATTGGGATGCCGTTACCAGCGCAGCACAGGCTGCATACTTGGATCTGTAAGGAGGAACTACAATGGCTGAAAGTTATGGCTGGGCAGGCAAGATCCTGCGCGTCAACCTGACCACCGGCGAGATCACCACGCAGGATGACGAAAAGTACCATAAGTATATCGGCGGTATGGGCATGGCCTACCGCATTATGTATGAGGAGGCTCCCATGGAGCTGGACCCCTATGACGAGAAGGCTCTGGTCATCTTTGGTGTCGGCCCCCTGACCGGCGCAGGCGTGCCCTGCTCCGGCCGTATGAACGTGACCTTCCGCTCCACCTGGTCCAAGGGTCACTCCATTATCGACGCACACATGGGCGGCCACATCGGCTCCATGCTGAAGTATGCCGGTTACGATGGCATCGTGGTCAGCGGCATCTCTGAAAAGCCCGTCTACCTGCGCATCGAGGACGGCGCGGTCTCTCTGGAGGACGCAACCGAGATCTGGGGCAAGGGCACCTTTGCTGCCAACAAGTGGATGGTAGAGCAGAACGGCCGCGAGTTCGAGACTGCTTCCATCGGCCCTGCCGGTGAAAATCTGGTGGACTACTCCACCCTGAACACCAGCTTCGGCAACTCCGGCGGTGCCGGTCTGGGCGCTGCCATGGGCAACAAGAAGCTGAAAGGTCTGGCCATCCGCGGCACCGGCAGCGTCAAGGTGGCTGACCCCAAGAAGGTGCTGGAGCTCTCCAACTACATGATGGGCAACCTGATCGGCGGCAACAACAACCACAACGTGCCCGCACAGCCCCAGAGCTGGGCAGAGTACAGCGCCACCTCCGGCAAGAACCGCTGGTCCGGCGCCCCCGGCCGTATGTGGAAGAAGGCTCCCGGCGGCCCCGTGGATACCGGCGAGCAGCCCTACAACGATATCAACAAGGTGGCTCTGCGCTGCTTCAAGGGCTACTTCGACTTCGGCGCTCCCGCTGCCGAGTACACCGTGAAGAACGGCGGCTGCTCCTCCTGCCCCATCCGCTGCTACACTGAGTACGATGTAGATCCGCTGGCAGATTACGATCTGCCCACCCACAACTCCAACACCTGTATGCCCGTGCTGTACGGCACCCGCGTCTACCCGGACGGCGTGCACGACTTCAAGTACGAAGGCGACGGCACTATGGTCATCAATCTGGCATGGGCTCATGCTGTGGACGATATGGGTCTGTGGGACAACTACGGCAACCTGAACCGCGACCTGCTGTGGATTCTGCGGATGCCGCGCGAGGAAGCTACCAAGTACATCAGCGAGGCCGAGTACGACTCTCTGCCTTGGGAGTGGGAGAAGGCCGGCGATCCCCGCTGGGAGGTCGAGCTGATCCGCCGCATGGCTTACGGCGAGGGCGACCTGTCCGTCATCGCCAAGGGCACGCTGGCTATGATGGAAAAGTTCGGCCTGCCCAAGAGCTGGCTGGACCGCAACGACGGCGCTACCAACTCCAACCTGATCTACAACGGCTTCCCCAACCACCACGGCCCTGCTGAGGCATGGCAGGTTGGTATGCTGTACAACCTCGTCTACAACCGCGACTGCATGATCCACGAGATCGTCTGCGAGACCGGTTCCGGCGCTCCGTATGAAGTGACCAAGAAGGTCATGGAGGACTTCTTCGGCGAGGGCTGCTATGATAAGGCTAAGGCCTACACTCCCATCAACGAGAACAAGGCAAAGCTGGCTGCATACTGCGTCAACGATAAGAACTTCCACGACTCCGCTACCCTGTGCAACTGGATGTGGCCCATGACCCAGTCTCCCTCCAAGGAGCGCGACTACCACGGCGATCTGGATCTGCAGGCAGACTTTATGACTGCTGTTACCGGCGAGACCTATACCCAGGCCGGTCTGCAGGAGGACGGCGCCCGCATCACCCAGATGCTGCGCGCGATGACCGCCATCAGCTTCCAGCAGAACTGCGGCAGCGCAAACCTGCGTCAGGAGCACGATGCCATCTGCGATTGGGTGTTTGATAAGGATCCCGACTTCAAGGCATTTGAGGAAGGCACCACCAAGCTGGACCGCGCCGACATGGAAAAGGCAAAGGATCTGTTCTACGACATCTTCGGCTGGGACCGCACCACCGGTGTGCCCACCCGCGAGACGCTGGAGAAGTATGATCTGGCTGACATGGCCGATGATCTGGAAAAGCGCGGCATCTACGCACAGAACACCGCAGCAGCTGAATAAATCCAACAGATAAATCCCATAGAAAGAGGAAAAATCGTCATGTTGTTTGGCAGACGTAAACCCGGTTACACCACCACGGTGGATGGCAGCGCAGACCCGGAACAGGCCGTTCTGGAACTGCAAAAGGCAGAGCTGGCCGCCAAGAAAAAGCCCAAGGCAGAGGTGTTTGACATCGACGCAGCAAGCGAGACTGCCCGCCGCCTGAAGGAGACCGGCAGCACCTTTGACGGCAGCGCCGCCAAGACCGGCGAGGACGTGATCGCCGCAGTGGAGCGGGAGACCGCCGAACTTGCTGCAAAGCAGGCCGCCGAGGCCGCACCCGAGGCCGCCGAGGCTGCGCAGCCCGATGCTGCAAAGCCGGAGCTGCTGGATTTTCTGGCCGGTGAACCGGAGGCAGAAAACGATCCCTTTGCGGATCAGCCCACCAAGACCGCCCCGGAGCTGCCGGAGCTGACCCCTGCACAGGAGCTGGCCGGTTACATCCGTGCCCGCTCTGCGGCTGCGCTGATTACCCCCCACGCTTTGCTGCTGGAGGAAGTGGAAAACGCCGATGAACTGCTGGCGCAGATGCCCGCAGACCCCCAGTGCACCGATATCGTCACCCGCGCGGGTGCAAAGGACACCTACTACTACTCCAACGCCAACATGAGCGATAACTACGCCATGATCGCGCAGCTCATTGAGGATAAGGATCTGTGTGTGATGTTTGCCGAGATGGTGCGGTTCAACGCCCGCATCTACCCCAGCGCCACCCCGCTCAAGTACTTCCAGCGCTCTCCCTACGGCCTTGCGCCGGAGGTCATCGAGCAGACTTGGAAGTCCATGCAGGAAAACCCTGCTTATGCCGATATCGAGGAGCTGACCAACAACCAGAACGAGCGGTTCCTCTTTTCCACCAAGCACCTCACCCGCCGCTACGCCAAGGCCATCAGCGACGTGGACGAGTTCTGCGATTAAACCAACCTACAATTGAATCAGGGTATAAGAGCTTCTTTGAGCAAAGGTGTCTAAACTCCCACAAAGAGCAGGACACCGCGCCGCAATGCTGCACCCGCAAGGGCGGGCATTCAAGGGTGGCAGGGGAAACCCCGCCGCCTTCCCGCAGAAGAAACGCTGCAATTTGAAAAAAAGAACTCCTCCCATCTTCACAGGTGCTTTTTGGCTGTGTGCTGCCGCTGCAAGGGCGGCGTATGGCCAAGGGCTGCCACCGGCGTAGCAGACTGCAAGCTGCCGCTGCCGGTTTTGTGGGGATATTCTGCGGAGGCGTTTTGATTTTCCGGTCAAGACGTCTCCGCTTCTTTTTTACCTGCCTTTTTTGAAAAAAGAATACCCCCGCCGGTGTCCCCGTCTGAGCCATAGCAGAAGGGGAGAGCGACGGGTCTATGGAGGAAGTTATAATGAACCAGCCTTTCTGCTCCCCCGTTCAGGCGCTGCGCAGCGTGCTGGACGCGGCAGCGCTTCTGCCTTCTCCGTCCCCGGAGACTATCCCGCTGGAAGCTGCCTGCGGGCGCATTGCCGCCGCCGACCTCTGTGCCCGGATGGACCAGCCCCCCTTTGACCGCAGCCCACTGGACGGCTACGCCCTGCACAGCGCGGATACCGCCGGTGCAAGCCGGGAGACCCCGGTCACCCTGCCGGTGGTGATGAAGCTCTACGCGGGCGATGCCCCGGCTGCGGCACTGCACGCAGGCTGTGCCGCCCGCATCATGACTGGTGCACCCCTGCCGGAGGGCGCGGACTGCGTCCTGATGCAGGAACTGACCGACAGCGGAGAAGAGACCGTGCAGCTGTATGCCGCCGTAAAGCCGCTGCAAAACGTGGTGTTCCGCGGCGAGGACGTGGCCGCAGGCGCGGTCATTGCGCCCGCCGGGACGGTGCTCACCCCCGCCCATCTGGGTGTGCTGGCCGGGCAGGGCTACGCCGAGGTGACGGTCTGCCGTCCGCTGACCGTGGGCATCCTTTCCACCGGCAGCGAGCTGCTGGAACCCGGCGCACCGTGGGCACCCGGTAAAATTTACGATGCCAACGGCATCCAGAATGCCGCCCGGCTGCGTCAGCTGGGCTTTGCCGTGGAGCGGCAGCAGTGCTCCGATGACCCGGAGGTCATCACCGGCAAAATGCAGGAACTGCTGACCCGCTGTGATGCCGTCATCACCAGTGGTGGCGTCTCCGTAGGGCAGAAGGATTATCTGCCCCGTGTGCTGGAGCAGCTGGGTGCACAGCTGGTGGTAGAGGGCGTAGCCCAGAAGCCCGGAAGCCCCATGCTGGCGGCTACACTTAACGGTAAGCTGGTGTTCTGCCTGTCCGGCAACCCCTTTGCCGCTGCTGCTACGCTGGAGCAGTACGCCATCCCCGCGTTGCTGCGCGCCGCCGGGCGGCGGGAGGAGAGCTGCATCCCTGCCCACACCGTCTGCACCCTGACCAATGGCTTTTCCAAACCCAGCAAGGGTAACCGCTACCTGCGGGCGACTGCCTGCGGCGGCAAGGTGACCCTGCCCGGCGCAGGCAACACCGAGGCACACTCCTCCGGTGCGCTGTCCGCCATGATGGGCTGTAACTGTCTGGTGGAGATCCCCGCCGGCAGCGGGCCGGTCGAACCCGGCATGGAAGTGGAGGTGCTTTGCTTTGTACAGTGAACAAAAACAGGCGCTTGCCGAGACACAGGCGCTCAAACGCCCGGCGGTGCTGGCCGTCAGCGGGGTGCACAACAGCGGTAAGACCACCCTGCTGGAAAAGCTGCTGCCCGTGCTGCGCAGCCGTGGGCTGAAGGTAGGCGTCATCAAGCACGACGGCCACGATTTTACCCCGGACGTGCCCGGCACCGACAGCTACCGCCTGCGGGAAGCCGGTGCCGAGGGCGTGGCGGTCTACTCCGGCACGCGCTACCTGCTGACCGAGGAATTCCGCCTGACCGAGCAGGATCTGCTTGCCCTGTTCGAGCGTCACGGCTACGACCTTGTGCTGCTGGAAGGGTTCAAATCCAGCGGCTGGCCGAAGATCGAGGTGGTGCGCAGCGCCATTTCGGATGCGCCCGTCTCCTTCCAGCCGCTGGCGGTGGTGGGGGATATCCCCGGCGCAGATTTTGACCTGAACGATATTCCGGCACTGGCAGACTGGATCGAAGCCCAGATGCCCGCGCTGTAAGGAGAATGCCATCATGAAACTGATCCGTACTGTTGACGCTGCAGGGCAGGTGCTCTGCCATGATATCACCCAGATCATCCCGGGCGAGTACAAGGATGCCCGCTTCCGCAAGGGGCACGTCATCCAGCCCGAGGACATCCCTGTGCTGCTTTCCATCGGCAAGGAGAACCTCTACGTCTGGGAAAAGCACCCCGGCATCCTCCACGAGGACGAAGCAGCCGCTCTGCTGTACAAGGCCGCTGCGGGCAAAAATATCCACGGCACTGCGCCGAAAGAAGGTAAGATCGAGCTGATTGCAGACTGCGACGGCCTGCTGAAGATCAACCGCAAGGCGTTGATGGCTGTGAACAGCACCCCGCAGATGATGATCGCCACCATCCACGGCGACCTGCCGGTGAAAAAGGGGCAGAAGCTGGCCGGTACCCGCATCATCCCGCTGGTCATCGAGCAGGAGAAGATGGATGCCATGCAGGCCGCTGCCGGGGCAGAGCCTATCCTGAACGTGCTGCCCATGCAGGCTAAGAAGGTGGGCATCATCACCACCGGCAGCGAGGTGTTCAAGGGACGCATCGAGGATAAATTTACCCCCATCCTGCAAAGCAAGCTGGCCGTCTACGGCTGCGAGATGGTTTTCCATAAGGTCTGCGATGACGACCCCGCCGGGATCACCGCCGCCATTCTGGAGGCCAAAGCCGCAGGGTGCGAACTGATCTTTACCACCGGCGGCATGAGCGTAGACCCCGACGACCGCACCCCGCTGGCCATCAAGAACACCGGGGCGGACATCATTACCTACGGCGCGCCGGTGCTGCCGGGCGCGATGTTCCTTGTCAGCTATCTGGACGGTGTACCGGTGTGCGGTCTGCCCGGCTGTGTGATGTACGCCAAGCGCACCATTTTTGACCTGCTGCTGCCCCGTCTGCTGGCCGATGACCTCATCACCGCCGAGGATATCGCCCGCTTGGGTGAGGGCGGCCTGTGCCTGAACTGCGAAGTGTGCCACTGGCCGAACTGCGGCTTTGGGCACTGCTGAAACCCTCTCAGTCAAAGCCTTTCGGCTTTGCCAGCTCCCCCGAAGGGGGAGCTTTACTAAGGTGAAACAATATGAATGATAATAATCTGACACATTTTGATGCCGCCGGAAACGCCGTGATGGTGGACGTGAGCGCAAAGCCCGTCACCACCCGGGAAGCCACTGCCCATGGCATTATTACCATGAATGCCGAAGCCTTTGCCGCCGTGCAGAGCGGCACCGTGAAAAAGGGCGATGTGCTGGGCGTGGCGCGCATTGCGGGCATTATGGCCACCAAGCGCACCAGTGAGCTGATCCCTCTGTGCCATCCGCTGCCCCTGACCAAGGTAGGCATCGAGTTCCGTTTGCTGCCCGAGCGGCAGGCCGTGGAAGCCCTGTGCACCGTCAAGACCAGCGGCGTGACCGGCGTGGAGATGGAAGCGCTGACCGGCGTTTCCACCGCGCTGCTTACCATCTACGATATGTGCAAGGCCGTGGATAAGGGCATGGAGCTGGGCGAGATCCATTTGGTGGAAAAGACCGGCGGCAAGAGCGGCCACTACATCCGGGCGGAGGGCGGCTATGTTTGATCGTTACCAGCGCGAGATCCATTACCTGCGCCTGTCGGTGACCGACCTGTGCAACCTGCGCTGCCGCTACTGTATGCCGGACGGCGTGGAAAAGCTGGAGCGGGAGGCCGTGCTGACCTACGAAGAATTTCTGCGCTTGGCTGCGTTGTTTGCCCAGTGCGGCATCGACACCGTGCGGGTGACCGGAGGCGAGCCGCTGGTGCGCAAGAACGTGGCGCAGCTGGTGGCAGGGCTTAAAGAGACTCCGGGCATCCGCCGGGTCACCCTGACCACCAACGCGGTGCTGCTGGCAGAGCAGCTGCCTGCATTGCTGGACGCCGGGCTGGACAGCGTGAACATCAGTCTGGACACCCTGCGCCCGGAGGTGTTCCGGCAGATCACCGCCCGGGACGATTTTGCCGCCGTGCAGACGGGCCTGCAGGCGGCGCTGGAAAGCGGCCTGCCGGTCAAGCTGAACTGCGTGCCGCAGGCGGGCGTCAACGAAGGCGAGCTGGAACAGCTTGCCGCACTGGCAAAGGACAACGCCATGCAGGTGCGGTTCATCGAGATGATGCCCATCGGCTACGGCGCTGCCATGCCCTGCATCTCCGGCCCGGAGCTGCGGGCGCGGTTTGCCCGGCGCTGGCCGGAGCTTGCGTCCCTGTCCCCTGCGCAGGAGCACGCCTTGGGCGATGGCCCGGCGGTGTACTACACCGTACCGGGCTGGCAGGGCAGCATCGGCTTTATTGCAGCGGTGCACGGCAAGTTCTGCGCTTCCTGCAACCGGGTGCGGCTGACCAGTCAGGGCTTTTTGCGGCCCTGCCTTGCCAGCGAGACCGGCTGCGACCTGCGCGCACTGCTGCGCGGCGGCGCGGACGATGCGCAGCTGCTGGCCGCTATCCGGGAGACCATCTGGGCAAAGCCCCGGGAACACCATTTTAACGACAGTTCCATGCCCGCTACCCGCGGGATGTATCGCATTGGAGGATAAATAACTATGGGTAAGCTTCTGGCAATCTGCACCAGCCCCAAACGGGGCACTGTAAAAACTGAGGTGCCCAGCGCCGTCCTGACCCCGGAGTGGGGCATCGTGGAGGATGCCCACGGCGGCAACTGGCACCGTCAGGTCAGTATGCTCAGCGCCGAAAAAATCGAGGCGTTCCGCAAGAAGATCTGGGTGGACTACGGTGCCTTCGGCGAAAATCTGGTCATCGAGGGCTTCGATTTCCGCAATCTGCCGGTGACCAGCCGGTTCGCCATCGGGGATGTGGTGCTGGAAATGACCCAGATCGGCAAAGAGTGCCACAATGATTGCGTCATCAAGCAGCAGACCGGCGAGTGCATCATGCCCCACGAGGGCGTGTTCGCCCGGGTGCTCACCGGCGGCGAGATCCATGTGGGGGACGAGGTGACCCTGCTGCCCGCACTGGAAAACCCGCCTCTGCGCGCTGCCGTCATCACTCTTTCCGATAAAGGCAGCCGTGGTGAGCGGGAGGATAAAAGCGGCCCGCTGATTGTGGAAATGCTCACCGCCGCAGGCTATGTGGTGGAAGAGACCATGATCCTGCCGGACGAAGCCAAGGCGCTCAAGACTCAGCTCATCCGTATGGCAGACGGCCGTCAGGTGAACCTTGTGCTCACTACCGGCGGCACCGGTTTCTCCCCCCGGGACATCACCCCGGAAGCCACCTGCGCCGTTGCCGACCGCAACGCCCCCGGCATTGCCGAAGCTATGCGCTACCACAGCCTGAGCATCACCCCGCGCGGGATGCTGAGCCGCGGCGTCAGCGTGCTGCGCGGCAAGACCCTGATCGTCAACCTGCCGGGCAGCCCCAAGGCAGTGCAGGAAAACCTCGAGTACATCCTGCCCAGCTTGGAGCACGGAGTACGCATCGCCGCGGGTCTGGACGGCGAGTGCGCCCGTAAGTAAGGCTTCCTGCCCTGTTTTCCTTTACGGGGCGTAGAAATATACTATTTTTTACTTAAAGTAAGGAGAAACAGAGATGAACGACCATCGCATTTCCCGCCGGAGTTTTCTGACCGCTGCCGGTATGGCCGGTGCAGCTGCTGCCCTCACTGCCTGCGGCGGTGCTGCTTCCAGCGCAGCATCGTCCGTGGCTTCCTCTGCCGCCGCTTCTTCGGAAGCAGCACAGAGCGTGGAGCTGATCGTGTTTGCCGCCGCCTCCCTCACCGAGACGCTGAACGCTCTCGGTGAGAGCTACACGGCAGAGCACCCGGAGGTGACCTTCCGTTTCAACTTCGACTCCTCCGGTACCCTCAAGACCCAGATCCAGGAGGACGCGGATTGCGATCTGTTCATTTCTGCCGGTCAGAAGCAGATGAACCAGCTGGACATCACTGCTTCTGCCGATGTGAACAAGGACGGGCTGGACTTTGTGGATGCCGACAGCCGCGTGAACCTGCTGGAAAACAAGGTGGTGCTCTGCGTGCCGGAGGGCAGCGACAAGGGCATTGACAGCTTTGACGCACTGGCCGAGCACCTGAAGGCGCAGGATATCCTGTTCTGCATGGGCAACAGCGATGTGCCTGTGGGCCAGTACACCCAGAAGATCCTTGCCTACTACCAGCTGGACGAAGCTGCACTGGCTGCTGCGGGCGTGATCACCTACGGCTCCAACGTCAAGGAGGTGACCACGCAGGTCACCGAGGGCAGCGTGGATGCCGGTGTGGTCTACTGCACCGATGCGTACAGCGCAGGTCTGACCCCTGTGGATGAGGCCACCAAGGAGATGTGCGGTCAGGTCATCTACCCCGCCGCCGTGCTGAAGGCCGCCTCCAACGCCGAGGCCGCCAAGGAGTTTTTGGCTTACTTGCAGACCGACAAGGCCATGACCGTATTCGAGGGCGTGGGCTTCAGCGCCGTATAAAGGAGCAGACATGGACTGGTATCCGTTGTGGAACAGCCTGCGCATTGCTTTGATCAGCTGCGCGGCGGTGTTCTTTCTTGGCATTTTTGCCGCCTACTATATCGCCCGGCTGCCCCGGATGGTCAAGGGTGTGCTGGATGTGCTGCTCACCCTGCCCATGGTGCTGCCGCCTACGGTGGTGGGCTACTTTCTGCTGCTGCTCTTCGGCGCAAAGCGGCCGCTGGGCATCTTTTTCATGCAGCAGTTCGGGGTAAAGCTGGTCATGAACTGGTACAGCGCCATCTTTGCCTCCATCGTGGTGGCTTTTCCGCTGATGTACCGCACCGCGCGCGGCGCGTTTGAAAGCTTTGACGAAACGCTGGCGTGGTCGGCGCAGACGCTGGGGCAGTCCGACACATGGATCTTCTGGCGGGTGCGGATGCCCGCCTGCCGTCAGGGCATTCTGGCGGGCACAGTGCTGGCCTTTGCCCGGGCACTGGGCGAATACGGCGCTACCAGCATGATCGCGGGCTACACCCCCGGCAAGACCGCCACCATTGCCACCACGGTTTACCAGCTGTGGCGCACCAACGATGAACTGGGTGCCATGCGGTGGGTGCTGGTGGATATCGCCATCTCGGCGGTGGTACTGCTGGCTGTGAACCTGCTGGAGAAAAAACAGAAAGCGGGTGGCCGGAAATGAGCCTTGAGGTCAATATTGAAAAAAAGCTGGACGGTTTCACCCTCCGCGCTGCCTTTACCGCAGGCAACACCTCCACCGCGTTGCTGGGCGCTTCCGGCTGCGGCAAAAGCATGACATTGCGGTGCATCGCGGGCATTGTAAAGCCGGACCGTGGGCGCATCGTGCTGGACGGGCGGGTGCTGTTCGACAGTGCGCAGCACATCGACCTGCCGCCGCAGCAGCGGGGCGTGGGACTGCTGTTCCAGAACTACGCCCTGTTCCCCAATATGACCGTGGAGCAGAATGTCCTTTGCGGCCTGAAGGCAGAAAAAGACCCCGCCGCCCGCCGCGCCGCCTGCGCCGAAATGCTGCGCGCCATGCGGCTGGAAGAGCTGGCAAAACGCTACCCCGCCCAGCTTTCCGGCGGGCAGCAGCAGCGCACCGCTCTGGCACGCATTCTGGTGGGCAAGCCCCGCATCCTGATGCTGGACGAGCCTTTCAGTGCGCTGGACAGCTATCTGCGGGAGGAGGTCGAGGGCGAGGTGGGCAGCCTGCTGGCAAACTTTACGGGCACTGCCCTGCTGGTGACCCATAACCGGGACGAGGCCTACCGCCTGTGTCGGGAAATGATCGTGCTGAACGAGGGACAGGTGCTGCGCGCCGGTACTACCAAAGACGTATTTGCCGACCCGCAGAGCGTTGCCGCCGCGCGGCTGACCGGCTGCAAGAATATTCTGCCCTGCACCCCGCTGGACAGCCACACCGTCCGGCTGGACGTCTGGAACACCACCCTGCAGCTGGCGCTGCCCGTCCCGGCGGGCTGCACCGCTGTGGGCATCCGTGCCCACGACTTTACGCCCTGCGCCGCCGATGTGCCCAACGCCATTCCGGTAAAGGCGGTCTCCACCAGCGAGAACCCCTTTGACTGGAACCTCATCTGCACCCCGCCGGAGGGTACGGCGCAGCTGTGGTGGAAGGTAAGCAAAAAAAGCCTTTGCTCGGCAGCGCCCGCCGCGCCGCAGTACCTGTGTGCCGCACCGGAAAGCATCATGCCGCTGAAGGGCTGAGAAAATGAATGGCCTGCACTGCGTTCCGGCCATATTCAGCGGAAAGAATCATTTGAAAATAGGGGATTTCCCCACACGCAAAGCAGCCGCTGCACGGTAAGATGCAGCGGCTGCTTTGCTTATTTGTGTAAAAAGGGGAGTGCTTATGCCATATCGCGGCAGGTCACAATGTCTGCCCCGGTGCCGCAGACGTCGGTCAGCACCACATCACCCACATGGATGGGCGCGTGCAGCACCACGCTGTCCAGCGCGGCGACTACCTCGGCCATCTGTCCCTTGGGCACGGGCTTGGAGGTCTTGACCGGGCAGCGGGAGTGCAGGCAACCCTCGGCGCGCACGGTGCTGGTAATGATGCGGGTGGGGTGGGTCAGCTCTTCCTTGCCGTAGGCGATGCCGTTGGGGCAGCCGTTGCCGGTCACCTTGTAGTCGTTGGCTTCATCCACCTGCAGATGGCAGCCCTGAGGGCAGCAGGTGCAAATTACTTCTTTCATATCGCTCATGCCTCCTCGATCTCAATGGTCACTTCGTCCACGGGGGCTCTGTCCAGCAGCACTTTGGGCAGGGCAATGTGCTCCATCTCGCCGGGGGCAAGGCGGTCGCGCTTGAAGCGTGCGATCACCGTGTCACCGCTCTTGACAAGGATGGTGCTCTTGCCGCAGATGCGGCGGACGCGGAAGGACACGTTGGTGCTCTTTTCCACGCCTTCCAGACGGATGCGCTGCGGCAGGGTGTAACCAAGGTCTGCGCCGGGCTTCACGGTCAGCACGCGTCCCTCGGCTACGGGGCCGTTCTGGACGTAGTTGGCAGCGGCCACACCGGCCAGCTCGCTCTCGCCGGAAACAAAGTCCACCAGATCGTGCACCTGCACCACGTTGCCGCAGGCAAACACGCCGGGAATGCTGGTCTCCATGTTTTCGTACACGATGGCACCCTTGGTGCGGGGGTCCATCTCGATGCCGGCCTGTTTGGTCAGCTCGTTCTCGGGGATCAGACCCACGCTCAGCAGGATGGTGTCCACATCAAACTCCATCTCGGTGCCGGGGATGGGCTTGCGGTCGGGGCCGATCTCGGCCACGATGGCCTTTTCTACGCGATTCTTGCCCTGAATATCCACGATGGTGTGGGAGAGGTACAGGGGGATGTCAAAGTCGTTCAGGCACTGTACGATGTTGCGGGTCAGGCCGCCGGAGTAGGGCATCACCTCTACGCAGGCCAGCACCTTTGCGCCCTCAAGGGTCATGCGGCGTGCCATGATCAGGCCGATATCGCCGCTGCCGAGGATCAGCACCCGCTTGCCCACCAGATAGCCTTCCATGTTCACATAGCGCTGTGCTGCACCGGCGGTATACACACCGGCAGGGCGGGTGCCCGGGGTACCAATGGCACCACGGGTGCGCTCGCGGCAGCCCATGCCCAGAACGATGCTCTTGGCCTCGATGATCTGATAGCCGTACTCCTTGGAAACACAGTGCACCTTTTTATCCGGGGTCACTTCCAGCACCATGGTGTCCAGCTGCACCTTTACGCCGGTGTTCTTGAGCATCGCAATAAAGCGTCCGGCGTACTCCGGGCCGGTGAGCTGCTCGCCAAAGCGGTGCAGACCAAAGCCATTGTGGATGCACTGGTTCAGAATGCCGCCCAGCTCTTTATCGCGCTCCAGAATGAGGATGTCGCGCAGACCGCTTTCCCATGCCTTGCAGGCAGCAGCAAGGCCCGCAGGGCCGCCGCCGATAATGACCAGATCAACCATTGCTCTTTCCTCCTACCTTCGTTTCGCTGACCAGAACGTTCGAACCGTTCTTGTCCTGCAGGATGTCCAAGGGGCTCATGCCCAGCTCGCGGCTGATAAGCTCCAGCACACGGGGGCCGCAGAAGCCGCCCTGACAGCGGCCCATGCCTGCACCGGCGCGGCGCTTGACGCCGTCGATGGTGTTGGCGGGCACCTCGCTGTGGAGAGCTGCCAGAATCTCGCCCTCGGTGATGGTCTCGCAGCGGCAGATCACCCGGCCGTAGGCGGGCTGCTCCTTGACCAGCGCGGCCTTTTCCTCTGCGGAAAGCTCCTTGAAGCGGATGTGGCGGCGGCCGTCCTTGTAATCGGCCTTTTCTGCGCCCAGAACACCGCGCTCTTTCAGGATGGCAACAGCTTCCTCAGCCACTGCCGGGGCAGCGGACAGGCCGGGGCTCTTCATGCCGGCCAGATCGATCCAGCCGGGTGCTTCCGGCTCTTCGCCAATGATAAAGTCGTCCACGTCCAGATTGGCACGCACGCCCGCAAAGCTGCGGATGGACTCGCCAAAGTTGATGCTGGGCACGCTGCGCTGGGCAGTGGCCTTGACAAATTCCAGACCGCTGCTGGTGCAGGAGGTGTCGTTGCCCTCCACCGGTTCTGCGTTGGGGCCGACGATCAGGTTGCCGTGCACAGTGGGTGCTACCAGTACGCCTTTGCCCAGCTCGTTGGGGCACTGGAAGATGACGTGGCTCACACGGGTGCCCTCGCTCTTGTCCAGCAGATAGTACTCGCCGCGGGTGGGAATGATGTGGAAGTTGGCGGGCTCCACCATGGAGTGTACCTTGTCTGCCCAGATACCGGCAGCGTTGATGATGCAGCGGGTCTCTACCGTGCCGCCGGGCACGGTCAGGCGGTAGCCGCCCTCGATGAACTTGGCATCGGTCACCTTGCAGTTGCGGCGCAGCTCCACGCCGTTGCGCACCGCCACCTCGGCCATGGCCAGTGCATACTCCCACGGGTTTACGATGGCGGCGCTGGGGGCCCACAGTGCGCCGCAGACCTTCTCAGAAAGGTTGGGCTCCATGGCAAGGGTCTCTTCCCGGGAAAGGATCTTCATGCCGGGTACGCCGTTGGCGGTGCCGTTCTCAAACAGATGCTGCAGATGGGGCAGCTCCTTTTCGTCCAGTGCCAGCACCAGAGAGCCGCACTGCTTGTAGGAGACATCCAGCTTTGCGCAGATCTCCTTTGCCAGCGCCACGCCGCGCACATTCAGCCGTGCCATGCGGGTGCCGGGGGCGGGGTCGTAGCCTGCGTGGAGAATGGCGCTGTTGGCCTTGGTGGTGCAGTCTGCCACATCGTTCTCGGCTTCAAGGATGACCACCTTGTTGTCGTAGCGCGACAGTGCGTAGGCGGCAGCGGCACCGATGACACCACAGCCGATGATTGCTACATCATACATTGTTCTTTTCCTCCTGTCCGTTCTGCCTTGGCCCGTCGGGAGCCGGGCAGCTGTTGATGGTACAAAAAAAGAGCGAACCGAAACAAAGGCAACTGCCCTTGTCCGTTTCGCTCATATCTCTTGAAACAAACAGCACTTGTTGATTCTTATGATACCCTGTCCCTGCACAAAAAGCAAGATATTTTGCACTTTTTGTGAAACCCTTACAAAAAGTGCCTGCCGCTTTTGCGCAGAATGCGGGTCACATATCCCACACCGCCTGATTGGTGGTGGAAATAGCAGTGGCCCCGGCCTCCAGAGCTGCCATCACGTCCTCCTTGTCCGCGATCAGACCGCCGGTCAGCACCGGCACCTTGGCCTTGGCGCAGACGCGGCGCAGGATCTTGGGCATGGTGCCGGGCAGCAGATCCAGACAGTCCGGCAGATTTGGAGGGATCTTATCCAAGCTTTCCAGCGCGATGGAATCCAGCAGGAACACCCGCAGGATGGCGGCCAGCCCCAACTCCTTGGCGCGGCGGATGAAGGACTGCCTGGTGGAGATGATGCCGTCGGCCTCAGTGGTGCTGCGGATGAAATCCACCGCCACCTCCTTGCCCGCCAGCCCGGTAATAAGGTCCACATGGACTACGGCAAAGCGCCCGGCCTCGTGGATGCGGCGCACAATGGAGGCAATATTGCAGATATCTCCGTATAATACAAATACCACCCGGATGTTCTCGTTGGTCAGCGCGTTGCAAAGCCCGGCATCGTCCTTGACGGCCGCAATGACCGGCGTTTCCAGAATGGCATCCATCAGCTCCTGCTTCATGCTTTTCCTCCTGCCCGGCGTTCTGTGGGGCAACTTTACTGATGCTCTGCCAGCCAGCGCAGCGCCATATAGGTGTAGGCTGCCGTGCCGCGGTACAGGATGCTGTCGTCAAAGCGCACCTTGGGGTGGTGCTGGCCGTAGGTGTAGCCCTCCTTGGCGTTGCCAGCAGCTAAGAACATGCTCACGGTGGGCACTTCGTGGCTGACAAAGGCGAAGTCTTCGCTGCCGCCGCCGGGCTTGCCGCCGGTGAGCGGGGTCATATCCATCGCTTCCTTGCCCAGCAGTTCGGTCATATAGGTCAGGGCATTGCCCGCCAGCGGGGTGTCCACCACCATGCAGGGGCAGTAATCGCTGAACTCCACCTCGGCGGTGCAGCGGTAGGCGGTGGCTACGCCCTGTGCAATTTCGGTCATGCGCTGGTGGATGAGGGCACTGACCTTCTGCTCCGGGTCCACAGTGCGGATGGTGCCCCACATATCGGCAGAATCCGGGATGACGTTGGAGGCCTTGCCTGCCTCGAACCGGCCGGTGGTGAACACGCCGAAGCCTGCGGGGTCCAGCTCACGGCTGTTGATCTCCTGCAAGGCAATGTGGATGTGTGCCGCTGCGGTGATGGGGTCGATGCAGGCGTTGGGCATGGAGCCGTGGCCGCCCTTGCCGTGCACAACGATGTGGTACTGCTCGCAGCTGGCCATGGTAATGCCGCCGCCCGGCACCAGCACCATACCGGCGGGCAGGGGCATTCCGGCCAGTACATGGAACATGACCGCTGCGTCTACCTTGGGGTTTTCCAGCAGGCCGCTGTTGATCATATCCAGCGAGCCCTGAAAGATCTCCTCTGCGGGCTGAAACTCCAGCTTTACCGTGCCCTCGATCTCGTCCTCGTGCTCCTTGAGCAGCTTGGCTGCACCCAGCACCATAGCGGTGTGCATATCGTGGCCGCAGCCGTGCATCTTGCCGGGCAGCTCAGAGGCGAATTCCTCGCCGGATTCCTCCTGCAGGGGCAGCGCGTCCATGTCACCGCGCAGCAGGATCACCTTGCCGGGACGCTTGCCGCCTGCAAGCGCCACCACGCCGCACTTGCCGCAATCCTGCGGGGTGTAGCCCATCTCGGTCAGAGCCTTTTTGACCAGTGCCTTGGTCTGGGGCAGGTCAAAGCCCACCTCCGGGTGACGGTGCAGTGTGCGCCGCCACTCCTGCAGCTGGGGTTCCAGTGCCTTGGCAGCTTCCAACAGTTTTTCCGGTGCGATCATTGTAAAATCAACTCCCTCTGAATTTATACGGAAAGCCCTCTCGGCCACGGCAGGGAGGGCTTTGCCTTACGGTTATTCTTCCCCGCCGTTATTGCCAGTCGGGTGATACTGGGCGCAGGTGCACTTTTTGAACTTCAGGCCGCTGCCGCAGGGGCAGGGATCGTTGCGGCCAATTTTGACCACACGCACCGGCTGGCCCTTGGGGCTGCCCTTGACGCCGGGTGCGCCGTTGCCGGGCACAAAGCCCTCGCCGGTGGGCTTTGCCACCTGCTCCCGCTTGGGAGCGGAACCGGCTGCGCGCAGTTCGATGGTCAGCAGCATCTTGACGCTGGACTCCCGGATGGAATCCACCATCTGGTCAAACATATCAAAGCCCTCGATGCGGTATTCCACCACCGGGTCCTTCTGGCCGTAGCCGCGCAGCGCGATGCCCTGCCGCAGCTGGTCCATGTTGTCGATGTGGTCCATCCACTGGCGGTCTACGCACTTGAGCAGGCAGATGCGCTCCAGTTCACGCATGACAGGTGCACCGTAGCGCACCTCCTTGGCCTGCAAGATCTGCATGCCGCGGTCGTACAGCATATCGGCAATGCCCTGCTGAGAGAGGTTATCAAAGTCCGCCACAGTGTAGTGGAAGTCGGCATCGGTGGTCAGCCAGCCCTGATAGTGGCGGCGCAGCGCGCCGAAATCCCACTCGTCCTTCACATCGCCGGAAAGGAACTGGGCACAGCTGGAATCAATGTTCTCCCGCAGCATCTTGTGCATTTCGGTGCTGATGTCCTCGCCGTCCAGCACCTTGCGGCGCTGCCCGTAGATGATCTCGCGCTGCTGGTTCATCACGTCGTCGTACTTCAGCACGTTTTTACGGATCTCGAAGTTGCGGCCTTCCAGCTTCTTCTGAGCGCTTTCCAACGTGTTGGTGATCATGCGGTTCTCGATGGGGGTGTCCTCATCGATTTTCAGGGTGTTCATCAGGCCGGACACCCGGTCGCCGCCGAACAGGCGCATCAGGTCGTCCTCAAGGCTCAAGTAGAAGCGGGAAGCGCCCGGGTCGCCCTGACGGCCGGCACGGCCGCGCAGCTGGTTATCGATACGGCGGCTCTCGTGGCGCTCGGTGCCAATGATGAACAGGCCGCCTGCGGCGCGCACCTCGTCAGCCTCGGCGTCAATGGCGGGCTTGTACTGGGCGTACAGCTGGTCAAAGCGCTGACGTGCCGCCAGAATGTTGGCATCGGTGGTCTCGCCGTGGCCGTTGGCTTCGGTCAGCAGCAGCTCCACAGCTGCCGGGTCGGCGTCCTGCGGGGTCTCGGAATTGAGCAGGTTCTCGCAGAAGTGCTCCTTGCGCATCTGGGCCTTCGCCATGAACTCGGCGTTGCCGCCCAGCATGATATCGGTACCACGGCCTGCCATGTTGGTGGCGATGGTGATGGCACCCTTTTTACCGGCCTGTGCCACGATCTCGGCTTCGCGCTCGTGGTTCTTGGCGTTCAGCACGTTGAAATCCCGGGTGTGGCGCTGCAGCATCTTGGCAAGCGTTTCGCTCTTTTCCACGCTGACAGTACCCACCAGCACGGGCTGACCGTTTTTGTGGCACTCCATTACCTGCTCGATGACGGCGCGGTACTTGCCCTCCACGGTCTTGTAGATGGCGTCCGGGTAGTCTTTGCGCTGCACCGGGCGGTTGGTGGGCACGCTGACGATGTTCAGGCCGTAGATCTCGGTAAACTCGGTGGCCTCGGTGCGGGCGGTACCGGTCATACCGGACAGCTTTTTGTACATGCGGAAGTAGTTCTGGAAGGTGATGGTAGCCAGCGTCTTGCTTTCGGCGGCGATCTTCACGCCCTCCTTGGCCTCGATGGCCTGATGCAGACCCTCGTTGTACCGGCGTCCGATCATCAGGCGGCCGGTGAACTCGTCCACGATGATGACCTGGCCATCCTTGACCACATAGTCGATGTCCCGCTGCATCACGCCGTAGGCCTTGATGGCCTTGATGGCCTGATCGATGTGGTGGGCAAGAGTCATGTTCTCGGCGGCGGCAAGGTTTTCTACCTTAAAATAGGCCTCGGCCTTTTTGATACCGGCGGCGGTCAGGGTACAGGTCTTGTGCTTTTCGTCCACAACGTAATCGCCATCGGCCTGCTCATCGGTGGAGACCTTATCCTCCAATTCCACCACCACGCTCTTGTGCAGGGTACGTACAAAGCGGTCTACCTGCGTGTACAGGCTGGAGGAGTCCTCGCCGCGGCCGGAGATGATCAGGGGGGTGCGGGCTTCATCGATCAGGATGGAGTCCACCTCGTCCACGATGGCGTAGGCGTGGCCGCGCTGCACCATGTTGGCCTTGTAGGTCACCATGTTGTCGCGCAGGTAGTCAAAGCCGAACTCGTTGTTGGTGCCGTAGGTGATATCGGCATTGTAGGCGGCCCGGCGGGCGTCGCCGTCCATGCCCTGCACGATCAGGCCGACAGTCAGCCCCAGCCAGCGGTAGAGCTTGCCCATCCACTCGCTGTCGCGCTTGGCCAGATAGTCGTTGACGGTAACGATGTGCACACCCTCGCCGGTCAGGGCGTTCAGGTAGGCGGGCAGGGTAGCCACAAGGGTCTTGCCCTCACCGGTCTGCATCTCGGCAATATCGCCGCGGTGCAGGGCGATGCCGCCGGTCACCTGCACAGGGAAGTGCTTCATGCCCAGCACGCGCCATGCGGCCTCGCGGCAGACGGCAAAGGCATCCGGCAGAATGTCGTCCAGCGTTTTGCCCTCGGCCAGCTGCTGCTTGAAAGCGGCAGTCTGTGCCTGCAAGTCGGCATCGGACATGGCCTGATACTTGGGCTCCAGCGCCAGCACCTGTTTGGTGATGGGGTTCACCTTTTTCAGCTCCCGGTCGGAGAAGCTGCCAAAAAGTTTTTCAACAAGGGACATAGGTCACACCTCATAAATCTTAAAAATCGGGCTGTGATGCGCCCGGAATCGCGCATAACAATACAAGTATATGATACACCAAAGCGGCAGACACGTCAAACCTGCAAGGCTATTTTAGCCCGTTTTTACATGAACTTTCTGTAAAAAGATGCTGCAAGCTGTTCACAACTCCCTGATCTCCCGGCAGCACAGTTTATTTTCGCCCTATCGCTTTTGGGGGAATCGTGGTAGAATAGGCTTATCATTGATAGGGAGGGCTGTACTTATGCTCAAACGGCTGCGCACTGCGCACCCCATTCTTTATTGTATCCTGTCCGAGGTGCTGTTCCTTGGCAGCATGGTCGTGTTCAGCCTGCTGGCTACCATCGGGCTGGCAGCGGCAGGGGTGGACTTTGACACCATGGACGGCTATCTGTTTGGTTCTGTGCAGGAGGCTGTCGGGCTGGCGGTGGCACTTTTGCTGCTGGCCCGCACCGGCAGGCTGGATCTGCTGCGGCGGCGCGGCTGCGGCTTTCTGAACGGGCTGCTGGTGGGCATGTACCCGCTGTTTTTCATTGGGTACACGGTCTGCGGGACGCTGGCTTTCAGCCGCCCGGACACGCCGCTGCTGCCGCTGCCCCGCATCCTGACCTTTATGCTGAACATGATCCTTGTGGGCGTGGCTGAGGAGCTGGTGTTCCGGGGCATTATTGCCCAGACCCTGCTGGAGCGCTGCGGCACCGCCCGCGCAGGGGTGTGGAAGGCCTGCCTTGTGTCCGGCGTGCTGTTCGGCGCAGCGCACCTGAGCAACCTGATCGGTTCGGCACCCTTTGGCGTGCTGATGCAGTGCGTGTTTGCGGCTTCGCTGGGCGTGATGCTGGCCGCCATCTACTTCCGTACCGGCAATCTGTGGGTGACGGTGTTCCTGCACAGCGCCATGGACATTGCCGCCATGCTTATCGGCGGGCTGTACGGCACCACCAGCGTGGCTGAGAGCGTAAGCGGCTACGATGCCTCGCGGCTGATGTCGGTGGCGGTGTACCTGATCCCCACCATGTTTCTGCTGCGCAAAAAGAAGCTGCCGGAGGTGCAGCTGTACTGGGGCGGTATTGTAAAAAATTAAGGCTTGCGGACAAAAATCTTCTTGCAATCTGCTGTGCAATCTGGTATACTGTATCTGTTACCGTGGTACGGGGCTGGGAGTATGCCCGCTTTTGGGAGAACCGTTTCCCGCCGCTGTGCCATAGGCAGATAAATTACTTGAAAGAGGTACTGTATTATGAATAAGCAGGAAGTTATGGCCAAAGTCGCTCTGACCGAGAAGGACACTGGCTCCCCCGAGGTTCAGGTCGCTCTGCTGACCGCTCACATCAACGAGCTGAACGAGCACCTGAAGAAGAACCCTAACGATCACCACAGCCGCCGCGGTCTGCTGAAGATGGTTGGCCGTCGCCGCAATCTGCTGGCTTATCTCCAGAAGAAGGACATCGAGCGTTACCGTGCTCTGATCGCAACTCTGGGTCTGCGTAAGTAATTTTAACGGAGGGCAGGTACCGCAAAGGTACCTGCCCGTTGCTTTATGTATAGCTCCATGTATCCCATGCGCACAAAATAGCGGTGGCAGCGTATTGCAGCAGTAAATCGAACGCCTGTGCCTGCGGGCAGGGGCGCTGGATTTATTGCTATGATGCGCACGCCACAGCTTTTTGGATAGAACGATCCGAAAAACAAGGAGGCAGAAACAATGGCAATCGAATTTGGTTCCCGCAAAGAGACCTTTGACAACTTCAAGGTCTACGAAACCATGTTGGCCGGCCGCCCGTTCAAGGTTGAAATGGGCAAGATGTGCGGCCTGTCCAATGCCAGCGCACTGATCCGCTACGGCGAGACCTGCGTGATGTGCAACGTGGTCATGAGCCCCAAGCCCCGCGAGGGCGTGGATTTCTTCCCGCTGAACGTGGAGTACGAGGAAAAGCTCTACGCCGCAGGCCGCATTCCCGGCAGCTTTATGCGCCGTGAGGGCCGCCCCGGCGAGCGCGCTATCCTGACCAGCCGCGTGGTGGACCGCCCCATGCGCCCGCTGTTCCCCAAGGAGATGCGCAACGACGTGTGCATCACCATGACCGTTATGAGTCTTGACCCGGATTGCAGCCCCGAGATCGCCGGTATGATCGGCGCTTCTCTGGTGACCGCCGTGTCCGATATCCCGTGGAACGGCCCCATCGGCGGCGTGCAGGTGGGTCTGGTTGACGGCGAGATCGTGCTGAACCCCACCCAGGAGCAGCGCAAGGTGAGCGACCTTGCCCTGACCGTTGCCGCTACCATGGACAAGATCGTGATGATCGAGGCCGGCGCCAACGAGGTGGACGAGGACACCATGCTGACCGCCATCAAGACCGCACACGTTGAGATCAAGAAGATCATCGAGTTCATCAACAAGATCGTGGCCGAGCGCGGCAAGCCGAAGATCGACTTCCAGGTGGTGGGTCTGGACATGGACGTGTTCCACGCCATCCAGAACAAGTACCTGGACGACTTCAAGGCCGCCATGGACACCGACGACAAGAACGTGCGTGACGCAGCCCTGCTACCCATCATGGACAAGATCGCCGAGGAATACCCTGACCTGTCCGCCGCCGATCTGGATCTGGTAAGCTACAAGATGCAGAAGTTCGTGGTGCGCCGCTGGCTGCTGGATGAGGGCAAGCGCGTGGACGGCCGCGGCATCAACGAGATCCGCCCGCTGGCTGCCGAGGTGGGCATTCTGCCCCGCGTGCACGGCTCCGGTATGTTCACCCGTGGCCAGACGCAGGTGCTTACCACCTGCACGCTGGGCGGCACCAAGGACAACCAGCTGATGGATGACCTGACCGACGAGCAGACCAAGCGCTATATCCACCACTACAACTTCCCGCCGTACTCTGTGGGCGAGGCACGCGCACCGCGCAGCCCCGGCCGCCGCGAGATCGGCCACGGCGCACTGGCCGAGCGTGCTCTGGTGCCGGTGCTGCCCTCTCTGGAGGAGTTCCCCTACACCATCCGCTGCGTGTCCGAGGTGCTCTCTTCCAACGGCTCCACCTCTCAGGCTTCCATCTGCGGCTCTACACTGGCCTTGATGGACGCAGGCGTGCCCATCAAGGCTCCGGTTGCCGGTATCTCCTGCGGCCTGATCACCGAGGGCGAGCGCTGGATGACCATGCTGGACATTCAGGGCGTGGAGGACTTCCACGGCGATATGGACTTTAAGGTCGGCGGCACCCGCAAGGGTATTACCGCTATCCAGATGGATATCAAGATCGATGGCCTGACCTACGACATTATTGCCGAGGCCTTCGAGAAGTGCCGCAAGGGCCGCCTGTATATTCTGGACGAGATCATCAAGCCGGTGATCGCCGAGCCGCGTCAGGAGCTGAGCCGCTGGGCACCCAAGATGTTCAGCATGATGATCCCCACCGACAAGATCAAGGACGTGATCGGTAAGGGCGGCAAGGTCATTCAGGACATCTGCGCCACCTGCAACTGCAAGATCGACGTGCAGGAGGACGGCCATGTGTTCGTCTCCGCCGTGGATCAGGAGGACGCAAAGCGCGCCATCTTTACCATCAAGACCATTGTGGAGGACCCCGAGATCGGTGCCATCTACAAGGGCAAGGTGACCCGCCTGATGAACTTTGGTGCCTTTGTGGAGATCGCCCCGGGCAAGGAAGGCCTTGTGCACATCTCCAAGCTGGACACCAAGCGCGTGGAGCGGGTAGAGGACGTGGTCGCCGTGGGCGATGCCATTGTGGTCAAGGTGACCGACATCGACCAGCAGGGCCGCATCAACCTGAGCCGCCGCGACGCCATTCTGGCACTGGAAGCCAAAAAGGCCGCCCAGCAGCAGTAAAAACATAATACAGACTGCATAAAATGAGAGCCGCTGTACATTTTGTACAGCGGCTCTTTTGCGTGGGGAACCCTCTCAGGCTCACTGCGTTCGCCAGCTCCCCCGAAAAGGGAAGCTTTTTGCACGCCTGCAAGCTTAGCGCGAAAGCCGGAAGGGGTGTTCCGCCGCAGCGCCGCGCTTCCGTAGGAAGCAGGCGCTGCAAATGCAGTTCCCGGCTACGACCCCTCCTGTGAAAAAAGCGTCTGTCGCGCTCCGTAGAGTGCGACAGACGCGAAAATTTAAAATAATCTTTCCGCTGAACATGGCCAGAGCGCAGCGGAGGCCATTCAAAATTGTGCCGTGCCCGGCAGGGGAGAGAGCACAAAAAGCTCCCCCTTCGGGGGAGCTGGTATCGAGCAAAGCGAGATGCCTGAGAGGGTTCGTGCCAAAACCCCACCCGTGAAAAGGCAATTCTGGAAAATCCGCAGATTTTCCAGAATTGCAAATTTAAAAATATATTTTCCGCTGATTATGCGCAGAGCAACGCGGAGCGCATTCAAAATTGTGCCGTGCCCGGCAGGGGAGAGAACACAAAAAATGCTCCCCCTTGCGGGGGAGCAAATTCGGCACACAACGCCAAACTATGCCGAATAGAAAGGAGTGCGGGGTCAGTTTTCCTTTTTGCCCTGACGGTTCAGCACCCAGCCGATGGCAAAAAGCAACACACCGCTGCAAGCCAGTACCGGCACGGGCCAGTTCAGTTGGCCGGTCTGGGGCAGAACAGGCTTATCGGGGTTGGAAGGGGAGACCGGGTTATCCGGGTTCCCGGGGCTTACCGGGTTGTCCGGGTTGCCGGGACTTACCGGGCTATCGGGGCTGTCCGGGCTTACCGGCGTGTCGGGGTTATCCGGCTGCTCCGGGGTGTCAGGCGTGTCGGGCGTATCCGGCGGCGTGTCAGGCACATCCGGGGTGTCGGGGATGTCCGGCGTTTCCGGAATGGTGGCACCTACCTTGGGGGTGGCGTCCACATCGTAGATCCAGTTGTCGCCATCGGGCATGGGAATGGACACAAGGAAGGGCTTGATGGCCTCGTAGCCGTGGGATGCCTCGGTCTGCACGACCAAGTACAGCCCCTGCGGCAGCTTGGTAATGTCGGCGTAGCCCTCTTCGTTCACGTCCTGCTGGGCGGCAATGGCGGGCACAACGGGCAGGTACTTTACCAGCTGGTCAGCCAGTGTGCTGTCGGAAAGGTCGCCCAGCGCCACACCGCAGCCCGCAAAATCGCCGGTATAGTCAAAGTACAGGTTGCCGTTGGTGCGCTTGACCGAGGCCACCTGATACAGGGTCAGCTCGCCGCCGCGCAGGGGCACATCGTTGTGGGTGTCGTACAGGCGGACGTGGAGCGAGCCCAGACGCCCCAGCACAATGTTGGCACTGGTGGCAAAGGCCGGCAGGGCGCAACATACCACAAGGCACACAGCCAGTAGCACAGCCGCCAGACGATGACGCAGATCAATGCTTTTCATGTTCTTCACCTCTCGTTTTCTTGGGTTTGCGTGTGGAAAGCAGCATACCGATCAGCAAGATCAGCAGCATGGGCAGCGCCATAATGGGCGCTACGATGATAGGTTCAATTTTAAGCGCTTCGGCGGTAACGCGGAGGTGCTTGTACTGATCCGGGGTCTCCACGCGGCGGCCGCGCACCAGCAGGCGATGGGTGTTGATGCCGTAGGGGGTGCAGGTCATCAGGGTGACGTAGTCCTTGCCTTCAGCGATCTTCAGCTCGTCGGTCTCGGTGGGCAGCACGATGGAAATTTTGTCCACCTCGTAGGTGAGCACCCGGTCCAGCACGGTGATGGTAAAGGTATCGCCCACTTCCAGCTGGTCGAGGTTGGTAAACAGCTTTGCGCTGGGCAGGCCGCGGTGCGCCGAGATGACCGCGTGGGTGGACGCGCCGCCCACCGGCAGGCTGGTGCCCTCTAAGTGGCCTGCGGCGATCTGCAGCACGCTGTCGCCGGTGCCGTGGTAGATGGGCAGCTCCACGCCGATTTTGGAGATGGTGATGTAACCCATAATGCCCGTGCCGGTAATATCCAGCGTTTCGTTGTAGCCGGTAAGCTGATCCGGGCGGTAAAGGGCGTTTTCGTTGGCGGCCACCTGTGCGTTAAAGGCATCGGCGGCGTCAAAGTAGGCGCTGTAATCCGCATCGGTCATGTTGTCCACGTCCTGCGCGTAGCTTGCCACCGCGCGGGACTGGTTGCGCTGGTTGACGTAATCGCTGATGGTGGGGTATAACATCACGGATAGACCCACGAAAAAGACGAGGATCAGTATAATGGTGCTTTTGTTCTTTTTCATGGGCTACTCCCTAACGTTATAGTTTCAGGATCAGAGCAGGGGGCCTTGCGGCCCCGCTCTGTGCCGGGGAAAAGGAGAGCTTAGCGGTTCTCCATGCGCTTTTTGGTAATGAGCAGGATAGCTGCTGCAACCATCAGGCCGCCGCCAACAACGTAGAAGATGGTGGTGCCGATGCCGCCGGTGCCGGGCAGGGTAGTGCCGGCGTTGTTGACGATGTCGGTAGTCAAAGAACCATCATCCTTGTTGGGGGTAAAGGTGATCTCGCCAGAAGTCATGTTACCGGACAGAGCAGTCAACTTAGGATCAGCAGAAGTTTCGTCATGTGTAGCAGTGACCTTAAAGGTCTGGGGAGCGATCGAGTTAAAGCCGGCAGGGGTGATGATTTCTACGATCTTATACTCGCCGTCATCCAGACCGACCCAATTAAACGTGGTCTGATCGGGATCTTCAATGGTATAATTACCTTCGGTTTCAGTAGCATTGCTGAGACCGACCAGTTTCCAAGCAGAATCCTTGCCCTTCTTATACAGTGCAAAAGCAGCACCCTTCAAAGGTTTATCATCGGCGCCATTGATTTTGTTTGCAACGACCTTAAAGGTGAAAACAGTGACCTTGTCCTTGGGAGTGGTGGTAGTATCGTTGGAGTTATGAGGGTTGTTAGAGTATCCCAGATATGCCTCGTTGGGGTTGCCCGCGGAGCCAATAACAGCATGATTGTTCAGCGTGGATTTGTACGCAACAACGACATCAGCGTTTGCAGCTGCACTGGAAATCTTTTTCAGATCATTAATCACAACATGGAAGGTGCAGCCATCGGTCAGGTTGGTTTCAACAGTGTAGTCAGCAGGGTTCAGCTTGGTGCCGCCAACAGTAACCTCGACAGTTTCCGGTTTAAAGGTCAGACCTGCAGACTGTTCGTCGTGGAATACGAACTTGTAAGTGGAATAATCATCAAAGTTGCTTGCAATCTTTGCAGTCAGCTTGAAAGGAACGTCATCGCCGATGTCATGGTCGGCGCTGTCCTGCCAGCCGGAGGTAGAGCCTTCAGTGTCGTTGGCATCCATGACTTTCTTTTCCAGAGTGGGCTTATCACCCTTCGGGGAAACCGTAACATTCTTAACAACTTTCAGAATAAAGCTGGTGTAAGTTTCATTATCGCCTACGGTATCATTCTTGATCAGATAATAACCGGCAGCCAGACCGGTGATCTGGCCATCAGCGTAACTGCCGGAAGACGTACCAAGATACCTGCTTACTTCCGTAGCAAAAGCCTTGACGGAAGCCTCGTTAGTGAGGGTGTCAGCTCTGCCTTTAGCACTGCCAAGTTCAGCTTTACCAGCCTCGGTGACACCAGTACCCCAATCAATGTTGGACAGAACATCGCCATGGAGATCGCCGGAGAAAATCTGGTAAGCTTTATAAGTGCCAACGGGATTGTTGATGGTAATAGTGTAAGTAGTGCCAGTGCCAGCAGTACCAGCACCCTCAGCAAACGCCGGGATCGCCATGGCGCACACCATGGCAACTGCCAGCAGCGCAGCCATGAGTTTTTTCATTGCTTTCTTCATGGAGAAAAGCTCCTTTCTTTTCTCTGCCCCTTGCCGCCCCCTGCATTTTGCACAGGGGGGAGGGGTGTGGTTTGTGTTCGGACTAATGCGTAAACTTTGCGCTGGGCGGGCGGGGGTTAAGCTCCGGGCGTCCGGCAGGGAAGTGCAGTTTAGTCATCTGCCCTCCCTTCATGTCTGCGCTTGCGGTGGATAATACTATATGCCAGCGCAGACAGCATCATTGTGCCGCCCACGGCTGTATACGGGAGTGTACCGGCCCCGCCGGTAGAGGGGAGCTCGTAGCCGGTGTCTTCTTTTTCCTTGTTGGTCACAACAATGGTACCGGTGCCCTGTACGTTGTTATTGGAGTAGCTCACATCGTAGGTCTGACCGGTGCTGGTCTCCTTTACATAGAAGTAGCAGCTAAGGTCAACGGCGGGTACAGGATAGGTGGCTTTCCAACCGTTTTCCTTAGTAAGCGTCAGGGTTTCTACACGCTTACCTTCGCCATCGGGGGCGGTGCGCTTGTAGAGCTCCACGGTGATGCTTGGCGGCAGCTTTGCATCGGCTCCGTCAATGGCATTGCCGTACTTATCTTCCCAAAGCTTTTGGATAACAAGGCGGTTGCTTGCGTTCTTCACCGTAAGGGTAATGCTTTCACCCTCATAATAGAAGTTGATGTTGTTCTTATCGACCCCGGTTGCGGCAGCGTTTTCGCCCACTGCCGTGTTATAGGCAGTATCCTTACTTGCCAGATCGGTAGTCCAGATAAAGTAGTGCGGGGTGGGGTCTACTGCATAACCATCGGGCGCTTTGGTCTCGGTCAGGCGGTAAAGGGTGTTGTAGGGACGCAGAACAGTACCGTCACCGGTGGAGGTGCTGCCGCTGTCCGAGAAGGAAAGATAGAAGGAACTGCCATCTTTTATATTTGCGTCAATGATCTCGTGCAGTGTTTTGTACGTGCCAGTTGCAGCATCAAAGTATTCCAGCTTGAAATGCGCGCCATACAACGAGGTGGAGATGTTTTGACTATCGACCTTATGGATGGTCAAGCCAATGGTATTTGCGCTACCGCCCATTGTTTGCTTTTCAACCTTTGTTTTTACCTCTTTGACTACATAGGTCTCAAGCTGTGCAGTGTTCTTCATCTCATATTCGGTATTGCTGGTGTTTTTGTACTTGTATTCCAGCAGATACGAATGCCCGTTCGGTACTTTTACGGTAAGGATATACAAATTCTGGTCGCCGCCAGAATTGGTGGTCTCCTCGTAGTCCACATCGTAAGCACCGTTGGGGATCAAAGCACCCGTTGTTTTGGTTTGCGCATCGTAGGAATAGAGTTTGACCGAGGACTGAACCAGCGCTGCGGTGTTTTTCTTGCCGTCCTTCACAACCAGCGTATCGGTCAGGGTAATCTTTTCTGCATGACCGATCATTTTTCTGTCCGGGTTGATGACAACAGAATAATCGACCGTATTGGAACTCTGGTTATAATGGCCGGATTTTGTTGCAAGAATGGAATGGTGCTCAACATCGGTTTTGGTCTCAGACTTGCCTACACCATTCCACTCAGCGGAGTTAGTGAAAATCTTGGTTTCCGTATCAAGGTTCGAATCCCAGATGGTATCATCCACCTCGACTGCATAGCGGATGTAAAAAGAAGTATATTTATCCGCAACGTAGTTTAGTTCGTCCTGCAACGTGAAGGTCAAGGTGTTTTTTGTGGAATCATACTTGTTAGCAAAGAAACGGTCATCGCTCAGGCTGACATTATCATTCCATCCTTTATGGCTACCACCCGTAGCGTTGTAGGATACAGAGTCATAGTAATAGTTAGTCCATTGGTTACCATAATATTGGGCAACCAACTTAGCAGAGCCAGCAACATATTTTACATGATCTGGCAGCTGATCGGTGATGGTGGCCGGAAGATTCAGACTAGCTTTAGCTTGGTTGGTGACCAGCTTGAGCTGGTAGTAGATGTAGGTCTTGCCATCCTCACCGTTGCCGGAGGTCACCTTGACATTTTCAGTCTTGTAATAACCTTCAGACGTTGCACTCTCAGGCGGCTTGTCGGCAGACATCTTGATCAGCTGCATGGGGGAAGGTGTACCCGGGATGGTGTACTCGTACTGACCGGAACTGCCACTGGACTCGTTCTTGAAGTAAATGGTCTGTCCTTCGCCCAGCCCGGTGGAATCGCCCAGCGTGGTGTAGCTTGTGATCTCAACGGATTCCACAGGATTGCTGCTGTTAAAGCCCTCCTTATGGAACACCAGCTTGAAGGACTTGATCTTCGTATTTGCGAGATCGTCCGGTACAGTTTTGGTGGTGCTATCTGCGGTCTTTAGCGTGTAGACTTTGGTGGTTGTATCAACATTTCTGCCGGTATAGTACCATACCTCAAGCCGCAGACCGTTGTTTTTAAGCTGGTCATAATGGATTTTGGTGTCATCTTTAAGCGTAACAACGAGGTTCTGTATGATCTCAGCCTGCAAGTCTTTCAGGATAGCGTAGTGATCGTTGTTTTCATTCTTGCCAGAGGAAACCCAAGGATCATTGATATAATCTTTGATCTCAAGGCGGTTATCCTTCACGCCATCTTTTTCACCCCAAACGATGGGAGGAATGACCTTCAAGCTCCAAGGCAGAGTGAAAACCTTGTTGTTTGCCTTATCCTCTGTAAGTTTGGTGTCTGCCGTTGCCTTCTTTTCGGTGGCCTGACCACGGTCGTTGTAGGACGCATCACCGGAAGCTTCCCACTTTTTGTTGCCGTTCAGTTCCAAATAAGCGTTGTTTTTGACCTTATCGCCGATTTGGAAGTTCGCAGGAGCAGTGGTCGTATAGATAACGGTGTAGCTGTAAGCCGGGTTTTTATACTGCTCACCCGAGAAGGTGTAGGAGAAGGAGCCTTTCCCCTTGTCAGGGAAATCGTTGGTTTCGTACTGGCCATCGACCTTGAAATAACCGGTCATCGTGCAACCGCTCGGCAGGGTATCCTTGAGCACATAGCCGTCCATGGATACACCGTTGGGCATAATGGTGACAGTCCATGTGATCTCATTCTTTTCAGGATCATAGCTGCCGCTCTTGTTCAGCTCGTCTCGGAAATAGATCTTACTGCCGGACTTTTCATCGTTTGCAAGCGCACAGTTGTACAAGTCGGCACCGTCCGGGCCGATATGATCCACGACCACATCGTACTCAAGAACATAGCTCTGGTTTTCTTCCAGTGCGGGCAGACCTTTGCCGTTCATGTCGGTGATCTTGATGCCGGGGTTACCATCAGCAATGCCTTTGTCTGTCAGGCCGCTGCTTTTAACGTCGGTCACCTTGAAATCTTCATTTGCTTTAAGCTCTTTAAGAACTGTATCGGTTTTGCGGTCTTTTTTAGTGATCGTAATGTTCTCATAAGTGGCAGTATTGGCAAAGTTGCTGTTTTCCGTTAGCTTCATGTAATCGCTCAGATCAATGGCCTTGCCGCTGCCGTACTTAGAAATCGCCTGCACGACATAATGTAGCTTATACTTGCCATCCTCTGTCCGGCCGGTGATTTTGCCCTCCTTTTTAAGGTCGAGATTTGTTTTTTTCTCGATCTTGATCGTTGTACCGCCGCCGGGGAACTTGATCCCCTCGTTGGTCTGAACCTTGTCGCTGTCTACCTTACATTCAACAAAGAAGTGGCCGCTGGTTTGATGACCGTGAAGGTCGCTATTAAAATCAAGGGTAACATCACCATTTTTGGTAATGATAAGCGTACCGATTATTTTACCATCTTTATCCTCAAGATCAGCAGTGCCATTCTCAGATAGCTTAAATCCATCGGGCAGCTTGTAGGTCAGCATCGTGGTACCTTCAGGCAGGTTATCGGGGATGGTAAAGTTGTAGGTAAGGCCAACAGAGCCGCCATCCTTGACAGTCAGGTCAAACGTATTAACAGTACCGCTGTCCTTTACTTTATACTGCGTGTCGTCAATCTTAACTGTGATGTCTGTGATCCAATCATCGGTCAGCGGGGTAGTAAGACCCGCCGCCGCAAGCATCATAGGTGCCCGCAGTGCGCCGTCAACGGCAGAGGAGAGCATCTCGTCTGCGTACTGGGCATAGGCAACACTCACCACGCCCAGAACCTCGGCGGTGGAAAGGGTGACCTCGGCCACCTTGCCGTCCACATCGCCGGAGATAACAGTCAGCGTGTTCTCGTCTGCTTCGCTCACGATGCCCACGGTCTCCACGGGCTGAGCGTCAGTCACGGTAGTGGTCTGCGGCTCGGCAGCGGGGGAACCCACGCTGGGCGCAGCGGTGTCGGTGGTATCGGGAGTGGTCACACTGTCGGTGGTGGGGGTGGTATCCAGCGCAGCAGTGCCGGATTCCTCAGGCTCTGCGCCGTTCTCGCCCTCGGCGTCCATGCTGAACAGGTCGTCCAGACCGTCCGCTGCACCGTCGGCGCTGCTGTCCACAGCCACGGTGCGGGTGACGTACTTATTATAAATAACGATGTCGCCCACATCGGCAGAACTGCCGTCCTCGCCGTCCAGCAGCCATTCCATGTCGCTCATGGAGCTGCGCAGGGCAAGCACGCTGGCCTCCTGCGGGATGGCGCTCTGGGGGATACCGGCATACTTCAGGCAGTAAGAGAGGAACATCACGTCCCACTCGCCGTAGGGGTTGCCGTAGGACTGGCCGTAGCGGGAGTAGTAGCGCAGGGTCACGCCGTCCGCGGGGTCGATCTCAAAGTTTTTCTCGCTCTGCTCGTAGCCCAGCTGGGTTTTTGCCACGCTGACCAGATCCTCGGCCCAGTTGCCGGAGATCACGGCCTCGGCATTGGCGGCCTGCCACTCCTCGGGGGTCTCAAGGTCAGCGGAGGTGTCGCTCAGGCAGGCTACGGTGTGCTGATGCTCCGGCAGGGGGCAGGTGAGCACTTCCTCGTAGCAGGCGTCGGTGTGGTGGTGGTAGATGGGCTCCACGGTGTCCACCATCGGTGCCAGCGCCACGGGCTCGGCCACAGCCATCGCTGCCAGCTCGGCGCTCTGGGTGGGCTCCACCACCTGCTCCACAAGCTCGCCGTCCTGCAGGCCGCAGGTCAGCTCGTACTCGGTGGTATAGCAGCTTTCGTCGTGGGTATGCTCAAATTTGTCGCAGATCAGGCTGCCGTCCTCGGGGTCGAAGCAGTCGTCACCGTGGACGTGCTCTTCCTCCATGCAGGTCAGGGTCTGCACCTCGGTGTAGCAGTCGTCGGTGTGCTCATGGGGCACAAACTCGATCTGCGGCTCCAGCGACAGCGGCGCGGGCTCTTCCTCAATGGTGGGCTGGCTGGTCGCAGCAGCGGCGGTGGCCACCTCGTCCGCATTTTCAAGCTCGCCTTCTTCGTAACCGCAGGTCAGCACCTTGGTGTAGCAATCCGCCGTGTGAGTGTGCTCCTCCTCGCCGCACTGGTACTGCGCGGTCATCGAGATGCCCACGCCATGCAGCTGCCAGTTGACGAACAGGGTGGTGATCATGGCAAGCGCCAGCACGAATGCGGTGTAGCGCCGCAGGGTGTGCCGGTTCTCGCGGAACCGCTCCATGTACGTTTTAAGGATGTCGTTCATAACGGAATACCTCCTCCCGGGGTCAGTGGATCAACGAAAAGCTGGACAGGGGCCATACCCTCAAGAACACCCTGCCCACGATCTGGCTTTTTTCTACGCAGCCTATCACGCTGCTGCGGCTGTCGATGGAAGTAGCACGGTGATCGCCCAGCACGAAGTAGCGGTTTTCCGGCACCTGATAGGGGAACCGGATGTCGCATTCGCCCACGGTCAGTGTGTCCACATAGGGTTCATCCAGCGCCACGCCGTTTACCGAGACCACGCCGTTCACGTCCATATCGATCACATCACCGGGCTGCCCGATGATGCGCTTGAGCAGCAGCTTGTTCTGCCAGTAAAACCCGCACAGCTCGCCGTTTTCAATGTGGTTGGATTTTACCAACAGGATAATGTCCTTGTCATTCAACGTAGGGTTCATGCTGTCGCCGGAGACCTGAAGTACCGGCAGAAACAGCGTAGCCAGCAGCACGGCTGCTGCGGCCACCACCACCAGAATATAGATCGTACTGCGCAGCACCCGCTGGTAGCGGCTCTGGTACGCAAGACGCTCACGTTCTGCGGCCACTTCCTCGGTGGAAGGGATGGAAGCGAACCGGATATCGCGTTTTTTCATGTTTCCTCCGAAGGCAGGCCGTCGGTGCTGCGGTATTGATCCAGCAGCTCGTTGGCCTTGCGGTCAAATGCCTGCCAGCGCTGCTGCACCTCCTGCTCGGCGCGCTCCACCATGGCCTTGCAGTCGGCCTCGGTCTGGGTGCGCTTTTGCGCGGCGGCGGCGGTCATGGCGTCGCATTCCTGCTGCGCCTGCGCTTTCAGGCTGTCGGCGTCTGCCTGTGCCTGTTCCAGAATGCGTTTGGCCTCGCTGCGCGCCTGCGAAAGGGTGTTGGCGGCGGTGGCGTTGGTATCCGCAAGGCTGGCCTGTACCGAGTGCAGATAGTCATCGGCGGCGGCCTGCGCGGCGGCGAACACGTTGTTCAGCTCCAGCGCGGCCTGCGCGATGGAACCGGCGCTTTCCAGCCGGAGCTGCCGGTCCTGCAGCTGCGCGGTGAGCGCGGCGTTCTGCGCCTTGAGCTGGTCCTCGCTCTGTTTCAGCGCATAGATGATCTCTATCAATTCAGCGCGGTGCATTCGCCGCAGTTCACGATCTGCCATTTGCGTACAAACTCCCGAATGTAAGATGACGAAATTTCTTTCGAAAATTCCGAAAAAACTTAAAGAAAATGCCTGAAAAATCGCTTGCCGCCGCGCTATTTGCACGGCCGGAGGGATCTTTTATAAGCTATCTTATTGTAACACATCCCCCGTAACAACAATATAACAAATCAGACACAAAATCAAGAGGTAAAGCCCAAAAAAATATCGCAAATTATTTTGCTTTGTGTGCAAAACGCCCAAAAATAAGGTAATATACCACAGAATTGTTAAAATTTTCCTTCATAATTCTGGAGCGTGAAGTTCTGCGCAGTAATGCACTGAATTGCTGTGCCTGCGAAAAACGGGAGCCGCACTTTTTCGAAAAAAGCACGGCTCCCGTATCCAGACTTTGGGGTGATCCTTTTACTTGCCGAAGCTGCCCAGCAGGCTGTTCAGCGATACAAAGGACTGGTAGATGACGTTGACGTTATTGATGATGGAACTTGCACCGGAGAAGATGCGGGCGATGTAGTTGAACACCTTGCCAACGTCCAGAAAGGCCTGATAAGCGTTGTTGGCACCGCCGTCCAGATAGGTCATCTCTTCGGCTTCGATGGCGGAATAGCTGGCGGGCATTTTCATGGTAGAAGTAGTCATGGTAAGATCCCTTTCTTCAATGGTATCATTGCGTTTACAGCAGTGTTCAGAACATGGTGGCGACCAGCAGGGTGGTAAGCAGGGCACCGGTCACTAGTGCGGGCCCTACATACTTTTGCCACTGGGCGGTGGCGGGCTGGGTGGTGGGCTGCGGCACGGTAGTGGTACCGGCCTTGGCAGTCCAGTGGGCGTAGATGGTGGCGTCGGAGGTAAACACGGTGGAGGTGGTTACCTTGCTGCCGCCCACCGGCTCGGTGTACCAGCCGTCAAAGGTGTAGCCCGTCATGGTAGGCTGCTCGGGCGTGCTCTCCAGTTTGCCGGATAGGTTCGTGTAGGTGACCACAGTAGAGCAGATGCCGCCTTGGGCATCCATACCAATGGCGTACACGTTCTCTTCCTTTTTGCTCCCTGAAGTTTTGTCGGCAGCAAATGCAGCCGGCAGTGCGCAGCACAGCAGCGTGAACAGGCAAAGCCCGACCACCAGCGTTTTCAGGAATTTTTTCATGAGATCCCTCGCTTTCCTTCACAAAGATGGAGACACTGCCCCGCCCGGGCGCAGCCCGAACGTAGGAGAAGTTTCTTCAACTTATTTTTATCACATCCAGTGTACCAGAAGCGCAACAAAAAATACAGTCTTTTGAGAAAATAATAAGAAAAATCAAGAAAAAAATAAATTTCACCTTTGCAAGATGAATCTTGTGCCCCTGCGGGCTGTGTTTTTTGAAAAACGCATCCCGCAAAACTTACCTTTCGTAAAAACATGGCAGGATATGGAAAACGCAAAATCCCTGCCGCAAAGCCTGAAAAACGACAAAAAACGCTGCGAAGGCAGCGGGCGGCGCGCAAAAAAACGCGGTGCACCTCTTGTGGAAAAGCGGAAAATATGTTATACTGTTTTGCATGATGCGCCATCGCCAAGCGGTAAGGCAGGGGACTTTGACTCCCCCATCGTAGGTTCGACTCCTGCTGGCGCAACCAGAAAAAGGCCGCTGTACAGGAGAATGTGCAGCGGCCTTTTTATTATTTTCCCTCCGGCAGCTTGAAGAAGCCGCGGTATTCATCCGAGTAGATCTTGCTGCCCATGCGGCTCACGCCGCCGTACAGGTGGGTGCGCATCAGCGGTTCGATGGCGTCCAGATCCTTCTCCCGCAGAATGCGCAGCATCTCGGTGTGTTCGCTGACAACGCTGGACACGTTGCGCGCGCCCACGATGTCCAGACGGATAAAGCGGGAATAGTCTGCCTGCGGGCGGGTCATCTGTTCCCAAAGGTACTCCTTGCTGGTTTTGCGGAACCAGTACTCGTGCATGGCAAGGTCACAGCTGAGAAAGTGGTTGAAATCAAAGTTTTCCGGGTCGCTGCGCCCCGCAGCGGCTTCCAGCAGCATATTATAAAGGTGTTCCACCGCAAGGATCTCCATGGGCGAGCAGCTCTGCACAAAATCCCGGAACACCATGCCCTCCACCGCAACACGCTGGAAGATGAGCTGATCCACCACGCCGATGTCGATGGCGGTGACGATGGTGCCCTTGCAGGGGATGATCTGCACAAAGCGGTTCTGCTCCAGCCGCTGCAAAACGCTGCGGATGGGGGTGCGGGAAACACCGAACCGCTTGCACAGCTGGTTTTCGCTCAGCGCTTCTCCGGGCAAAATCTTCAATGCGCAGATCTCGTCCTCAAGAATATGATAGAGCTCATCCGTGTGCTGTAATGTAGCCATAGTCGTTCTCCATTTATCCGGTAAATTAAACTTATTATCATTGTACCGTTCTGACAGCGGAATGTCAATGCTGGAACGGAACTTTACTTGAGCACTTGTATACAAGTGTTTGCGCTCACACACAGAGCTGCGCCTGAAACGGAAAAACGGATATACCACTTTGCAATGCGGGAAAAGTGCTGATGAAATGCCGCAATCAAGCGGCTGCCGTGCTAAATGTACAAAGAAAACAGAGAATAATTGTCAAATATTACAATAGAAAAGCACGGCGCTGGCTGTTGCGGCAACACTGCGGGTTGAAATATTGTATACAGGATTTTGCTGAAAAAGCTGAAAGGACAAATACCCCACAGATACCGGATCGTCTCCGGCAGATGCGGCAGGGCATGTGCCTTTTTGCGTGTATGCTTGCTTTGCTGCCCGAAAGGCGGTAAACTGGAGGTAAACAAAAACGCCCGAAAAGGAGAAACGATATGGCATATACAAAGGCTGATCTCAAGCGCGAACTTGCCGCGATGGGGCTGACAGGAAACGAGACCATCCTGATCCATTCCTCCATGAGATCCATCGGCCCGGTGGAGGGCGGCGCAGACACAGTTCTGGACGCATGGATGGAGTTTTTTGCAGAGGGTTTGCTGCTGCTGCCCACCCACACATGGCGGTTCATCAACGAGGAGAACCGGGTGTTCGATGTGCGCCGCAGCGCGTGCTGTGTGGGGATTCTGCCGGAGCTGTTCCGGCAGCGCCCCGGGGTGGTGCGCTCGCTGCACCCCACCCACAGTATGGCAGCTTACGGCAAGGGGGCGGCTGCTTACATAGAAGGGGAGTTGAACGCCAACACTCCCTGCACCCCCGGCGGCTGCTACGACCGGCTGCGGGCAGCCCACGGCAAGGTGCTATTGCTGGGGGTCACCCACGCCCGCAACACTTTTATCCATAGCGTGGAGGAGGTGCTGAACGTGCCGAACCGCCTGACCGACAAGCCCATGCAGATGACCGTGGTGGACGAAGCCGGGGCGCAGCACAACGTCTATATGCGCCGCCACTACAATGCGCAGCAGCCGCATATCTCGGAGGATTTCGTCAAGCTGGAGCAGGCGTATCTGGACTGCGGTGCAGCCCGGAACACGAAATTTGGCGATGCAGCTTGCGTTTTGTGCGACGCCGAGGGACTTTTCAAGGTCACCCGCCACGTTCTTGCCCCGAACCCCGAAGCCTTTGTCACCGAGGCGGTCATCCCGCCGGAGCGCTGGCAAGGCCTTTTGCACCGGTAAAACCGGCGGTTGAACCGGCGCGCCTTCTTCTGCGTTGGACGATTGAAAATGGCCTCCGCTTGCGCTTTGGCCATGATTCAAGGAATTGCATTAAAATCAGAGGGACAGAAATGCCTGCGGGCATTTCTGTCCCTCTTTTTCATGTTAGCAGAAGCGGATACGGTACTCCCGGGGGGTGCAGTGCTTGATCTCCCGGAAGGTCTTGATAAAGTAGCTGGCGTCCGAAAAACCGCATTCCAGCCCCACCTCGCCGGTCTTGAGCCGGGTGGAGCGCAGCAGCTCGGCGGCTTTTTCCACCCGGAACTGCTTGACGTACTGGATGGGCGTGATGCCCAGAAACTGCCGGAAACTGCGCAGACAGGCGCTTTCGCTCAGGGCTACGCACCCGGCCAGCTTTTCCACGGTCAGCTCCTCGGCGTAGTGCTCCTCTACATAGCGGAGCATCTGCTTCATCCGCTCCGAGGCGATCTGCTCCTGCTCCGATACCTTCACCTTGCCGCTGACGCATTGGGTAATGAGCAGCCGCAGCGCGGCGGTAAGGTGATACCGCACCCGGTTCTCGTAGTCGAAAGGTTCGTCTGCCACGCCCTTCCACGCCTCCCGCAGGCAGAGCAGCACCTGCCGTTGCCATGGCACGGCCTCATCCAGCAAAAAGAAGGGCGGCGTGCCGGGCTGCAAAAGCGGGCGGATGAGCTTTTGCCAGAATACGGTGTCCATGCCGCCGACAAGCCGGGGCTGAAATACGCCGGAGTGCAGCAGCGCCCTGCCCTCGGCAAGCTCTACCGCGTGCAGCGCCCCGGAGTTGATGAACACCCCCTGCCCGGTCTGCAAAGTCAGCCGGGTCTTGTTCACGTCCACATGGATGGGCCCCAGCGCCGCCAGAATGAACTCAAATTCCTCGTGCCAGTGCCACGCCACCGAGTAGCAGGAAAGATCCTCGGCATAGCAGGCGATAGGGAACAGCGGGCTGCCGTGCTGGGTCTGTTCCCGCCCGGCGGCATCGGCCACCACGGCGGTAGCGCTGGAAAGCCCCACCCGGCCGCTGGTATAAGAGGCACAGCTTGTCTGATATGCCATATTCACCAAATCCTTTCCGCAATACTTTGAATGTTTTTTATCAATGCCGGTTTTGTTGCATATACTATGCGGTTCTGTTCTATAATTTGCGATTGTTTTGTGGTATTATCCTATCAGAGCTTCCAAGCTCAGTATAGCACCAAGGCAGCCGGGACGCAAGCTGTGCAAGCGTTTCCGCTGCCGGGCAAAACCGCTATTCTCCCGCCGCCTGTCCAAGTAGGACCGGACGGCAAGTGTAACATAAACCGTTTCATCAAGGAGGTATTCCTATGCTTCGTATCGAGTATTTTGATAAGGAACGTTTCATGCGCCAGCTTTCTGCCAGCCACGGCAGCGTGCTGCTGCATCTGGACAACGGCAAGACCTGCGACCTGAAAAAGGATGCTACCGCACGCTCCATGCTGCAGATGATGGACACTGCCCCCAAGAAGGGCTTTGACCTCACCGTGACCGACCCCGCCGACGTGACCGGCTTCCTGCGCTATATGCTGGAGGCAGGCCGCACCGAGCGCGTGGCCGGCTGAGTAATGCCAATCTCTTATCCCAATAAGTGTCACAGCAAAAGCAAAACGCCCGCCCCGGTCATGCCGGAGCGGGCGTTTTGCCTGTTTTGCCGGAAAGCTTGCGCAGGCGGGCGGTCTGTGGTAAGCTGAAAGCAGAAAAAAGACGGAGGGAACGACTATGAACCTGAAGGAAGCATTCCGTTACCAGAACAAGCTCCAGTCCCTGCTGGACGAGGCACAGGGAATTCTGGACTGCGACGCCAACGTGACCAAGGTAGCCAACACCTACCTGCGCCATAAGGTGATGCCCGAGGCCGAGGATGAGACCGTTATGGACGTAGCACAGACCGAATATGCGGAGCAGATCACCGACATTGCCCGGTTCATGCTCTACCTGCTGGAGGAGAAGAGCCGCCTGTTTGCCGCCATCCGCAAGGCAAAGGATGCGCTGGACATGGATATGGACAGCGAGGTCAGCCTGAACGCCGCGCGCCAGAGCATTGCCCGCACCTTCAAGCGGATGAACGACCTGCGCAGCTCCGAGCAGCTGCTCTCCGGCGGGGGAACGGGCTACCGCTTCAACGCCGAGGGCAACCAGATCTCCTACTGCTGCGATGTGAAGCGGGTGACCACCATCAACTACGACCGCAAGGTCATCCATGCGGCGCTGAGCAAACTGAACCGGCAGGCAGACGAGACCTCCAACCGGCTGGACCTCTGCCTTGTGACCTCCAAGGTGGACTACACTGTCCCCTTTGATGTGAACGCCAGCTTTGCCGAAGCCTTTGAGACCTATCTGGAAAACGCCAACCGTTAAACCGCGCTTTACCGGCTATTTTGGGTGCGGCAAGCGTCGGTGCGTGGCTGCCGGTTCAGGTGCAGATGAACTATAAGGCTGCACATTTCCGCAAGGAAGTTTTGGTACGGCTCACCTTACGAGCCAGCATAATATGAAAAAATCTTGCGTTCGGCTTTTCCGCCACCGCCAGACGCTTTTTCGCCGAAACCGTCCCTTGCTTTTTCCCGCATTCCTGCTTTTGCGCTTACGTCTCCATGGGCAGGCAGGCAAGCCACCCTTCATGAATTTTGCCCGCAGACTGCTGCGGGCACACACTTTCTGCGTGCCGGGCGGGCGCTCTGCGCCCCTTTGCACGCGGAGTAAAATGGCAGCCGCCCCTGCGCTTGCCGTATCCAAAATAGCCGGTGGGAAAGGTCTTAAATGATAAAACGGGGAATTGTGGCTGGTGTTAAAGGCTTCCCCCGTCCGGGGGAAGCCTTTAACACCATTCTGTATTCAATAAAAAATCACCCGACACCGGAGGTGTGCTCTATGAAAAAATGCAATCTGTTTTATCTCAGCGGGCTGTTGTTTTTTCTTGCCGCAGCGCTGAACTTTTTTACCGGTGAGAACCACTCCACGGCGGTGGTATGGCTCTGCCTTGGCTCCGCCTTTCTGTGTCTGGGGTATTCGCAGCAGAAAAAATAAAGCAGAAAGCCAGCCCCGGCGGGGAAAAATCTGCCGGGGCTGCAATTCTTTGCGGGGGTCGTTCGTATTCCAGACAGAATAACGAAATTTCGACAAAAGACGAGGTATGCGTATGTCAACCAAACCGATCCATTCCACTGCTGCGACCCGCTTTGACCTGAGTGCAGCGGCTCTTCATATCCTTGCCATGGTGCTGATGCTGATGGACCACCTGTGGGCGACGTTGCTGCCTGCGCAGGAATGGCTGACCTGTGCCGGGCGGGTGGCGTTTCCCATCTTTGCCTTTATGGCGGTGGAGGGCTATTTCCACACCCACGACCTGAAAAAATACACCCTGCGGCTGCTGCTGTTTGCCCTGCTTTCAGAAGTGCCCTTTGATTTGATGTACGGCGGCACATGGTTCTACCCGGTGCACCAGAATGTTATCTGGACGCTGCTGCTGGGCATTCTGGGCATCCATCTGATGGAAACCGTGCGCAAAAAGCAGAAAACAGCGCTGTACCTGCTGGTCTCCGCCCTTGTGGTGGTGGCAGGTGCGGTGCTGGGCACGCTGGGCATGGTGGACTACTACGGTGCCGGTGTGCTGACCGTGTTCATTTTCTACTTTTTCCACGGGCGCAAATGGTGGTGCCTGCTGGGGCAGCTGGCAGCACTGTACTGGGTCAATGTGGAGCTGCTGGGCGGGCTGATGTACCCCATTCAGCTCTTCGGCATGGACTTTGAGCTTTGCCAGCAAGGGCTGGCGCTGCTGGCACTGGTGCCCATCTGGCTGTACCGCGGGCGGCAGGGCTATCACAGCAAACCGTTCCAGTACGCCTGCTACGCCTTTTACCCCGTGCACATGCTGCTGCTGGCGCTGGTGCTGAATTTCGTGAACCGGTAAGGAAAACGGAGCGCTCCAAAGGCATTTTTACGCGTGGGATCGTAGGGAAAGCTCCCGCTCGAAATAACCAGAGCACACGCGGAAACCATTCAAAATGTCCCGCCGGTACAAAGCCGCTGCACAAACTCTGTGCGGCGGTTTTTTTGCGGGGAAAAAAGACACTTGTTCACAAAAAGTTCAGCCTTTTAAGCAAAAAATACTATTTTTTTCGTGTAAAATAGACAACACGGATTGAATGCCGCCCGCAATTGGATTATAATAATAATGTATGCAAAAACGCATTTGCTGCATTTTTTGCTGCGCTTGCTGCTTAAAAAATGCGTAGCTGCGCAATGCGGGCTGTTAAAAAGAGAGAGCTGCCGTTACGGGTCTTTGCCGCATAACGGCTGTTTGCCATGGCAGCCGGGGCGTTATGCTCCGGTTATTTGTCCTTAGGAGGGAAAACAAGGTGAGAGTAGGTCTTGACATCGGCAGTACCACTATCAAGTGTGTGGTGCTGGGCGAGCATGATGAACTGCTGTATTCTACATACGAACGACATTATAGCCATATTCTGGAAAAGGCGCAGGAGCTGCTGCGGCGCATTGATGCCGAGCAGCTGCACGGCAGCAAAGCGCTGCTCAGCATCTCCGGCTCTGCCGGTATGGGCTTGGCGGACAGCTGCGGTGTGCCCTTTGTGCAGGAGGTGTTCTCCACCCGCGTGGCGGTCAAGCGCTTTATGCCCCAGACTGATTGCGTCATCGAGCTGGGCGGCGAGGATGCCAAGATTTTGTTTTTGACCAACGGCACCGAGGTGCGCATGAACGGCAGCTGTGCCGGCGGCACCGGTGCCTTCATCGACCAGATGGCTACCCTGCTGAAGATGAGCGCCGATGAGATGAACAAGGCTGCAGAGCAGGCGCAGCGCACCTATACCATCGCTTCCCGCTGCGGCGTGTTTGCCAAAAGCGATGTGCAGCCTTTGATTAATCAGGGTGCCCGCACCGAGGATATCGCCGCCAGCATCTATAAGGCTGTGGTCAACCAGACCATCGCCGGTCTGGCACAGGGACGCCCCATCAAGGGCAATATCCTTTATCTGGGCGGCCCGCTCACCTTCAGCACCGTGCTGCGCAAGAGTTTTGACGAGGCGCTGAACGTGACCGGCACCTGCCCGGAGAACAGCCTGCTGTATGTGGCGCTGGGCGCTGCTCTGTATGCCGATAAGGAATTTGTGCTCACTGAGGTGGCCGCTGCGCTGGACAAGTACGCCGCCACCGCTACCTACGCCAGCGAGCCGCCGCTGTTCGCCAGCAAGGAGGAGTACGAGGCTTTCCATGCACGGCACATGTCCCACAGCGTGCCCCGCGTGGCCTTCAGCGCCCACTGCGGGCCGGTGCATATCGGTATCGACTCTGGTTCTACCACCGTCAAGCTGGTGGTGGTGGACGAAAAGAGCCAGATTTTGTACACCAACTATCAGCCCAACCTTGGCAATCCCCTGCCCCTCATCCGGGAACAGCTGCTCAAGATTTACAAAGAGCATCCGGGGCTGCAGGTGGCCAGCGTCACCACCACCGGCTACGGTGAGGAATTAGTGAAAAACGCCTTCCGTTGTGATTACGGTCTGGTGGAAACGGTGGCGCATTTCACCGCCGCCAAGTACTTTATGCCGGACGTGGATTTCATCATTGATATCGGCGGACAGGACATGAAGTGCTTCAAGATCGAGGATGGCGCCATCAGCAACATCTTCCTGAACGAGGCCTGCTCCTCCGGCTGCGGCAGCTTCTTGCAGACCTTTGCCCAGGCGCTGGGCTACGACGTCAAGAAGTTTGCCGCACTGGGTCTGTTCGCAGACCGCCCGGTGGACTTGGGCAGCCGCTGCACCGTGTTCATGAACAGCTCGGTCAAACAGGCACAGAAGGACGGTGCCAGCATCGAGAATATCTCCGCAGGCCTGTCCATCAGCGTGGTCAAGAACGCGCTGTACAAGGTGATCCGCGCTTCCAGCCCGGAAGAGCTGGGCCGCAAGATCGTGGTGCAGGGCGGTACCTTTTATAATGAAGCCGTGCTCCGTGCCTTTGAAAAAGAGATGGGCGTGGAGGTCATCCGGCCGGACATTGCCGGTCTGATGGGTGCTTACGGCGCTGCTTTGTACGGCCTGCGCCAGAGCCATAAAAATAACCAGACCACCTCTGCCATGATGGACGAACAGGAGCTGGAAAAGTTTGCACAGCAGGTGGTCAGCGTCAAGTGCGGCGGCTGCGGCAACCATTGCCAGCTGACCGTCAATACCTTTGCCGATGGCCGCAAGTTCATCTCCGGCAACCGCTGCGACAAACCCGTTACCGGCAAAAGCGAGGACAACAGCCTGAACCTGTACGCTTACAAGCAGCAGTTGCTGGCAAGCTACAAGCCTGTGCCCGGTAAGCGCGGCTCCATCGGCATCCCGCTGTGTCTGGGCTTTTACGAACTGCTGCCCTTCTGGTACGCCTTCTGGACGAGCCTTGGCTTTGCGGTGCACACCAGCCCGGTGTCCACCCGCGGGCTGTATCTGGCCGGACAGGCCACCATCCCCAGTGACACCGCCTGCTTCCCGGCAAAGCTGAGCCACGGCCACATCAAGGCGCTGAGCCAGATGGAACTGGACGCTATCTTCTACCCCTGCCTGACCTACAATGTGGACGAGGGCTTGGGAGACAACCACTATAACTGCCCGGTGGTGGCCTACTACCCGGAGGTTCTGGCAGGCAACTGCCCGGAGCTGGAGGGCAAAAAGTTCATCTATGATTATGTGGGCATCCACCGCCCGAAGGACTTTGTGCACAAGATGGCAAAGGAGGTGCTGCCCAAGTACTTTGGCGGCATCTCTGAGCGGGAGGTGCAGGCCGCAGCCGATGCCGCTTACGCGGAGTACGAGGCACACATGGCGAAGATCCGGGTAAAGGGCAGCGAGATCATCGACGAGGCGCGCCGTCAGGGCAAGCGCATCATCGTGCTGGCAGGCCGCCCCTACCATGTGGACCCGGAGGTCAACCACGGCATCGACCATCTGATCACCCGCCACGGGGCTGCGGTGGTCACAGAGGACAGCATCTCCAACCGGGTGCAGAAGTTCCCCACCAGCGTGCTGAACCAGTGGACCTACCACAGCCGCCTGTACGCTGCCGCCAAGTACTGCACCACCCAGAAGGATATGGATCTGGTGCAGCTGGTGTCCTTCGGCTGCGGCGTGGATGCCATTACCACCGACGAGACCCGCGAGATCTTGCAGCGGGGCAACAAGCTGTATACCCAGCTGAAGATCGACGAGATCACGAACCTCGGTGCAGTGAATATCCGCCTGCGCAGCCTGTTTGCCGCATTGGACGAGCGGGACGAGGCTGCCGCAGAAAAGGCAGAATAAAAGAAACCCTGAGATAGGCTGAAAGACTTCCCCCGGCGGGGGAAGTCTTTGCGGGGTCTATCTTGTTTAGAGCAACATAGGAGGAACCTATGGAATATCATTATCCCAAATTTACCCCGGAGATGAAAAAGACCCACACCATCCTTATCCCCAACATGGCCGTTACCCAGTTCCGGCTTATGGAGTACGCACTGCGCTGCGAGGGCTATAAGTGTGAGCTGCTGGGCAACTGCGGCAGCGCCGTGGCACAGCTGGGGCTGAAGTATGTCCACAACGATACCTGCTACCCGGCGCTGCTGGTCATCGGCCAGTTTCTGGATGCGCTGAACAGCGGCAAGTACGATCTGGAGCACACCGCCCTGCTGATCACCCAGACCGGCGGCGGCTGCCGTGCCTCCAACTACATCCATCTGCTGCGCAAGGCGCTGGTCAAGGCTGGATATCCGCAGATCCCGGTGGCAAGCCTGAACTTTTCTGGTCTGGAAAAGGACAGCGGCTTCCAGATGACCCTCCCGCTGGCACGCAAGTGCATCGCCTGCATCTTCTACGGCGATATGCTGTGTGCGCTGCGCAATCAGGTGGCCCCCTACGAGAATGAAAAGGGTGCGGCCGACCGCATGGTGGATCGCTGGATCGCCCGTCTTGGCCGTGCACTGCTGGCAGGCAAGGGCTTTACTTCCCGGGAAATGAAGCACACCTTCCCGCTCATTGCAAAGGACTTTGCCACTATCCCGGTCACCCGGGTGCCCAAGGTCAAGGTGGGCGTTGTGGGCGAGATCTACGTCAAGTACAGCCCGCTGGGCAACAATGACCTGCAAAAGTTTTTGGAAAGTCAGGACTGCGAGGTGAACTTCCCCGGTCTGATGGGCTTTGTGCAGTACTGCGCCTTCAATATGGGCGAGGATCATGTGCTGTACGGCGGCAAGCTGGCTGTAAAGGTGGGCACCGACCAGTTCCTCAACTGGCTGGACAGCGTGGAACGCGTCATGCTCAAGGCAGAGACGGATGCCGGGTTCTATGCACCGGGCCCCTTCAAAGAGCTGGTGGAAAAGCCCAAGGGGGTCATCTCGCTGGGCGCAAAAATGGGCGAGGGCTGGCTGCTGACCGCCGAAATGATCGAGCTGGTGCAGGGCGGCTACGGCAACATCGTGTGTGCGCAGCCCTTTGGCTGCCTGCCCAACCACATCGTGGGCAAGGGCATGGTGAACAAGATCCGTGCACTATACCCCAGCGCTAACATCACCCCCATCGACTACGACCCCAGCGCCACCCGGGTCAATCAGGAAAACCGCATCAAGCTGATGCTGGCGGTGGCAAAGGAGCGCCTGAACGCCCCCGCAGAAGCCCAGCCGCTTACGGCAGAGCAGCTCGCAGGCGGCGCTCCTCAGGTCGGTGCCACCGTGTAACAGAAGCAATACGATAAAAACAGGGGAGCCGCTGCACGGCATTTTTACGCAGCAGCTCCCTTTTTGCAGGAAAGGAACCGCCATGGAAAAGCCCGCAGCTGCCTGTTATCATCTGCCCGGCCTGTTCGAGTTTTACGAGCTGTACCGCCGCTTTTTGCCGCTGTACCGGGAGCACCGGGAATATTTTTACGACTGGTGCGCCATCGGCTCTATCTACGGCGCACCGGCGGGCTGCATCTGGGGCGGGGGACGCATCTCCAGCGGCGGGGCTACTGCGCGCGAGGTGCTGGCGCTGCTGCGGGAATACGGCATCTCCGGGCGGCTGACCTTCAGCAACTCCCTGCTGCGGGCTGAGCACCTTGCCGACCCGCAGTGCAACGCTCTGTGTGAGCAGTTTGCAAAAGGCGGCAGTGTGCCAAACGGCGTGATCGTCCACTCCGACCTGCTGGCGGACTATCTGCGGCAGCGCTGGCCGGAGCTGTATCTGGTGTCCTCCACCACCAAGGTGCTCACGGAGTTTGCGGAGCTGCGGCAGGAACTGGAAAAAACGCAGTTCCGGTATGTGGTGCCGGATTTCCGGCTGAACCCGGCACTGGAACAGCTGCGCACCCTGCCGCCGGAGCAAAAAGCCAAGGTGGAATTTTTGTGCAACGAGTGCTGCTGGTTCGGCTGCACCGAGCGCAAGCGCTGCTACGAGACGGTCAGCCGTCAGAATCTGGGCGAGGACTGCCCGGATCACCGCTGCGCCGCCCCGGATGCCACCGGGGGCTACCGCTTTTCCAAGGCGATGCGCAGCCCCGGGTTCATCGGGCTGGAGGACATCCGGCAGCGGTACCTGCCCGCAGGCTTTTCCCAGTTCAAGATAGAGGGCAGGGGACTTGGCAGCGCGTTGGTGCTGGAATTTCTGCTTTACTACATGATAAAGCCGGAATGCCAGCTGCAGGTGCGGGAGGAAATCTATCTGGACAATATGCTGGACCTTTTTTAAGAAAAACGCACCGGGCAGACCGCTTTCTGCCCGGTGCTGTTTTTTGCCTTCAGGATTTGCACATGAAAACTTTCTTTTCCCGGCAAAGCGTGCTACAATAAATGAGAAACTTTTTTATAGGAGCAGTGCATGGAAACAACGCAAAAACAGATCGTACTGGGCATTCTGGCCCATGTGGACTCCGGCAAGACCACCCTCTCCGAGGCCATGCTCTACCGCGCCGGTGCTATCCGCAAGCTGGGGCGGGTGGACCACGGAGACGCCTTTCTGGACACCGACAGCTTGGAAAAAGCACGTGGAATCACCATCTTTTCCAAGCAGGCGCTGCTTACGGCGGGCAATACCGCCATCACCCTGCTGGACACCCCCGGCCATGTGGATTTTTCCACCGAGACCGAGCGCACCTTGCAGGTGCTGGACTATGCGGTGCTGGTGGTCAGCGGAACGGACGGTGTGCAGAGCCATACCGAGACGCTGTGGCGGCTGCTGCGGCGCTACCATGTGCCCACCTTTGTGTTCGTGAACAAGATGGACCTGCCCGGCATGACCCGGGAGCAGCTGCTCACCCAACTGAACCACCGCCTTGGCGAGGGCTTTGTGGATTTTGGCGCAGAGCCTGCCGCCCGCAACGAGGCACTGGCGCTGTGCGATGAGCAGTTGATGGAAAAAATGCTGGATGCAGGCACTTTGACCGATGCAGACATTATCCCTGCAGTTGCCCGGCGGCACGTTTTTCCGTGCTGGTTCGGGGCGGCGCTGCGGCTGGACGGGGTGGATGCACTTCTGGAGGGGCTGGATCGATGCACCCGCCCCGCCCCGGCGCTGCACGCCTTTGGTGCAAGGGTGTTCAAGGTATCGCAGGACGAGCAGGGCACCCGTCTGACATGGCTGCGGGTCACCGGCGGGGAACTGAAGGTAAAGGCTCTGCTCTCCGGCGAAGCAGACGGCGAGCCGTGGGCAGAAAAAGCGAACCAGCTGCGGCTGTACTCCGGCGCAAAATATACCCTGACCGAGGTCATCGGCCCGGGACAGGTGTGCGCCGTGACCGGCCTGACCCATGCAAAGCCCGGTACCGGGCTTGGGGCGGAGCGGGACAGCGATGTGCCGGTGCTGGAACCGGTGCTCAGCTATCAGGTGCTGCTGCCGGAGGGCGCGGATGTGCACGCCGCGCTGGGCAAACTGCATCGACTGGAAGAGGAAGAGCCCCAGCTCCATGTGGTGTGGAACGAAACGCTGTCCGAGATCCATGTGCAGCTGATGGGCGAGGTGCAGCTGGAAGTGCTGCGCAGTTTGCTGGCCGAGCGGTTCGGGCTGGAGGTATCCTTTGGTCCGGGCGGCATTTTGTATAAGGAGACCATCACCGAGCCCATGGAGGGCGTAGGCCACTACGAGCCGCTGCGCCACTATGCCGAGGTGCATCTGCTGCTGGAACCGCTGCCCCGGGGCAGCGGGATGCAGTTTGCCGCCGACTGCCGGGAAGAGGTTCTGGACAAAAACTGGCAGCGGCTGGTGCTGACCCATCTGGAAGAAAAGCAGCATCTTGGCGTTTTGACCGGCGTACCGCTGACCGATGTAAAGATCACTCTGCTCACCGGCAAAGCGCACCTGAAGCACACTGAGGGCGGCGATTTCCGGCAGGCCACCTACCGCGCCGTGCGGCAGGGGCTGATGCTGGCAAAAAGCCAGCTGCTGGAGCCGTGGTATGCCTTCCGGCTGGAAGTGCCGGTGGAGAACATCGGCCGCGCCATGAGCGATATCCAGCGCATGGAGGGCAGCTTTGACCCGCCGGAAAGCGGTGCGGAGACCGCCACCCTGACCGGCTTTGCGCCGGTATCCACCATGCGCAGCTACCCCATGGAGGTGGTCAGCTACACCCGGGGCAGGGGACGGCTGAGCCTGACGCTGGACGGCTACCGCCCCTGCCACAACGCGCAGCAGGTCATTGCAGAAATCGGCTACCAGCCGGAGCATGATCTGGAAAACCCTGCAGATTCCGTGTTCTGTGCCCATGGTGCTGGCTTTGTGGTGCCGTGGAGCGAGGTGCGCAGCCACATGCACGTTGAAAGCGGCTGGGGCAAGGCAAAGCCCGCCCGCCAGGAGGTGCAGGCTGCGCCCCAGCGCCGCGCCATGGCCTACCGCGCCACGCTGGAAGAGGATGCCGAGCTGCTTAAAATTTTTGAGCGCACCTACGGCCCTATCAAGCGGGACCCGCTGGCGGCGTTCCGTCCGGTGCAAAAGACCGAACGCCCGGATTTTGCCGCAGAGCAGTGGGAAATTGCCCCGGAGTATCTGCTGGTGGACGGCTACAACATCATCTTTGCGTGGGACGAGCTGAACGCGCTGTCAAAGGAAAGCTTAGACGCTGCCCGCCATCGGCTGATGGACATCTTGTGCAACTATCAGGGCTACCAGAAATGCGTGCTCATTCTGGTGTTCGATGCCTACCGCGTGCCCGGCAGCCCCGGCGCCATCGAGCAGTACCACAACATCCATGTGGTCTATACCAAGGAGGCCGAGACCGCCGATATGTTCATCGAGCGGGTCACCCATGAAATCGGCAAGAGCCGCCGCGTCCGCGTGGCGACCTCGGACGGCATGGAGCAGGTCATCATCCTTGGTCACGGCGCGCTGCGCGTGTCTGCCCGGATGTTCCACGAGGAAGTGCAGAACGTGGAAAAACAGATCCGCGCCCTTGTGCAGGGACAGGCGTAAATGCCGTTACAAAAAATTCCTCTCTTGTGAAAAAGTCGGTTTGGGAAATCCGAGCACCCTTCCTGTGAAAATGGGATAGCGGAACGCCCACAGGCGTTCCGCTATCCCCAAAATATAATATTCTTTCCACTGAAGATGCCCAGAGCAACGCGGAGGGCATTAAAAATCGTTTTTTTGGAGGTGCACCGATGGCTGTGGAAATTACCAAAGAATTTGTCTGGCAAAGCATCCCGCCCCGCGCCCGGGACAGCCATAAGGGCACCTTTGGCAGCGTGCTGGCGGTGGCGGGCAGTGCCTTTTACCGGGGCGCGGCACTGCTGGCGGTGGAAGGCGCACTGCGCACCGGGGCGGGCATCGTCACCCTTGCCAGTGTCGAGCCGGTGGTCAGCGCCGCCGTCACCCGCCTGCCGGAGTGCTGCCTGTGCCCCTGTAAGGAGGGCGCACAGGGCGGCATTGCACCGGAGAATGTGCCGCTGTTCCGGCGGCAGAAGGCCACCGTGCTGCTGCTGGGCCCCGGTCTTGGCAGCACAGCGCAAAGCGCCGCCCGGGCCACCGAGACCCGCACGCTGGTGCAGCAGCTTCTGCCCGGTTTTGCGGGCGCTGCGGTGCTGGACGCCGACGGTCTGAACGCCGCCGCGCAGCTGCTGGCCGAGGGCAAGCCCTTTCCGCACCCGGCGGGAGAACTGGTAGTCACCCCGCACCCCGGCGAGATGGCACGCCTGACCGGGCTTTCGGCGGCAGAACTTGCCGCCGACCGGGCGGGCATCGCCCTGCGGTATGCCAAGGCGTGGGACGCCGTGGTGGTGCTGAAGGGTGCACGCACCGTGGTAGCAAGCCCGGACGGGCGGATGTGCGTGAACCCCACCGGCAACCCGGGGCTTGCCCGGGGCGGCAGCGGGGATGTGCTGGCGGGCATGCTGGCAGCTCTGCTGGCCTGCGGCCTGCCCGCTTACGAAGCCGCTGCCTGTGCGGTATACCTGCACGGTGCCGCCGCCGACCGCGCCGCCGCAAAGCGCGGTGAGTACGGAATGCTGCCCCACGATATCCTGCCGGAACTGGGCGCACTGTTTGCGGAAAACCAGAGATAAATGAAAAGCGGCAGCTGCACAAAACACCGTGCAGCTGCCGCTTTTTGTTGCTGTAATTTGCGGTTCAGATTACCGGAACTGGCCGAGGTATTCCTCCACCGAGCGGGTCATCTCCTTGGAAAAATCGGAGTTATACTTGCGGTTGCAAAAGGCGGTGCACCACTGGTCAAAGGGGGCGTTTCCGGCTTTGTAGCCAAAGGTGTCCCGCAGCTCCGCGCCGTCCATGGTGCGGTAGCCGTTTTCGTGCACGATATGCTCCATGGCGCAGCGCTGGGGCTTTACGCGGTCTTTCTGCTGCTGGGTGGGCCAGCCGAACACCAGCATCACCGCCGGGAACACATAGTCCGGCAGGTGCAGCAGGCTGCGCTGGGTGTCGCAGTTTTCCATGATATCCCCGATGTAGCACGAGCCGATGCCAAAGCTTTCGGCGGCGACTACGGCGTTCTGGGCGGCAATGGCGGCGTCTGTGACTGCCAGCATCAGATCACCTACACCCGGGGTGCGGGGCGTACAGCCAACTTCTAAGTAGGCGTCGTACCACTTTTTGCAGTCGGCGCAGAACACCAGCACCAGCGGCGCTTTGGCAATAAAGGGCTGGTGGTCGCAGCTTTCAGCCAGCGATTCCTTCAGTGCCGGGTCGGTGATGTCTAAAATGGTATACAGCTGCTGACAGCCCGCAGAGGGTGCCTGTGCGGCAGCTTCTAAAATGGCCTGCTTCATCTTGGCAGGGATGGGCTTTTCTTCATACACCCGCACCGACTTGCGGTCGAACAGGCTTTGCAGGATGGGGTTGCGCTCAGTCATGGGAACACCTCCGGTGTTGTATTTATTCATAGTCGATGGGCAGGGTGGGTAGGCCGTTCAGTTCCAGCCCTGCGGTGTGCCCTGCAATGTACTGGTAATAGCCCTGTGCCGCGATCATCGCGCCGTTGTCGCCGCAGAACTTCAGCTCCGGCAGGTAGACCTTTGCGCCCAGCTTCTGGGCACCATCGTTCACCAGCTGGCGCAGACGGCCGTTGGCGGCGACACCCCCGGCAAGGCACACCTGTTTTGCCCCGGTATCGGCAGCGGCAAGCAGCAGCTTTTCGGCCAGAATGCCCGCAATGCGCTCCTGAAAGCTGGCGGCAAGGTCGGGGACATTCACTTCCTCGCCCTTCATCTGCGCCTTGTTCACTTCGTTGAGCACGGCGGTCTTTAAGCCGGAAAAGCTCACGTTGTATTTGCCCTCCACATGGGGCACCGGCAGGCGGTAAGCCTTGGGGTCGCCGGTCTTGGCGGCAGCGGCTACGCTGGGGCCGCCGGGGTAGGGCAGACCCAGTGTGCGGGCCACCTTGTCAAAGGCTTCGCCCGCAGCATCGTCTACAGTGTGGCCTAAAATATGGTAGTGGGTGTAGTCCTGCACCTCCACGATGTGGCTGTGCCCGCCGGAGGCCACCAGACACAAAAAGGGCGGCTTGAGTTCCGGGTGGGTCAGGTAGAGCGCGGCGATGTGTCCCCGCAGATGGTGCACCGGCACCAGTGGCTTGCCTGCCGAGTAGGCCAGACCCTTGGCAAAGTTTACGCCCACCAGCACCGCACCGATGAGTCCCGGCGCAAAGGTGACGGCCACGGCGTCCACGTCCTCCATGGTCTTGCCGGCGTCCAGCAGAGCCTTTTTGACCGTAGCACTGATGAACTCGCAGTGGCGGCGGCTGGCGATCTCCGGTACAACGCCGCCGTACAACGCCTGCTCCTTGACGCTGGTGGAGATGACGTTGCTCAGCAGATGCCGTCCGTCCTCCACTAGCGCAGCGGCGGTCTCATCACAGGTAGACTCGATTCCGAGAATGATCATTTTAGTGTGCCTCCAGCCAGTTTTTGCCTGCATGCACATCGGTGCTCAAGGGCACCGCGTACTGCACGCAGCCTTCCATTTCCTCCCGCAGGATGCGGGCAGCCTGCTCGGCCTCCGCCTCCGGGGCCTCCACGATCAGTTCATCGTGGACGGTTAGGATCAGGCGGCTGGCCATTTTTTCGTCCCGCAGGCGCTTCCACACCCGCACCATGGCCAGCTTGATCACGTCCGCAGCGGTGCCCTGAATGGGGGTGTTGCGGGCCATGCGCTCGCCGCTGGCGCGCACGTTGAAGTTGGTGCTGGCCAGCTCCGGCAGGGTGCGGCGGCGGCCAAACAGGGTGGATACATAGCCGTTTGCCTTGGCATCCGCGATGGTCTTGTCCATATAGCCGCTCACACTGGGGAAAGCCGCCAGATAGTTCTTGAGGAAGGCGTCTGCCTCCTTCACGGTCACGCCGATATCCTTGGAAAGGCTGTACGCGCCCTTGCCGTACATGATGCCAAAGTTGATGGCCTTGGCAGAGGAGCGCAGCCGGGGCGTCACCTCGCTCTGCGGGATGCCGTAGATCTTGGCGGCGGTGCTGCGGTGGATGTCCTCACCGTTCAAAAAGGCCTGCTGCATGTGTTCGTCCCCGGTGATGTGCGCCAGAATGCGCAGCTCGATCTGGCTATAATCCGCATCTACCAGCACACAGCCCGGCTTTGCGATAAAGTAGGCGCGCAGCTGGCTGCCCAGCTCGGTGCGGATGGGGATGTTCTGTAGGTTGGGATTATCGGAAGAGAGCCGTCCGGTGCGGGCTTCGGTCTGGTTGAAGGTGGAGTGGATGCGCCCGTCCTCACCAATGACCTTGAGCAGACCCTCCACATAGGTGGAATTCAGCTTCTGGTAGGCGCGGTACTGCAAAACGTCCTCCACCAGCGGGTACTCGCGCAGGCTTTCCAGTGTTTCGGCATCGGTGGACCAGCCGCGCTGGGTCTTTTTGCCGTGGGGCAGACCCATGGTGTCGAACAGCATCTCGCCCAGCTGCTTGGGGCTGTTGGGGTTGAAGGTGGCGCTGCCGGTCTCCATGTGGATGCGGGTCAGCACCTGCTCCAGCTCCTCCCGCAGCTTTACGCCGAACTGCTCGATGCCGTCCTTGTCCACCAGCACGCCGGTGCGGGTCATATCCGCCAGCACCTGTGCCAGCGGGAACTCGATCTCGTTGTACAACGCATCCTCGCCGCAGGCGGTGATCTCGGCCTTCATCCGGGCAAACAGGTCGGCCAGCCGCCCGGCGTCCGGGTAATCGGTGCAGGTAAAGGCGGCAGCGGCCTTGTAGGCGGGGATCAGTTCACTGATCTGGTATTTGGAGGCAGAAGCATCCAGCAGATAAGCCGCAAGCTTGCCGTCCCAGACGATGCTGCTGCCCCAGCCGTCGGCGGCCATGGCCTTGGCGTAGAGGGGTGCAGAGTTGAACACATCCAGCGTCACATCGGCATTGTCCAGCAGCCGCACAAGGTCGGCGTCCTCCAGCGGGTAGACGGTGGTGTCCTGCACGGCGTACCAGCTTTCCGGCTGCAATACCACATTGCGGGTGCCCTGCTTGCCGGTAACGGCGGGGCGGGCAGCCACCAGATAGTGTCCGGCGGGGGTCAGGGGCAGGGAAGCGAGCTCAGCCTCCGGCAGCTCTACGGCCTGCTCTTCGGCGGCTGCTTCCGGCGCTACGCCGTCCAGCCCAAACCGGGGGATCAGGGAGTGGATCTCCAACTCCTGCAAAAGCCGCACGGCGGCGGGCTTGTTGCCCTCGCCCACAGTGTAGGAACCCTCGGCGGTGTCGATGGGGGCATCGGTGCGGATAGTGCCCAGCGTGTGGCTGAGCTCAGCCATGGGCTTATCTTCCAACAAGTGCTCCCGCTGCTTGGGCTTGATGCGCTTGTCGTCAATGTTCTGGTACACGCCCTCCAGCGAGCCGAAAGTCTGCACCAGCGAAAGGGCGGTCTTTTCGCCGATGCCCTTCACGCCGGGGATGTTATCCGAGGTGTCGCCCATCAGGCTCTTCACCTCGATAAGCTGCTTGGGCGCAAGGCCGTATTTTTCCTGAATGGCGTCCTCGTCCATCACCACGGTCTTGCTGCGCCCCATTACGGTGGCAGCCAGCAGCACGGTGGTGCTCTCGCTCACCAGCTGCAGGCTGTCCCGGTCTCCGGTGGCAAGGAAGCAATCGTCCTTGCGGGCGGCGCAGGCAGCAGCCAGCGTGCCCAGAATATCGTCTGCTTCCCAGCCCTCGGCGGTAACGGTGCGGTAGCCAAGATCTGCCAGCAGCTGCTTGAGCACCGGCATCTGCTGCGCCAGCTCCTCGGGCATGGCGTGGCGGGTGGCCTTGTAGCCATCGTACATTTTATGCCGGAAGGTGGGGGCTTTCAGGTCAAAAGCCACAGCAACCTCGTCCGGCTGGCACTCCTTGAGCAGGGAGAGCAGAATGTTCAAAAAGCCATAGATGGCGTTGGTATAACGTCCGTCCTTGGTGGTCAGCAGCTTGATGCCGTAAAAAGCGCGGTTGGCAATGCTGTTGCCGTCAATGACCAGTAAACGCATAATGCAGTTCCTCCGTTGCGTAATTTCACATCTTATAGTATAGCACAAAACCGCACCGCGCGGGAGCTTTTTGTGTAAAAAAGGGAATGCTCCGCATTTTATTGTATATTCACGCGTGAAAATGGTCTGGTGGAACGCCTATCGGCGTTCCACCAGACCGAAATCATAAATAATGTTTCCACTGCTTATGCCCAGAGCAAAGCGGAGGGCATTTCAAATCATTCCGCCGCAAAAAAGCTGCCGCACAAGCTGTGCAGCAGCCTTACCGATGCCGGGCTTATTCCTCGATGCGGATGGCGCTTACCGGGCAGCTCTGGGCTGCGGTGACGGCCTGCGGCACCTCCTCCGGTGGGATGGGGCCGGGCTCTGCCACGGCCAGAACGCCCTCCATGTGGAACACTGCGGGGCACAGCCCGGCGCACTGGGTACAGCCGATGCACAGCTCAGGGTCTACGAATGCGTTCATGCAAACACCTCCTTTGCGGAAAGCATTGCCCGTTTTGCCGCAAATTATGCCTATGCAAGCGGTTTGCGGTGTGGTACAATAATACCGCCGGAAACCGGCAGGAGGAGATAAGATGAATATCCAGATCTTTGGCACGAGCAAGTGCTTTGATACCAAAAAGGCGCAGCGCTATTTCAAGGAGCGCGGCATTAAGTTCCAGATGATCGACCTGAAGGAAAAGGGCATGAGCCGGGGCGAGTTTGATAACGTGGCGCGCGCCTTGGGCGGCTGGGAAAAGCTGGTTGACCCGGCGGCAAAAGACAAGCAGACCCTTGCTTTGCTGGATGCGCTGGTGGACTGGCAGAAGGAGGACAAGTTGTTTGAAAACCAGCAGCTGTTCAAGACCCCCATCGTGCGCAACGGACGCAAGGCCACCGTGGGCTACCAGCCCGAGATATGGAAGGACTGGGAATAAAAAGCCTGCTTTCACAAAAAAACCACCGGTACAGGTTTTGCACTCTGTGGCCGGATGTGGTATACTGTTGGGTAGACTAAAAACTTTGGGAGACTCAGACCAATGAAAAACACGATCACCCCGGAAGAACACGCCCGGATCAAGCGCCGCCGCTGGCGGCAGACCTTGGGTCTGCTGATCACGGTGCTGGTGCTCATCGGGTTTATTACGGTGCTGCGGGCCGGTGTGGGCCTTGTGGCAAACCTGTTTGACGATACCGCACAAAAGCAGGAATACGAGGACAAGCTGGAGGGTCTGGTATTGTTCGACCCCATGCCCTTTGACGGCATTGAGAACATCAACGACCTGACCCTGCGGGAAGCAGCCGTGTGGGGCTGTGTGTACAGCATTCAGGAGACGCAGGGCGGCTTTGAGAACTACAACACCGACCCCGAGACCGAGCAGCTGCTGCTGCCCTCGGTGGAAGTGGATGCCTATCTGGCAAAGCTGCTGGGCCCCGGCTTCAAGCTGACCCACCGCAGCTTTGACATGGAGGATATGACCGTCGAGTTTGACGAGACCACCCAGTGCTACAAGATCCCCATCACCGGTACGGTGGGCTACTACCGCGCCACCGTGGTCAAGCTGTTCAAGCGCAGCGGCAAGCTGCACGTCACTGTGGGCTATATCCCCACCGCCAGCGCGGACGACAGCATCATCAACCCCTCCTCGGACACCCCCACCAAGTATATGGATTACCTGTTCGAGCGCCAGAGCGGCAGCTGGTATCTGACCGGCCTGACCGAGAGCGAGACCAAGCCCGAAAGCGCCGCAAGCTCCGCTGCTGCGCAGCCGGAGCCTATGGCGGAAAGCGATGTGCAGGACGCCATTCTGGCTACTGCCGGAGATTCCGCTGCGGCAGATTCGACTGCTGCCTCGGCTGTGCAGCCGGAGGCACAGGCTGAAGCGGGCGCGGACAGCGCCGTGGCAGAAGCCCCTGCCGCTGAGGATGCCGCCAGCACCGCAGCGTAAAATGCAAAAACAAAAGGGACCGTTGCACAGCCTTGTGCAGCGGTCCCTTTTATCGTGGGCGTTTTTTCACGGCAGGGACGCAGCGGAAAACGGCTTCCTGCCTGTGTGTTATTTCAAATCGAACCGTACCACCACCAGCCGATACCACAGGTAGGGCACCATGTTCCAGATCATCCACAGCTCCATCAGGATGTAGTTGGGCAGGTCTTTCAGGCGGAAGGGACGCTTGCCCAACTTGCCCGCTTTGAGCAGAGCAAAGGCTTCGTGCATGCCCTTGTCCCAAGCCTCGCCAAAGCCCTGCTTGTGGAACTTGTAGCACTTGAGCAGATAGCCCAGCGCCAGCGGGATAAAGTTGAGTACCAGCATCAGCAGCGGTTCGTTTTTGAGCGGCAGCAGAATGCTGTTGCGGCCGCTCTGCTGGCTTTTAAAGGCGTTGTAGCGCACAGCACCGGTGCTGGCACCGCAGATGTGGTAGCACTTGGCAGTGGGGCAGAGCACATTTTTGTAACCGGCATTATTGGCGCGCCAGCTCAGGTCTACGTCCTCAAAGTAGGCAAAAAAGTGCTCGTCAAAGCCGCCGATCTCGTCCAGAATGCTTTTGCGGTACAGCGCTGCGCCGCCGCAGGCCGAGAAGATGCGCTTTTGCTTGGTGTAGCGGCTGGCGCGGCGGCCATCGCCGGTCTTGCAGGCAAAGCCCATCCATGTTACATAGTCCCCGGCATCATCGGCCAGCTCCCGCTCAAAGTGCCGGATCATCAAACTTTGCACCGCAAAAATTTTGGGGTCGGCATCGGCGGTGCGCAAAAGCTCGGCCAGCCACTGCGGCTCGGCAAAGGCGTCATTGTTGAACAGCACCACATACTTGCTCTGCGCCCGGGCAATGCCCTGATTGACCGCGTAGGAAAAGCCGGTGTTGCGCCCGTTTTCGATCAGGGTGAAGTTGGGGCGGGTGCAGTAGCTGCGGGCTTGTTCCAGACTTTCATCGGTGGAACCGTTGTCCACCACGATCAGGTCAAAATCCTGCTCGGTCTGGGCGTAGATGGACTCGATGGAGTCCTTCAGCCAGCCCTTGCCGTTGATATTGGGGATGACGATGGTTGCTTTGCTCATAGTTTTTCTCCTGCGGATGTATGGATCCAAGGGGTATTATAGCATAACCCGCCGCAAAAAGAAACCGCACCCTGTACAGAGTGCGGTTTCCCCAAAGGCATTTTACGCGGCCAGAGCCTTTTCGATGTTGGCCAGAATGGTGTCGTGATCCTCGGCGCAGACCAGAACCACCTCGCCGGTGGGGGCTACGGTGACGGTGGCAGCCTTAGCCACGAGGTACTGATCCTCCAGATAGTGCTCCATGGACTGCTGCTCGCTGGCAACATAGGCTTCCAGTGCGGCCTTTACCTCATCGGTCTTGCCCTCGGCAGGCTTCACGATGGCAACGGCGTAGCTGCGCACCATCATGCTGGAAATGCTGGCGGCAAAGGCGGTGTACTGGTCATCCTCCAGGTTCAGCAGGGGCATCAGGATGTCCCGGATCTCCTCGTCCAGCTGGTCGGCCTTGTACTCGGTACTGTAACCGTCAATGGCGGTAAACTTGCCGTCCTCGCCCTTGGTAAAGATCATATCGTACTCGTTGTCCTCGTCGCTGCGGGCATCGTGGATGATCTGGGAGTAGTCCTTGGGGGTGGAACTGTCGGCCTTGCTGCCGCCGGAGCAGCCAACCAGAGTAAACAGGGTCAGCCCTGCCAGCAGGGCGGCGATGAATTTTTTCATAGTATTGCATTTCCTTTCATAGTGCTGTGTGTGGAAGGTGCAGCCGGGCGCACACGTTACAGGTAGTGTGTGCCGGTTTTGGGCTGCTATTCTGGATACGAACCACCGCACCGCAAAATTGCAGGGAAAAAGTAACAGTTTTATGAACAGCACCCGCTTACAGCATCAAAGCATCCAGATCGCCATGGTTCACCGGGGTGGACAGAATGATCTGGGTGCTGGTGGTGCCCAGCTTCTGGAACTGCAAAATCAGGTGCTCCAGCTGCGCCATGCTGCCGCAGCTGACCTTGACCAGAAAGGTGTACGCACCGGTAACGTGGTAGCATTGCAGCACCTCGCGGCTGTTTTGCAGCAGCTCCAGAAAAGCATCCTGCTTGGAGGGGGCCACCGAAAGGCTGATGAGCGCATCCACATACATCCGGTCTGCCGGACGGTTCAGTGTGACGGTATAGCCGCTGATGATGCCGTCCGTTTCCAACTTATGGATACGGCTGGAGACTGCCGGACTGGTAAGCGACACCTGCTCCGCAATTTCTTTGACGGGCATCCGTGCGTTTTTGGCCAGAAGGGTGAGGATTTTGCGGTCAAGATCGTCCATGAGAAGAGCCTCCTTCAAAAATATGTTGGATTGTATAAAATTTTCTGAAAGTAAAGTTTTTATGTTGTGCAAACCCACGGAAATGGAATAAAATTTCGTTTCTGAAATTCTATGTTAATTATATAAAGTTTTTGCGAAAAAGTAAAGTATTATTTTAAAGCAAAATCCGAAAATCTTGTTTGACAAGAAAAGAAAAACGGGTATAATACATCATGCAAGGCAGCGCAATGAATAAAAGTCTGCCAATAATATTGAGATTCACCACTTTATATACTTTCCCACCCCTCTATACACAAAAACCCGCTGCCAGGCGGGTTTTTGTGTTTGTTGGGGATTTTTTCTTTTTCACAAAAGGGAGTGGAGGCAAACAACGGACTTGAACCGTGGAGCAGCTGTTTCTGGTCACGACCCCGCCCGTGAAAATGCAAAGGGGCTGTTTGGCTTGTGCAGAGATACAATTATAAACCCTATACTTTGTAGGCCTTTCCGAAAATACGGCGGTGCATTGACAAAAGACTATTGAAAAGAGTAAAATTGTTGTGAGGTCCTGTAGAAAAGATGCAGGAACGTTACGCTCGACTTCAAAAGGAGGAATCACAAATGAAATTATCAAAGCGAATCCTGGCTGTTCTTCTCGCTGGTACGATGGCACTTGCGCTTTTGGCAGGCTGCGGCAGCAGTGTCGGCTCAAAGGATGTGGATGTGATCAATGTCATGCTGCAGCTGAACGGCAGTGATGTCAAGGCGACGGAGGATCCTTCCCTGAAAGCAGATGCTGACCGTTTTGTCTCCCTGCTGCAGAAACTGGTTCCGTTTGAAGCTGCCCCAAACGAGGAAAGCGCTGTGCGGGATGAGAACGATACGGTGCTTGAACAGCAGGATAAGTACTTCCCCTGGAGCCAAGATCTGGAAAGAGCCCTTGTGGCTGGCAAGTCGAAGTGCCTTGTGCTTGTTTCGGACGACCCGGGGTCAAATAATGATGCAAGACGGGCAAACGATATCGCATGGCAGATTAACGACCTGAACGATAAGAAGGGTCTGAAGGTAAAGGGCATTGCAGTGGTCAAAACGGACGATGGCCGCCGCACAAAATGGGATGAAGCGACTGATAAACTGGTAAAGGTTGAAAAGACATCGGTATGGGTCGCTGTTGTGACCTACGAATAAACGGTATAAAAACCGAATAGCCAAACAATGAGCAAGGGGCTGTTGCTTGTGCAACAGCCCCTTGCTCTATATCAAAATATGATTCCGCTGATGATAGCCAGAGCACAGCGGAGGCTATTTAAAACGTATGCACCTATCAGACCAGATAGCCCTCAAAGCAGTGCAGGTCCTCGGTCTTGACGATGCCTTCCAGATACAGCCCGTCCTCCCGGTATTCCTCCACCTGCACGCTGCCGCGCTCCCGCATGGGGGCGGCAAGCCCCAGCTTGTCGTAGGGCAGCAGCACCCGGATGGTGTGCACCCGGTCGCTGAGCACCTCGTCCAGCTTTTGCAGCAGCTTGTCCAGTCCGTAGCCGGTCTTGGCGCTGGTCAGCAGGATATCGGGGTCAAAGCTCAGGGTGTTGGGCTTATCGCACTTGTTGTACACGGTCAGGCGGGGGATATCGGTGCAGTCCAGCCCGTCCAGCACTTCGTCGGTGACAGACAGCTGTTCCTCGCGCTGGTCGTCCCCGGCGTCTGCTACCCGGATGATCACATCCGACCATGCGGCTTCCTCCAAGGTGGACTTGAACGCCTCCACCAGATTGTGGGGCAGGCGGGACACAAAGCCGACCGTGTCCACCAGCAGCACCGCCATACCGCTGGGCAGCACCAGCTTGCGGCTGGTGGGGTCCAGTGTAGCAAACAGCATATCGGCTTCGGCTACGCTGGGGCCGCACAGGGCGTTCATCAGGCTGGATTTGCCCACGTTGGTGTAGCCCACAAGGCTTACCACCGGCATGCCGGTCTTGGCGCGGGCCTTGCGGCTCTCGCCACGGCGCTTTTCCATCTCGGCCAGCTTTTCAGCCAGCGCATCAATACGGGCGTGCACATGGCGGCGGTCCAGTTCCAGCTTGGTCTCACCGGCACCGCGGCGGGCACCGCCGCCACCGCCACCGCCGCCGCCCTGACGGCTCAGCGCCTCGCCCATGCCCTGCAGACGGGGCAGACGGTAGCGCAGCAGCGCCAGTTCGGTCTGCAATTTGCCCTCGTTGGTCACGGCGCGGCTGCGGAAGATCTCCAAAATCAGCATGGTGCGGTCGATGACCTCCAGCCCGCCCAGCGCGTTGGAGATGTTGCGGATCTGGCTTCCGGTCAGCTCGCCGTCAAACACGGCGCATTCTGCGCCCAGCGTCTGGGCGGCAAGGGAAGCCTCCTCCAGCTTGCCGCTGCCCAGCACGATGCCGGTCTCCGGGGTCTGGCGCTTCTGGGTGATCTGCGCCACGGCCTCCATGTGGTTGGCTTCGCACAGGGCAGAAAGCTCTGCCAGACTGCGCTCGCAGTCCCACAGCCCCTGATCCAGTGCCAGCAGCACCACCTTTGTGGGAGGGGTCTCGGTCAGAATATCATAAAGCTCGCTCAAAGTAAGTCCTTTCTGTTATCGTAGTGCTCTTTTGTCAGCAGATAGCACCGGCATTCCACCGGTGTGCCGTCAAATTTGTGGTAAACGTCGTTGTGGTGGTACACAAAGCCTGCCTTTTCCATCACCCGGCCGCTGGCGGGGTTCTGCACTGCATGGCAGCAGGTAAGGAAGGTACCGCCCACCTGCCTGAACCAGAAATCCACCACGGCCTGCAGCGCCTCGGTGGTAAAGCCCTTGCCCCACCACTTCTGCCCGATGCAGTAGCCCGGCTCCCAGATGCCGCCGGAGAGGTCTAACCCCGGCCATCTGGCCTTTTGCTGCGGCTCACCCAGCAGGGCGTTGTATATGGAGATAGAGCCGAACACCTGCCCGGTGGCCTTTTCTACCATGGCCCACTGGTAGTAATCGGGGTTCGGATACAGCTCCGCCCACGCCGAAAGCAGCTCCCGGGTCTCGGCAGGGCTTTTGTGCGGTTTCCAGCGCAAAAACCGGGTCACAGCCGGGTCATTTGCCCAGTTTTCGTACATCTGCGGGGCATCCTGCGGCAGCAGGCGGCGCAGCAGCAGACGGCCAGTCTCCAGTTCAAGTGTGCCGGTATGGCGCATGATCCATCCTCTCCCTTTTCTCAAAAGTTATTCCTAAGATAGCACAAAAACGACCGCGCCGCAAGCGAAATCAAGAAAAGCGCTTGACCGGATGGGTGAACTACGATAAACTGAAAGATGAAATCTTTTTATAGGAAAGGGAAAGTATCGATGTTGGATGTGCGCAAACTGTTAGCCCAGCGGCCGCTGCTGTTCGATGGCGGCATGGGTACCTATTATAAAGCAAAACCGGGGCAGGAGTGTGAGCAGGCAAACCTGACCGACCCTGAGGGCATTCTGGCGGTGCACCGGGCGTATCTTGCTGCCGGAGCGGACGCCATCAAGACCAACACCTTCAGCCTGCCGCGTCTGGCGGCGGCACAGCAGCCCGGCTGGGAGCAGCTGGCGGATGCGGGCTGGCAGCTGGCAGCAAAGGCCGCAGGGGAGACCGGCGCGGCAGTGTTTGCCGACCTTGGCCCCGCGCCGGATACCGAGAACCTCCCGGCGGCGCAGGTGTATCTTGCCGTAGCAAAGCGCTTTGCACTGCTGGGCGCACGGAATTTTCTGTTCGAGACCCTGAGCGCAGAGGACGGTGTGCTGGAAGCGATTCGTGCGCTGAAGCAGACCGTGCCGGAGGCCTTTGTGCTGGTATCCTTTGCGGTGCTGCCGGACGGCTACACCCGCGAGGGTCGTTACTGCGCAGAACTTGTGCGCCGCATGGCGCAGAGCGGCGTGGTGGATGCCGTAGGCCTGAACTGCGTGTCTGCCCCGGGCGCGATGCGGGCACTGGTGCAGCAGCTGGGAGATGCAGGAGTGCCGCTTTCGGTCATGCCCAATGCAGGCTACCCGGTGGTGGCGCGGGCACAGGTGCGCTATCAGGGCAAGCCGGAATATTTTGCCCGGGAACTGAGCCGCCTTGCAACCGAGGGCGTGCGCATTCTGGGCGGCTGCTGCGGCACGACACCGCAGCACATCGCTGCCCTGCGCACCGCGCTGGATGCTCTGCCGGAAACACTGCCCGCCGCCCCGGCGGCAAAGCCCGCTGCAGCGGCAAAGCCTGCGGTGGAAACGGACGATGCCTTTTTGCGCAAGCTGCGCGCCGGGCAGCGGGTCATCGCGGTGGAGCTGGACTCCCCCAAGGACGCCGACATGACGGCCTATCTCGAGGGTGCCCGCCGTTTGCAGGCCGCCGGTGCGGACCTGCTGACCATTGCGGACTGCCCCATTGCCCGGGCACGGATGGATTCCTCGCTGGTGGCCTGCCGGGTGCACCGGGAGTTGGGGCTGAACGTGCTGCCCCACATGACCTGCCGGGACCGCAACCTGAACGCCACCAAGGCGCTGCTGCTGGGACTGTACGCCGAGGGCGTGCGGGAGGTGCTGGCCATTACCGGCGACCCCATCCCCACCGCAGAACGGGACGAGGTGAAAAATGTGTACCAGTTCAACTCCCGCAAGTTGGCGCAGTACATCGTTTCGCTGGCCGGGGAAGGGCGGGAGATGCCCAGCCCCATCACGGTGTTCGGTGCGCTGAACCTGAACGCCCGCAATTTTGAGGTGGAGTTGCGCCGCGCTGCAGAAAAGCTGGAAAACGGCATGAGTGGTTTCCTCACCCAGCCGGTGCTGTCGGCACAGGCGGTGGAAAACCTGAAAAAAGCACGGGAAACGCTGGGCGAGCGGGCAAAGATTCTGGCAGGCATCCTGCCGGTGGTCAGCCAGCGCAACGCCATCTTTATGGAAAACGAGGTCAACGGCATCCATGTGGACGAGGCCATCATCCAGAAGTTTGAGGGGCTGGACCGCGCCGCAGGTGAGGAGCTGGGCTTGGAAGTCTCGGTGCAGGCAGCTAAGGCGGCTGCACCCTATGCGGACGGTTTTTACCTGATGACCCCCTTCAACCGGGTGGCGCTGATGGAGCGGCTCATTGCCCGCCTGCGCACGGAAGTGACGGACTGAAAAGGATAGGAGAGGAACACGCTGTGCCCTGTGAAAAACCATTGCTCAGTATCATCGTGCCGGTGTACGATGTGGAACGCTATCTGCCCAAATGTATTGATTCCATTCTGGCGCAGACCTTTACGGACTTTGAGCTGATCCTTGTGGATGATGGCTCACCGGACGATTGCCCTGCGCTGTGCGATGCCGCCGCTGCGAAGGATGCCCGCATCCGGGTGATCCACCAGAAAAACGGGGGGCTATCTGCCGCCCGCAACGCCGGGTTGGATGCGGCAAGGGGCGCATGGATCGGCTTTGTGGATTCGGACGACTACATTGCACCGGAAATGTATGAAGCGCTGTACCAAGCCGTGCAAAGCACCGGGGCAGACCTTGCCCTGTGTGATTACGCCGAGGTGGACGAGGCGGGTGCGCCATGCCAGTCGATGCACATCCGCCTTGAAAAAAAGGACTTTACCGGGCGGGATTTACTGAAAAATGCTACGGATTCGACGATTCAGCCTGCGTGGAACAAGCTGTACCGCCGCGACGTCTTTGCGCAGCTGCGCTACCCGGAGGGGAAGCTGAATGAGGATCTTTTCCTGATCCCGGAAATCTGCCTGAATACCCAAAAAGCTGTGGTGGTGCCAAAGGCGCTGTATTATTATGTGCAGCGCGGCGGCAGCATTATGAGCGGCAATAAAACGCTGCGCCATTTCGACGCTGCCGAGGCGGCACAACGGTATTGGGACTGTCTTGTGGAAAACGCTGCATACGATGCACTGGCAAATGCGGCAAAATTTACGATGGGCAGCGTGAGCCGGGTGTACCGGCAGCTGCCCCCGGCGCTGCGCAAAGCGCCCCGCAGCCGGGAAATGCTGCGGATGCAGTTTAAGGTGGTCAGCCGCACCCGGAGGTACTGCGCCGTCCCGGGCGGGCTTTGGCTGCAAAGCTGGCTGCTGCGGCACTTTCCGCAGACATACAGCCGGCTGCGGGACATGAAGGGCTGAGAAGGAGAACAAAATTCGTATGAGAACGCGCTATACGCTTATCAATATGCTGGTCAATATCGGCGGGCAATTTTTTACGATGCTGCTCTCCTTTATCAACCGGATGGTGTTCATCCACTGCCTTTCGGCGGCTTATCTGGGCGTCAGTGGTCTGTTTACCGATGTGCTCAGTATCCTTAATTTTGCGGAGTTGGGCATCGGTACGGCTATGGTGTTCAGTATGTACGAACCGGCAGCCCGGGATGACGAGCAGAAACTGGCGCGGCTGATGAACCTGTATAAGTGGATGTACCGGGCGGTGGCGGCTTCGGTGCTGCTGTTCGGGCTGGTGCTGCTGCCGTTTCTGCCCCACCTCATCAAGGGCGGCGAGGGCATTGAGAATATCCCCCTGATCTACATGATGTATGTGCTCGGTTCAGCAAGCTCCTATCTGCTGAACTACAAAAGCTCCATCTATCAGGCCTACCAGAAAAGTTATATCTGCACCGGTTGGGTTCTGGTGTGCGAGTGCATCCGCACCGTCGTGCAGATCGTGGCATTGCTGCTGACGGGAAACTTTATCTTGTACCTTGCCATCCAGCTGGTGGTGCAGTTCATACCCAATATTATGATCTCCCGCATGGTGGATAAGGAATTTCCTTACCTGAAGGAATGCCGGGAACTGCCGGAAAGGGAGGAGCGGAACGGCATCCTGAAAAACATCGGTGCCATGAGTATGCATAAGCTGGCGATCGTCATCGTGCGCAACACGGACAGCCTGCTGATGTCCTCCTTCATCGGTCTGGCAACGGTGGGTATCTACTCCAATTACCGGCTGGTGCTCAACGCGCTGAACAACCTGATGACCAAGGTCGTCACGGCTTTTTCCGGCAGCGTGGGCAACTTTGCAGCGCTGGAAAACTCTGACCGGCTGTATCGGGTGTATAAAGAGATGGATTTTCTCTTTTTTGTGCTGTCCGGCTACCTGACCGGCGGGCTGATGATGCTGTTCAACCCCTTGATCGCCCTGCTGTTTGGCAGGGAATACTGTTTCCCGATGACGACCGTGACGATCATTGTGGCGGAATTTTACATCACGCGGATGCGGCAGACGAATCTGCTGTTCCGGGAGGTCATGGGGCTGTTCTGGAACGACCGCTATAAGGCTGTGGCAGAGTCTGTTATCAATCTGGTGGTCTCCCTTGTGCTGGTGCAGCGGTACGGTGTGACCGGCATTATCGGGGGTACCATCATCAGCACGCTGTGCACCTGTGCGTGGATAGAACCTTATATCTTTTTGAAATACGGCGTTCAGGAGGAGTGGCAGCAGAAATACCGGGCCTACTTTGCGGAGTATCTGAAGCGGCTGCTGCTTACGGCGGCGGTCTCAGCGGCAGCAATGCTCTGGGTGCAGCGGTTCCCGGTAGGCAACTTTGGTGTTTTTATTCTGGACGGTGTGCTTTACACAGCCGTGTTCGTAGGGCTGGTCGTGCTGGTCTATCATGGCAGTGCGGAGTATGCAGCGCTGAAGCAGCGCGGGTTGGAGATCTTGAAAAGGAGAGCGGGATGAATACAGAAAAAAGCCCCCTGATCTCGGTGATCGTACCGGTCTACAAGGTGGAAAAGTATCTGGCGGCGTGTCTGGACAGCCTGCTGGCGCAGACCTACCGGAATTTTGAACTGATTGTTGTGAACGATGGCTCGCCGGACGGCTGCTGGCAGATCATGCAGCGCTATGCGGCGCAGGATGCCCGGGTGCGCATTTTCCGTAAGGAAAACGGCGGGGTGTCCTCGGCACGCAATTTTGGGCTGGAGCAGGCAAAGGGCGAATATATCGGCTTTGTGGATTCCGATGACCTTGTGCTGCCGCAGTATCTGGAATGGCTGTACGATGCTTTGTGCAGCTGCGGTACCCGGATGTCCATGTGCCGCTACCGCAGCATACAGGAAAACGAGACCCTGTGGACGGTAACGGAATGTCCGGTACCGCAGAGGATCACGGCGGAAAACTACTCGTGGATGCGGGAATGGAGCGGCGGGCACTGCTGGCGGATGCTGACCCACCGGGAGCTGCTGCAGGATATCCGCTTTGACCCAGCGCTGTTCTACGGGGAGGATGCCCTGTTTTTTGTGACAGAATTTCTCAAGGCGGGCAGTATGGCGTTTTTGAACTGCCCGCTCTATGCCTACCTTGAACGTCCGAGCTCTGCCGTGCGGCAGGAGCCGAGCCTGCGTTTTTACACGGCGGCTCTGGCATGGGAACGGGTCTGGCAGCTGGTAAAGGGGCAGCCGGAGCCCTTCCGCAGCACTACGGAGCAGCGCTGCATCATGTCCTGCGCCGAGGTGTATTTCCGGCTGGTCAACCAGCCGGAGCGGGACCCGGAAAAGGAAAAAACACTGCTGGAGCTGGCAAAGACGCACCGCCGCGCTGCATGGAAGATCCCGTTGGAGCACAAAAGCCAGAAGCTGCAAGCGCTGATGGTGAGCTACTGTCCACATCTGGGTGCAAGGGTGTGGAAGCTGGTGCGTTGGGTGAAAGGTTTGAAAAACTGATTGACAAATCCCACAAAAAACGCTATATTCTTTTTATAAATGCGTTGAAAAAGAGTGTGCATCGTCTGGAGCCGCACAGAGAGCCGGGGGCAGCTGAAAACCCGGCGGGATACCGGCGGGGCACTGTCACTTTGGAGCAGAAGCGGTGAGCTTTGCCGGTAAGCCGCTTTCGGGTCTGCCCTACGTTACAGGGGCATCAAGGGGCGCGGAGCTTTCCGCGCAATTTGGGTGGTACCGCGGTTATGTATTTACAGCCGTCCCATGGAACGCTCCGTGGGGCGGCTTTTTGCGTCCCACTTCATCAAATTTTTGGGAGGACACTATGAAAGAGCTTGCAAAGCAGTACGATCCCAGTCAGGTGGAAGATCGTATCTACCAGTTCTGGCTGGACGGCGGCTACTTCCACACGAAGGCCGATCCGGACAAGAAACCTTATACCATCGTCATGCCGCCGCCGAACGTTACCGGTCAGCTGCACATGGGTCATGCGGTGGATAACACCATGCAGGACATCCTTATCCGCACCAAGCGGATGCAGGGCTATGCCGCCCTGTGGGTGCCCGGCACCGACCACGCTTCCATTGCTACCGAAGCCAAGGTGGTGGAGGCTATGCGCGCCGAGGGCCTGACCAAGGAAATGGTCGGCCGTGACGGTTTTCTGGAGCGCGCATGGGCATGGAAAACCAAGTACGGCAACCGCATCGTCAGCCAGCTGAAAAAGCTGGGCAGCAGCTGCGACTGGGAGCGCGAGCGCTTTACCATGGACGAGGGCTGCTCTGAGGCTGTCAAGGAAGTGTTCGTGCGCCTGTACGACAAGGGGCTGATCTACCGCGGCAACCGCATGGTCAACTGGTGCCCCCACTGCAACACCTCCATTTCCGACGCCGAGGTGGAGTACGAGGAGAAGGACGGCAGCTTCTGGCATCTGCTGTACCCGGTCAAGGAGACCGGCGAGATGCTGGAGCTGGCCACCACCCGCCCCGAGACCATGCTGGGTGATACCGCTGTGGCCATCAACGGCGAGGATCCCCGCTACGCCCATCTGCACGGCTGCCATGTGGTGCTGCCCCTGCTGAATAAGGAAATCCCCATTGTCTGCGATGAGCACGCCGATATGACCAAGGGCACCGGTGTTGTGAAGATCACCCCCGCCCACGACCCCAACGACTTTGAAGTGGGTCTGCGTCACGATCTGCCCATCGTGCGCGTGTTTACCTACGACGGCCACATGACCGGCGCTGCCGACAAGGCTGCTGCCGATGCCCTGTTTGCCGCCGGTAAGAACACCGTCAACGAGCCTCAGGTACTGGACTGCGGCAAGTACGCCGGCATGACCACGCTGGAAGCCCGCAAGGCCATTCTGGCCGACCTGAAGGAGGGCGGTTTCCTGAAGGAGATCGAGCCCCTGAAGCACGAGGTAGGCACCTGCTACCGCTGCCACTCCACCATCGAGCCCATGATCTCCAAGCAGTGGTTCGTCAAGATGGAGCCGCTGGCAAAGCCCGCCATCGAGAGCGTAGAGAAGGGCGAGATCAAGTTTGTGCCCGAGCGCTTTACCAAGAACTATATGAACTGGATGAAGAACACCCGCGACTGGTGCATCAGCCGCCAGCTGTGGTGGGGTCACCAGATCCCGGCTTGGTACTGCGACGACTGCGGCGAGACCGTGGTGGCAAAGTCCGCTCCCTGCAGCTGCCCCAAGTGCGGCAGCGCAAAGCTGACGCAGGACCCCGACACGCTGGATACCTGGTTCTCCTCTGCCCTGTGGCCCTTCAGCACGCTGGGCTGGCCCAACGAGGACAGCGCCGACCTGAAGTATTTCTACCCCACCAACACGCTGGTCACCGGCTACGATATCATCGGTTTCTGGGTCAGCCGCATGATCTTCTCCGGTCTGGCTTACACCGGCAAGGCTCCCTTTGATACGGTCTGCATCCACGGTATCGTCCGCGACAGTCAGGGCCGCAAGATGTCCAAGAGCCTTGGCAACGGCATCGACCCGCTGGAAGTCATTGCCCAGTACGGCGCAGACGCTCTGCGCTTTATGCTGGTGGATGGCTCCACCCCGGGCAACGATATGCGCTATATCGAAAAGAAGGTAGAAGCTGCTCGCAACTTTGCCAATAAGCTGTGGAACGCTACCCGCTTTGTGCTGATGAACCTGCCCGAGGACTTTGAGCCGGGTCTGCCCTGCGAGGAGCTGCTGGACATGAGCGACAAGTGGGTGCTGACCAAGCTGAATCAGGTGGCCGGTGCTATGACCGACAATCTGGAGCACTATGAGATGGGTCTGGCCGCTGCCAAGATCAACAGCTTTATCTGGGACGTCTACTGCGACTGGTTCATCGAGATCGCAAAGCCCCGCCTGAACTCCGGCGATGCACAGCAGGCCGACACTGCCCGCCGTGTGCTGGTGTATGTGCTGGATAAGGCACTCAAGCTGCTGCACCCCTTCATGCCCTTCATCACCGAGGAGCTGTATCAGGCTCTGCCCGGCTCTGCCGAGACCATCATGACGCAGGCATGGCCCACCTTTGACGCCGCTCACAACTGGGCCGCTGAAGAGGAAGCCTTTGAAAAGGTGATGGATTATATCAAGGCTGTGCGTACCATGCGCACCGAGATGAATGTGCATCCCGCAAAAAAGACCAGCATGATCATTGAAACTGCCGATGCAGCCCCCTTCCAGAACGCACAGGTCTATCTGGCCAAGTTTGCCTTTGCCACCGATGTGACCTTTACCGAAAAGTACGAGGGCAGCACCGACGGCATGGTGCAGGTGTCTACCCACGCCGCCCGCGGCTTCATCCCCATGATGGAGCTCATCGACCGCGAGAAGGAGCTGGCACGCCTGAACAAGGAAAAGGCCAAGGCTGAAAAGGAAATGGCCATGTTCGGCAACCAGCTGAATAACCCCAAGTTCGTGGAGCGTGCCCCGGCGGCTCTGGTGGAGGAAATCCGCAGTAAGTTCGCCAAGAGTCAGGACAAGCTGGCCAACATTGAGCAGAGCATCAAGGCTCTGGGTTGAGACTGTGGAACGCTATAACGATACGGAACGCACTTCGCTGTGGGTCATTGCGGGACGTGTGGTCTTTACCGCTGCACTCATCGCCTGCATCTGGTTCATCTTTTCCAACTCCATGGCGGTGGCTACGGTCTCTTCCGGCGCAAGCGGTCGGGTGCTGGCGTGGATGCGTACCATCCTGCGCCGCTTGGGTCAGCCGGGGCTGGCAGAGCATCTGACCATGCACATCGTGCGCAAGCTGGCACACTTTTGCGAGTATACACTGGAGGGCTTTCTGCTCATGCTCTGTATGCGGGTGTACAGCCGTCACCCGCTGCGGCATATCACCGTACCCATGCTGGGCGGTGTGCTGACGGCGCTGACCGATGAGACCATTCAGCTCTTCTCGGAGGGGCGCAGCAGTCAGGTCACGGATGTGTGGCTGGATTCTGCCGGTGTTCTGGCTGGCATCCTTGTTGCCATTGTGCTGCTGCTGGCCTGCGAGGGACTGTATTATCACATAAAAAGGAGACACGAATGACCATCCAACAGGCAAATCAGTATTTTGCAGCCCTGCCGGACGGCTTTGCCGACCCGGCGCAGCTGGGTGCGCTGCTGCCCGCCTCGGTGCAGCAGGTGCAGTTCGTGGGCATAGCAGGCACTGCCGGTAAAACGGCGGTGGCGCGTCTGCTGACGGCCATCCTGCGCGCGCAGGGCATTCGTGCCGGTGTCTACCATGCCGGGTGCGAACCCCTTGCGGCTCGCATCCGGGTGGCAGGCGAGCCGGTGGACGAGGCGCTGCTGTGCCGCGCCGCCGATGCCCTTGCCGCCCATGAGGAACTGCCCATGCAGGCGGCGGAGCTTGCCGCCGCTGCATACTGCTTTGGGGAAGCTGGCTGCACGCTGGCGGTAGTAGAGCTGCCGGACGCGGGCCTTGCTGCGGCGCTGTCCAAAATGCCGGTGTGCGCCGTCACAGCGGTGGGGCCGGACGGCGTGAGCCGCTCGGTGGAGCGTCTGGCTGCGCTGGCAGGCGGCGTGATGCGCAAGGACAGCATCTGCGTCACTGCACCGGAGCAGCCCAAGGCGGTGCTCAGCGAGCTGGTCGTAGCTGCGGGCAAGTGCGGCTGTGAGCTGGTAGTGCCCGACCCGGAGGATATCACCTTTTTGGAGGCGGAACAGTTTGCCAGCCGGGTGGACTACGGCGGCTATACGGTGCCGCTGGCCTTTTTGGGACGTCACGCCGCAGGCAACGCCGCCATGGCGGTGGAGCTGGCACTGGCGCTCTGCCGCAAGGAGGTGGATATCTCCGACGAAGCGATTCTGGATGGCATTGCTGCCGTGGACAACCGTTGCAGCATCCGGGTGCTTTCCCAGCGCCCGCTGGTCATTCTGGATGCCTGCCGTACCCCGCAGCAGGCTGCTGCACTGCTGCGTGTGCTGAATATGGCCAAGGTGCGCCACATGAGCGCCATCATCGGTCTGACCGAGGAGGAGGGCGCCGAGGCCTTCTTCTCCGCGCTGGAAACCGGCCTGAGCCCCGAGGAGCAGAAAAAGGATAAATCCACCATGCCCGGCATGAGTGAGAGCCCCTTTGATAAGGTGTATCTCGTCACACCCGCCGGTGTGGAGGAGCAGCTGACCCGGCGTCTGACCGAGAAGGCAAAATATCACTTTGATGCTCAGCTCTGCACCAGTCTGGACGAGGCGGTACAGCTGGCGCACGCCAACACCCGCCGCGGTCTGCTGGTCTGCGGCAGCGAGGCGGCAGCGCTGGAAGCAGCGGCTCTGCTGGCAAAGGCGTAAGCTGCCGACAGCTTTTTCTAAAAAATAACCCGAAGATCCCGTACACTGAAGCTATGTGTACGGGATCTTTTATTTTGCAAAAAAGGAGATGGACAAGCAATGGCAACGGTGACCTTCAGTGCGGCAGGGGAGACCCTGTACGCCTATCTGGCGGGGGAGATCGACCATGATGCCGCCCAGAGCCTGCGGATGCAGCTGGACGATGCACTGGTCAGCCGCAGCCCCCGCACCTTGATCATAGACCTTGGCGGGGTGGGGTTCATGGATTCCTCCGGCATCGGGCTTATTCTTGGGCGGCAACGTTGCGCCCGCGTTCTGGGCACGACCCTGCGGCTGCAGCACGCCCCCGCACAGCTGCAAAAAGTCCTGCGGCTGGCGGGCATCCCCTGTACGGAGAACATAGAAAAGGAGAATGCGCAATGAAAGCAGAGAACAGCACCCGTGTCCAGTTTGATTCCCTCAGCAGCAACGAGGCCTACGCCCGCGGCGTTACGGCAGCCTTTCTGGCACGGTACGACCCCACTGTGCCGCAGCTGGCCGACCTGAAAACGGCAGTGTCTGAGGCAGTGACCAATTGCATCGTTCACGCCTACCCGGAGCATATCGGGCCGGTGTGCATGACCATTGCGGTCTACCCCGACCGGGAGGTGCACATCACCATTACAGATAAAGGCATCGGCATCCCCAATGTGGAGCAGGCCATGCAGCCGTTGTTCACCACCGGAAACCCGGAAGAACGTTCCGGTCTGGGCTTTGCGGTGATGCAAAGCTTCATGGACAGGGTAAAAGTCACCTCAAAGCCCGGCAAGGGCACAAAGGTGCTGCTGGTCAAGCGTCTGTCCCGGCGGGAGCCTACATAAAAAGGAAAGGCGGTCCGGTATATGGTAACGGATAAGACCCGGCGGGAAGCGTTTATCACGCAGAATCTGGGGCTGGTGCACGCCTGTGCGGGCAGATTCCGTGGGCGCGGCATGGAGTATGACGATTTATACAGCGCAGGCTGTGTGGGGCTCATCAAAGCCTATGATAATTTTGACGAGAGCCGGGGCGTGTGTTTTTCCACCTATGCCGTGCCGGTGATCCTTGGCGAGATCAAAAAGCTGTTTCGGGATGGAGGTACGGTCAAGGTGAGCCGCTCCCTGAAGGAACTGGGAATGCGGGTGCAGGCGGCACGGGAGCATACCATGAAGCTGTGCGGCTCAGAGCCTACCTTACAGCAGCTGGCAGAGCAGCTGGATGAACCGATAGAGAATGTGGCCCTTGCCATACAGGCTGCGCAGCCCGCCATGAGCCTGACCCCGGAGAGCGGCGAGGATGGAGATCGGCAGTTAGATATCCCGGTGGAATCCCCGGAGGAGGAGCTGGCAGATCGGATCAGTCTGGCTGAGGTGATCGAAGCACTGCCGGAGCAGGACAAGCAGTTGATCCGTCTGCGCTTTTATGGCAACCGCACCCAGAGTGAGACTGCAAAAGCACTGCACACGACTCAGGTACAGATCTCCCGGCGGGAACGCAAGATCCTGATCCGGCTGCGTGCCCGGCTTTTGGAGGAATAAGGGAGGAAGTGTCTATAAAAAATGTAAAAAACTGGGCAAAAAGTCAAAAGAATGATTTTAGCGTAAAAAATGTAAAAAAGCACTTGCTTTTTGAAGGATGCTGTGCTAAAATACATTACTGTCAAGCGGATGTCCGACAGAATGAAACACTTCAAAATGGACGTCAAATAGAAAGATTCGACAGAATCAAAAATGAATCTCAAAAATTTTTCAAAAAAGTGCTTGACAACTTATCACGAAAGTGATAAAATAAATGAGCTGTCAGCCGCAAGGCTGCGGCGCACAGGACCTTGAAAATTGAACAATATCGAAAGAACTTGTAACGGAACCTATTTTCGTGTTGGAAAAACACGGTAAACAATTCCAAACAAAAGTAATTCACACAGGACGCAAGCGATTGCGTGCTGAGCGAAACAAGATTTAACACTTTTAAGTGATAAATATCATTTATAAAGAGTTTGATCCTGGCTCAGGACGAACGCTGGCGGCGCGCCTAACACATGCAAGTCGAACGAGCGAGAGAGAGCTTGCTTTCTCGAGCGAGTGGCGAACGGGTGAGTAACGCGTGAGGAACCTGCCTCAAAGAGGGGGACAACAGTTGGAAACGACTGCTAATACCGCATAAGCCCACAGGTCGGCATCGACCAGAGGGAAAAGGAGTGATCCGCTTTGAGATGGCCTCGCGTCCGATTAGCTAGTTGGTGAGGTAACGGCCCACCAAGGCGACGATCGGTAGCCGGACTGAGAGGTTGAACGGCCACATTGGGACTGAGACACGGCCCAGACTCCTACGGGAGGCAGCAGTGGGGAATATTGCACAATGGGGGAAACCCTGATGCAGCGACGCCGCGTGGAGGAAGAAGGTCTTCGGATTGTAAACTCCTGTTGTTGAGGAAGATAATGACGGTACTCAACAAGGAAGTGACGGCTAACTACGTGCCAGCAGCCGCGGTAAAACGTAGGTCACAAGCGTTGTCCGGAATTACTGGGTGTAAAGGGAGCGCAGGCGGGAAGACAAGTTGGAAGTGAAATCCATGGGCTCAACCCATGAACTGCTTTCAAAACTGTTTTTCTTGAGTAGTGCAGAGGTAGGCGGAATTCCCGGTGTAGCGGTGGAATGCGTAGATATCGGGAGGAACACCAGTGGCGAAGGCGGCCTACTGGGCACCAACTGACGCTGAGGCTCGAAAGTGTGGGTAGCAAACAGGATTAGATACCCTGGTAGTCCACACTGTAAACGATGATTACTAGGTGTTGGAGGATTGACCCCTTCAGTGCCGCAGTTAACACAATAAGTAATCCACCTGGGGAGTACGACCGCAAGGTTGAAACTCAAAGGAATTGACGGGGGCCCGCAC
>OGIM01000023.1_pt1 | contig 96495 bp, 73 predicted proteins | sample 1571801 | NCBI WGS metagenome assembly OGIM01 (sample SAMEA2582106, study PRJEB24529) | metagenome | biome: Human gut stool | place: China | collected 2011
TGCCCGAGCAGCGCAACAAGAAGATTCTGGACGGCGTGCGCGCTGCCACCTTCAAGCCCCTCATCGAGTGCCTGAAGAGCATCGATCAGGAGCTGCTGAAGGGCGCTGTGGCGGGCGCAAAGTTCTCTGAGCTGTTCTTCGCTTCCTGCAAGGACGAGGAGCTGGCCGCCTACGTCAAGACCCTGCTGTAACTTACCGCACCTGCACGACAAGAAGTTCCGGCAGTACCTCCCTATTTATCATTTTCCCGCACAGGGGTCGGTCTGACCCGGTCCCGGAAAAACCGTCAGCGCACGAGAGAAACTTCTCTTGCGGTGACGGTTTTCTTTTTGTCGGCAGTGCCGCCCATGGCAAGGCGGCGACGCATGAGTCGTGTTCACTTTTCCGGCAATACCGCATTTTCAACTGGCGTAAACTGAAGGACGGAACGCCGGTCTTTGGCTACCAGTGCAATATGCGAACTGTCAACCCGACCCGTTCCTTCGTTCTGGAGCACAACATGACCCAGCAGCTCAGTTGTGATGCCATTTCCATCCCGGAGTGGAAGCTGGAACTGATGGCGAAGAAGATTTTTGAAAAGGTCTGGGGCAATCAGAACAAAGCCATCCTTCGTGCCTGTAAGATGATTGAAAGCTGTCAGAACGGAAAAGCCACTGCACGAATGTCTGCTGCACCGATTCAGGGCCAGATTGAAAAAATCAAAAAACGCAAGCTGAACTATGCTGCCATGCGTGCAGATGGCGAACTGCCAAGAGAGGAATACCAAGCCCTCTGCAAACAGGCAGATGACGAGATTGCACGCTTAGAGCAGGAGTTGAAAGCCCTCTCCCCTGCGCCCGAACCGCAGACGGTTTCTTCGGACATGAAAGCGATCTACGTTTTTCTCTCTCAGAAGGTCGATGTGCACGGTGCCCGTCTTGCTCCCGAATTGATTGAGCAGTTCGTTGAAGTGGTCACCCCTTTGCCGATTACTCCTACCGCTGGAAGCTGAACACCGGCTGCAAGAAGTCCAAAGAGGAGCGCGCCGATCTGATGGCTGTATCAGAAAAGCCCATCCTTACCTTCACCATCGACTTTGAAACCGCCAAGCGTTACCGGGAAGCCAACAAGATGCCCCACCAGTTCCGCCGTGCAGCGTGGACCGACCTGACCGTGGAGGTGTATCTGTGATGCTTCCGGAAAGCAGCCCTGTGTTAAACGCAATTCACCTCATACGTGAGCAAATAAATAAAGCTCACCGCCAAAATTGACGGTGAGCCTTATTTTATGTTTGATTTTTAACGATAATTCGCTATAAAGTCCTTATGCTCTCGGGTTTTTAATAGCAGCCTGGGCGGGTGCCAAAATTACAGAGCGTTCAGAGCAACGACAAATCGTCATTTTCTCAGCAAAGTCTTTTATTCTATCTTTGAAAAATCTTAGTGTTTTGTATGCAGTATTGTACTACAGCCTCAGTATCCTGTTGGTATCCCTTACTTTCAAGCTCCATCGTAATTTTTTGAATATATCGTTTTTTTACAAATTTAAGTGCAATTGGATATAGGAAAAATCGAAAATTATGATCATCGCTTTGTTTATCAAGCCAATACTGGATAATTTGCATAACAACCGAAAACAAAGCTGCACCTTTGAAATATGGATTTTTACCAAGCCAGTCAAAAAGGCCATATAGTAGAGCAGCTACTATTATCCAAAACCACTTTGCCAAAAATAGTAATGCCCTATCCATCACTCCTATTTTATTTGCATAACTGTCTCCAAGCAATTTTACAACTTGCTTATCCCGCATATCGCTGTGTTTCAACAAATCACTATTTTCTTGGAGAAGATCTAGTTTTTCCATCTGGATATATTCATCAAGAGATGCCGCAACTACTTCATCTGTCACAGAATCAAGATTTCCTCCGCTTTCACGCAATAAAATATCCTCTATTTTTCGCCTTGCAACTTCTGTTGTATTAATTAAATCGATATTTCGTGTTTGCTCAAGTTCAGCTGCTGTATTCCGTAGCTTTTCATAAAACACAACCCCTTCGCTTTGAGCAGCATAGGCAAATCTAGAAAGAGTAAGTGACGGTAACTGTGTAAATTCTGTAGCAAAAGGCAACCAAATTCGGTAAAGCAGCATATTATCAGAAATAACCGGAAGGTTGTGAGTGTTCCACTGCTGAATTTCATCTTCATTTGACGAAATATACTCTCGAAATGTATATGCCAACTTACTATTAGATGTAACAAAAACTGGGAGTTTTTTCTTTCCCCCATAGGCTTGAGAATAATCGCCTTCTCTAATAGCATTTATCTGCTCAATAATTTTGACATCGTAATCTATCGCCCCACGTCGCCAGCCGCACTCAGCTTCAATGTAGTCAGCAATTTCTGTCGTTTCAATGTTATACTTTTTTATCCTAGGATCATCCTTATCAATAGATGTTACTGAATTTATCCCCAATTCACGTTCCAATAGAGCATCCAACGAATCTGCATAATCTTCTAATCTTTTAGCCTCCGAAGGGTTAAGTTCGCAGTACAGCTTCAATTCTCCATCCGCGATTAGACGATGTTTTTGAAATGCCCTCCCTGCTATAGACAGTGCATTCTGCACTTCTGTCCTAGTTTCTTGAAAGATTCCAATTTCGGCATCATATTTTTCACGAAGAAGACGCACAGTTTCCCTTACTGAGTCCACTTGCGCCTTCCACGAAAAGCCAAGTGCCCGAAGGACCAACTTTGTATCCAAATAAAAAACGGTTCCTTTGAACTTCTGTTGCCGATTTTGCTGGTAATCTCCTGTTTGTCGAATTCCTTGAAGAACCATCATTCCATAAATGATTTCTTCTAGGTACGTTTTTTCCACACTATCAGTTTGCCTCTGAATAGAGTCAACATATCGGCCAATATAAAAAGACGGAGATATGTAGTGTTGCTCAAGTTCGAGCTTTTTCTTCAGGAATAACTGTGTACCATATCCCTCTGTATCAAGAAAATTCGATAAATACTCTTTTGCCTCCTCTTCGCTCCACTTTTGTTTATACTGAGACGAAACAAATTCAACTAACGAGTTCAACAATTTGTTTTCATGTTCAGCAAAACGCTGGCGAGTATTTTCAAACGAATCTATATCAAATGAAGTATCTCCGATTTTATATCCTGCAGCATGAGGTAATCGAATAACCTCTTGCTTTCTTTCCAGGATTCGAGTACAGTTACTGATAATTTGATGGGGCATTGAAATTCCAAAGTCAGACTGTAGTTGTTCTTTAATTTCGTCAGCTCTCAGCGTCTGATTCGGTGCCTTCAGCAATAAATATAATATAAAATTACAGAAGACCTGAAGAGGATTTTTACTCGTTTCAATATATGCAAGCGATACAAGGGAATTTTGACAGTTCATTGTAGTTCTTCCTCATTTTCACCCAATTAATTGCTTATCCCAGAAATTTAGTTTGGCAGAATCTATATCAATTCATATCACTACATCTTTACTTCTTTCATCTGATTCAAAATTGCGTTCTTCACGCCATCCTTCAGATAGGCCTCATTCAGCGTTTTCTTGGTATAATTCAGATATGTTCCAGCCGTTTTCTCCGTCAGAAGCGCCGTAAAATAACGTTCCCAGCTGAAATAGTCTTTGCCATCGATGTAGTCAGAAGGTGTTTGCAAAATCTGTGCAACCTTTGCATCTTTCAGAATTCCAGAGGAAAGTATCAACCACTCAAAAGATTCCGGCAAATAGAGTGTCAGATTTTCTCTTGTCTGCACAAGCTGCAACACCCTATCCATTTCCGGACCAAATGCTGCACCGTCTGCAATCACCAGAACCTTTTCATCCTTGTGAGCCTTCAAATAGGAAAACACATTTGACTTTCCATTTGCAGTATCACACTGCATTTGACATTCTTTACAGACCGCCTCAAAAAACTGATACCCCGAATTGCTGTCCTCGGTCAGAATTTTCTCCGGCTTAATATTTTCAGTTGTACTGTCCGGATAAATTCGATAGAACGAATGGTAGCTCTGTTTCAGTATCCCATACTTTCCAGAGGTTCGGATACCATACACTTCTTCCACACTGTATGGCAAGGCAGGCAAACCCTCTCTGCTCACGATAACATAATAGTTATCTGTCTGCTGAATCGCACGCGCAAAATCTTTGGTCTTGACAAACTCGTTTCCTTCGTCGATAAAAACAATGCTGTCCTGAATGTTGTTGAGCTGTCCCTTCCAAAGATTTCCTTCTACCACATAGCAACCTTTATCACAATTTAGAGTGACCGGCCCACTTTCTCCATCGTTCATATGCGTACGAATCATATCCACGAGGGTCGTTTTACCCGTTGCGCTATCCCCACGAATAATGGTTAAGTTGCGTCGCAGGTCAAACTCATATTTCAGGTACTTTGTGCTGATGACAACTTTATGAATTCCTTTCATTTCTGTCAGCCCCTTTACACAAATTCCCCTGCGACCCAAATCAGTTCTTCCATACTGTGAACGATTTGATTCGTATTTAATACTTTTACTGTAAATGGCTTTTTGCCAAAATCCATCAGGTGGCGCAGATTCACTGTGCGATCTTCCCTCTCTGCAATTTTAAGCAGCCACTTTGCGCAATTGTCACCACAAGTCGATATATTGAACACTTTCTCTGGCTCAAACTTTACCAAAATCAGTGTCTTTACACCACCAGACAAACCAATCGGTGGAATTTTACCCAAGACCGGGCTGTCAATGATACCACTGTCGATAACGGTAGACTTATCTACATCCTCAATCATTTCCTTGACCATCGGGTCAACGATCCAGTCTTCCTCGTAATCGTATTTGAAATAAGAAGCCGTATTGTACACTGCTTCCTTCATATCACCGTAAAAAATGTTCAGCATAGTATCACCTCATTGATGTGCGTACTTCTGCTATCATTGTACCCTCTTTTCGCTTACAAAACAAGATGCAAAAAGCTCTTGGCCTCCATTACAGAAGCCAAGAGCTTTTATCTTCTTTGTCCTATCAGATTTTATTTCCGGGGAGACTTAATCGCAGCCTGGGCGGGTGCCAAAATTACAGAGCGTTCCTCGCTTCATTTGTTCTATGCGATTACCCTCAATCTCATAGCCTTTTTTCAAATCCGCCATGGATCAGAGGACCTACAAAGAATGTGACGAAGGCATTGGGATCCTGCTCGTGAATAATTTCCTGCAGCTCCCCGATTTCATACTTGTTCACGGCACAGAAAAGGATCTTCTTAGGGTGGTTGGTGTACGCACCGTATCCGTTCCAGAAGGTGACGCCGCGTCCCATCTTCTGCAGGATTTCAGTCTGCACAGTGGAAACATCCGTAAATATCAGGGCCGCCACATTGATGTTCTGGTCGTGAAACCTATCTGCCACCGTATACAGGATTGCCACAAAGATGATGGAGTACATCGTAGTTTCCAAATCAAAAAGGAATAGGCAGACCGAAAAGAGAACCGCATTGACATAAATAGAAAGCCGTCCGCTTTTAAAATCTGGGTATTTCTTTACCAGACACATGCATGCAATGTCCATGCCGCCGCAGCACCCACTGCCCCGCAGCGCATAGCCGACACCTACACCACAGAGAATAGCGCCGAAGATACTGTTTAGCAGCACATCCTCCACAAGTGGTGCTTTGAGCGGCGGAAGTACTGAGAGAAGCAACGTCTGCACTGCTACCGAGAGCATGGTTTTGATGCAGAACCTGCGGCTCATGACCCGGTATCCTATCAGGAACAGCGGTACATTGATGAGGAAATTGATCATACCAACAAGGTTTGCATCACTGCGGATTGCAATGAATCTACGCAGAAAAATCTCTATAATCTGAGCCAGGCCTATCACACCGCCAAAGTTGATACCATTGGGGGTGACAAACAGGTAGATACCCAAAGTCAGTAGTGTGGAGCCAAATATCAGATCAAAATACTGCTTATATGCTTTATTCATAGCACTCTTCCCGAATCTTCTGTGCATACCAACCAAAAGAATCTTTTTTGTAGCGGGCGAGGTCTCCGGTGCCGTCGTTATGTTTATTTACATAGACCAGTCCGTACCGCTTATCCATTTCACCGCCGCCCGCGCTGACCAGATCGATGATGCCCCAGACCAGATATCCCATGCAGGGAATACCGTCCTCCAGAACGGCTTTTTTCATCTGGGTGATATGAGCATCGAGATACTCCACCCGGTAGGGGTCATGGACGGAACCGTCCACTTCCAGAGTATCCTCCACGCCCAAACCGTTTTCCACAATGAACAGCGGCTTGTGATAGCGATCATACAGATCATTCATGGTCACGCGCAGGCCGACCGGGTCGATCTGACGTCCCCATTTCGTGATCTGCAGATACGGGTTGCGCAGGGTAGTAATGGCGTTGCCATCCGCCACATTTTTCAGATGCTCCGGATCCGTGGAGATCAGCCTGGAGGAATAGTAACTGAATCCCAGAAAATCGCAGGTGTTCTGAGCCAGAAGTTCGTCATCACCCGGCTGTTCGTCCAGCGTGATGCCCAATTTTGCAAAGTAATTCCGGGCGAATCCGGAATAACAGCCGTTCAATTGGACATCCGGAAAAATGTAATTTTTGTTGTTACTGATACGTGCTTCCATCACATCATTGGGGTTACAGGAATAGGGATAAAAGCTTCCGGCCGCCATCATGCATCCAATTCGGAAATTCGGGTTGATTTTTTTACCGATCCGCACCGCGCAGGCACTTGCCACCAGCTGGTTATGCGCGGCATTGTACACGATCTGGTTAAACTCCGGGTCGTCCTTGTCCACCAGCAGGCCACCGCCCAGATAAGGGATGTGGGTGATCATGTTGATTTCATTGAAGGTCATCCAGTATTTTACCAGATTCCGGTAGCGGTCAAACACGGTGGCAGCATATTTTTCATACAGTGCAATCAGCCTGCGGTCTGCCCAGGCACCATATTTCCGGATCAGGGCTTCCGGCACATCAAAGTGGCACAGGGTGACCACCGGCTCTATCCCGTACCTACGACACTCCGTAAACAGTTCCTCGTAAAAACGCAGGCCATCTTCGTTCGGGGCGTTCTCTTCCCCGGTCGGATAGATCCGCGTCCATGAAATGGACAAACGCAGCGCCTTGATCCCGCTCTCTGCAAGAAGGCGGATATCCTCTTTGTATCGATGATAAAAATCAATTGCTTCCCGACTAGGATAATAATCGTACCGCGTTTCCAGAATGTTTCCCGGATGCAGCATGGCATTCCATCTGCCGTGGGCTGCATCCGGCAGAAAGTCAGCAGACGCAGGCAGCCTGCCGTCTTCCTGCCAGGCACCCTCGCACTGGTTAGCCGCAAGTGCTCCACCCCACAAAAAATCGGACTTAAGTTTCATAATACCTCCAACGCCCCGGGACGCATGCGCTCCCCGGGGCGAACAAAATTTTGAGATCAGTGTTTCTTCAAGATTTCCTCGTCAAAGCCAAAGAGAATCGTAAGTACACAGGATGCTACGATCGTCACGATGATTGCAATAACCATAGCCACGATGGTATCCTCAAAGATCGGCAGGGCAAACAGGGAGGAAGAACCATACTCGTAGTTATGGGCACCCAGCAGAGCGGCCACGACACCACCGATGGCGCCGCCGAGGGAAACAGCCCACATAGGTTTCTTCAGCGGCAGGTTAAAACCGTAAATGGCCGGCTCGGTCACACTAGCAAAGATGCAGCCCACTGCAACGGACAGTGCTTCGGATTTGATTGCCTTGTCCTTTGCCTTGATGGCGATACCCAGAGAAGCGCCGCCTTCTGCCATGTTGGACAGCAGCATACCGGGGCGGAACAGGGGATCAAAACCAGTTTCCGACAGCAGCTGGATCATGGGAGCTCCCAAGGTCATGTGCATACCGGTCATGACCATGTAGGGGAACAGAGCCGTAAACAGAGCAACCGTGATGGGGCCTGCAATGTTATACAACCACAGGATCGCGGCGGTGACATAGGTACCTGCCAGCTGACCCAGAGGCGCCAGTGCAAGGATTGAGACGGCATAGGTGGCGGCCATTGTCAACGTACCGACAAAGATAGGCTTGAACACGCCGGGGATCACTTTGTTCAGGAATTTTTCCACATAATACGCAACGATTGCCAGCAGCAGCGCAGGAAGCAGAGAACTGCCGTATCCTTTCAGGGCAACATTGATACCAAACATGGTGACTGGATCGCCAGCACTTACAATAGCCGTCCATTCAGGAGCGACCAGTGCACCGGCCACGACCATGGAATACGTGGGGGTCGCACCCAGTTTCTTGGCCGCTCCATAAGCGACCAGAATGGGCATGAAATAAAATACCGCATTGCCCACGATGCTCAGCAGCGTATAAGTAGAACTGTCCGCAAAGGGAGCATAAACCTTGGAGATCAGCAGCAGGAACACCTTGATCATACCGCCGCCGATCAGTGCCGGAACCATAGGCTGTACGGCAGCGGAAATGTAACCAATCACTGCCTGCCCAACCGAAATCTTTTCGCCTTTCAGGTCACCGTCCAGTTTTTCGTCCACAGCGCCGCCATCGCTGTAGCCCAGCTTCAGCACCTCTTCATAAACCTTCAGCAGATCCTTGCCGATGATGACCTGCAGCTGACCGCCCTGATAGGTGACGCCCAACACGCCGTCCAGATCATTGATAGCTTTCCGGTCTACCTTCTTGACGTCCTTGACCGTCATGCGCAGACGGGTCATGCAGTGGAATACGGAAGTAACATTTTCCTTTGCTCCAGCCAACGTCATGATATTCTGCGCCAGCTGTTTGAAATCTTTTGCCATTGTAACATCCTCCAAAAAATCTTCCTGGATGGTAACGGACAGAATGTTCCGGTTCAGTTCCGTACCGGAAACCCCATCCAAACGGTTCAGTTCTTCTAGATCTGCCATACCGCTGTCTTTCACAGTGACATACAGGTGCTCTCCGTCAAAACGTTTTCGTGCAACATTGCCTTCACCACCGATGTGATGTATGATAGTTTGAAAGAATGCATCCTGTTTCATGGCTAATCCTCCTGATTTTTTATCTGAAAAACGATGCGGGCCCTGCACCGCTGTTCATTCAATATGTAATAAAAGATCCGGGCACAAAGCGCCTTCAAACTACCTGAAAACGCAAGCGTTTTCAGGTCGGATGCGCTCTGTCCCCGGATCACGTCCCGCAAATGGCGAGTGCCGCTCCAAGCAACGGAAGCTGTTTATGTATTTTTCTGGCAGACGCGGTTGATATGCAACATCAAATAGAGAAGCTCCTCATCATTACAGCACCAATTCTCCTGCTTTTGCAAGAAAGCCGCAATCTTTTTAGCACAGATATATGTTTTAGGGTAATCATTGGCCAGCATCTTTACCATGCTGCCACTCCCCGTTTCGCTCTGAGTACCGCTCATCAGCCGTTGGATGAGATAGCGGATATGCATCGTGAACCGGTAGTAACTGTAGCTGTCCTTATCCAGTTTCAGGTTCATTTCCCGCTCCACAATGGACTCCACGCCTTCCTGAATCTCCAACGCCTTTACGAGGGAATGGATCTCGCTGTTTTCGATTTCAGCATTGATCAAATGCATTGCAATGCTGACCGCTTCGGAATCCGGAAGTGAGACCCCCGTGTATTCCTTCAGGATATCCAATGCTTTTACGCCCAGATCAAACTCATTGGGGTACAGATGACGGATATCATAGGCAATGGGGATCGTCAGGTTCAACCCGCTGCGAAAGCGCTCCACCGCAAAGTTCAGGTGGTCGGCCAGTGTCAGCGGCAGGTTGGAGTTAAGGGTCGTATTCAGTACGACCTGCGCATCTTCTGTAATGTCGGCACTCGCCAGAAGAATCTCCTGCGGAAGAGTACTGATCATCTCAAAATAACGCGGGTCGATATCGTAAAACGTGCGGTCTATCCGCGACATATCCGTCAGTTCGTATGGAACCGCCGGAAACCCGATGCCCTTACCAATCACGATCAGTTCCTTCCCGCGGGAGTCCTGAGCAACAGCGGCACTGTTATTGATTTTCCGAACAATTCGCATAGCACCCACCCTCTCCGTTTCGGATAAAGAAAAAGCCTCGGACTGCAGTCATAATTATACCTGCAGGTATAGACACTCTACCGAGCACTATCCTTTGTTCACAAGTACAACTGACGCTTCCGAGGAATCACGTGTTGTAATAAGATGTTAACATAAAATTCATAGAGATTCCATTCGCCTTTTTTACAATTTTATCGATCATTTTTTGTGCATAAATACTTCTTCTTTTAACTTTAAACCATTCATAAATCCGCCACCTTATTCGACCGATGTACGCTTTCTTTTCTATTATTGGAACCTCTTTCCGCTTACAAAACAAGATGCAAAAAGCTCTTGGCCTCCATTACAGAAGCCAAGAGCTTTTATCTTCTTTGTCCTATCAGATTTTATTTCCGGGGAGACTTAATCGCAGCCTGAGCGGGTGTCAAAATTACAGGTCGTTGGGAGTGGCGATGGTACGTTGTTTCACCACTTGTTTCATCAGCTGGAACACCTGCCATTTGTTCACGGAGCCCTGTGTGCCAAAATATTCCGCACTTTCCGGCTGCATCAGCTGCTGCTCCACGACCCAGTGCACTGCCTTTTGTGCGTCCAGTCCCGCCACATCCTGATAATGGACGGTCGGAGTCACATCCGGCTTTCCGGCCATAGTCCACAGAACGACCGCCAGTTGCTGCCGTGTTGTCGGCACTGCCATGCCCACAGGCAGATTGGACAGGATATAACGATTCACTGCCCATACGCCAATGCCAATGGCCGCACCCGCCGCCGCACCGACTGCCGCTGCTGCAATAGCCGCACCACCGCCGGATGCATCCGGGGTCGGATCAGGTACTTCGGACGTCGTATACAGTGCACTGATTTTTACGCAGGCATCCGGCATAATAAAGGTAGTTTTAGCTGCTGTGCCGTCTTTCAGTTCCAGCGTTTGCGGCGTTTCTACCTGCCACCCGCTGAACTTCATTCCTTCCGGCGCAGCCTTTGCATGAATCGTGATTTCGGTTCCGGCCAATGCTGCGGCGGCTTCCGCGCCATTCACAAACGCCGTGCCATCCTGCACTTCGATCGTGTACGGTTCCGGCTCCGGCTTCGGCGCATCCTTGTAGGTTGCTTTCGCTGTTGCATTGCCCTCCGACATACGCACGGTGATGGTTTCATCTGTCAGGCTACCGGAAACAAGTTCCAAATTCTCCGAAAGTTCCCACTGGTCGAACAGCTTGCCCTCAGCCGGAGTGTTCGCTGTCAGGGTCACTTCCGTGCCCGCTTCGGCAGTCGTGCTGGCCGGTGTGCCGCTGGTGACTGTCAGGGTGTACTCCGGCTTCGGCGCATCCTTGTAGGTTGCTTTCGCCGTTGCATTGCCCTCCGGCATACGCACAGTGATGGTTTCGTCCGTCAGGCTGCCGGAAACCAATGTCAGATTTTCCGAAAGTTCCCACTGGTCAAACAGCTTTCCTTCTGCCGGGGCGTTTGCTGTCAGGGTCACTTCCGTGCCTGCTTCGGCAGTCGTGCTGGCCGGTGTGCCGTTTGTTACGGTCAGAGTGTATTTGGGTTTCGGTATTTCTTTATAAACTGCTTCCGCAGATGCTTCTTTTGCCGGCATCCGCACCTTGATGGTCGCATCCGTCAGAGCACCGGAAACAAGTTCCAGCCCCTCCGAAAGCTTCCATTGGTCGAATTGTCGGCCCTTTGCCGGTTCTTTCGCCGTCAGGACAACTTCCTCGTCCGCTGTCAGTGACTGGGCCTCATAGTCATCGTCCATTACGATTATCAGCGTATACTGCGGCGCAAACGTATAGGATGCGCTCGCATACGCATCACCCCACGGCATCTTTACCGTGATGGTCGTATCGGTCAGGCTTCCAGAAACGATTTCCAGATCATCTGACAAAATCCAGTGATCAAACTGCATTCCCTTGTCGGGCGCATTGGCCGTGAGGGTCACCTCCGTGCCCGCCACGGCTGTGGTGTTTTCCGGGGTTCCGTTCGTAACGGACAAGGTATACTTTTCCGCCTCGTACTGCGCCGTCAGGGTCACATCGTGCGCCGGCATATAGAATCCAATACCTCTGTCAGCCTTTTCTTCCGCAGTCAGTTCCAGACCCGTTGCTTCCCAGCCGGTGAAGATCCAGCCAGTGCGGTACTCCGCATAGGCATAGACATACTCCCCGTATTCCTTTGGTTCCGCTTTTCCGTTCACGGTCAAAGTATAGTGGTTGATTACATAGTTTGCCGTCAGGGTCACATCCCCGGCGGGCATGGTGAATGCAAGGGTCTTGCTGGTTTTGTCTGCCACTGTCACGCCATCCACCGCCCAGTCGGTGAAGGTGTAGCCCTCCTTTTCCGGCGCCGTGACGGTAACCGGCTCACCATAGTCCTTGAACTCCATCGTATCGTCTACGGTCAGCCTATAATAGTTTACGGTATAGTTGGGCGTCAGGGTCACATCGCCAGCCGGCATCCGGAAGAGCAGGTTCTGGTCATATGGGTTATCGACCTGTGCACCTTTCACGGTCCAGCCGGCAAAGGTGTAGCCTTCCTTTTCCGGCGCAGTCACATTGACCAGTGAACCGTATTCTCTGGATTCTGTTTTGCCGTCCACGGTAAGATCATAGAAGCGGTTCTGGTAAACGGCCTTGATGGTCACGCTTTCGCCGGGCATCGTAAAGGTATACCCGCCGTCCGTCGGCTGCATGTCCAGTTCGGGTGCGGTTTTCCATTCCTTGAAGGTCTGCCCTTTTGGGAACTGCGTTTCGTCCACCTGCACCAGCACCAGTTCTCCGGCCTTGTGCTCTGTATTATCCACGGTGCCGCCCGTGATGAAAATGGAATATACGCCATCCTCATAGATCGCTTTTGCAGTAACATCATTTGCCGGCATCTTGAAGGTCAGCCTTCTGCCCCATGCTTTGGTTTCAATGCCGTCCAGTCCGGACAGTTCCCAGCGGACAAATTCCTTGCCGTATGGCGGCTCAGCCGTCAGAGATACCTTGTCACCGTACTGGGCCGTGGATGCGGGATTTCCATTTACCATGGCCGTGGCATTTCCCAGCGTGAGTTTGTATATTGCACGCTTCCACACAGCCCGGATGGTTACATTCTCTGCGGGCATGTTGAACTCCGAGCCGTCAATTTTTTGACCATTGACCTCCCAGTAGTCCAGTTCATCACCCACATTTTCCGGTACGGCTTTCAGATAGATACGTTCATTGTACTTTGCGTCTGTTGCCTTTATATATTTTTCCGATGATGCGTTACCACCAGTAATTGTTATCGTATAGCGGATATCTTTATACACAGCCTTGAGCTTGACGTTACAGCATGGCATGGTAAAGCTGTTTCTCACGATGGACAGGCTTATGCTGTCGTCTACCACCTTCCAACGGACAAGCTCCTTACCGGGTTCCGGCTCTGGAACCAGCGTAACCGTCTCGCCGTATGGCACCGCTGTCACGGTCTTGCCGTCCACTTCCGCCCGTCCGCCCTCGACTTCGACCGCATACAGATCTATGGTATAAATTGCTTCCACCGTCACATCGTTGGCAGGCATCCAGAAGGTCAGGTACGATTTCTTTGCTTCCTCTTCACTGATCTCCACGCCGCTTATTTCCCAGTGGTCAAAGGTCTTGCCCGCCCAGCTCTGTGCCTGAAGTGTTACCCAATCGTGGTAATACCGTTTATCTGCCATGCCGTTCTCGACCAGCGTATACTGATTGGTGCTGTAGTTCGTTGTCAGCTTTACCTCCTTGGCCGGCATCCGGAAATGCAGCGTCTGGCTGGTTTTATCCTCCACCGTCACACCTTCCACAGTCCAGCCGGTAAAGGTATGGCCTACCTCGTCCTTCGCCGTTACCGTGACTTCTGCGTCATATTCTTTCTGCACCGTTCTTCCGTCTACTGTCAGCTCATACAGATTCGGCGTATAGTTTGCCGTCAGGGTTACATCACTGGCAGGCATCGTAAACTCCAGCGTTTTGCTGGACGCATCCTCCACCGTCACGCCCTTTACGGTCCAGCTGCTGAAGCTGTGGCCCACCTTATCTTCCGCTGTGACGGAAACGCTGTCCCCGTATGTTTTGGTTTCAGGAACGCCATTGACCGTCAGTATATAGCTGTTGATGTCATAGTGCGCCTTGAGCACCGCATTGCAGTCCGGCATGGTAAAGGTATCGCCCTCGATTTTTTCATCGTTCAGCGTCCAGTAGGCAAACGAATAGCCTTCCGGCACAGCACCTCGCGTCAGCGTGATGGTATCGCCCGCAGCGGCCACGGTATTGTCCGCCGTGCCGCCATCCACCGTGACGGTATAAAGGTTCAGCGTCCAGCCGGTATCGTCCGGGCCTTCAAAGGCAATGTAGTCCTCGCTTTCCGCCACCTTGTACGTGATTTTATAGCTTCCCGGCTGCGTGGGCATGATAAACGTCTTTTTATAATAGGTCGTGACCACGCCCATGCCCGGCACATCCGAAACGACCTTTCTCTGCGCCTGATCCCAGCGGAAGTCCTCGTACTTCGGGATTTTTTTAGTAATCGAGTTCAGCACAAGGTCGTTACTCTTTCCGCGCATTTCCATGCGCAGTTGCATCGGCCCGCCGGCCTTTCCGTTGTATTTAATATTGCCGCTGACATCGATCACATCAGTGGAGGGCACAATGGTGATCTCTTTTGCCAGCGTGTCGGAAGCCACATACAGCACCGTGACATTTTCCAGCACACCGCTCACATCGGCATTGCCATTTTTAAGCAAAGAGAAGGTTGTGGTGCCATTCGCATACCGCACCGCAGCAGACAAAGAATGAGAATCCGGCTCGTTTTTGAAAACGCCGCCGTAGATAGTCGGACCGGTCACATCGCCGACAAACACGCCGTCCTCGATCTTGCTCCACTTATCACATGTGACTGTACCGCTAAAGACGCCGCCCCTGACAATGCCGACTTTTGTGCCCGCGCCCGTGTTGTTGACCGCGCCCTCCCGGAATATGCCGCCCGAAATAACACCACCGCTGTTGCTGACTGTATAACCATTATCAAACACACCGCCTGAAATGGTGCCCGAAATATTATTCAGCACGCCATTCAGCACCTTGCAGTCCGTAAACTGGCCGCCCGTGATCGTACCGCCGGAATTTTCGATTTGATAGTAGAACCGACCAATTTCAAATTTTCCGCCAGAGATCGTACCTTGATTCGTGACCTGACAATTTTTTCCAAAGGAACCACCGCTGATGATACCGCCCTCAAGGTTTTTTATGATGCCATATTTACTTGGGTTTCCACCCCGGTTACCATAGTCGTCCTTTGTAACTGCAAACTCCGATGTTCCAGTGATTTCACCCTTGTTATATACCTCGCCGTAAATCACTCCTCCGGAAACCACGCCGCCATTCCAAAGCTGGCCTTTGAATGTACCACCTGTGATGGTGCCGCTGTTACGGACAATTCCTCCGACCCACTGCGTTTTGGAACCATTTGGCCCAACATTCATGCCTGTATGCGGGAGAGCATGACTGAATGTACCGCCTTCGATAGTTCCTTCATTAGAAACTTCGCCATTTACTTTTCCGTCCACAAATGTGGCACCCGACTCAATGGAAAGCTTGATTTCATCCTGCAGTGCACCGCCAGTCAGCTTGAATTGTCCCTTTTTCAGGGTCAGCGTTTTGATCCCGAGCAGGTTTGTTCCATACGACCAAAATTCTGTATTCATGTTATCTGTAGATGGTGCTTCACCAAAAGAACTGCCCGAACCAACCTTGATCTCAATGATATCATCCGTCATCCCGGCATCGTTTTCCTGTTTCAGTATCTCTACAGTGCTCTCTGCCCTGGGCATCCCTTTTGCAAATGCCTGAACCGGCATCATGCTCACTATCATGCTGACTGCCAGCACTGCACTGACCAAGCGTTTTCCTATCCGTTTTCTCATTGCACAGGCTTTCCTTTCGTTTTTCTTTATTCTCATCTCAATATAACGCTTATCGCATTATCCTCGTTGTGGGGTTCATTCCTGTAAAAATTATACATTTTTTATTCTTTTCCGTCAACGTTCATTTTCCCTTTTTAACAAAAGCCACCCCAGTTTTCTGATACAGAAACCGAGGTGGTTTACCCTTGCTGTTTTTTTCAGTTCATTCAGGTACTTCTTTTTTCGGCTATTATCTTTTCCCGAAGCTACATTGACTTCTGCCACCGCAATAATATCAAGGTAGGTGTCATCAAAGATGATATTGCCCTGCTGCACTACATTGGAAAGATTCCATGAGTTAGAAAGGATTTCTTTGGTCGGAATAAAAACACTGCTCAAATCAACCATCCGTTTTTCCTATGCAGCTTTCCCGGCGACCTCCGCATTATGCTTCTGGCTCTTATGCTTGAAAGTCATAGCAATATTGGTATCGTTTGAACTCACCTTTACTAATGCCTTCTTTTCACCCTCTGCATGGGGTTCATCTTTTGCACATTTTTCGTTCTTCATAACAGCTTTTCCTCGTCATCCAACTCAGCCCGAATCTGCCTCTTATACATAAGAAAAAACTCCCCCTGATCTCCTGTTGCGGAAATCAGGGGGAGTTGATGCTTTACTTGTGCTTTTTCAAGCGCTCACGCAATCACTTGCGGGGGTTCTTGATAGCAGCCTGAGCAGCGGCCAGACGTGCGATAGGCACACGGAAGGGAGAGCAGCTGACGTAGTCCAGACCGACGTTGTGGCAGAACTCCACGCTCGTGGGGTCGCCGCCGTGCTCGCCGCAGATGCCCAGACCCAGATCGGGGCGGGTCTCACGGCCGTCGTGAGCAGCCATCTTGACCAGCTTGCCGACGCCGATCTGATCCAGATGCTGGAACGGATCGCTCTCGTAGATCTTGTTCTCGTAGTATGCGCCCAGGAACTTGGCAGCGTCATCACGGCTGAAGCCGAAGGTCATCTGGGTCAGGTCGTTGGTGCCGAAGCTGAAGAACTCAGCTTCCTTGGCGATCTCGCCGGCAGTCAGGGCTGCACGGGGGATCTCGATCATGGTACCGACCTGATACTTCATGTCAACGCCAGCAGCAGCGATCAGCTCGTCAGCAACCTTGACGACAACGTCCTTGACGAACTTCAGCTCCTTGACCTCGCCGACCAGCGGGATCATGATGTGCGGGGTGATCACATGGCCGGTCTCAGCAGAGACGTTCAGAGCAGCCTTGATCACAGCACGGGTCTGCATAGCGGCGATCTCGGGGTAGGTAACAGCCAGACGGCAGCCACGGTGACCCATCATGGGGTTGAACTCGTGCAGAGAAGCAACCACGTTCTTCAGGTCTTCGTAGGTCATGCCCATGTCGGCAGCCAGTTCCTTGATGTCCTCGTCCTTGGTGGGCAGGAACTCGTGCAGGGGCGGGTCCAGATAACGGATGGTCATCGGGCGCTCACCCATGATGCGGTACATGGCCTCGAAGTCGCCCTGCTGGAACGGCTCAACCTTGGCCAGAGCAGCCTCGCGCTCTTCCACGGTGCGTGCGCAGATCATCTCACGGACAGCCTTGATGCGGTCCTCAGCGAAGAACATGTGCTCGGTACGGCACAGGCCGATGCCCTCAGCACCCAGATCCACTGCCTGCTGTGCGTCGCGCGGGTTATCAGCGTTGGTCATGACCAGCAGCTGACGTGCTGCGTCTGCCCAGCCCATGAAGCGGTTGAAGTTCTTGTTGCCGGTAGCGGCCACAGTTGCGACCTGCTCGCCGTAGATGTTGCCGGTGGAGCCGTCGATGGAGATCCAGTCGCCCTCGACGAACTTGTGGCCGTTGATCTCGAAGGTCTTAGCCTCCTCATCGATCTTGACCTCGTTGTCGTTGCCGCAGCCGGAAACACAGCAGGTGCCCATACCACGGGCAACAACGGCTGCGTGGCTGGTCATGCCGCCGCGAACGGTCAGGATGCCCTGAGAGACCTGCATGCCCACGATATCCTCGGGGCTGGTCTCCAGACGCACCAGAACGACCTTCTTCATCTTGCCGGACTTGACCATCTCCTCTGCCTCTTCAGCAGTAAAGACGATCTGGCCGCAGGCAGAACCGGGAGAAGCTGCCAGACCCTTGCCGACGACCTCTGCAGCCTTCAGGGCAGCAGCATCGAACTGGGGATGCAGCAGGGTATCCAGCTGCTTGGGCTCCACGCGCAGGACAGCCTCCTGCTCGGTGATCATGCCCTCGTCCACCAGATCGCAGGCGATCTGCAGAGCAGCCTGTGCGGTACGCTTGCCGTTACGGGTCTGCAGCATATACAGGTGGCCGTCCTCAATGGTGAACTCCATATCCTGCATATCGCGGAAGTAGTTCTCCAGACGGGTAGCGATCTCGACAAACTGATCGTACACCTCAGGCATCTGATCCTTCAGGTGGCTGATGGGAGAAGGAGTGCGCACACCGGCAACAACGTCCTCGCCCTGTGCATTGATCAGGTACTCGCCCATCAGTTTCTTAGCGCCGGTGGCGGGGTCACGGGTGAATGCAACGCCGGTGCCGGAGCGGTCGCCGGAGTTACCAAAGGCCATCTGCTGCACGTTGACAGCGGTGCCCCACTCGTAGGGGATCTCGTTCATCTTACGGTAGACGTTTGCACGGGGGTTATCCCAGCTGCGGAACACGGCCTTGACAGCCTCGATCAGCTGATCGCGGGGATCCTGCGGGAAGGGACGGCCTTCGTTCTCCTCGTAGATCTTCTTGAAGGTGCCGACCAGTTCCTTCAGGTCGTCAGCAGTCAGGTCCACGTCGTTCTTGACGCCCTTGGCTTCCTTCATCTTGTCGATCTCGACCTCGAACAGGCTCTTCGGGACCATCATAACGACGTCGGCGAACATCTGCACAAAGCGGCGGTAGCAGTCGTATGCAAAACGGGCGTTGCCGGTCTTCTTTGCCAGACCCTCAACAGCCTCATCGTTCAGGCCCAGGTTCAGGATGGTGTCCATCATGCCGGGCATGGACTGACGTGCGCCGGAACGGACGGAGACCAGCAGGGGGTTGGTGTTGTCGCCGAACTTCTTGCCGGTGATCTCTTCCAGACCCTTGAGGTGCTCAAAGATGTCAGCAGTGATGTCGTCATTGATCTGACGGCCGTCTGCGTAATACTGGGTGCAGGCGTCGGTGGTGATGGTGAAGCCCTGCGGCACCGGCATACCGGCTGCGGTCATCTCGGCCAGACCGGCACCCTTGCCGCCCAGCGTGTTCTTCATGGTGACCTTGTCACCGCCGAAAGCGTCATTGCCTTCGCTGAAGTAGTACAGATACTTTTTGCTCATGCGTTGTTTACCTCCCATTCGTGACCGGCGGCATGGCAGCCGCGGTCTCATCGTTTGCCTTGTCTTGAACGTACGATGAACATTGTTTTGTGAATGCTAAACTATTATACCAGAAAATCCATTCCTTTCCACCATGCAAAATCCCGAATTTGTCTGTTATTTTTTATGCAAATCTCTTGAAATTCTCCAAGTTTTAAGGTAGTATAGAATGGGAGAAAGTTCGAGAGGTTTTTTGTTTATACACGCGATTTCTCGTCCTGTTGGATACAACTTTCTATCCCTGTAACTTTTCAAATTCTATTTTGTCGGAACAAAGCTTTCCGCAGCGGGATGCTGGGGCGGACAGGCAACAATTTTCCGGTCGCCTTTCCTGTCTCTCTTCCGCCGCGCGCTTTGGTGGGAAGGGAGATTTTTTTATGCAGAATTCCATTTCTGAGCAGGCCCGTGCCGCTGCCTTGGCACAGCTGGACGCCGCCGAGGCTGCCCGCGAGGACATCCTTGTGCAGCACATTGCAAACGGCGTGGTCATTGACAGCCGCACCGTGCAGATCGACCCGGAGGTGGTCATTGCCCCGGGCGCTGTGATCCTTGCGGGCACCATCCTGCGGGGCAAAACGGTCATCGGCGCAGGCTGCGTCATCGGCCCCAACACCCTCATCGAGGACAGCACCGTGGACGAGGGCACTACCGTGAATGCCAGCCAGATCTACGGCAGCCACATCGGCCCCCACAACAACATCGGCCCCTTCACCCATGTGCGGGTGAACACTGTCACCGACTACGGCGTGCATCTGGGTGCCTATGTGGAGACCAAGAACTCCAATTTTGCCCGCGGCAACACCGTGAGCCATCTGACCTACATCGGCGACAGTGATGTGGGCAAGTACTGCAACTTCGGCTGCGGCACCGTCACCTGCAACTACGACGGCAAGGACAAGTTCCGCACCCAGATCGGCGACTACTGCTTCATCGGCTGCAACACCAACCTTGTGGCCCCGGTCAAGGTGGGCGATGGTGCCTACACCGCCGCCGGTAGCACCATTACCAAGGATGTGCCCGCACAGGCACTGGGCATCGCCCGGGAGCGCCAGACCAATCTGGACGGCTGGGCAGAGCCCAAGATGGAAGCCTACATCGCCAAAAAGCAGAAGCTGGAAAAAGAGCAGAGCAAATAAACCTCTGCCGGAAGGGAGCTGCGTATGAAGTCTGAAAGCTTTCGCAAGCAGGCGCTGAGCCTTGTCCTTTTCTTCGCGGCTGTTGCCGCCGTGTTCGCCCTGACCCGCCTGCGCAGCGACCCCGCCAAAAAGCAGGCGGAGTTCGTGGTGCAGCAACTGCTCTCCTGCTCCTCTGCCGTGGAGCAGGCTGTGGACGCCGCCGCAGCGCCCTCCGGCAGTGAACCGGGGCTTGCTGCTGTGGACACCGATGGGCTGTACACCTTTCTTCAGGCGCAGCTGGGCGATGCCATGACTGCCGACTGCCTTGATAAAGTCATGGCAAACCGTCTGCCCACCCGCATCACCGCGCTGGCAGGGCAGTCCGGCGACAAGCTGGTGCCCGCCGACCTCACCCTGAAAAAGCGCGCCGGGGCAGAAAACTGCTACGACTTTTCCGCCGCTCTGCTGACCGCCACGGACAGCACCGCCGCCGCGCAAGTATCCGGCACCATCACCATGGTGAAGGAGGACGGCCGCTGGAAGGCCTCTGCCATCACGCTGAACCTGTAATAAACCCTTTTGCCCCTGTGCCCTGCGGCATGGGGGCATTTTTTGCCCATTTCGCTTATAATGTATATCTTTTTGCGCGCGCGTATGTTATACTTAGATGTTGTATCACACTATTATCAGGAAAAGGTATTATCATATCATGAATGAAAACGATATCTGGCTCATTGCAGGGCTGGGCAACCCCGAAGCAAAGTACGATGGCACCCGCCACAACGCCGGTTTTGCCGCGCTGGACGCGCTGGCCGACAAATGGAACATCTCTGTGGGCAAGACCAAATTCCAAGGCCTGTGGGGACAGGGCGAGGTGGACGGCCACAAGGTGGTGCTGCTGAAGCCCCTGACCTACATGAATCTCTCCGGCGATTCCATCGCCCCCATGGCGGGCTTTTTCAAGATTCCCGCCGACCATGTGCTGGTGCTGTGCGATGACATTACGCAGGCACCCGGCAAGCTGCGCATCCGCCCCTCCGGCTCTGCGGGCGGGCACAACGGCCTGAAAAGCATCATCGCCCGGCTGGGCGGGGAGAACTTCCCCCGCATCCGCATCGGCATCGGTGCAAAGCCCCACCCGGACTACGACCTTGCCGCATGGGTGCTGGGCAAGTTCCCGCCGGAGGACGCCAAGGCCATCGCCGACCGCTACCCCGACCTTGAAGCCGCCGCAAAGCTTATCATGGACGGTAAGCTAAGTCTGGCACAGAGCAAGTATAACGGGTAAGCGGAACGAACCCGCTAACCGCCGCGCATTTTCAATGGTCATCCTGACAGGAAAGGAGGTTTTTCCATGTACGAAGCCTTACTCAAGGCCACCCCGGAATATCAGAAGGTCGCCGCAAGCTTTGGCTCGGCTGGGCCGGCGGCGCTGTTCGGTCTGCCGCCTGCAGGCCGGGCGCTGCTGTATGCCGCCCTGCAAAAAGACCTTGGCCGGGTGCTGTGCATCGTGACCCCCGGCGAGGCCGAGGCCACCCACTTTGCGGACGACCTCAAGGCGCTGGGGCTTACCGCTGCGGTGTTCCCGCCCCGGGACTTTATGCTGCGCCCGGTGGAGGGCGCAGGCCGCGAGTACGAGTACCGCCGCCTTTCGGTGCTGGGCGCACTGGCAGGCGGGCGGCTGCAGGCCGTCTGCGTGCCCGCCGAAGCGCTTTTGCAGTACACCGTGCCCCGGGCAGAATTCATCCAGAACACCCTCACCTTAAAGCCCGGCATGGTGTATAACCGCGAAGCTCTGGTGGCGCGGCTGTTTGCCGCCGGGTATGTGCGGCGCAGTCAGGTGGACGGCCCGGGACAGTTCAGCGTGCGCGGCGATATCGTGGATATCTACGCGCCGGATATGCGTCAGCCCGCCCGCGTGGAGTACTGGGACGATGAGATCGACTCCATGTCCTCCTTTGACCTGCTGACCCAGCGGCGGGACGGCGCACTGGAAAAAATCTACCTCTCCCCTGCCCGCGAGGTGCTGTTCGGCAGCACCGCCGAGACTGCCGAGGCGCTGCGCAGCGCCATCAAAAAGGCGCGCGGCAAGCACCGCACCGCGCTGGAAAAGGCCACCGAAGCCGATCTTTCCCAGCTGGATTCCGGCCTGATGCCGGAGGCCATGGATAAATATTACGGCATCCGCTACCCCGCCCCCGCTACGCTGCTGGACCATCTGGACGCGCCGCTGTTCATTCTGGATGAAGTGGGCGGCATCCGGGATGCCCAAAAGGCCACTGAGTTCCGCCGCAGCGAGGAGCTGACCGGGCTGCTGGAAGAGGGCGTGCTCTGCCCCGGACTGGATGTACTGTACCAGACCATGGACGATCTTGTCATTGCCGCCCAGAACCACAGCACCCTGCTGTGCGAGAACTTCCTGCGCGGGATGAACGAGTTCAAACTGAAAGACCTCATCAACGCCGAAGCCTTCGCCGCCCCCAACTGGAACGGTGACCTTGCCTCCCTGCGGGAGGACTTAGACCCGCTCATCGCCCAAGGCTATGCTGTCACCCTGTTTGCCGGTACGCCCAAGGGCGCAGCCGCTTTGACCCGCGACCTTGCCGACAAGGGCTATGCCGTGAGCATGAGCCGGGATGTGCGCCCCGCCAAGGGTATTTTACAGGTGCTGCCCGGGCATCTGACCGCCGGGTGCACCTTCCCCTTTGCCCATGCGGCGGTGCTTTCCAGCCGCCGCCACGGGCTGGACGAGGAAGCTGCCGCCGAAGCCAAAAAGCGCAAGAAGAACAAAAACGCCCTGTCCAGCCTTTCGGACATCAAGCCCGGGGACTATGTGGTGCACCAGAGCCACGGCATCGGGATGTACGCCGGTATCCAGCGGTTAGAGGTACAGGGCGCTACCAAGGACTACCTCAAGGTGCAGTATTCCGGCTCGGATGTGCTGTATGTGCCGGTGACCCAGCTGGATCTGCTCAGCCGCTACACCGCCCCCGGCGATGAGGAAAAGGTAAAGCTGGCAAAGCTGGGCGGTGCCGAGTGGCAGCGCACCCGCGCCAAGGTGAAAAAAGCCACCGAGGAGATGGCGCAGGAGCTGATCGAGCTTTACGCCCGCCGCCGTCAGGCCACGGGCTATGCCTTCCCGCCGGACGGCGACTGGCAGCGGGACTTTGAGACCCGCTTTGACTACGACGAGACCGACGACCAGCTGCACGCCACCGCCGAGATCAAGCAGGACATGGAAAAGGGCTACCCCATGGATCGGCTGCTCTGCGGCGATGTGGGCGTGGGCAAGACCGAAGTGGCGCTTCGCGCCGCCTTCAAGTGCATCATGGGCGGCAAGCAGTGCGCCCTGCTGGCGCCCACCACTCTGCTGGCGTGGCAGCATTATAACACCCTGCTCTCCCGCATGGAGGCTTTTCCGGTGAAGATCGGGATGCTGTCCCGCTTCCGCACCGCCAAGCAGCAAAAGGAGACGTTGCGCGGCTTACAGGCCGGCAGCGTGGATATCGTGGTGGGCACCCACCGGCTGCTTTCCAAAGACGTGAAGTTCCACGACCTCGGCCTTGTCATCATCGACGAGGAGCAGCGCTTCGGCGTGAAGCACAAGGAAAAGCTGAAGGAGAACTTCATCGGGGTGGATATGCTCACTCTGTCGGCCACCCCCATCCCCCGCACCCTGAACATGGCCATGAGCGGCATCCGGGATCTTTCCACCATCGAGCAGCCGCCCATCGAGCGGCAGCCGGTGGAGACCTTTGTGCTGGAATATAACGACGTCATCCTTGCCGAAGCCATGAAGAAGGAGCTTGCCCGGGGCGGGCAGGTGTACTACCTGCACAACCGGGTGGACAACATTGAAGCCTGCGCCGCCCATGTCAGCCAGATGGTGCCGGGTGCGCGGGTGGGCATCGCCCACGGCAAGATGACCGAGGAAGAGCTGAACCCCGTGTGGCAGCACCTGCTGAACGGCGAGATCGATATTCTGGTCTGTACCACCCTCATTGAGACTGGCATTGATGTGCGCAACTGTAACACCCTCATCATTGAGGACGCCGACCGCATGGGTCTGGCGCAGCTGTACCAGATCCGTGGGCGGGTGGGGCGCTCCGGCCGCAAGGCCTACGCCTACTTCACTTTCCGCCGGGACAAGACTCTGACCGATATCGCCCAGAAGCGGCTTTCTGCCATCCGGGAGTTCACCGCTTTCGGCTCCGGCTTCCGCATCGCCATGCGGGACCTGCAAATTCGCGGTGCGGGCAGCCTGCTGGGGCACAGCCAGCACGGCCACATGGAAGCCGTGGGCTACGACCTCTATGTTAAAATGCTGGGACAGGCCATTGCCCGGGCGCGGGGCGAGCCCGTCCAGCGGGACAAGAGCGATTGTCTTGTGGACCTGCGGGTGGACGCCTTTATCCCGGAAAAGTATATCCCGGACGGCGCGGGCCGCATCGAAGCCTACAAGCGCATTGCCGCCATCCAGACCCCGGAGGACGCCGCCGATGTGCTGGACGAACTCATTGACCGCTACGGCGACCCGCCGCCCTCGGTGAGCGATCTGGTCAACGTCTCCCTCGTCCGCGTACAGGCTGCTGCCGTGGGCGTGTACGAGGTGACCCAGAAGAAGGACACCCTTGTGCTGAATCTGGAAACGCTGGACCTTGCCATGATCCGCGGCCTGTTACAGGCTTTCAATGGCCGGGTCACCGCCGGGGCAGGCACAAAGCCCTATCTCTCGGTGGTATTGCAGCCGGACGAAAAGCCGTTGGAACTGCTGCAAAACATCCTGAAAGCAATGGATGCTATTTTAAACAATAAGGAGCAAAACGCATGAAAAAGAAACTGCTTGCGCTGGTATGCGCACTTGCACTGACCGTCAGCCTTGTGGGCTGTGCACTCTCCACCCCGGACACCGTAGGCAAGATCGGCGATTTTGAGGTGACCAGCGGCCTGTATCTGCTGGCACAGTACGATGCCTATCAGCAGGCTGCGCAGCTGGCGGATTCTGAGCAGGACACCAGCAAGGTAAAGTCCTTCCTCAAGGCCACCATCACCACCGATGCCGACACCGGCGAGACCGCCGTGGTAAAGGACTATGTGGCGCAAAAAACCCTTGAGACTTTGCAGACCCTTGCCGCCGTGGACGCCCGCTTTGCCGAACTGGGTGGCGAGCTGACCGAGGAACAGAAGTCCGCCGCCGACAGCTACGCCCAGCAGCTGATGGACAACTACGGCGATGCCTACACCGCCAACGGCATCGGGCTGGAGACTTTGAAGCTGTTCCAGCAGCTGCAATACAAGCACACCCTGCTGCTGGATCTTGTCTACGGCAAGGACGGCGAGACCCCTGTGGAGGACGGCGAGCTGACCGAGCATCTGGACAGCACCATGTACGAGATCGGTTTTATCACCGTGCCGCTGTACAACACCAGCACCTTCGCCTTTGCCACCGATGACCAGAAAGCCGAGATGCTCTCCCTTGCCCAGAAAGCTGCGGACAGCTACAACGCTAATGCCCCGGAGGATACCTCCAGCCAGCTGACCGCCTTCAACAGCATCGCAAGCAGCGCACTGACCGATATCTGCGCCGTGCTGGACGCAGAGGTCCCCTCCACCAGCACCCTGCAGACCGACCTGCTGAGCGAAAGCGACCTGACCGATGCCTTTACGCAGGAGGGTGCCGCCGATACCCTGCGCGGCCTTGCCTACGGGCAGGCAGCCGCCATCCAGTACTCCGGCTACGCCCTGATGCTGGCCGTCCGTCTGGACCCGCTGAGCGTTTCCACGCTGGATGCTCTGCGCAGCCAGATCCTGAGCGACATGAAGGGCGAGGAGCTGGACGATGCTCTTGCAGCCTACAGTGCCCAGATGGCGAGCACCCTGAGCAGCTCTGCCATGGGCAAGCTGCCCACCGCCAAGATCGTGAACGCCACCAGCGCCACCAGCGCCAACAGCGCCAACAGCTAATGGCTTTGTAAAAACAACACGCCCAGGTTTTCCACTTCCTTTCTGCGGAAGGTGGAAAACCCGGGCGTTGTTTTTTATTTTATTACTTTTGCAAACTCTGCGGCAAGGGCGGCGTTCACAGAGCGGACGGCGTTGGCATCCGGCTTGATGGCAGTGCGGTCGTAGGTGAACAGGCCGTTCACCTCGTCCTCCACATCGGTCAGCTGGGTGTATACCAGCGCCGAAAGCCCCTTTTGCAGCTGCGGCAGCACCGTGCCCAGCTGCATTTTTTTGTACCGGGCGGTCAGTTCCTCCCGGCTTTTGGCTGTGCCGTAGCCGTAGGTCTTGCGGGGCGGCTCGTGCCCCGGCATGGGCCATGCAATGCCGCCGTACTCGCTCAGCGCCACGGTGCGGGTCTGCGGGCGCACCCGCAGGGGGTAGAAGTAGTTGTGCAGGGAGTATACCTCCCCGCCGCCCTGATCGTACCAGCCGCTTGCCTCGTCCACAAGGCGACTGTCGTCCAGCGCGCGGATGGCCTGTACTGCCCCGGCGGCATCGTACTGTCCCCACCCCTCATTGAAGGGCACCCAGCAGCCCACGCAGGGGTGGCAGCGCAGCGCCTGCACCGTATCTTCCAGCTCCCGGCGGTATTCTTCCCGGCTGCTTTCGCTCCCCCGGCTCAGCAGCTCCCACAGGGGTGCTTTGTCCGGCAGACGGCGCATAAGCGGCTGCAAAACATTGGTCAGGTAGGTAACAAACCACAGGTTATACCTGCTGCCGCCGTTGACCATATCCTGCCAGACCACAAGCCCCAGCTTGTCGCAGTGGTAGTACCAGCGCTGCGGCTCAATCTTTGCGTGCTTGCGCAGCAGGTTGTAACCCAGTGCCTTTACCTCGCTCAGCTCCCGCTCCACCGCCGCATCCGAGGGCGGGGTGTACAGCCCCTCCGGCCAGTAACCCTGATCCAGCAGGCCGTTGAGCAGAATGGGCTTATCGTTCAGGCAGAAGCGCAGCACGCCCCGTGCGTCCGGTGTGCAGCTCCACTTGCGCAGGGCAAAGTAGCTGTGCACGGTGTCGAACTGCTCTTCCTCTCCCTGCGTGGTGCCCACGGTCAGGTCGTACAAAAAGGGCGTGTCCGGGCTCCACGGGAAGAAATACTCGTCCGCAATGTGCAGCGTTACAGTGCCGTCTTGATCGGCCTCGTCGCTGCCCCAGTCCTCGGCAATGGTCACACCCCCGGCGCGCACCACCGCCCACAGGTTTGCCGCGCCGCCGGGCGCAGAGGTATGGGCTTTCACGGTCACCGTGCGGGCATCGTAGTCCGGCGTACCGGTGAGAGACTGGATGTAGTTTTCCGGCACGCGCTCCAGCCAGACGGTCTGCCAGATGCCGCTCTGTGCGGGGTAGAACATCCCGCCGGGCTGCAAGGTCTGCTTGCCCCGCGCCTGTGTGCCGTGGCCGGTGGGATCCTGCACCGCCACCCACAGGCTGTTGCGGCCGGTGCCGTTGAGCTGCGCGGTGATATCCAGCGTAAAGGGCCAGTAGCCGCCCCGGTGGCCGCCCACCAGATGGCCGTTCACCTGCACAGCACAGGCGTAGTCCACCGCACCAAAGTGCAGCAGCACCCTGCCGCCCGTCCCGGTGGGCGGCGCAAAGTACCGGTGGTAGTGCAGCCACTGCCCGGGCTGCAATGTACGCCCCACCCCGGAGGCGCGGCACTCCGGCGCGTAGGGCACCAAGATCTCACCATCCCAGCCCGCCGGGCGCTGTGCCGAGGCGGTGATGGCGTACTGCCACGGGCCGTTCAGGTTCTCGTAGCTGTCCCGGCGCATGGCCGGGCGGGGATATTCCGTCAGAGGGTGCATACACTCACCAGCCTTTTCTACTCGTTTGCTCCATTCTAGCACAGCTCGGGGCGTTTGTATACCGTGAAGCGAACTATTTTGAATGGCCGCCGCGTGCGCTTTGGCCATCTTTAGCGGAAAATAATCTTTATATTTCGATGCAACGGAACGTCTGCGGACGTTCCGTTGCACCATTTTCACGGGAGATAAAAAGCGCCGCCGCACGGCGGCATGGCTGTGCGGCGGCTTTATGAGAAGGTAGGAAATTGCTTAGTTCTCGGCCAGATTACCGGTATAAAGCTGGTAATACTTGCCCTTTTTGGCGATCAATTCGTCGTGGCTGCCGCGCTCGATGATGCGGCCCTGCTCCAGCACCACAATGCAGTCTGCATTGCGGACAGTGGACAGGCGGTGGGCGATGACAAAGCTGGTGCGGCCGTACATCAGGCCGTCCATGCCGCGCTGCACCAGCGCCTCGGTGCGGGTATCGATGGAGGAGGTCGCCTCGTCCAGAATCAGCACCGGCGGGTCTGCTACGGCTGCGCGGGCAATGGCCAGCAGCTGGCGCTGTCCCTGCGAGAGGTTGGCGCCGTCACCGGTCAGCATGGTGTTGTAGCCCTCCGGCAGGCGCTTGATAAAGCCATCGGCGTTGGCAAGGCGGGCAGCGGCGATGCACTCTTCGTCGGTGGCCTCCAGCCGTCCGTAGCGGATGTTCTCCATCACCGTGCCGGTAAACAGGTGGGTGTCCTGCAGCACGATGCCCAGCGAGCGGCGCAGGTCGGCTTTTTTGATCTTATGGATATTGATGCCGTCATAGCGGATCTTGCCCTCCTGAATATCGTAGAAGCGGTTGATCAGGTTGGTGATGGTGGTCTTGCCCGCACCGGTGGAGCCGACAAAGGCGATCTTCTGCCCCGGACGGCCGTACAGGTTGATGTCGTGCAGCACCGTCTTTTCCGGCACATAGCCAAAGTCCACGTCCGTAAAGGTGATATCGCCCGCCAGCTTGTGGTAGGTGGTAGTGCCATCGTGGTGGGGGTGCTTCCACGCCCACAGGCCGGTGCGCTCGTTCGTCTCCACCAGCTGGTCGTTGCGGTCGTACTTAGCATTTACCAGCGTCACATAGCCCTCGTCGGTCTCGCTGGGCTCGTCCATCATCTTAAAGATGCGCTCTGCACCAGCCAGTGCCATGATGACGCTGTTGGCCTGCATGGACACCTGACTGATGGGCATATTGAAGCCCTTGTTCAGGCTGAGGAAGGCCACCACGGTGCCAAGGGTCATGCCGCCAACGCCGCCCACGGCCATGGCTGCACCCACCAGTGCGCAGATGGCGTAGCTGATGTTGCCCAGCTGGGCGTTGACCGGCATCATAATGTTGGAGAAGGCGTTGGCCTGCTTGGCGCTTTCCTTCAGCTGGTCGTTCAGCTCACGGAAGCCGGCAAGGGTCTGCTGCTCGTGGGTGAACACCTTGACCACCTTCTGGCCCTCCATCATCTCCTCGATGTAGCCGTTCACCTTGCCCAGATCCCGCTGCTGCTGGATGAAGTATTTGGAGGAGCTTTTTGCGATCTGCTTGGAGCAGAACAGCATCAGCGCCACCATGAGCATGGTAACGATGGTCAGCTGCCAGCTGAGCATGCACATGCTGAAAAACACCGACACAATAGTGATGACGCTGGACACCAGCTGCGGGATGCTCTGGCTGAGCATCTGGCGCAGGGTATCCACATCGTTGGTGTACACGGACATGATATCGCCGTGGGGATGGGTGTCAAAATACCGGATGGGCAGGCTTTCCATGTGGGTGAACAGCTTTGTGCGCAGATTGCGCAGCGTGCCCTGCGTTACGTTGACCATGATGCGGGCGTTGGCCCATGCGGCCAGAATGCCCACAAGGTAGATGCAGCACATCCGCACCAATGCACCGGCCAGCGGTGCAAAGCTGGGGTTCTGCTGGCGGGTCATGGGCACGATGTAATCATCCATCAAAGTCTGCAAGAACAGGCTGGCCTGCACATTGGCCAGCGCGCTGACCACGATGCACACAAGCACAAGGATGCAGTGGGGCAGATAGTTGCGGAACACCTCATCCATGATGCGCTTCAGCAGCTTGCCCGGGTTTTCCACCTTGGGGCGCGGCCCCCGTGCGCCCCGCGGGCCGGGGCCATGTACTTCTTTTACTGCCATTACTGCGCACCTCCCTGCTTGTCAAAATCGCCGCCGCCCTGCGTCTGGCTGTTGTAGACCTCCTGATAGATGGCATTGGTCGCCAGCAGCTCTGCGTGGGTGCCCAGACCGTTGATCTGGCCGTTATCCAGCACCAGAATGCGGTCTGCATCCTGCACCGAGGAGATGCGCTGTGCAATGATGATCTTGGTCGTGCCGGGGATCTCCTCCCGGAAGGCCTTGCGGATCTTGGCATCGGTTGCGGTATCCACGGCGCTGGTGGAGTCGTCCAAGATCAGCACCTTGGGCTTGCGCAGCAGGGCGCGGGCGATGGTCAGGCGCTGCTTCTGGCCGCCGGACACGTTGGAGCCGCCCTGCTCGATCCATGTATTGTACTTATCCGGGAAGCGCTGGATAAATTCATCCGCGCAGGCCAGCTTTGCCATGCGGATGCACTCTTCCTCGGTGGCGTTGGCATCGCCCCAGCGCAGGTTATCCAGAATGGTGCCGCTGAACAGCACGTTCTTCTGCAGCACCATGGAGACCTCGCGGCGCAGCACGTCAAGGTTATAATCCCGCACATCCACGCCGCCCACGCGCACGGTACCGCTCTCGGCATCGTACAGGCGGGGGATCAGCTGTACCAGACTGGACTTTGCGCTGCCGGTGCCGCCGATGATGCCCAGCGTCTCGCCGGGCTTGATGGTAAAGCTGATATCGTTCAGCACCGGCTGACCGCTGCCGTGCTTATACTTAAAGGTAACGTGGTCAAACTCAATGCTGCCGTCTGCCACCTGCTGCACCGGCTGCTTTGCCGGGGGCAGGTCGGTGCACTCGTCCAGCACCTCCACGATACGCTTGGCAGAAGCGGCGGACATGGCGATCATGACAAAGGCCATGCTCAGCATCATCAGTGCCATGAGGATGTTCATGATATAGCCGAACAGCGCGTTCAGCTGACCGGTAGTAATGGCACCGTGCAGCACATATTTTGCGCCGAACCAGCTCAGCGCGATGTTGCAGCCGTACACCGCCACCAGCATGGCGGGGTTATTGAAGCTCAGTCGGCTTTCCGCGTTGACGAACTGCTTGTACAGGCTCTCGCAGGCAGCAGTGTATTTTTCGTTCTCAAAGCCCTCGCGCACAAAGCTCTTGACCACACGGATAGCGGACACATTCTCCTGCACCGAGGCGTTGAGGTTATCGTAGTTCTTGAACACCCGGTCAAAGATGCGGAAGGTGGGGATCATGATGGCAGCCAGCACCGCCACCAGAAAAGCCACTGCCACCACAAACACCAGCGCCAGCGGGCCGCCGATGACCACAGCCATGAACAGCGCAAACACCAGATGCACCGGGGCGCGCACGCACATGCGCAGGATCATCTGGAAGGCGTTCTGCACGTTGGTCACGTCGGTGGTCATGCGGGTGACAAGGCCTGCCGTGGAAAATTTGTCGATGTTGGAAAAAGAGTAATGCTGGATATTTTCATACATGGCATCGCGCAGATTTCCGGCAAAGCCGGTAGATGCCTCGGCGGCGTACTTGCCCGCCAGCACGCCCAGCACCAGCGCAATGGCTGCCACCAGAAAGGTAAGCAGGCCGTAGCGGAGGATGGCGTTCATATCGCCCTTTTCAATGCCCTGATCAATGATAAAGGCCATGATGGTGGGCAGCAGCACATCCATAATGGCTTCCAGCGCAGCAAAGAGCGGTGTCTTGATCGAGGCGCTTTTATATTCGCCAAGATGCGACACAAGCTTTTTGATCATCTGAGTTCCCTCCTATTTGAATTTATTTGTTTGGTACGAAACAATTTTATACAAAACAATTTAAATGTCAAGGCGTTTCGAAAAATGTTCATAATTACTAATTTAACAAGCCCTTTTTCAGCGCTTTGACGGAAAGGTCGTTATTTCAACGCCTCCCGCAGCTTGTTCAGCAGCTGCAGCAGCTGGGCGTTCTCCTCCTCGGTCAGCAGCCCGGCTACATAGTCGTCGGTCTGGTGGAAGGAGAGTATGGTTTTTTCATGAAAAAGTACACCCTCCTCGGTCAGCACCAGCTGCTTGAGCCGGGCATCCTGCGGCACGCTCTGCCGCCGGATATAGCCCTTGCGTTCCATCAGCTGCAAAATGTTCGTAACCGTGGAGCGGGTGATGGAAAACTCCCGCTCGATGTCCCGCTGGAACACCTGCTCGTCCCGGTGGCGGTAAAGATACTCGATGATCCACCCGTGCATAGGGGTAGCCTGCTCCACACCGTTGGCACGGGCAAACTGGTTGATCTTACGAAAGATCAGGTTGTCCACCCTGCGCAGCTGCGCAGGGATGACCTGCGGCCCTTCCCACGGCGGGTCCAGCTTGCAGGGCTCTTCAATAGGGTGCTGTGTACACATAATGTTTTTCCTCTGTTCAAATTGTTCGATGTGAAACTGTTTGATACAATACATATATTACCCATCTCCCCGCCCCTTGTCAAGAGGGCGGGGAGCAAAAAGGCCGCTGTGGAAAATTTTCCGCAGCAGCCTTGGTTTTTATGGATACGGGATACGGGATACGCTTACAGCTTCTTGCCAGTCAGCAGCTCGTAGGCCTCCAGATACTTGGCAATGGTCTTGTCAATGACATCCTGCGGCAGGTCGTAGTTGCTGTCGGGGTTGGCCTTCAGCCAGTCGCGGACAAACTGCTTGTCGAAGGAGGGCTGGCTGTGACCCGGCTCGTAGCCCTCCAGCGGCCAGAAACGGGAGGAGTCCGGGGTCAGCATCTCATCGCCCAGCACCACGTTGCCGTCCTCGTCCAGACCAAACTCGAACTTGGTATCGGCAATGATGATGCCGCGGGACAAAGCATACTCGGCGCACTTCTTGTACAGGGCAATGGTGTAGTCGCGCAGCTTAGTGGCGTACTCCAGACCGTGGCCGGGGAACTGCTTCTCCAGCACGTCGATGCTCTGCTCGTAGGAGATGTTCTCGTCGTGGTCGCCGATCTCTGCCTTGGTGGAGGGGGTGTAGATGGGCTCAGGCAGCTTATCGGACTCCTGCAGGCCCTCGGGCAGCTGGATGCCGCACACCTTGCCAGTCTTTTGGTAGCTTGCCCAGCCGCTGCCGGTAATGTAGCCGCGCACAATGCACTCGATGGGCAGCATGGTCAGCTTGCGGCACATCATGCTGTTGCCGGTGAACTGGGGCTGGCGGAAGAACTCCGGCATATCCTGCACATCCACGCTCAACATGTGGTTGGGCAGCAGATCGCGGGTATAATCGAACCAGAACTTGCTCATCTGGGTGAGCACGGTACCCTTTTTGGTGACCTTGTTTTTCAGGATGACGTCAAACGCAGAAATGCGGTCGGTGGCAACCATGATCAGGCTGTCGCCATTGTCGTAGATCTCGCGGACCTTGCCTTCTTTGATGGGTTTGAACTCTGTCATAATCAAACACTCCATTTTTCCATGTTCTCAGCAGCGCAGCAGCGCGGCGCAGTTCTTACCCTATTATTTTACCATACTGCCGCGCGGTTTAAAAGGAACAGAATAAAAGAAAAACGGACAAGTTTTGTGTTTTTATCGTGAAAAGTGCGCAAAAAACCGCAGGGAATTTCGGCGTTTTGACGATAAAAGTCGTACTTTATCCCCAAATGCACCCACCTTTGCAAAATGCAGTCATGGACAAGCGCCGCCAGTTGCGGTATCATAATAGTATGAGTATATCTGCGCTCCGCAGGGGCGCAAAAGTAAACAGGGAGGTAAAGAGTATGGGCAAATTTCCCAAGGGCTTTTTGTGGGGCGGCGCTACCGCCGCCAACCAGTGCGAGGGTGCATGGCAGGCAGACGGCAAGGGTCTGGCAACGGTGGACGTGACCCCCTTCGGTGCGGACCGTTTTCCGGTGGCAACGGGCTATATGGAAATGCTGGACTGCGATGCCGCGCATTTCTACCCTAGCCACGAGGCTATTGACCTGTATCATCATTATAAAGAGGATATCGCCCTGTTTGCAGAGATGGGCTTCAAGTGCTTCCGGCTGTCCATTGCATGGACCCGCATCCTGCCCAACGGCGATGACGCCCAGCCCAACGAGGCAGGACTGGCCTTCTACGACAGCATTTTTGACGAGTGCCATAAGTACGGCATCGAGCCGCTGGTCACCATCTGCCACTTTGACACCCCCATTGCCCTCATCAAAAAATACGGCGGCTGGAAGGACCGCCGCATGGTGGATGCCTACGTTCACTACTGCGAGGTGCTGTTCGACCGCTTCAAGGGCAAGGTAAAGTACTGGCTCACCTTCAACGAGATCAACATGCTGCTGCACCTGTCCTTTACCGGTGCAGGGCTGGTGTTCTACCCCGGCGAGAACGTGGAACAGGTCAAATATCAGGCCGCCCATCACGAGCTGGTAGCCAGCGCAAAGGCGGTAAAACTGGCGCACGAAAAAATGCCGGACGCCATGGTGGGCTGTATGCTGGCGGCGGGTCAGTTCTACCCCCGCACCTGCGCCCCGGAGGATGTGCGGGCGGCACAGGAGGCCGACCGGGACAACTATTTCTTTACCGACGTACAGGTGCGCGGCGCTTACCCCGTGTGGGCAAAAAAGCGGATGGAGCGCGCCGGAGTGCAGCTGCATACCCAGCCGGAGGATGACCGCACGCTGCGGGAGGGCACGGTGGATTTTGTGTCCTTCAGCTACTATTCCAGCCGCTGCATCACGGTGGATCAGGAGCTGATGGCAGCGGAGAACGCAGACGGCAACGCCGTGTCTGCATCGGTGAAGAACCCCTACCTGAAGGCCAGCGAGTGGGGCTGGGCCATCGACCCGGTGGGGCTGCGGGTGACCCTGAACACCATCTACGACCGGTACGAAAAGCCCATGTTCATCGTGGAGAACGGTCTGGGCGCAGTGGATACCGTAGAGCCGGACGGCTCCATCCACGACAGCTACCGCATCGACTATCTGCGGGCGCACATCGAGGAGATGGAAAAGGCCATCAACGAGGACGGTCTGCCCTTGATGGGCTACACCACATGGGGTCCCATCGACCTTGTGAGCGCTTCTACCGGCGAGATGAAAAAGCGGTACGGCTTTATCTATGTGGACAAGGACAACGACGGCAACGGCACCCTTGCCCGCAGCCGGAAAGACAGCTTTTACTGGTACAAAAAGGTCATTGCCTCGGACGGCGAGGACCTGACCTGAGCAAGCGCCCCGGCACTGTTTGCGGTATGGCAGCGCCGGGGCGTAAACGTGTGAGGACGAACTGATAACGGAGAAAATTTATGACACCACAGATCATTGCACACCGCGGTGCTTCCTATCTTGCACCGGAAAATACCCTGACAGCCTTTAAAAAAGCCATGGAGATTGGCGCGGACGGCGTAGAGATGGACGTACAGCAGACCATTGACGCCGGGCTTGTGATCCACCACGACTATATGATCGATCTGCACACGGATATTTCCGGCAAGATCTACGATATGACCATGGGCGATCTGAAAGAGCTGGATTTCGGCAGCTGGAAGGACGCCATCTATCAGGACGAAAAGATTGCTACCTTACAGGAAGCCATGGAGCTGTGCAAGCAGATGCCGGAATGCACCGTGCATCTGGAACTGAAATCCACCATGGACAACGACCCGGACTTTGTGCCCCGGGTGCTGGAAGTGCTGCGGCAGACCGAGATGGTAGAACAGGTGATCCTGATCTCCTTCAACCACGCGCTGCTGCGGCAGGCAAAGCAGTTGATGCCCGAATTGCGGGTGGGTGCGCTGGTATACGGCGAGCTGGAAAGCATGCTGCTGCCGCCGCCCATCATCTGGAAGGATCTGGGACTGACCAACGGCATGGACGACATGGAAGCCATGGATGCCGCCCTGCCGACGGCAGACGCAGATGAGGAAAATTGCAGCTGGATGACCCGCTGGATGAGCGATAAGGTAAGTATGCTGCGGGCAAACTTTCCCGGCGAGAGCCTGAACGAGATCTACAAGAACCTGATGGCGCAGCGGGATCTGCCCGCCTATATCAGCAGTCTGGACTTTGTGCCGGAGTGGGTCAGCTGCGAGTACCACACCGCCTACAAAAACGCCGGTTTCATCGACAAACTGCACGAGATGGGCATCAAGGTGTCTTTGTGGACGGTGGACACGGAAGATTCCGTCCGCAGCCTGCTGCGCACCAGCGCCGATGCCTACATCACAAACCGCCCCGACCGCGTGCGGGAGTGGATGGAGAAGGAGCAGGCAGCGACCGCCCCGGCAGAAACCACCACGGAAGAAACCGCCCCGGCAGAGTCTGCCCCCGCTGCTGAAGCAGACGCCGGGACAGCTGCCGCAGAGTAAGTCGGCCGGAATAAGCACAAATAATCCCAACAAAAAAAGAGATAGGCTTTCCCGAAAAGGGATCGTCTATCTCTTTTTGCATTCATTTTATTCCGCTGCGTCAGTCAGCACAAAGGTCAGCTCTGCGGTGACGGCGCACTTGCCGTCCACCCATGCCGAGGCCTTGCCTACGCCCACAGCGCCGTGCTGCTGCACCAGCTCGCAGTGCAGGGTGAGCACGTCCCCGGGGTTGACCTGCTTGCGGAAGCGGGCACTCTTGATGCCGCCGAACAGCGCAAGCTTGCCCTTGTTTTCCGGCAGGCTCAGTGCCGCCACAGCACCGGTCTGTGCCAGCGCCTCCAGCAGCAGTACGCCGGGCATGACCGGCTGCGCCGGGAAGTGGCCGTTGAAAAATTCTTCGTTGCGGGTGACGCACTTGCGGCCGATGGCCCACTGCCCCGGCTCGTAGTCCAGAACGCGGTCCACGAGGGCAAAGGGGTAGCGGTGGGGCAAGATCTCCGCGATCTGCACACTGCTCAGAGTGTTGGCGTTTTCACGCACGGTACGGGGCTCTGCCATGGGTCAGCCCTCCCATCTGCGCAGGGCGATACAGGCGTTGTGGCCGCCAAAGCCAAGGCTGTTGCTCAGCGCGTACTGCATCTCCTGCTGCCGCCCGGTGTTGGGCACATAATCCAGATCACACTCCGGGTCGGGCTGGGCGTAGTGGATGGTGGGCGGGGCAAACTGATCCCGCAGTGCCAGCGCGGTGAACACGGCCTCGATGCCGCCCGCACCGCCCAGCAGATGGCCGGTCATGCTCTTGGTGCTGACCACGGTCATCTCCTTTGCGTGCGCGCCAAACACGGCGTGGATGGCGGCAGTCTCGCAGGCATCGTTCATGTGGGTGCCGGTGCCGTGGGCGTTGATGTGGTCCACCTGCTCCGGTGCAAGTCCGGCATCCGCCAGGGTCAGCTTCATGCAGTCGATGGCACCTGCGCCGCCGGGAGCCGGGGCGGTAAAGTGGTAGGCATCGCAGTTGGCACCGTAGCCCACCACCTCGGCATAGATGTGTGCGCCGCGCGCTCTTGCGTGCTCCAGCTCTTCCAGCACCAGCACACCGCTGCCCTCGCCCATGACAAAGCCGCCGCGGCGGGCGTCAAAGGGCAGGCTGGCAGCGTCCGGGTCGGTGGCGGTGGAAAGCGCCTTCATGCTGGTAAAGCCGCCGATGCCCAAGGGGCTGATGCAGCTTTCCGCACCGCCGCAGACCATCACCGACTCATAGCCGTCCCGGATGCGGTGGAAGGCGTCGCCCACGGCGTTGGTGCCGCCGGCGCAGGCCGTGACCGGACAGGTGCACATGCCCTTCAGGCCGAAGCGGATGGCCACCTGCGCCGCTGCCATATTGGCAATGGCCATGGGCACAAAGTAAGGGCTTACCTTCTCCATGCCCTTTTCCTCGCCGCGGGCGTGCTGCTCCTCAATGGTGGGCAGGCCGCCGATGCCGCTGGACAGGATGACGCCGATGTCCTTGCCCTCGGCCTCGGTATCAAGGCCGCTGTCTGCAATGGCTTCGGCGGCAGCGCCCAGCGCCAGCAGGGTGAAGCGTGCCATCTTGCGGACTTCCTTTTTGTCCACCACGGTCTCAGGGTCAAAGCCCTTTACCTCACCGGCCAGCTTGCACTTGAAGTCGGTGGTGTCGAACTGGGTGATGGGGCCGATGCCGCATTTACCGGCACGGGCTGCTGCCCAGCTGTCCGCCACATTGTTGCCCAGCGGGTTCACCGTGCCAAGGCCGGTGATCACAACTCTGCGTTTTTCCATAAGGGTTCTCCTTTACATTGCCATGCCGCCGTCCACACAGAGCACCTGCCCGGTGAGATAGCTGCTTTGTTCTGCGGCAAAAAACGCCACTGCCTGTGCCACATCCTCCGGCTGGCCTGCGCGGCCTGCGGGGATGCCCTGCGTCATGCCGGTGCGCACAGCTTCCGGCAGCACGGCAGTCATGTCGGTGTCGATAAATCCGGGTGCTACCGCGTTCACGGTCACGTTCCGCGCGGCCAGTTCCCGGGCAAGGCTCTTGGTCAGGCCGATGAGCCCCGCCTTGCTGGCGGCGTAGTTGGTCTGCCCGGCGTTGCCGCGCAGCGCCACCACGCTGGAAAGGTTCACGATGCGGCCATAGCGCTGGCGCACCATGCGGCGGGCGGCCTCCTTGCAGCAGAGAAAGGCGCTTTTCAGGTTGGTGTCCAGCACCGCGTCAAAATCCTGCTCGGTCAGGCGCAAAATCAGGTTGTCCCGGGTGATGCCCGCATTGTTCACCAGCACATCCACCCGGCCAAAGGCCTCGGCGGCGGCATCGAACAGCGCTTTGCAGCCCTCGGCGGTGGATACATCCGCCTGCACGGTCACCGCCTGCACGCCCTCGGCGCGGCAGAGGGCTGCCGTCTGCTCCGCAGGCTCTGCGCCGTGGCAGTAGTTCACCACCACATTGCAGCCCTGCTTTGCCAGTGCCACGCACACTGCGCGGCCAATGCCCCGGCTGCCGCCGGTAACAATGGCGGCGCGGGTCAGCTTTTCTTCGCTCATTCTGCTTCCTTCCATGCGGTCAGCACCGCATCCAGCTGTTCCGGGGTCTCCACTGCGGTGCAGACCACCCCGGGCAGGGTCTTTTTCACAAAACCGCTCAGGGCGCTGCCGGGGCCGACTTCCAGAATGTGGTCCACACCCAGCTCGCCCAGACGGCGCAGGGTATCTTCCATGTAGACGCTGCTCTGCACCTGCTTTACCAGCAGCTGCGGGATGCTGTCCGTCTCGGCCTTTTCATGCCCCAGACAGTTGAACAGCACCGGGGTCTCCATGGTGCCGAAAGTCTCGCCCGCAAAGCGCTGTGCCAGCGCATCCCCTGCGGGAGCCATCAGCTTTGTGTGGAAGGGGCCGCTGACCTTCAGCGGGATGCAGCGGCGGGCACCGGCTTCCTTTGCCAGCGCAGCGGCCTGCTCCACAGCGGCTTTCTCACCGCCGATGACCAGCTGCCCCGGGCAGTTGTAGTTGCAGATCTGCACACAGCCCGCCTCTGCCGCCTGCTCGCAGCAGGCAGACAGTTTTTCTCTGTCCAGCCCCAGCACGGCGGTCATGCCGCAGTCAAGGCCTTTTGCAGCCTCGGCCATGGCCTTGCCCCGGAAGGCGGTCAGCTCAATGGCCTGCTTTGCGGTGAACACCCCGGCTGCCTGCAGCGCGGAGTATTCGCCCAGCGAAAGCCCCGCCAGATAGGCGGGCTTTACGCCCTTTTCGGCCAGCACAGCGGTCACGCCGCAGGCAAAGGCCACCATGCAGGGCTGGGTGTATTCGGTCTGGTTCAAAACGCCGTCCGGGTCCTCAAAGCAGACGCGGTGCAGATCAAAATCCAGCGCTGCGCTGTCAAAGGCCGCCCGGAAGGCGGGAGATGCTTCGTAAAATTCCTTGCCCATGCCGGGGTGCTGTGCACCCTGACCGGCGTAAAGTACGGCAAGCTTCATAAATTCTGCCTCCATTCGGTCACAAGTTCGTCCATCAGCTCACGCACGGTGCGCATCCGGTCCAGCCGGCCCACGTTTTCGCCGCAGAAGAAGAGCCCTTCCTCCACGTTGCCCTTCACCGCCTCGATGAGGGCGTGGGTGATGCAGTAGGGCACGGCGGCGGGGTCGCAAGTCTTGAGACACCGGGCGCAGCGCTTGGGCGGGAAACGTTTGCCCTCGGCCAGCGCCTGCACCAGCGGGGTGTTCAGCGCACGGCCGGGCATTCCCACCGGGCTGTGGATGATGCGCACATCCTCCGGCTTTGCCGCCAGCAGCACGTCCTTGTAGGTCTGGGAGGCGTCGCACTCGTAGGTAGGGATAAAGCGGGTAGCAAGCTGCACGCCCGCAGCGCCAAGCTTTGTAAAGTGTGCCATGTCGGCACCGGTGTACACGCCGCCCGCCACAAACACCGGGATGGCGTGGCCGTATTGTTCCTCGTAGGGCTTTACCTCAGCCAGCACCCCGGGCAGGATCTCGTCCAAAGTCTGGCAGCGGTCGGCCAGCAGGTCCTCCTCGGCAAAGCCGAGATGCCCGCCCGCCTTGCAGCCCTCGATGACCACAAAATCGGCGGTGCGGTCAAAGCCCTTTGCCCAGCGGCGCAGGATGAGCTTTGCCGCCCGGGCGCTGGATACGATGGGCGCAATGGCCACCTCTTTGGTGCCCACGATGCCCGGCAGCTCCAGCGGCAGACCCGCACCGGAGATCACGGCATCCACCCCCGCCGCTACGGCGGTGCGGATGGCGTCGGCGTAGTCCCGGGTAGCTACCATCGCGTTGATGGCTACCAGACCCATACCTCCGGCTATGGCCTTGGCTTTTTGGATCTCTGCGGTCAGGGCGCGGTGGTTGGCTGCCGCCGGGTCGCGGGCAAAATCCGGCTCACGGTAGCCTGCATCGGCGGTGGAGATGCACCCCATGCCGCCGCAGGCTGCTACTGCACCGGCCAGCCCGCCCAGCGAGACGCCCACGCCCATGCCGCCCTGCAAAATGGGTAGTTGCAGGGGCTTGCCGCCAAGGGTCAGCATTCGGCGTTCAGCGCGGCAATGCGCTGCCTCCCGCCCTGCCACAGGTCGGCAAGGATGTCGGCCACGGGGCGCACCTCGTGCAGCATTCCGGCCACCTGACCGGCCATCAGGCTGCCGGTGTCGGTGTCGCCCTCAAAGACGGCGCGGCGCAGGCTGCCCAGCGTGTATTTTTCCAGTTCCATCTTGTCCGCACCCGCCTTTTCCTGACGGACATACTCCCGGCTCATGCGGTTTTTCAGCACACGCACCGGTGCACCCACGGTGCGCCCGGTGACGATGGTGTCGCTGTCCTTGGCCTTGAGCAAGGCAGCCTTGTAGTTTTCGTGGATGGGGCACTCCTCGCTTGCCAGCAGGCAGGTGCCCACCTGCACACCGCAGGCACCCAGCGCCAGCGCAGCCGCCAGCTGGCGGCCATCGGCAATGCCGCCTGCAGCGATGACCGGCACGCTGACTGCGTCCACCACCTGCGGCACCAGTGCCATGGTGGTCATCTCGCCCACATGGCCGCCGCTCTCGGTGCCCTCGGCGATAACGGCATCGATGCCCAGCGGCTCCAGATGCCGTGCCAGCACGGCAGCCGCCACCACCGGGATCACCTTGATGCCGGCAGCTTTCCACATGGGAACGTACTTGCCCGGGTTGCCTGCGCCGGTGGTGACCACGGCGACTTTTTCCTCCACCACGATCTGGGCAAACGCATCTGCCTGCGGGTGCATGAGCATGATGTTCACGCCAAAGGGCTTGTCGGTCAGCTCCCGGCAGCGGCGGACGTTCTGGCGCAGGGTATCGGCATTCATGCCGCCCGCACCGATGATGCCCAGCGCACCGGCATTGGAGCAGGCGGCGGCAAACTCACCGGTGGCGATGTTGGCCATGCCGCCCTGAATGATGGGGTATTTCGTCCCCAGGATCTCGTTTAAAAGTTTCATGGTCTTTATCCTTTATACTCCACGATCATGCCGCCCCATGTCAGGCCGCCGCCGAAGCCGATGCAGGCAAGGGTCTGGCCGGGGAGCAGCTGGCCGCTTTCAGCCAGCTCGTTCAGCGCCACCGGGATGCTGGCAGCACTGGTGTTGCCGTGGCGGTCCATGTTTTTGTAGAACTTTGCACCGTCGGCGTGCAGCGCCTTGACGCAGTGGTCGATGATGCGGCTGTTGGCCTGATGACAGACCACCCAGTCCAGATTGTCCAGCGTAAGGCCGGTCTCGTCCAGTACAGTGTGCAGGCATTTGGGCAGGGCATCCACCGCAAAGCGGAACACCGCCCTGCCGTCCATGCTGATGGGGGCCGAGCCTGCGCGGCTGGGGCCACCGGCATGGATGGCGGCATCGCCCCGGGCCCCCAGCGTGATGGCAAAGGGCGCGGAGGTGTCGGTCAGTTCAAACACCGCCGCACCGGCTCCATCGCCGAACAGCACGCAGGTGGAACGGTCGGCGGGGTCCATCAGGCGGGAGAGCGCCTCTGTGCCGATGACCAGCGCGTACCGCCCGCCCAGCGTAGCCAGCAGGCCGCGCGCCACCGCCGTGCCGTACAAAAAGCCGGAACAGGCGGCGTTTACATCCAGTGCGGGGTGGTTTTCCGGCAATGCCAGCGCCGCCTGCACCTGACAGGCCACGCTTGGGGTGGCGTCCGGTGCAGAAAGGGTGGCGCAGACGCAGCAGGCAATGTCTGCCGGGGCAAGGCCGCTGCGCTGCAGCGCCTGCTTTGCGGCGGCAATGGCCAGTGTGGCGGCGTTTTCGCCCTCGGTGCAGTAGTGCCGGGTGCGGATGCCGGTGCGGGTGGTGATCCACTCGTCGCTGGTATCCACGGTGCGGCTCAGCTCTTCGTTGGTGACCGTGCGGCCGGGCAAAGCCCCGCCGGTGGCGATCAGACGCAAACCCTTCATGCTTTCCTCATTTCTCCGATCTGACGGAATTTCTGGTAGCGCTGCTCGGCCAGCTGACGGCCGTTCATGCGGGCAAGGCTGCGCAGCTGACGCTGCAATGCCTCGTCCAGATTGCCGAACAGTACCCCGTGGGCGCGCTGTGCGCCGCCCACCGGCTCCGGGATGATTTCTTCCACGATGCCGTCCTTGTACAGATCCTGCGCGGTCAGCTTCATGATCTCGCAGGCTTCGCCGCTGCGGGAGGAATCCTTCCACAGGATACTGGCAAAGCCCTCGGGGCTGAGCACCGAGTAGACGGCATTTTCCAGCATGAGGATGCGGTTTGCCACACCCAGCGCCAGCGCACCGCCGGAGGAACCCTCGCCGGTGACCACTGCGATCACCGGCACGGTCAGACCGCTCATCTCCATCAGGTTGCGGGCAATGGCTTCGCCCTGTCCGCGCTCCTCGGCGTCCTTGCCGGGGTATGCGCCCGGGGTGTCGATGAAGGTGATGATGGGACGGTCAAATTTTTCGGCCTGCTTCATCAGGCGCAGGGCCTTGCGGTAGCCCTCCGGCCCGGGCATACCGAAGTTGCAGCGCAGGTTTTCCTCCAGTGTGCTGCCCTTGCGGTGGCCGATGACTGTGACCGGCTGGCCATGGAACAGCGCCACACCGCCCAGAATGGCGGCATCTTCCTTGCACTGGCGGTCGCCGCACTGCTCAAAGAAGTCGGTGAACAGTGCATCCACGATCTCATCGATGTGGGGGCGCTCCGGGTGGCGTGCCAGAAAGACCCTGTCCTCTGCGGTCAGCGCCCCGCAGCCGGACAGCAAAGCGTCCTCCTGTGCGGAAAGCTCTGCCAGCTCGGCAGCGTGGTTGGTGATGTCAGTCATGTTCTCGTCCGCCGGGTCGCCGCGCAGAGCGGCAATCTTTTCATCCAGCGGGGCGAGCTGTTGTAAAATGTCCTTGATCATAAGGCGCTTCCTCCTCAGGCGTGCAGCCGCAGCAGCTGCGCCAGTGTTTCGCGCATTTCGGTACGGGGCACTACCTTGTCCACAAAGCCGTGCTCGTACTGGAACTCGCTGCGCTGGAAGCCTGCGGGCAGCTTTTCGCCGATGGTCTGTTCAATGACCCGGGGGCCCGCAAAGCCGATCAGCGCCCCGGGCTCTGCCAGCATGATGTCGCCAAGGCTGGCAAAGCTGGCAGTCACGCCGCCGGTGGTGGGGTGGGTCAGCACGCTGATGTACAGCCCGCCCCGGGCGGAGAACCGCTCGATGGCAGCAGAGGTCTTGGCCATTTGCATCAGGCTGAAAATGCCCTCCTGCATCCGGGCGCCGCCACTGGCCGAGAAGATGATCAGCGGCAGGTGCTTTGCAGCGGCGTGCTCCACGGCGCGGGTGATCTTTTCGCCCACGGTGGTGCTCATGCTGCCCATAAAGAACCGGCTGTCCAGCACCGCAGCCACCACCGGGGTGCCCTCGATGCGCCCTGTGGCGGTGATGACAGCCTCCTTCAGGCCGGTCTTGCCGGTCTGTGCTTCCAGCTTTTCCGGGTAGCCGGGAAACTGCAGCACATCCTGCGGGGCAAGGTCGGCGTCCAGTTCCCGGAAGCTGCCCTTGTCAAGGACGAGGCTCAGGCGGTAGTACCCGCCGATGGGCAGGTGCACCCCGCAGTTGGGGCAGACGTACTGCGCCTTGTTCCAGATCTGGCGGGTGGCGCGGCGTCCGCACTTTTTGCATTCCACGAACTGCGGGTCGTTCCACACGGCACCCGCATCCCGCCGGGCCTTCAGCTGGAAGGTGCGCTCCCGCATGCTGCCCGGCAGCAGGTCTTTGATACTGTTCATCGCGTTTCGCCTCGGTCAGCCTCAGACATGGGCATTGATGTAGTTGAAGATATCGCCCACGGTCTTGAGGTTTGCCAGCTCCTCATCGGGGATGGACACGCCGCAGGCCTCTTCCAGTGCCATGTTCAGCTCCACAGCGTCCAGGCTGTCGGCCTCCAGATCCTCGGTCAGGCTGGCCTCCATGGTCACCTTGTCCTCATCGCAGCTCAGGGTATCGACAACGATCTTCTTCATTTCCTCGAAAGTCATGGTAGTATTCTCCTTTATGTTTACTGTTTGTGTTTAATTATTTACCTAAAATTTATGAGGTATCGAACACGACCATTATAACCAAACCGTCGGATAAGTCAATGGTTTTAGTTAAAGATTTTTATCTTTTACATTTTTGTCACAGTTTGCTTCCTTTTTATATAGCCCCCTGCACAAGGCGCAAAAAAGCCGCTGCACAGTACTTTGTGCAGCGGCCTTTCCCGCAATAATAATATTTCTTATTCCAACCCGATCTGCTGGGCGTATTCCTCCAGCAGTTCCCGCTCAAGGAAGGGGGTCTTGACGCCCTCGCGGTCGCGGTAGGTCTCGTGACCCTTGCCGATGACGGCGATCAAATCGCCCTCCTGTGCGTGATCCACTGCATAGTGCAAAGCGTCCAGACGGTCGGGGATCTCCACGAACTTTGCGTCCGGGTTGCCCTTGTTCATGCCCTCACGGATATCCGCGATGATATCCTCCACCTTCTCAAAGCGGTTGTTGTCCTCGGTGAGGATGGAGAAATCGGCCATCTTGGCGCAGATCTCGCCCATGCCGTAACGGCGCAGCTTGGAGCGGTTGCCGCCGCAGCCGAACACCACCACCAGACGGTGGGGCTTGTAGGCGCGCAGGGTGGTGAGCAGGCTCTCGGTGGATACCTCGTTGTGGGCGTAGTCCAGCAGGATGGTGAACTTTTTGCTGATGGGCACCAGCTCCACACGTCCCTTTACCACGCACTTGCCCAGACCGTCATGGATGGCGGCATCCGGCAGACCCAGCACCTTGCCCACGGCCAGCGCAGCCAGCGCGTTGTACACGCTGAACTCGCCGGGCATATTCACCTTGACGTCCATCTCGTCCTTGCCGGTAACATGGAAGGCGACGCCCAGAAAATCGTGGGTGCGCAGCAGCTCGTAGCCGGTCTCGCGGTAGTCAGCCTTTTCATCGCGGCCATAGGTCACCAGCTTGCAGGTATGGCCCTCCAGCAGGGCGGCGGTGTTCTCGTCGTCGATATTCACCACGCCCACATCGCAGCGCTTGAACAGCTGTCCCTTCCAGCTGCGGTACTCCTCAAAGGTCTTGTGCTCGCCGGGGCCGATGTGATCCGGCGAAAGGTTGGTGAACACGCCCACATCGTAGTGCACGCCCGCCACGCGATCCATCATCAGACCCTGACTGGACACTTCCATCAGCGCGGTGTCGCAGCCGGCATCCAGAAACTCCCGGAAGGTCTTTTGCAGCTCGTAGCTTTCCGGGGTGGTATTGGCGGTGTCCTTGTGGCGTCCCATATAGTAGATGCCATTGGTACCGATCATGCCCACCTTGCGGCCTGCGGCCTCCAGCACGCTCTTGATCATGTGGGTGGTGGTGGTCTTACCCTTGGTGCCGGTGACGCCGATCATGGTCATCTGCCGGGCAGGGTTGCCGAAGAGGTTGGCGCTCATCAGCGCCATGGCATAGCGGCTGCTCTCCACCTTGACCACGGTCACCCCGGGCATTGCAGAAAGGTCGATATCGTGCTGGATGACCAGCGCGCTGACCCCCTTGGCGGCGCAGTCGGCGGCAAACGTGTGGCTGTCCCGCTGGGTGCCCACGATACACACGAACAAAAGCCCCGGGGCAGCCTTGCGGCTGTCGTAGATGATATCTGCGATCTCAGTATCCAGACTGCCCTGCACAAGGGTAAAGGGCACGCCTTCCATCAGTTGTTCCAGCTTCATACAGTCTCCTCCAAAAAGCTTCTTTACATGGGGTTTTCTTCTACGTTGGCCGTCATGCGGTCAGGGTGGGTCAGGGGCAGCTGCTCGGTATCCGTGTCAGCTGCCGGTTCGGTGGTATCCGTGGGCTCAGTGCCCTCGGTGCTTTCCGTGCTGTCGGCGGCGTCCTCTGCCGGGGTGGGTTCCTCGGCCTTGGGCGGCACCACATAGCCGGAGGGCAGGGTAGGCTCGCCCTGTGCAAAATAGATCTTGCGGGTGCTGCTGGCACTGGTATGGCTGAAGTCCAGCCGTCCGGTGTCGGTGGGGCCGCAGCCCTTGCCATCGGCGTTGGTCAGCACATAGCGGGCGCGGTCCAGCTTATAATCCAGATCGTTCAGCGTACCCAGCAGCACGCTGATGCGGTCCTGATACAAAAATGCGATTTGTTCGGTGTCTGCCACTTCCAGCCGTGTCACATCCTGCGACAGGCCGTATTCTTCCAGCTTGCTGCGCAGTGTGCGCAGCGCTTCCATGCGGGCGGTCTCTGTGCTCACCGCACTTTCGCTTTCGGCGGCTTCGGAGCCGGATGCACTTGCCGCGTCTGCGTCGTCCACGAACCAGAATCCCTGTCCCGGGGTGGTATCCTGCAGCTTGCCGCCGTACAGGGTGCAAAGCCCCTCGGGCTGGGTGCTTTCCTCGGAGAGGATCTTCCATTTGTCCGAGATCACAAGCCACTTACTGCCGTTTTGCACCGCGTAGGCGGGCACGGCCTCGGTCACCTGCACCACCACGGTGTTGGGGTAGTCCCGGATCACCTTGATGGAGCCCAGCAGCGGGAAGTTCTGTTCCAGCACAGCGGCCTTTTCGCCGGGCTCAAAGCTGAAGATATTCTCCTCCAGCTGCACACCCATCCGCTGCAAAATGCTGTCTGCGGAGTAGCCCGCGATCTCGGTCACCTGCTTGCCGTCCGGGGTCTGCACCTGAATGGAATTGATGCGGAACAGCATGGTCATGGTCAGGTAGATACCCGCACCAATAACGCACAGCAGCATGGCAAAGGCGGTCAGGCGGCGCAGCATCCGGCGGCGGCGCAGGGTAGCACGGGTCACCTTGCGCTTTTTGCGCTGTTCCCGCCGGGCAGGGCTTTGCTGCGGGGCGCTCTGCGCCGGGCGCAGGCGCTGGCCGCTGCCCGCCGGGTGCTGCCGGTTCGGGTGATTCTGCGCGTTCTGGTTTTTCCGGCTGCTCTGCCCGCTGCGGGCATTGTTTGCCGGGCGGCGCTGCTTGCCGCCGGATTTCGCGTTTTTCGGGCGGCTGCCGGAGGGGTGCTGGGTGGTATTGCTCCCCTGCGCCGGGCGGCGGGTCTGGGACTGGGTGGGGAACTGGATGCTGTTATCTGCCCGGGAGGAGCGCACGCTGCCGTTGGCGCTGCGGGAGGGCGGGCGGCTGAGCGGCTCGCCGTTGTAGCCGTAGCGGCTGCTGCCGGTGCTCCGGGGCGTATTATTCTGCGAAGGCGCAGAGGTGCGCGCCACATCCCGGTTCAGATCATAGGGTCTCGTGTTCCGGGGTCTGCCGTTGCGGTCACGGTTCTGCTGCATCATTCGCACCTTCTTTCCTGTTTATTCCACGTCTGCATCACGGGGTCTTGACCAGCTTGAGCAGGGCCGCAGTAATGCGGTCCAGACTGTCGTCCACCGACAGGCTGCGGGCGTTTTTGCCCATCTCGGCCAGCTTGCCGGGCTGTGCCAGCATGGCAGAAACCGTCTGCACCAGCTTTTCGCCGGTCAGGTCTTTTTCTTCGATCACCACAGCCGCCCCGGCCTTTTGCAGCTCCATGGCGTTGTAGTACTGGTGGTTCTCGGCCACGTTGGGGCTGGGGATCAGCACAGCGGCGCGTCCCACGGCTTCCAGCTCGGCCAGCGTCAGCGCACCGGCGCGGCTGATGACGAGGTCCGCCGCTGCCAGCAGCTCCGGCATATTGTTGATGTATTCCTTTACCACAAGGCTTTCGCCGGGGGCAAAGTCCTTTTGCTTTTGCAGCTGCTCAAACAGCTGCACCCCGTACTGTCCGGTGGCGTGCAGGTGCAGCACCGGCTTGTGCTCGTGCTGTTCCCATGCGCAGAGATCTGCCACCACCTCATTCACCCGGCGTGCGCCCAAGCTGCCGCCGAAGGACAGGATGACGGTGCGGTCGCCTGCGCCCAGCTGCGCACGGATGGCCTCGCGGTTGGCGGCCTGTACAAACACCTCCGGCCGCACGGGGTTGCCCACCACAAGGGTCTTGTCCGGTGCGCCCAGCTTTTCCACAGCGGCGGGCACGGCAGCAAACACGATATCCACATCCGGGGCCAGCAGCTTGTTGGTCACACCGGGGAAAGCGTTCTGCTCGTGCAGGGCGGTGTGGATGCCCATTTTGGCGGCACAGCGCACCACCGGGCCGGACACATAGCCGCCGCAGCCGATGACGAGATCCGGCTTTACTTCCTTCATCATGGCCTTGGCCTTGGGGCCGGAGAGGGCCAGATTCCACAGGGTAATGATATTGCGCTTGATGTTGTGCAGGCTCAGCTTGCGTTGGAAACCAGTGATCTCAATGTGGTGGAAGGGGTAGCCTGCCTGTGTGACCAGACGGTACTCCATGCCCTCCTTACGGCCTGCAAAGTGGATCTCGGCGGTAGGGTCGGCCTTTTTCAGAGCACCGGCAATGGCCAATGCGGGGTTGATATGTCCGGCAGTGCCGCCGGCTGCGATGAGAACACGCATGGTGATTCCTCCTTATAAACGCCCGGTTACAGGCCGGGCGGGCTTGCGGTTTGTTTTACTGTTCTGTACGGGCTGCGCGGGCAGAAGCCAGATCAATGGTCTTGCGGGCAAGCTCTGCTTCCCGCTCGGCGCGGGCGGCTTCCCGCTGGGCACGCATCTGCTCCCGCTGCTGCGCTGCCCGCTCGCCGTTGCGGCCTATGTTCACCATTACGCCCATCTCTGCCAGCAACAGGATCAGACTGGTGCCGCCGGAGGAGAAGAAGGGCAGGCTGATGCCGGTGTTGGGCAGGGTGTTGGTGACCACGGCGATGTTGCAGAACACCTGCCACGCGATCTGTGCCATGATGCCAATGCCCACCATAGTGCAGAACAGGTTCTCCGCCTTATAGGCGATGAGCAGCCCCTGCACGATGAACAGCACGAACAGCACGATGATGAGCACTGCGCCAATGAAGCCCAGTTCCTCGCACACCACGCTGAAGATGAAGTCGTTGGTGCTTTCCGGCAGCCAGAGCTGCTTTTCCACGCTGTTGCCCAGCCCCAGCCCCTTCAGCCCGCCGGAGCCGATGGCGTAAAGGCTCTGCACGGTCTGGTCGGTCATCTTGCTCAGATCCTGCGTCCAGCCGTCCAGACGCTTTTGCAGGTAAGGGATGGAGTCCACATGGGAGAGCAGGGTCTCCAGCAGGGCGCCCGCCGTGATGGCGCCCGCCCATGTCAGCACACCGCCGCTGCCGGACAGCAGCAGGATGGTGCCCACCACCGCCACTGTCAGCACGATGCCGGACATGTGCGGCTCCAGCGCCAGCAGGATGACCACCGGTACAAGGGGCAGCACCGGCACCACCAGCTGCTTCCACACCCGCACCCGCAGCCACTCCCGGGGGGTAAGCAGGATGCGGCGTTCCGGGTCCAGCCGCTCCACCTGCGGCGCTTTGGCCGCAAGATGGGAGCTGAACAGGATCATTTCAAACTTTGCCACCTCGGAGGATTGCAGTGTAAGCCCGCCGAAGCGGATCCAGCGGCGGCAGCCGTTCAGGGGTGCCATGGTCAGGGTGACGGCCAGCATGGCCAGCACGATGATGTAGCCCGGCACCACCATCTTGCGCAAAAAGCGGTGATCCATATAACTCATCAGGAACATACAGGCCAGCCCGATCATCATGCACAGCGCCTGCTGCTTGATGTAGTGGAAGCTGTCGCCCATGCGCAGGTAACCGGTGGTGTAGCTGGCACTGAACAGCATCACCAGCCCAAAGATCATAATAACAGCCAGCGTAGCCACCCAGTCGATCAGCAGCCGGGACCACGGGCCCGGGTCTCGCTGGAACACCGGCACCGGCGCTTTGTGTTTTTTGCGGATAGTCGCCATCTGCGCTCCCTTCCCTCTCTGTGCCCGGTCAGCACCAGCGCAGCAGCGCCAGCGCCAGCACATAGCCGACAGCGCTCAGCGCAAAGCTGCACAGGAACACTGTCTCCGGGCTCATTTTATGCTTTTTTACCCAGCAGCGCAAGGGCTTGCCGGTGCGCTTTGCACACAGCAGCTGCGCTGCCAAAAGACCGCCCGCCGCCCAGAAGGGCAGCGCCAGCGGCACAGTCAGGCTGGTCATATCCAGACACAGCGGAATGCAGCCGATGGCACCTGCGGCAAACAAGCTGCCGCAGCAGCCCACCCCCAGCTTTGCCGGGGGAAACGCCCACAGCCCCAGTGCCACCAGTGCCCCGGCCAGTGCGGCGGGCAGCACCGCCAGCCCGGAAACGCCCAGACCGGCTTCTACCATCATCAACGCCAGCATGGCCACAAAGGCCGCACCGCACACCGCGCCCTCGTCCCGCTCGGCGATGCGGGCGCACTCAGCCAGTGCCACCATGAGCACCGCCCACAAAAAGGGCACGGCGCTGCCCAGCAGCACATACCCCGCCCCGGGCACGCCCAGTCCCCGGGGCAGACAGCCCGCTGCCCGCAGCAGCAAAAGAACGAACGCCGCAGCCAGTGCTTCCAGCAAAAGCCTCACGTCCCGCCGCAGCCCCAGCGCCGCCGGGCTGCGCATCCGGGCAAGATCTTCTGCAAGGCCCACTGCCCCAAAGGCAAGCGCCCCGGCCAGTGCCGTGAGCAGCCGTGTCATCAGCCGACCCTCGCTGCCCAGCAGTTCCGGCTGGCCTACGCAGGCGGCAAGCCAGCCCACGCCCACCGCAGTCACCGTGCCCGCCGCCGCACACAGCCCGCCCCACAGCGGGGCGCGCAGGGGTGCAGGCCGAGGCTGCTCAGACTGTACCGGCTGCTGTTGTTGTTCGCGGCGTTCCAGCACCCGCCGCAGCGGCACAAACAGGCTGCACAGGGCTGCCGTAAGGGCAAAGCCCAGCACCACCGCCGCTGCCAAGGCGAAACGCTCCATAGATCAGACACTCCATTTCGCCAAATAGTTATACTTCCGCTTCTTTATGCTCTTCGTAGAAGATGTCCAGCACTTTTTCCAGTGCCATGCCGTGGCTGGCCTTTACCAGAACGGCATCGCCGGGCTGCACCCGGCTCAGCAGGGCATCGGCAGCCTCGCGGTAGCTGTCCGCGTGCAGGGTCTTTACCCCCTTGGCCGCAGCCACCACAGCGGTGCGCTTGGCCTGCTCGCCGTAGGTGATCAGGCAGTACAGCCCGCTCTCGGCGGCAAGGCGTCCCAGCTCCTCGTGTGCTTCGCGGCTCATCTCGCCCAGCTCCAGCATATCGCCCAGCAGGGCAAAGCGGCGCTTGCAGGGGAAGTCCTTGAACATGGCCAGCGCAGCCTTCATGCTGTCCGGGTTTGCGTTGTAGCAGTCCTCGATGACGGTCACGCCCTCGCTGTCCACCACCTTCTGGCGGCGTCCGGTCTGCTCAAAGTTGGAAAGGCCCCGGATGACCCTCTTGGCGTCGCAGCCCAGACGGGTAGCGGCGCAGTAGGCGGCCAGAGCATTTGCCACATTATGGCGTCCCATGGCGGGGATGTTCACCACAAAGGTGCCGTGCTCCTGATCTTCCAGCACAAAGCTCATGCCGTCAGTCTCCTGCCGGATGGACAGGGCGCAGACATCCGCATTCTCATCGTTCAGGCTGAACCACACCGGGCGCACATGGGTGGGGAGCACCGCCTTGCGCAGGAAGGGGTCGTCGTAGTTCAGCACCAGCGGTGCGCCTTCCGGCAGACCGTTGCAGATCTCCAGCTTTGCCTTGCAGATATTCTCCTGACTGCCCAGATTGCCGATATGGGACACGCCGATGCAGGTAATGATGCCCACATCCGGGCGTGCCGCCCGCGCCAGACGGTCGATCTCGCCCGCATGGCTCATGCCCATCTCAATGACCGCATACTCAGTGCTGCTTTCCAGCCGCATCAGGGTGCGGGGCATCCCCAGTTCATTGTTCTGGTTGCCCTCGGTCTTGATGGTCTCGCCAAAGCCGCACAGAGCGGCGTAGGTCATCTGCTTGGTGGTGGTCTTGCCCACGCTGCCGGTCACGCCCACCATCTTGGGGTGGTACTGGCTGCGGTAGTTTGCGCCCATCACCATCATGGCGTGGTAGCTGTCCGGGCAAAGGATGGCCTTTTCCTCCGGCACACCGGGCACGGGATGGTTGACCACCACATACTCCGCGCCCTGCTCCAGCGCACGGGCGGCGAAATCATGGCCGTCGAACCGCTCGCCGGGGAAGGCCACAAAAATGCAGCCGGGCTTTACCTCGCGGCTGTCGGTGGTGACCAGTGCCACCTCCGGGTCACTGGTCAGTTTTCCGGCAGGCACCAGCCCTGCCAGAAGCTTGCTTGCATGGATCTTTTCCATTGTTCTATCCCCTCTCGTTCTATCTATTATAGGGAACCGCCGCACCGTATTTTGTACAGCGGCCTTTTCGGCGTTTGACGATTAGAAATGGCCTCCGCGCTGCTCTGGCCATTCTCAGCGGAAATCATCTTATAAATTGGGCGATTCCGGGCAGACTGCGGTCTGCCCGGAATCGCATTTTCACGAATGGAGCCGCAGCGGAAAACGCGCTATAAAATCGTTTTTACCCACAGGTCAGAGTAATGATGGTGCCGCGCTGCACGCTGGAGCCGGGCTCGTCGCTTTGCGCCTGCACCGTGCCGCTGCCCTCCACCACGCAGTTCAGCCCGGCGGCGCTCAGCATCTGGCGGGCAAAGTCCGGGCTCTTGCCGGTCACATCCGGCACCTCGGTGCGGCTACCCTCGTAGGTATCGGTATACAGGTAGATGGTGGTGCCGTAGGGCACCTTGCTCCCCGCGTGGGGGTACTGGTAGGTGACCGGGGCAGCGGACTGGCTGCTCTGGCTCTCCTGCAGCTGATGCTTCAGGCCCTGAATGTTCAGGCTCACCTGCGCGTTGCTCCACTCGGTGCCCACAAGGTTGGGCACGGTGACGACGGTACCGCTGCGGTCCTCGCCGTCGGTGGCAATGCCCAGATAGGGAGCCACCTCACTGATGATATTGCCCGCCACAGGGGCTGCAAGGATGGAGGAATAATCTGTCCTTGCGTTATTAGGGTCGTCCAGCATGACGTAGACCAGAATTTCCGGGTCGTTGGCAGGCAGCACTGCCACGAAGGAGGCTACCTTTTTATAGTCGCCGTCGGCGCGGCGGTGCATATTCAGCTGCTCGGAAGTGCCGGACTTGCCGCCGATGCGGTAGCCGGACACGTAGGCGTTTTTACCGCCGCCGGTGCCGTTGCCCACCTCGTACTCCATCATCTCCCGGATGACCTCGCTGGCGCTCTGGCTGATGACCTGACGGCGCACGTTTGCGCCGATCTCCTGAATGACGTTGCCGTTGGCATCGGTGATCTTATCCACCACATGGGGGGTGACCAGATACCCGCCGTTGACGGTAGACGCAATGGCGGTGCACATCTGCAGCGGGGTGATGGCCATGGCCTGACCGAAGGAGGAGGAAGCCAGCTGCACCTCGCCCAGCTGGTCGGCGCGGTAGTATTGCATAAAGTTGGTCTCGCTGGGCAGATCCACGCCGGTGCGGGCGGTAAAGCCGAAGGCATCGAAGTAGTTATAGAACTGCTGCGAGCCGACACGCTGCCCCAGCTGGATGTAGTAGATGTTGCAGCTCTTGCGCAGCGCCTCGGCCATGTTGAGCAGGCCGTGCGCCTTGCGGCCTGCACAGTGGTAGGTCTCCTTAGCTACGCCGTAAGCGCCAGAGCAGGTAAAGGTGGTGTTCATGGTGGCCACACCGGAGTCGATGCCCATGGCGGAGGTGATGACTTTGAACACAGAGCCCGGGTAGTACAGTTCGGTGATGGTCTTGTTCTTCCACAGAATATCCCGGTAGTAGCCGGAATAGTCTGCTTCCTCGTCCAAGATCTTGTTGCCCTGTTCATCGGTGATGTAGTTGCCGTCGGCGTCCTTTTTATAGACGCCGTAAAGCTCCGGCTCTGCGTGCACCAGCTCGTTGAGGTAAGCCTCGTTGGCGGTGTAGTTCAGCGGGTCGTTGGGGTCAAAGTCCGGCTTGGAAGCCATGGCAAGGATGGCACCGGTCTTGACGTTCATCACAATGGCGCAGCCGCGGTTTTCCACCGTATTGGCTGCAATAGCTTCGTTCAGGTACCGCTCCGCGATCTCCTGCACGTTCACATCCAGCGACAGCACCAGATTGGAGCCGTCCTTGGCGGCAAAGGTGGTGGCGTTAGCATCTGCAATGGCGTTGCCCACCGCGTTGCGCTGGGTGATGGTGCGGCCATCCACACCGGCCAAGGTGGACTGGTAGGATTTTTCCAGTCCGTAGGTACCGACGCCGTCCGCATCCGTAAAGCCCAGCACCGCTGCGGCAAAGGCACCGTAGGGGTAGTTGCGCTGGAAGCTCTTTTCCGAGGACACTGAGATACGTCCCTTGCGGGAGGTGTCGGTGGCCTTTTTGTGCGCCTTGTTGAAGCTGGTGACGTATTTTTCAATGGAAAGCTTCACCGCGTTGTTCACCTTGGTGGCAAGGGTGACGTAGGCAGAATCCAGCCGGGAAAGCGCATCGTAAACGGTCTGGTACTGCTGCTGGTACTCTGCCGAGGAGGTGTCCACGCTGTCCATGCTTTCCCCGTCCCCGGAGAGCAGACGCAATGTCAGCTCCCGGCTCACCTCGGCGCACATGGCGGGGTCCAGCGTTTTGGTCACGGTGTCGTCATCGTTGGTCTTGCTGGTATAAAGGATGCTGCTGTAACTGGGGTCTGCCCAGATGGTCCACACCACGCTGGTGGAGGCAAGGGTGATGCCGGAGGCATCGTAGATCTCGCCCCGGGTGGCCTTGATGGTGGTATCCAGCAGCTGCTGCTGGGCGGCGTACTGGCGGTACTCGGCCCCGTGGACGATCTGGATCTTATACAGGCTGCGGATAACGATGGCGGCTGCCACCACCACCGCAAGGATGCCCAGACGGCTGCAAAGCCGCCGCACCCGGCTGTCCAGCCGGTCCCGGCCGGAGGCCGGACGCAGACGGTAGCCCCTGCTTTTTTTGTTACGGAAAGGTTCTTGCATTGGTTCTCTCCTGCGGGGCGTGCACTGCATTCCGCACGCCCTGCGCTGTTATTTGTTCAGACTGCGGTGTCCATAAACCGAAAAAAGCGTGCGCTGCCGCACGCTTTTTCCGTTTATCTCACGGTGCCCAGAATGTTCACCGCGCCGGTGTACAAAAAGTCGGTCCATTGCCGCACGGTGGATTCCCGGCGCACCAGTTCACCACTTTCGCCCAGGCGGATGTAGGTGATCTGGCTGGGGTCTACCTTCATCAGACCCAGCCGCCCTGCGGTCTCCTCCACGCTGGCAATGTTGGTCTTGCTGTTCAGGGTGCTGTTGTAGTAGGTATACTGGCTCTGCTCGCTGACCAGCTGCGCCTTAGTGGCTTGGATCTGGTCGTTCAGCTCCACCAGCTGTGCCTCGCTCCACAGCAGGCTGATGGCAAAGCCCACCAGCAGTGCTGCCGCCACCAGATTCATGGCGTTATGTACGGCGGCCTGCAGCGGGTTCAACCGCCGCCTGCCGCCCTTTGCTACCCGCAGGTTTGCTTTGCGCTGGGGCTGCGGTGCCCTGCGGCGGCGCGCCGCGTTACGATCATATGCTGGCTGACCCATGATTCCTCTCCTCCTCACGATGCCGGTGCTTCCGGCATCTCAGCATTTTTCCAGTACACGCAGATGGGCGGAACGGCTGCGCCGGTTCTCCTCCAGTTCCTGCGTGTCAGCTTCAATGGGTTTGCGGGTGATAAGCTTTGCCTTTGCCTTGCCTCCGCATACACACACCGGAAACTCCGGCGGGCAGGTACAGGCTGTGGACCAGCGGCGGAATTTGTTCTTGACCAGCCGGTCCTCCAGAGAGTGGAAGGTGATCACGCACAACCGGCCGCCCGGTGCAAGGTGATCAAAAATGGTATCCAAGCCCTCTTCCAGCGCGTCCAGTTCGTGGTTCACTGCAATGCGCAGTGCCTGAAAGGTGCGGCGGGAGGGGTTCTTGTTTTTGCGGCGCTCTGCCGGGGGCATGGCGCTTGCTACAATGTCTGCCAGCTGCAGGGTGGTCAGGATGGGAGCGGTTTCCCGCGCCTCCACGATCTTTCCCGCGATCTGCCACGCATAGGGCTCCTCGCCGTAATCCCGCAGGATGCGGGCCAGTTCCTCGCGGCTTTCGGTGTTCACAAGGTCTGCGGCGGTCTCGCCCTGCTGGCTCATGCGCATATCCAGCGGTGCATCTGCCCGGTAGGAAAAGCCCCGGGCGGCATCGTCCAGCTGATGGCTGGAAACGCCAAGATCCAGCAGTGCACCGTTGATCTTATCGATGCCCAGCTGCTCCAGCGCCTGTCCCGCATAACGGAAGTTGATCTGCACCACGGTGGCAGGCAGCCCGGCAAGGCGGGCGCGCGCGGTCTGTACCGCGTCCGGGTCCTGATCCAGCGAGATGAGCCTGCCGCCCTTGGCGGCGTCCAGCCGCAAAGCGATCTGGCGGGAATGTCCCGCGCCGCCAGCGGTGCCGTCCAGATAGGTGCCCGCCGGGTCGATGGCAAGCCCTGTCAGGCACTCGTTCAGCAAAACGGGGATATGCTCAAACGAGGCCGGGTCAAAGGGCTGCTGTTCTTCAAAGGCCATTGGCACGGCCTCCTTTCTCGGTTTAATTTTTTTGCATCAGAGGTGCAGCTTACGCAGCCGCTCGGCGCGCTGGTCGTTGGTCACGGCGGCGCGGCGGGCGTTCCAGACCTCGGTGGCCCAGATCTCGGCGTGGTTGCGGTTGCCGATGATGGTCACGTCCTTTTCCAGCCCGGCGTAGGCGCGCAGTTCTGCGGGCAGCAGGATGCGTCCCTGCTTGTCCGGTGCCACCTCGCAGGCGGTGCTGAACAGGTCGCCGGAAATGGCCCAGCTGTCCATCAGCTCGTCGCTTTCCAGCTTGTCCGCCAGCCGCTGGACTTCCTCCATGGGCAGTGCGAACAGGCAGTTGTCCACCCATTCCAGTACCACAAAGCTCTCGCCCATGGCATCCCGGAATTTTGCGGGGAAGTTCAGCCGCCCCTTGGCGTCGATGGTGTAATCATAACGGCCAAAAAACACGCGCTGCTCCCCCTTTCAGGGGCGTTTACAGGGCGTGTGCCCTACTTTTACCCACTTTGCCCCACCGATACATCTTTATTGTAGCAAATCAGACCCGTGAATGCAAGGGTTTTCGGGCGGCTTTTTGCCGCAAAAATCCACAAAAAAAGTCCCTGTGAGCCGTCATTTTTGCTCGCAGGGACTGTGTTTTCCGCAATGTGTGGAATTTGTGTGGAAAGTTGGCCGTTATCAGCCGTTTTTCTTGGCGTTCTGGCGCAGGCTGTTACGGATGTTTTTGACCTGTGCAGCGTTTTCCACCATAGTGTCCTCGGTGGTGCGCAGCATGTTCTCGCAGTAGTCGGTCACGGTCTGGCGCAGGGTGCGCGCCTCGGTCTGAGCTGCGGAGGTGATCTCCGAAGCGCGCTGCTGGGCAGCCTTGACGATCTCGGCGTCGCTGACCAGAATGCGGGCGCGCTCCTCGGCCTTTTTTACAATGGCCTGTGCCTGTGCGTTGGCGCTGTCCACGATCTGCGCCCGGTCGTTCACGATCTGCTGCGCCTGCCGCAGCTCACCGGGCAAAGCCGCCCGCACCTCGTCCAGATAATCCCGGATCTGCTCCACATCCACGATGCGCTTGCCGCCGGAAAGGGGCACATTTGCGCTCTCTTCCAGTGCATCCTCAATGGTATCCAAAAGCTCGTTCACGTTCATAAGGCTTCTCCCTCCTGCTCAGCGGCGGGCTGCATGGGCTTTGTGTACTTCCACAGCAGCACCTTGCCGTATTTATACTGTTTTTGCAGGGTCAGACTGCCCGCCTGCGCGGGCAGCACGATGCCTGTTTCGCTCTCGCACAGCACGATGCCGCCGGGGGCAACGCACTTTTCCACGGCGGGCAGGATCTTTTCCAGCGTGCCGCCACGGAAGGGCGGGTCCAGCAGCACCAGATCGAACTGCTCCCGGCAGGCCGACAAGAACCGCGCAGCCTCGCCGATATTCACCCGGCTGCGGTCGAACACGCCGCAGGCCTTGCAGTTGCGCATCACGATGCTTACGGCCTCCCGGTTCTCGTCCAGAAAGACGCACCGGGCCGCACCCCGGCTCAGCGCCTCGATGCCCAGCTGGCCGCTGCCGGCATACAGATCCAGCACCCGGGCCCCGGGCAGGTCGAACTGTACGATGCTGAACATCGCCTCCTTCACCTGCGAGAGGGTGGGGCGGGTGACATCGGTGCCGGGCAGTGCTTCCAGCCTGCGGCCCCGGGCTTCTCCTGCGATCACGCGCATGATGTTACCTCCTTGCCGTAGCTGCCGCCCCCGCGGCAGCCGGTTTTAACTCTTTCGTATCCTTTATTATCTCCCAACTGCATAGCATTGTCAAGAGCCCGCATTGCGCTGCGGACGGCTTTGTGCTACAATCATGGCAGCAATATTGCGCATTTTACGGCGCATTTCAGCAAAGGAGAGTATACAGCATGAAAGTTCTGCTCATCAACGGCAGCCCCCACGAGAAGGGCTGCACCTACACCGCCCTTTCCCTCATTGCCGGGGAGCTGAAGGCACAGGGTATCGAAACCGAGATCCTGCACGTCGGCGGTCAGCCCGTGGGCGGCTGCATCGGCTGCGGCGGCTGCCGCAGCGGCAACGGATGCGTGTTCGGCGGCGTGGTCAATGAGGCCATCGAGAAGGCCAAGACCGCCGACGCCTTTGTGTTCGGCAGTCCGGTGCACTACGCCTCGGCTGCGGGCAACATGGCCAGCTTCATGGATCGGCTGGCCTATGCGGGCGGTAAGTATCTGGCCTACAAGCCCGCCGCCATCTGCTGTTCTGCCCGCCGCGCCGGTACCACCTCCACCCTTGACCAGCTGGTCAAATACCCCCAGTTCTTCCACATGCCGCTGGTCAACGGCTCCTACTGGGCCATGGTGCACGGCTCCAACCCCGAGCAGGTGCTGCAGGACGCCGAGGGCTGCGCCGTGATGCAGGAGCTGGGCCGCAACATGGCATGGCTGCTGCACTGCATCGAGGCCGGTAAGGCTGCCGGCATCGACCACCCGCAGAACCCGCCCCGCCCCATGACCAGCTTTATCCGCTGATAACGCACAAAAGACCGGAACCGCTCTGCCCCTAAAGGGCAAGGCCGTTCCGGTCTTTTTATCGGGTCTGCTTTTTTTGCTACGCGCAGCTTATGCCGCCACGTTCAGGTTTGCGTTGGGTGCTTTGAAGTCCACCGTGCGCATCACAGGTTGACCGTTAGCATCCGTCCACTGGATACGCAGGGTGTAGCCGCCGCGCTTTACTTTGACGGTAAAGTGACCGTTTGCGTCCGTCACAGTTTCTGCCTTGACGGTATCACCCTTCAGCACCTGCACGGTGGCGTTTGCCACCGGCTGGTCGGCCAGCTTCACAGTGCCTTCCACCTTGACCGGCATCAGCAGCACCACACCGGCTACCGCCGCCACAGCTGCCACGCCGCCGATCAGGATAATAGCCGCGCCGCCGCCGTCTCCGCCGGAAGAGGGCTTGTCCTCGCCGGGTTTGTCCGGCTGGTCAGGATCGACCGTCGCATCATCCTGTGCGCAGGCGACCACATAGGTCATCTCTGCTGCGTCTGCTGCCGTAATAAACGGCACAGTCAGCTCGCCATCGGCATTTGCCGTGATCTGGTTGATGTAGATCAGGTTGTCCGCATTCAGCGGGTCACTGCCGGAGCGGCTGACAAGCACCACATACTCCTTGCCCGCCTTGGCATTGGCAAAGGTGGCTTGGAACTTGCTGTCCGAGGTGGAAGCCGTACCGGTGGTGATGGAGTTTTCCGTATTGGGGACAATGTCGCCATCGGTGCAGTGGATGGTTGCTGAAAGCAGAGGCGCATTACCTTCATCTATCCAAATTTCCTTCCACATCTCTACTGTTCCATCATAACAAACATCCTTTAATTTATAGCATTCCCTAAACGCATACACCTCGATTGTAATTATGCTCTTAGGAATTGTAACGTTTTCCAGCTCATCGCACCCCAGAAGCATTCCCCCTGTAATAACATCCAAACTACTCGGAAGTTTCACGCTTTTCAATTTTTTACACTTTTCAAATGCAAGCTGTTCTATTTTTGTCACGTTCGAGGAAATTTTCAATTCTTCCAAACTACTGCAATTACAAAACGCACCATCTCCAACAAACGTAACGCTATCCGGGATTTCAATTTTTTTCAAGCTCGTACAACTCTCAAAGGCACGCTGTTCAATTCTTGAAACACTACTTGGGATTTGAATTTCACCCAAACTCCTGCAGTTCTCAAATGCATATTCACCAATGCTTGTAATGCCATCTGGTATTACAATATTTCTTAACGATTTACATCCTGTAAATACACCATTTTCGATTTTCTTTACACCACTAGGAATAGTAATTTTTTTTAAATAGTCGCAACCTCCAAATGCGTAACCGCCAATATTTACTACACTATCTGGAATTTCAACGTTTTCTATTTCAACGCAACCCACAAAAGCGGCCGAATTAATACTCATTACCGTATTGGAAATAGAAATCCTTTTAACAGCATAACATTCAAAGAATGCAAATGTTCCAATGCATGTTATTCCTCTACCAATAATAACAGATTCTATATCATCCCTTCTTTTATGCCATGGAGCAGTGGTGTTATTGCTATAATCATAAATTGTTCCCTCGCCAAAAATTTCCAACACACCATCTTGACTTAGAGTCCAATATGCTTCTTTGCCGCATTTGCCAAATGCAAGAATTGTTTCGTCTGCGTCTGTATTAATCACACCGTCCGAACAAATAATTGTCACTTCGTTCAGCACATCATTTCCGGTTCCGATTTGAATTTTCTTCCACTCAGCCATCGTACCAGCAAAGGTGATTTTTTTCAGAGAAGAACACCCGGAAAATGCATAATCGCCGATTTCTGTTATCTCATCACCAATATAAACCTCTGTCACCTTGTTGCAGTCTGCGAAGGCATAGCTGCTGATTTTTTTCACCATATACTGGGTAAGGATACGGTCGATTTCATTACGAGAATTGTGCCAAGGAGTATCCTCTGCACTCTCATAGTCCAGCATGACGCTTTCCTTATTGATCGTAAGGCGGCCATTTTCAATTACATAATCCGGGGTTTCAGGCTTATCCGGCTGTTCTGTGCGTTCCTGGCTCAATTCAATCTCTGTCGGAGAGCCTGTTATCATCGCCATTCCGCTATAATTTTGCTTTCCTATACTTGCCATTAAATCATGATTTCCCGTCGGAAGGTATACTTGCAGTGTTCCATTTTCATCCGTTTTGCCAAGTTCAACAAATTTCATCTGCGTTCCGGACGTCAATTTTTCATAAATCGTAATGCCGGATTCTCGATGATTCTTTACCGAGATCTGTACATGATAGGTCAAATGTGGACAAGTACCTTCGCCTACCTCTCCGAAGGTCAGTGACCAATACCAATTTCCAATCGGGATATCAAGAAGATTTATTTCTTCCGGAACTCCGACATTTACCAAGTCCTTTTTTAGCAGGATCAGTTTTATTGTAAGCTTTCCCGTCAACTTTTCCGTAAAATCCAGACATTGTGCACATTCATGTCTTACTCCTTCACCCGTTCCAAGTGGCTCTGCAGAAGCCTTTACACCGCCTTTCAGCTTAAACTCTACCCACAGCAGTTCATCGCCCAATTGCACTTTGGGTCCAATCTCCAAGCCCGCAAATATGCTGATCGTTTTCGATGTGCTCTTATCATCATCCATAACCGGCTCAACTTTTCCTTTTGCCGGTTCGCTTAGATTCTGAAATCCACCCATCGTGGAATAACCCAGAAGCATGCGCTGTTCATAGCTGAATTTAAAGGTAATCTGCCCAGAAAGCTCAAGAACAATATTCGGTGTAATTTCTGCTTCTATGCCAATTTTTTTCAACATCTTTGGTGTATGGAGCGGTCCCAATGGGACCTTTGCCGAAATAGCCCCACCGACAGAAATTTTACCCGAAATGCTGACCTGACTGGACAATGCTATCCACTGCTTATTCCACGCTATATAATAAGCAAAATCAATATTTGCAAATAACGAAGCTTCGCCATTCACCGTTACAGAAAGCATGCCATCTTTTATGTCTTTAAGCGTTCCATTTAATGCAAATTCATGTGTAACATTATCCACAATTGGAACGTTATCACTAATCGCTCCATCCTTTATTTCAAACTTGTTTTCGGCATCCACTCCGGTTGACGTTCCCAGATAGGTCACAGCCGGGTCCATCCCTTCATCACTATGGACCAGTTCTCCAGAATCCGCAAATTCTTCAATTTTAAGAATATCGAACACATCGGTAGGTTCCAGCGTATCGTCACCCTGAATGGTCACAATATCCCCATTGACCGTGATGTCCTGTACCCGTGCGATGAGCAGCTCGCCCGGCGCATATTCATACGTCAGGATATCGCCCGGCTGTAAATTTCTGATTTCAGCACCGGCGTTGCCAAACGTGTACACAAGGCTGGTATCATCCTCGCTGAGCAGCTGGTTTTCGCCCGCTGTGTTGTCCTCGTACGTCAGCAAAGTCGTTTCTTTGTTGACAACAGCAAAGTTCGTATTATCCTGATCGTCCAGATTGATGACACGGTCTTCCGGGAAGTCGTTGACGGTTGCCTTATCCAGATCGACCATCACCTGCGTATGCGACACATCCGTGTAGGCGCTGCTCAGCGGCGAATGGTCAGTTTTGTCCAGCAGAAATGCCTTGATGGTGTAGGTTTCGGGGATATCGCCTACAATAGACACCTGTGCCGCGCCGTTGTCAGCGTTGCCAGACACTTCCGTTGTGCCGCTGGCTACCATTTCTTCCTCGGTGCCATCCGTATAAATAGCCACCATAAGGTCTGCTGTGCCGTCCAGCACATACTGTACATTCGCCGTGCGTCCATTCATCGTCACATTTGTAATACGATTTGTGGAGCCGTCAGCATCTGCATTTTGTCCCTCCATGCCATTCACCAGCAACTGGCCAAAGCTGTTGGTCGCACTTACGGACATATTGGAGGTATCCACCTCAGCCTGTCCGGTCTGCTCCTGTTCCGTTTGGGCATGGGCTGCCTGCAAAAACGGGTCGGATGCAATGGCTCTCACCGTTTCCTTATCCAGCCGGGACGAGGCATTTTCATCTGTTTCTTCCACTGCAACAATGGATGCCGCATCGCTGTCCGCAGCCGCAAAAGCAGCCACAGGCGCAATGTTCAGCGCCATTGCCAGTGTCAGAAATACCGCAAGGATTCGTTTCATCGTTCATGATTCCTTTCTATTTTATTTGCACCGGAAGCACACCCTTATATTTCCGCTTTTATTGTACCGCGTTTCGCGGTATTTTCAGCCCTTTTTTCCCTTTTTCTGCCCATCCGATTCTTTTTTGGATGGTTGCACAATTTTCGCCCCGCGTTTATTGGGCAACCTGCCACCGATGGCTTTCGCGCACTACAAAATTTCTGCTGTTCCGGCACAAAAGGGGTGCGAATGCTTTTTTCGTTCATAACTTTGTGATACCATACCTCTATAAGAAGCTTATCACGCAAACGGAGATCCTGCCATGGAACACTACGATTGGAACGAGGGCTGGCTGTTCGCCCCCACCTTTGACCCGGCGCTGGTGCGCCCGGAGTGCCCGGAGCTTTCCCTTACCCCGGTACGGCTGCCCCACACGGTCAAGCCCCTGCCTTATAATTACTGCAGCGAAAACGACTACCAGCGCCTGTGCGGCTACCGGCGGGAGTTTTTTGCGCCCAAGGAGTGGCTGGGCCGCACCGTGCTGCTTACCTTCGGGGCGGTGGCGCACGATGCCACCGTGTTCTGCAACGGGCGGCGGGTGTTCCACCACGGCTGCGGCTACACCGCCTTTACGGTGGACCTGACCGGCGCACTGCGTCTGGGGCAGAAGAACGTAGTGGCTGTGCGCTGCGACAGTCGGGAGGATCTGAACATCCCGCCCTTCGGCGGGCAGCTGGACGCACTGACCTATGGCGGCATCTACCGCGCCGTCAGTCTGGATATCAAGGAGCCCGCCTACCTGCGGGACGTGTTCATCGAGGCAAAGGCCGAAGGCGATTTCCGCATCTACACCGCCACCGTAGGCGAGACGGTCGGCTGCACCCTGCAAGCCGAGATCCGCAGCCCCGCCGGGAGCCGGGCAGTGTACAGCGGCGAGCTTTCGCTGCCCATCACCGGCACGCTGAACAACGTGCACCCGTGGAGCTTAGAGCACCCCACCCTGTACGCCCTGACCGTGCGGCTCATCCGCCCCGGCACCGGCGGTCTGCCCGACCGGGTGCTGGACGAAAAGACCGTGCGGTTCGGCTTCCGCACCGTGCAGTTCGTGGCGGGCGGGCTGTACCTGAACGGACAGCGGGTGGAGCTGCGCGGTCTTGACCGGCACCAGAGCTACCCCTATCAGGGCTACGCCATGCCGGACAGCATCCAGCGGCTGGACGCCCAGCTGCTGAAAAAGGAGCTGGGCTGCAACGCCGTGCGCACCTGCTATGCGCCCCCCAGCCCGGCGTTTCTGGACGCCTGCGATGAACTGGGTCTGCTGGTGTTCCCCGAAATGCCCGGCTGGCAGCACATCGGCGACGAGGTGTGGCAGGCGCAGGCGCTGCAAAACTGCCGGGAGATGGTGTGCCAGTACCGCAATCACCCCAGCATCTTTTTGTGGGGTGCCCGCATCTGCGGCAGCCCCGACAACGAAGCTTTTTACAAGCGCACCAACGAAGCCATCCACCGGCTGGACCCCACCCGTCCCACGGCGGGCAGCCGCAGCACCCGCAAGAGCCAGCTGCTGGAGGACGTTTACGCCTACAACGATTATTCCTACGCCGGGCGCGGCGCGGGCTGCGAGAACCGCGCCGCCGTGACTCCCGACACCCGCAAGGGTTACCTTATCAGCGAGTTCGGCGGGCAGAACTTCCCCGCCAAGCCCTTTGACGATGAACCCCACCGTCTGGTGCAGGCGCTGCATCACGCCGCCGTGCTGAACGACAGCATCGCCCAGCCGGGCGTGGCGGGCAGCTTTGGCTGGTGCATGACCGACTACAACACCCACCGGGAGTTTGGCAGCGGCGACCGCATCTGCTACCACGGCGTGATGGACCTGTTCCGCAACCCGAAACTTTCCGCCGCCGTTTACGCCAGCCAGAAAACGCCCCGCGCCCCCTCCGACATTGTGCTGGAGGTCTCCTCTGCCATGACGCTGGGCGACCTGCCCGGCGGCGCGGCCGCCGCCTGCTGGGTGTTCACCAACGCCGAGAGCGTGCGGCTGTACCGCGGCAATGACTTTGTGGCCGAGTTTACCCCCGACCGCCGGGGACGCTTTGCCGCCCTGCCCCACCCGCCCATCGAGATCAACGATTTTGTGGGTTCGCTGCTGGAAAAGTACGAGGGCATGGATCACGCCACCGGCGCACAGGTCGCTGCCATCCTCAACGAGCTGCGGCGGGACGCCATGGCGCTTTCGCCCCTGTCCAAGGCGCGGATGCTCTCGCTGCGGCTGAGCTGGAACGAGCTGCTGCGAATGTACTACAAGTACATCGGTGTACTGGGCAGTTCCGCGCCGGTGTACCGGTTCGAGGCGGTGTGGCATGGCCGCGCCGTGCGCACTGTGGTGCGGGAGCCGGTGCAGAGCGTCCGGCTGGAATGCACCGTGCACAACCCCCTGCTGACCGATGGCCCCACATGGGATTGTGCCGCCGTCAGCCTGCGCGCCATCGACCAGAACGGCAACCTGCTGCCCTACTGCGGCGAGGCCGTCTGCCTGTCCGTGGAGGGGCCGCTGAAAATTCTGGGTCCCAGCGTGGTGCCCCTGCGGGGCGGCATGGCGGGCACCTATCTTGCCACCACCGGCGAGGCCGGACGCGCCGTGCTGCACTGTCGCATGGAGGGCGCGCTGGACACCGAAGCGGTGCTTACCGTGCGCTGCCGGTAATTTTTTGCAACACAAAACCCGGAGCCATTCTCCCCTTGAAAGGGCAGGATGGTTCCGGGTTTTTATGTTTTTATCGGTTTCTCATTGCCGGGGTCAGAATGTCACAGTCAGGTTCTTTGCAGGTGCTTTGAAGGAAGCGGTTTTGTGCATCAGCTGCCCGTTGGCATCCGTATAAGCCGCCGTCAATTCATAGCTGCCGCGCTTGACCTTGAGTGCAAACTTACCGTCTGCATCGGTGGTGGTCTGCGCCACGACCTTCCCGTTTTGCAGCAGCGCGATCTTTGCACCGGGCAGCGCGGTATGGTCGGCCAGTTCTACCTTGCCCTCCACCTTGACCGGCATCAACGCAATAGCGCCAATGCCTGCCGCCACGGTTGCCGCAGCACCGATGGCCAGCACAATGCCTGCGCCGCCATCATCGGAGGGGGACTGTCCCGGTTCACCGGGGCTTGGCGGCGTGATATTGCCGCCGCTCGAATAGTTTGCTGTTATAACAACATTTTCTTTGCCCATCGTGAAGGTTGTGGTGGGAAGGTTCTCGTTTTCCAGCGTGATGCCGCCTGCCACGACCGTCCAGTTCTGGAAGGTATCCGTCTTTTCTGCGGTGATGGTAACGGTCTCGCCTTCCTTTGCCTTGGCAGGGGATGCCGTACCACCGCTCACCGTAACGGTATAGGTGGTTTCTTCCGCCTTGTCCTCGCCCTTGACTTCGGTATCATCGGTGTCGCCATCGTTTTTATTGATGATGGTCACACTGGTCTTGCCGGTCTCATCCGGCTGGACATTGATAGTGCCCTTGCTGGTCTGCTCAGTATCTGCATTCTCGGTGGCATACTTGGCATTTGTCAGGCCGTCACCGGTCAGGTGCAACCCTTCGCTGTCCAGTTCGGCATGGAGGGTGGTGGTGCCGGTGGTATCCACTGCCCAGCTGTGCCAAGGCCACGAATCGTTGACCGTGTTCTGGGTCATCAGCAGGCTCACCGCAGTGGGGTCGTCCGCTTTCACATCCACCGTGCGGGCGGATTCATCGTAGGTCAGTTTTACAGGGCCGTCAGTGGAAATCGTAAGCAAAGTATCCTCAAGAAGGACATTCACATCATTTCCGTCTGTCAAGGAGAGTTCGAGTTCTGCATTTTCATCGGACTGCGGGAAGAACATCTGCATCAGACTATAATCATCTGTATCACTCAGGATCCGATGAATCTGCACATTGCGGCTGTATTCCTTTTTAGACGTGTCAAAATACGAATCTCCGTATTTTCCAGACACATCAACATTGGAATCAAAAATAATTTCCGGTTCATCATAGTCTGTTTTGAATGCAAACGAATCTCTATTGGGTTCAAAATAATTTCGTATATCCAAATATTGCAGTTCGTCCGCACATATATGGTATCCCATCCGATTGTACTCTCCATAAGAGATTTTAATAGACGACCATTCCGTCAGCTGTTTGTAAAGCGTCATCGTCTGTTCTTCCGGCTCGTTAGGGTCGTACACTCGAATCTCGCAACTGTTTGCATCTTTGTTTATAATATCCAGCAGAACGATTGCATGTCCGCCGTTCTCCTTATAAATTGCCGCTAAAATCGGCACGTTTTTTTGAAGTTTTGCCACGATTTCATTGTACGCTGTCGAAAGAGATGCACTATACAATTCACTGCGTTCTGCTTTAAAATCATCCAACGTCGGCAAACACTGCATCAAATAATAATAATTGATAAAATTTTCAACTTTCTCACTATTTGCTGGTGCAGGTAGTCCATATATAGCGTTCGCCGCAGGAGCAAGTTCCGATAACTTCACGCGGTCAGGTGCATAATAGTTCAGCATAGCAGCCACCGCCATGCCATAGCAGGAACCATTCCAATAACGGATACGAACAGATTCGACATACTTTCTCACACGCTCGGAGCATCCCGAAAGCAGTTGCTCATACGCGTCAGGAGATATATGCGTATAGTATGTTTCCGGAATAACATCATCTGCGTGTCCAAACCATTTCCACTGTTTTTTAACCAGTTCACCATGGAAAAAATGCTGCGTCTTATCAATGAAGTCAAAAAAGCTTTCAAAGTTGTTCAGAAATCGGGGGTTATCCTTTTTAAACTCAAACTCTTTGCTCGGTTTTTCCTCTGTGCCGGAATAATTATAATGAATGGTCGCATTTATAAGCGGATCGTTAGAAATGCTGATGTCGATTTCTTTCCATTTTTCTTCTGAGCCGCCGTAGTAAACATCTGTTAATTGATTGCACTGAGCAAACGCAGATTCTCCGATGCTTGTCACATTGTCCGAAAACGTAATATTTGTTATGGAGCTCTTTTCAAATGCATGTTTGCCAATGCTCTCCACACTTTCGGGAAGCGTAATATCTGTCAAACTGCTGCACTCGCAGAACGTATAATCTCCAATGCTTGTTATACCGTCAGGAATCACAATGCTTTCCAGCTTTTCGCAACCGCGGAAGGCCCACTCGCCAATATATTCTACATTTTCCGGAATCATGATATCCGTCAGGCCACAATAGCTAAACGCGTGTTCCCCAATACTTGTCACTCCGTCCGGAATCACAATATTCTTCAATGCACGGCAGCCAGAAAATGTACGAGCTGCGATACTTGTCATACCAGATGGAAGCGCAATGTTCTCTATTGCATCGCAGTCTTCAAATGCACCATCCCCAATGCTTGTTGCACCTTCCCCAATGCTTGTTGCACTTTCCGGAAGGGTGATATCTACCAATCTTACGCAACTCCAGAATGCACCCCTTCCAATATGTGTTACGCCGTCTGGAATTGTAATACGCCGCAGCCTTTTACAGATCGAAAACGCGTAATCTCCAATGGATTCCACACCTTCCGGAATTGTAACACCTGTCAAATATTCGCAGTCCCAAAACGCATTTTTTCCGATACTTGTAATACCTTTCTGGATTACAACTCTATTGATAGAATACATATATTCGTACCAGGGTGCTTTATCGTAAAAACTATAGTCTTCCATTGCACCGGTTCCGCTGATAGTCAGTCTCCCAGTGCTATAGTCAAGCTCCCAAGTCGCATCTTCTCCGCAAGAACCCGAAAAGCTATTTTCTTTCCCGATCTCCTGCACCGCAGCCGTTACCGCCTGCCCGATGTCGGACTGGGCAAACGCCGCCAGCGGCAGCATCTCGCACAGCATCGTCAGTGCCAGCACTGCTGCCAGCAGCCGCATAAGTTTTTTCATACACGTTCCTCCTTTTTTGTTTCCGAGCGGTCATACCAACCACTTTGTTACATTTTACGCCCGCATGCCGCATTTCCGCAACCCTTTCTCCGGCAAATTTCCAGTCATCGGAAGAATTCGTTCACATTGACAGAATTCAGCGTCTTTTTTGTGCAAATACGCCACACTTCATCGGCCATATTCGTTTTTGTTCCCCGTTGCCCGCTTTCTCTGTGGAAAAATGGCGCAAACCCTTCTGTAAGCGCTTTTTTCGTTCACAACTTTGTGGTATTATATTTTCAAATGGTTGTTTTTTCCTAAATTCCGGTTGATTTTCGTCCTTTCATGATAGATTTGCAGTCTGTTCAAAATTTTATCATGGTTGGCTGATATCCTAGAGGTACAAAGTATTCCGCAGGGCGGCGCTGCTGCCCTGCGTTTCCGTGTGTAAAGCCCCAGAGAAGAGGATGCGAAAACCTATGAGAGAAAAATTCCGTCAATTCATGATCGGGCGCTACGGCACCGATGGCCTGAACCAGTTTTTGAGCATGAGTTCCATCGTGATGCTGCTGGTGTCGCTGCTTACCCGCGTTTCCCTGTTCACATGGCTGGGCGCGGCACTGCTGATCCTGTGCTACTACCGCAGCCTGAGCCGCAACATCTCCAAGCGCACCGAGGAGAACTATCGCTTTTACAGCCTGAAGGACCGGTTCAGCAACAAGTTCCGCAGCCTGAAGGAGCAGTGGGCCAACCGCAAGCTGTACCACTACTATCGCTGCCCCCAGTGCCGCCAGAAGCTGCGCGTGCCCCGGGGACGCGGGCGCATCCAGATCTCCTGCCCGCGCTGCGGCACCCAGTTCATCAAAAAGAGCTGAGCCGCCATGTTTGGATATGTGATCCCGGATCGGGCCAGCCTCAGCCCCGAGGCGCAGAGCCGCTACCGCTCGGCCTACTGCGGGCTGTGCCGTCGCATCGACGCTTTGCACGGGCTGCGGGGACGGTTCAGCCTGAGCTATGACCTAACCTTTTTGAACATTCTGCTGTGCAGCCTGTACGAGGGCGAGACCCCCGCAGACAGCGGTATCAGCCGCTGCCCCATCCACCCGGTACACGGTGTACTTTGGCGCAGTGCCGACCCTACCGACTACTGCGCCGACCTGAGCGTGGCGCTGCACTACTATAACGCGCAGGACAAATGGCAGGACGACCGCAATCTGCTGGCGCTGGGGTACAGCGCTCTGCTGGACAACAGCACCGCCGAAGCCGCCCTGCGCTGGCCGCGCCAGTGCAATGCCATCCGCGCGTGTCTTGCCAAGCTTGCCGAGTGCGAAGCCGCCGGCAGCACTGACCTTGACGCGGTGTCCGGCTGCTTCGGCACCCTGATGGCGGAACTGTTCGACTACCGGCAGGACCGCTGGGCACCGGAACTGCGCAGCATCGGCTTCCATCTGGGCAAGTTCATTTACCTGCTGGACGCCTACGACGACCTGCCCCGCGACAAGCGCCGGGGCGCATACAATCCCCTGCGGGAGCTGAGCACCCACCCGGACTACGAGGAGGAGATGCTGGACATCTTTGAGCTTCTGCTGGCACGCTGCGCGCAGAACTTTGAGCGTCTGCCCTGCGTGGAGGACGCAGACCTGCTGCGCAATATCCTGTATTCCGGCGTGTGGCTGAAATACAACTGCAAAAACGCAAAACGCACCGGAAAGCCCGATGCGTCTTGATTTTGTGCCGATGTTCCGGTAAAATAAAACGGATATGGTGCAGCGATGCTGTACCGTCAGTATAATGAGTGAGGAAGTATACCGAGCATGAGAGATCCCTATGAGGTGCTGGGCGTTCAGCGCGGCGCAAGCGACGACGAAATCAAAAAAGCATACCGCGCCAAGTGCAAGCGCTGGCACCCGGATTTGAACCCCAACGACCCCACGGCCGAGGAGCACTTCAAGGAGGTGCAGGCCGCCTACGACGCCATTACCAAGGGCGATACCGGCCCCCAGATGGGCGGCAACCCCTACGGCGGCTACCAGCAGCAAAGCTATAACCGGCAAGGCTATGGGCAGCAGGGCTACGGCCAGCAGGGCTACGGCTACACCGGTTTTGACGGCTTTGACGGGTTTGAGGGCTTCGACCCCTTTGGCTTCGGTTTTGGCTTTGGCGGCTACCAGCAGGCCGGGCCCAGCGCCTCCGGCACCGATACCCCGGAGATGCAGGCTGCCCGCAATTTTGTGGCCAGCGGCCGCTACGCAGAGGCGCGCCGGGTGCTGGACGGCATGACCGGCCGCAATGCGCGGTGGTATTATCTCTCTTCACTGGCCAATCAGGGGCTTGGCAAAAGCGTGGACGCCCTGCAGGATGCCCGCCGCGCCGTGCAGCTGGACCCGAGCAACACTGAGTACCAGATGCACCTGCGCCGGATGCAGAACCCCGGCCAGACCTACCGCACTCAGACCACCTACGCCCAGCCCGGCGGGCTTTTGCGCTGGTGCTGGAGCATGATTTTGCTGAACCTGCTGTGCAACTGCTGCTGCGGCGGCTGGGGCTTCCGTGGGTTCAGGATGTAACGGGAAGAGGACGATTTGAAATGGCTTCCGCTATCGGGTTGCGGCACCCAGCATCCGCATCGTGCCTTGGGCGGCACTCGCGTCTTGCTGGCCGCTGCCCCAACAACTCCTCCCTGTTTCCGCCGCTGGCGGCGGTCGTCGTCGTTGCACTCTAGTCCTATTCAGTGGAAAAATTATTTTAAATTTCGGGATAGCGGAACGCCTGCGGGCGTTCCGCTATCCCATTTTCACAGGAGGGGTCGTAAAGGGAAACTACCTGTCAACCGCTGCGTCCCTCCCCGTGAAAAAGTAAATCGGGAAAATCCGCAGATTTTCCCGATTTACAAATAAAAATAAAATTCCGCTATTGATGCGCAGAGCATCGCGGAGCGCATTCAAAATCGTCCACCTTACCAAAAAAGGCTGCTGCACGCACGGTGCAGCAGCCTTTTTCTGTTTGCGGATGTAAGGGGTCGCTCTTACTTCTGGGGAGCCTCGAAAGCAATAGCGGTAGCACCGGCAGCGGCGTCCACGCTCTTCAGAGAGATGGGAGCCACCTCGTAGTGCAGGGTGTCAAAGCTCTGGGTATTGCCGTCCTCGGTGGTGAACTCCAGAACGTAGACAACGTCAGCCTGCTTGTCAGCCTCGACATCGCGGGTGATGACGACGCTCTCGCCGTCAGCCAGACCCTCGCCTGCCAGGTTCTCGCCCTTGTCCTCAGAGCCTGCATCGTACAGGTACAGCTCGGTCACCTTGCTGCCGGTGGTGTTGTACACAGTGTACTCGGCAGAAGTGGCCTCAGCCTCAGAGGAAGCGGCTTCGGAGGAAGCAGCCTCGGAAGAGGCAGCAGCAGAGGATGCGGTGGAGGATGCAGCGGTAGAGGCAGCGCCGCCGCAGGCGGTCATGCCGACAGCCAGTGCCAGAGCGGCAGCGGCAATTGCAACAGTCTTGAGCTTCATAGGGAAATCTCCTTTTTATTCTTATGTTGGTGTCAGGCCCCCGGCAGCATACCAACTGCCTTGGTTGGCCTGATGTTCTTTCATTATACGCACATTGACAAAAAAGGCAAGCTTTTTTCAGCAAAAATCAACGATGAAACAAGAACTGTTACTATTTTGACATGAATTTGGCACATTTTAGGAAATGCAAACTTGAAGCAAATCGTTGATGCCCCTTCCGCTCTGCCCCGTGTGCCTGCCGGGGAGCGGACAAGAAATTTTTATTTTTCCCTTGACAGCAGCCCACCGCCGCTGTATACTGTGCATCGTGAACGTCGTTCATGTTGGAGGGTGAGTGTATGAATCCAATGGCAACATCCAAGGCGGACATCCTGAAAACCAGCCGGGAACTGATCCAGCAAAACGGCTGGGCAGCGGTCAACATCCGTGCGGTCGCCGCCGCCTGCGGGGTCTCTGTGGGCTGCATCTACAACTACTTCGGCTCCAAGACCGAGCTGGTAAGCGCAGCCGTGGAAAGCATCTGGAACGACATCTTCCACCACCCGGAGGACGAAGCCGTGTTTCAGGACACCCTGTCCTGCATCCGGTGGATGTACCGGCAGATGGAATACGGCTGTCAGCAGTATCCCGGCTTCTTCACCCACCATGCGCTGGGCTTTGTGCAGCAGGATACGGACGACGGCAAGCAGCAGATGCGGCAGACATGGCAGCACATTCTGGATGCCTTGTGCAACGTGCTGCGCCACGATGCCAAAGTCCGTCCGGACGCTTTTACCGAGCAGTTCACCCCGGAGCAGTTCGCGGGCATCCTGTTCTCCCTGATGCTGTCTGCGGTGGTGCAGCAGAGCTTTGACCCCTCTGCGGTGCTGGAGATCGTGCGCAGAACCATTTATTAAGCAAAAAACATCCCACAGCCCTTGTGGGAGTTTTTTAAGCCCGAATGTGAACATAGTTCAACTTGAGTTCTGCGCCCCGCAGACCATACTACTGCAAGCCCTTTTCCCTTCGATGCCTCCGGTATGGGCTGTGCCGCGCCGGTTCCCTATAAAATCAAACCTGCAATCAAAACAAAGGAGAAAAACGCATGAGAGCAATCATTGAGACCGTTTTCGACATCTTCTATCTGGTCACCGTACTCACGGTGGGCATCCGCATGATCCGCGGCAGCAAGGCTGGCACCCAGTTCCGCCTATTCGGCCTGATGGCCGTGGTGCTGGGTGTGGGCGACTCCTTCCATCTGGTGCCCCGCGCACTGGCGCTGTGCACCACCGGTCTGGAAAGCTATGCCGTGCCGCTGGGTCTGGGCAAGTGGATCACCTCTGTGACCATGACCGTGTTCTATGTGCTACTGTACTATGTCTGGCGCAAGCGCTACCAGATCGAGGGGCAGAAGAACGTGACCGCCGCTGTGTACGCCCTGTCCGCTGTGCGCGTTGTGCTGTGCATGATGCCGCAGAACCAGTGGCTCACCAACCACACCCCGCTGGCATGGGGCATCCTGCGCAACGTACCCTTTGCCCTGCTGGGTCTGCTGATCATTGCGCTGTTCTACCGCAGCGCCAAGCAGAACAACGATAAGGCTTTCCGCTGGATGTGGTTGACCATCGTGCTGAGCTTCGGCTTCTATATCCCCGTGGTGCTGTGGGCAGACGTAAACCCCCTGATCGGTATGCTGATGATCCCCAAGACCTGCGCCTACGTCTGGACCGTGCTCATCGGCTACAACGCCATGAAGGCTGAGACCGGCAATCAGAACTAACCTTTTTCCCCCGCTGCTTAACAGAAAACCCGCCGACAGACAGCGATGCACTGCTCTGCCGACGGGTTTTTTATATAATTTCTTTTTACCCCTCGGTGAAATACTCCGGGTGAACGCTGCGCGCCTGCTCCACCGAGAGCTTATAGCGATTCAGGTGGCTTTCCAGTGCCTCGCCCAGTTCATCGGCGGTGCCGTGCAGCACCATTTCCAGAATGCGGGTGTGGGCGGCGCAGACGGATTTGTTCTCGTTGGTCTGCAGGCTGAACTTGCGGATGCGCTCCACATGCTGCAGCTCGCCCAGCATGTGGTCAAAATGCTCTTCCATGCCGGTGATCTCAAAGGCCTTGCGGTGGAATTGGTTGTCCAGTTCCAGCAGGTGAGTCTCCCGGTCCGGCTGGGTCAGGTCGGCCTCCAGCAGGCGATAGTTCTCGATGATCTGCCGGTACTCCTGCTCCTGCTGGTCTGTCAAACGGCCGCGCACGCGGTTCAAGATCTCTTTTTCAAGGGTGAAGCGGGCAAACTGTTCCAGCTCCATCCGCTTCAGGTCAATGGGGGCCACATGGGTACCGCTCTGGGGTTTGATGTCCACCATGTGGGCAATGTTGAGCATGATCAGCGCCTCCCGCATGGGGGTGCGGCTGATGCCCATCTGCTCCGCAAGTTCCCTGTCGTTCAGGGGGTCGCCAGGCTTCAGCTCCATGGTGATGATCCGGCTTCGGATGGTCTGATACGCCTGTTCCCTCGCACTCAAAGATGCCATTGCAGTGTTCTCCCTTCGGGGTCAGTTGGTGGTAAATCTTGTAATATACTAGTATATGACCATATTACCCAACTGCCGGGCAACTGTCAATAGCAGGAGCAACCGAAAATTGCGGTCAATTTTTTGCTATTTTGTTCAACGAAGTGCCCGCGCCGGGCGGTACACCACCGGCAGCCACACAAAAGCCACCGCCAGCCCGCAGGCCACATCAATGACCGAGTGCTGCTTGGTGAACACGGTGGACAGGCAGATCAGCGCTGCCCACACCCACGCCAGCACCTTGCGCAGGGGCTTGCCCTCTGCCAGTTTGCTGTGGCTGAAGGCCATTGCCATGCAGGCGGAGCTCTGGCAGTGGATGGAGGGGCAGACGTTCACGGCGGCGTCCGCCTTCCACAGCAGCTGCATGATCCGCAGCGCCGGATTGTCCCTGCCAAGGGTCTCCACGGCGGGGCGCAGCTCCAGCCCGTTGGGCAGGATCATGTACACGATCAGGCAGAAGGTCATGCCGGAAAACATAGTCAGGCAAAGTTTATCGTAGCTGGCGGTATCGCACCACCACAGTGCCGCCGTCACCCCCGCCAGCAGCAGAAACCAGCTGCAATAAGGGAGCACGAACCACTCGTTGAAGGGGATCAGATCGTCCAGCGGGCTGTGAATGATATATTTGGGGGCGGTGACGGTGAGGTCCAGCCAGAAGAACCAGATCAGGTACACCACCCAGTACAGCTGATACCACAGGTGCGGGCGGCACCGGCTGCGCAGTTGGCTAAGTTTCATGTCGTTTCTCCTATTTTTTATGTGAATTGACGTGCTATTATAGCACATTCCGTCCACTTGCGCAAATGTTTTCCCTGCGATACAATAAAAATAAGCTGGATCTTATTATAAAAGGAGTACGTCATGCCACAAAAATTTCCCGCCATCCGTCTGGTCGCGCTGGATCTGGACGGCACCCTGCTGAACCGCGAGGGCCACGTTACGCCCCGCACCCGCGCCGCCCTGCAAGCCGCCGTGGACAAGGGCGTGCACATCGTGCCCGCCACCGGGCGTCCGCTGGCCAGTCTGCCGCCGGAGGTGGCGCAGCTGCCCGGCATCCGCTACGTCATCACCTGCAACGGTGCCGCCGTGTGGGACTTGGGCAGCGACCCCGTGGGTGCAGTGTACAGCCGCTATTCCAACGCGAAAGAGCACCGCACCAGCACCCCGGTCTGCCTGCTGCACAGCCTGATGCCGGTGGAGACCGCCCGCGAAGCCTTTGCCGTCTGCGAGAGCTGCCACGCCGACCTGCGCATCTTCTCGGACGGATATGCCTGCACCGATGCCCGCAGCATTGCACTGGCCGCTGCCCGGGCAGCAAAGAAGGACAGCACCGAAGCGCGCCAGCCCAACGATGGCCGCTTTACCATTCTGCGGGACGCAGCCGAGTGGATGAGCCGCAACGCCTTTGCCATTGAAAAGCTCTGCGTGTTCTTTGAAACCCCGCAGCAGGCTGCGGCCGCGCTGCCCCGCTTCCGCGCCGTCCCTGGCGTGGAGGTCGTGCAGGGGTCGCCGAAAAATGTGGAGGTGACCGCCGCCGGTGTGGACAAGGGCGAGGCACTGCGCGCGCTGGCAGACCGGCTGGGCGTCCCGCACGCATGCACCCTTGCGGTGGGCGACAGCGAGAACGACCGCGCCATGCTGCAAAAGGCCGGGGTGGCTGCTGTGATGGCAAACGGCATGCCGGAAATTCAGGCGCTGGCGCACCTTGTGAGCAAGGCCGACTGCGACCATGACGGCGTAGCAGAGATACTGGAAACTCTTGGCATCTGAGCCAGTTTTTACAGCAATTTCACAGCATTTTCACCGGGTTCTGCCCCGATTTTTCGGGTCATTCGTCATTTTTGTGCAATGTATACAAGCTCTTATGCAAAACATTGTGCTTGTTGAGTATTACCAAAGACGGGCTGTTCGTTTATACTAGTATCATAAGCGCGTATGGGGGTATTGCGCCCGCAGGGGCCAGCCCGACGCACCGAGAGAGTTCAAATATAAAAGGAGAAATGCGTTATGAATCCCATCGTAGAAAAGGTCTATCAGATCGGCATTATCCCTGTTATCGCTTTCAACAGCGTTGATGAGGCCCTGCCCCTGTGCAAGGCTCTGGCTGAGGGCGGTCTGCCCGCAGCTGAGGTCACCTTCCGCACTGCCTGTGCTGAAGAGTGCATCCGCAAGATCCACGAGGAGATGCCCGAGATGCTGCTGGGTGCCGGCACCGTTCTGACCTGCGAGCAGGCCGACCGTGCTATGGCTGCCGGTGCTTCCTTCATCGTTGCTCCCGGCTTCGACCCCGAGGTCTGCAAGCACGTCATCGACAAGGGCGGCATCATGATGCCCGGCACCTGCTCCGCAGGCGAGATGCAGCAGGCCATGAACATGGGCTGCGAGGCTCTGAAGTTCTTCCCCGCTGAGGCAAACGGCGGCGTGGGCATGCTGAAGAACATCGGCGCTGCCCTGAAGGGCGCTCGCTGGATGTGCACCGGCGGTGTCAACGCCAAGAACGTCAACGATTATCTGGGCTATGACCAGATCTTTGCCGTGGGCGGCACCTGGATGTGCAAGAGCGATGTGATCAAGGCCGGCGACTGGGCAAAGATCACTGCACAGAGCAAGGAAGCTGTTGACACCATGCTGGGCCTGAAGCTGCTGCATGTCGGCATCAACACCGACAACGAGGAAGAGGCCATGAAGGTGGCCAACCTGATCGGCGCTATGCTGAACATGAAGGTCGCTCCCGGCAACTCCAGCATCTTTGTCGGCAACAAGGAGTTCGAGATCATGAAGAAGCCCGGCCGCGGCACCAATGGCCACATCGCCATCGGCTGCAACAACGTGGACCGCGCCATCTACCACCTGTCTCAGCGCGGCGTGAAGTTCGATCTGGACAGCAAGAACGTGAAGAACGGCAAGACCGTTGCCTGCTACATGGCAGACGAGATCGCCGGCTTTGCCTTCCATCTGGTGCAGGCATAAGCGCCTGTCCCCTTTTACCCGTAAAAGCCCCGCCGCACCGGGTATGCCCTGCGGCGGGATGATGAAACACCTGATATAAAGGAGAATAACCAATGAAAGTCGTTACTTTTGGCGAACTGATGGTCCGTCTGCAGCCCTTCAACTACGAGCGTTTCGTTCAGGCTAACAGCCTGGAGTTCACCTTCGGCGGCGGCGAGGCTAACGTTGCTGTTTCTCTGGCCAACTACGGTCTGGACGCAGCTTTCGTTACCAAGCTCCCCGCACACGCTATCGGTCAGGCCGCTGTCAACAGCCTGCGCCGCTACGGCGTTGATACCAGCATGATCACCCGCGGTGGTGACCGTGTGGGCATCTACTACAACGAGAAGGGCGCTTCTCAGCGTGGTTCCGTCTGCATCTACGACCGTGCCAACAGCGCCATCCAGCTGGCTCAGCCCTCCGACTTTGATTGGGACAAGATCTTCGAGGGCGTGGATTGGTTCCACTTCACCGGCATCACCCCGGCTCTGGGCGAGAACGTTGTCGAGATCTGCCGCGAGGCTTGCAAGGCTGCTAAGGCTCACGGCGTGAAGATCAGCTGCGACCTGAACTACCGCGGCAAGCTGTGGACCCGTGAGCAGGCCCGCGCTGCCATGACCGATCTGTGCCAGTACGTTGACGTGTGCATCTCCAACGAGGAGGACGCAAAGGACGTGTTCGGCATCGAGGCCGAGGCTACCGATATCTACGGCGGCAAGCTGAACGCTGAGGGCTACAAGAGCGTTGCCAAGCAGCTGGCTGACAAGTTCCACTTCGAGAAGGTCGCTATCACCCTGCGTGAGAGCCACAGCGCATTCGACAACGGCTGGAGCGCTATGCTGTACGATGTTGCTTCCAACGAGTACTGCTTCTCCAAGAAGTACGACCTGCACATCATCGACCGCGTTGGCGGCGGCGACTCCTTCGGCGGCGGCCTGATCTACAGCCTGCTGACCGGCAAGAGCACCCAGGAGGCTGTGGAGTTCGCAGTTGCAGCTTCCGCTCTGAAGCACTCCATCGAGGGCGACTACAACATGATGACCGTGTCCGAGGTCGAGAAGCTGGCCGGCGGCGACGGTTCCGGCCGTATTCAGCGCTAATTGCAGGAGGGAGTCCGCCATGGATATCCGTTATTCCTGCAACCAGAAGGATTTCAAGCGCTATACCACCGAGGAAATGCGGGACGAGATGCTGATCACCGGCCTGTACAAGGCAGATGAAGTGGTGGCCGTTTACAGCCATGTGGACCGCATGGTCACACTGGGCTGTATGCCGGTACACGAGACCGTGTCCATCGACAAGGGCATCGACATCTGGGCCAACTTTGGCACCCACTATTTTCTGGAGCGCCGCGAGATCGGCATGTTCAACATCGGCAAGGATTCCACCGGTATCGTGGTGGCCGACGGCGTAAAGTACGAGCTGGGCTATAAGGACTGCCTGTACATTACGCAGGGCACCAAGGAAGTCACCTTTGCTTCCGCCGACCCGGAGCATCCCGCCAAGTTCTACATGGTCTCCGCTCCGGCACACTGTGCTTACCAGACCCGTCTGATCAAGATGGCTGATGCAAACCACCGCCCGCTGGGTAGCGTGGACACCTGCAACAAGCGCACCATCAACCAGTTCATCCACCCGGATGTGCTGAAGACCTGCCAGCTGAGCATGGGTATGACCGAACTGGCACCGGGTTCCAACTGGAACACGATGCCCAGCCACACCCACGAGCGGCGCATGGAGATCTATACTTACTTTGAACTGCCCGAGGGGCAGGTGGTGTTCCATATGTGCGGCGAGCCTACCCAGACCCGCCACATCGTGATGCACAACGAGGATGCTGTCATCAGCCCCTCCTGGAGCATTCACAGCGGCGTAGGCACCTCGAACTATACGTTTATCTGGGCAATGGGCGGCGAGAACATGGAGTTTGACGACATGGACAACATCGCTACCACTGACCTGCGCTAAAAAGCACCAATCAAACGCCCCGTACCGGGAAACCGGCACGGGGCGTTTTGCTAAAAAATTAACTTGGATACTGTGAAAAAAGGAGAACATCATGGATCTGTCTGCATTCAACCTGCAGGGCAAAGTTGCCCTGATCACCGGCGGTGCCCACGGCATCGGTTTTTCCATCGCAGAGGGCATGGCCAAGTGCGGCGCCGTCATCTGCTTCAACTGCTCCTCTGAGGCCAGCTTGGAGAAGGGCATGGCTGCCTACAAGGCTGCCGGCATCGACGCCCACGGCTATGTGGCAGACGTTTCCGACGAGGCTGCCGTGAACGCCATGGTGGCAAAGATCAAGGCCGAGGTCGGCTCTGTGGATATTCTGGTGAACAACGCCGGTCTGATGAAGCGCGTGCCCATGATCGAGATGAGCCACGCTGACTTTATGCGGGTGATCGACGTCCATGTGGGCGGTGCCTTCAACTGCTCCAAGGCCGTGCTGCCCGACATGATGGAAAAGCGCGAGGGCAAGATCATCAACATCTGCTCCATGATGAGCGAACTGGGCCGCGAGACCGTCTCTGCCTACGCCGCCGCCAAGGGTGCACTGAAGATGCTGACCAAGAATATCGCCTCCGAGTACGGCGAGTACAACATCCAGTGCAACGGCATGGGCCCCGGCTACATTGCCACCGCCCAGACCGCGCCCCTGCGCGAGATCCAGCCGGACGGCAGCCGTCATCCCTTCGACCAGTTCATCGTCGCCAAGACCCCCGCAGGCCGCTGGGGCGACCCGGAGGACATGGTTGGCCCCTGCGTGTTCCTTGCCAGCCACGCATCCGACTTCGTGAACGGTCAGATCCTCTACGCCGACGGCGGCATTCTGGCCTATATCGGCCGTCAGCCTAAGTAAAAGCACAGCATCCTGAAAAAATCCCCGGCGCTGCCATGAACAGCGCCGGGGATTTTGCGTTTTATGGTATTTTATTTAGAGGTTATTCTACCAAAGTGGCCTTTTTCCTCTTCGTCCTTTTTGGACTCGGGCTTTTCTGCGGGGGTCAGACGCACCTCGGTCACGCGGCGCTTGGCGGTGCGGGTAACCACGCCGTCGTAGCCGCCCAGCGTAAAGCGGTCGCCTACCTTGGGCAGGCGGCAGGTCTTTTCCTGCACCAGACCGTTCACCGTGTTGGAGTCGATATCCTCGTCCTCCGGCAGACCCAGCCGCTCGTACAGGTCGTCCACACCAGCGCTGCCCAGTACGATCCAGCTGCCGTCCGACTGCTTGCGGAAGTCCTCGGTCACCTCGTCGTGTTCATCCCAGATCTCGCCTACCAGCTCCTCCAGAATGTCCTCCAGCGTGATGATGCCCTCGGTGCCGCCGTACTCGTCCACCACCACAGCCATGTGGTGGTGCTGTTCGCGCAGGGTGCGCAGCAGCTGAGAGATCTGGGTGGAGCCGGTGGTGTAGAGGGTGGGCTTGACCAGATCCTCCAGCTTGACCTCCTTTTTCAGGCGTGCCATGTAGAAGTCCTTTTCATGTACCACACCAATGATGTTATCAATGGTGTCGTGGTACACCGGCAGACGGGAGTAGCCGGATTCCGCAAAGGTCTGTGCCACCTCTTCCAGCGGCATATCGTCCTCCACCGCGATCACATCCACGCGGGGGGTCAGGATCTCTTCCACCTCCACGTCATCAAACTCGATGGCGCTTCGGATCAGTTCGCTCTCCCGGTCAGTCAGCTCGCCGTCATTCTCGGCTTCGCTGACCATAGTCATCAGCTCGCCCTCGGTGATGGTGTCCTCCTCGGTGCTGTGGACAAAGTGCCCCAGAAAGCGCTTCCACTGGCTGAACAGCCATGTCAGCGGGGTAAACACCAGCATCAGCAGGCTCAGTACCGGTGCAACTGCGGTGGCAACCGTTTCCGGCATCTCCTTGGCAAGGCTCTTGGGGGTCACCTCGCCAAAGATCAGCACCACCACGGTCAGCACCATAGTGGACACCGTAGCGCCCCGCTCTGCACCCAGCATCTTGGTGAAAATGATGGTGCCGATGGAAGCTGCTGCAATGTTCACGATATTGTTGCCGATCAGGATGGTGGAAAGCAGCTTGTCGTATTTTTCAGCCATTGCCAGCACCCGGGCGGCAGAGGTGTCGCCGTCCTCGGCGCGGCTTTTCAGGCGGATCTGATTCAGGGAAGAAAATGCGGTCTCGGATGCGGAGAAAAAGGCGGAGAATGCCACCAATACTACCAGCGCTACCCAGAGCGTCATACTACTGCCATCGTCCATAAAAAGGGAAATCACACTCAACTTTCTGTTTTAAATTGTACCCTCTCCGGCAGCGCGCCTGAGAGGGTTTTGCCTATATTTTTCTTACATACAAAAATGTGCTTTCCATCGTTGCCATTTCCGCGATGAAAAGCACATCAATGTTACTTTTTATAATAGCATATTCTGCACACGGGTGCAAGCGTTTGGCCTGTACTCCATGTACAAAACCGGTAAATTTTAGCGCAGAACCAGTGCACTGCCGTCATAATCCACCGTCAGGGTATCGCCCTCGGCATAATTGCCCTTGATGATGGCCTTGGCGATCAGGGTCTCCACGCGGCTCTGGATGAAGCGCTTGATGGGACGTGCACCATAAACGCTGTCGTAGGCAGAATCGATGATGAAGTCCTTGGCGGCGGTGGTCACCTCCAGCTTGAGGTGCTTGCCCTCCTCCATGCGGTTACGCAGATCCTGCAATTGCAGATCCACGATCTTGCGCATCTCGTCCTTGGTCAGGCTCTTGTAGTAGACGATCTCGTCCAGACGGTTCAGGAATTCGGGACGGAACTTGCTCTTGAGCAGCAGATCGATCTGGTGCTTTGCGTCCTCGCTCAACTCGTTGGAGCCCTGCGCACGGCGCTGCTCCAGATCGTTCAGGATGATGTCACTGCCAAGGTTGGAGGTCAGGATGATGACCGTGTTCTTGAAGTCCACGGTGCGGCCCTGACTATCCGTGATGCGGCCATCGTCCAGCACCTGCAGCAGGATGTTGAACACATCGGGGTGGGCTTTTTCCACCTCATCGAACAGCACCACGCTATAAGGTTTGCGGCGCACAGCCTCGGTCAGCTGACCGCCCTCTTCATAACCGACATATCCCGGAGGCGCGCCGATCAGACGGCTGACGCTGAACTTCTCCATATATTCGGTCATATCGATACGCACCATGTTGCGCTCGTCGTCAAACAGAGCCTGTGCCAGCGCCTTGGCAAGCTCGGTCTTGCCGACGCCGGTGGGGCCAAGGAACAGGAAGCTGCCGATGGGGCGGTTGGGGTTGGCGATACCGGCGCGGCTGCGCAGGATAGCCTCGCTCACCTTGGTCACGGCCTCGTCCTGCCCGATGACCCGCTGGTGCAGCACATCGTCCAGATGCAGCAGCTTCTCGCGTTCACCCTCCACCAGCTTCTCTACCGGGATGCCGGTCCAGCGTGCCACGATGCGGGCGATCTCCTCATCGGTCACGCGGTCACGCAGCAGGCTGTCCTCCTTTTTGGCGGCAGCCACCTTTTCCTCCTCGGCCAGCTGCTTTTGCAGCTGGGGCAGCTTGCCGTATTTCAGCTCGGCGGCCTTGTTCAGGTCGTACTCGCGCTGGGCTTTCTCGATGGCGGCATTGGTCTGCTCGATCTGCTCACGCAGGCTCTGCACCTTGCCAATGGCGTTCTTCTCGTTCTCCCACTTTGCCTTCATGCTGCGGAACTTATCCTGCAATTCGGCAAGCTCCTTTTCCAGATCCTTCAAGCGGCTCTGGCTCAGGGCGTCAGTCTCCTTTTTCAGGCTCACCTGCTCGATCTGCAGCTGGGTGATGCGGTGTGCCAAATCGTCCATCTCGCTGGGCATACTGTCCATCTCGGTCTTGATCATGGCACAGGCTTCATCCACAAGGTCGATGGCCTTATCCGGCAGGAAGCGGTCGGTGATATAGCGGTCGGAAAGGGTGGCAGCGGCGATCAGGGCACTATCGTTGATCTTTACGCCGTGGAACACCTCGTACCGTTCCTTCAGGCCGCGCAGGATGGAGATGGTATCCTCCACGGTGGGCTCATCCACCTGCACCGGCTGGAACCGGCGCTCCAGTGCGGGGTCTTTTTCGATATACTGGCGGTACTCGTCCAGCGTGGTCGCGCCGATGCAGTGCAGCTCGCCCCGGGCCAGCATGGGCTTGAGCAGGTTGCCTGCGTCCATAGCGCCGTCGGTCTTACCGGCACCCACAATGGTGTGCAGCTCATCGATGAAGAGGATGATCTTGCCCTCGCTCTTCTTCACCTCGTTCAGTACGCTCTTCAAGCGCTCCTCGAACTCGCCGCGGTACTTTGCACCGGCCACCAGAGCGCCCATGTCCAGGCTGAACACGGTGCGGTCTTTCAGGTTTTCGGGCACATCGCCGCGCACGATGCGCTGCGCCAGACCCTCGGCGATGGCAGTTTTACCAACGCCGGGCTCGCCGATCAGGCAGGGGTTGTTTTTGGTCTTACGGGACAGGATACGGATCACATTGCGGATCTCCTGATCACGGCCGATGACGGGGTCCAGCTTCTGCTTGCGGGCAAGCTCCACCAGATCCTGACCGTACTTTTGCAGGGCGTTGTAGGTGTCCTCCGGGTTATCGGTGGTCACCCGCTGGTTGCCGCGCACGGCGGTAAGCTGCTGCAAAAAGGCGTCTTTTTTCAGGTTGAAGGCGCGGAACAGCTCACTGGTGGTCTGGTCCTGCTCATCCAGCAGACCAAGGAACAGATGCTCCACGCTGATGAAGTCGTCCTTCATGGCCTTGGCTTCGCGGGCGGCGGCGCTGAGCACCTTATCAGTGGCCTGCGAGATATAGACCTTATCGGGGTCACGGCCGGAGCCGGACACCCGGGGCAGTGCGGAAAGCTTTTCCGCCACGGCGGCGGCAAAGCTGCCGGGGTCAACGTTCAGCTTTTGCAGCAGCTGGGGAATCAGGCCGTTTTCCTGCGCAGCCAGTGCGTGCAGCAGGTGGGCAGGCTCCAGCGCGTTGTGCTGGTACTCCACAGCCAGCTGCTGGGCTGCCTGTAAAGCCTCAAGGGTCTTTTGGGTATATTGATTGGTATTCATAAAGTCAAGCCTCCATTCATACCGGAAGGTTTATTTTAGCGGACGGATAAGTTCTGTGCTAACAGCTCCGCGCCCAGCGGCGGCAGAGCCGTGATTGAATTGTATAGATGTTCTTCTTCATGGTCTTGCGCACCTCCTGCGGAGCAGTTCATTTCGCTTTTAGCACTCTATCTGCTCGACTGCTAAAAATATACTCCTATCCACCCACTTTGTCAATAGGGTTCACAAAAAGTTTGCAGAATAGACGCAAAACCATGCTTTTCAACCTGTATGGAAATCAAATTCTCCCCCTGAGCAAAAGTCTTCCCGTGAAAACAAAATACAGCCAAGCCCGCAGGCTTGGCTGTACTCAAATCAAACATATTTTTTCGCTGAAAAACGTTCCGCTTACAGCAGCGGGATACCGGCCTTGGCGCAGGCCTCGCGGGTGGCCTTGTCCCAGACGCTGGCCTGCACCTCACCGATGTGGACACTGCCCAGCAGCAGCATGCACAGGCGGCTCTGACCGATGCCGCCGCCGATGGTATAGGGCAGCTCGCCAGCCAGCACTGCCTTGTGGAAGGGCAGTGCGCGGCGGTCGTCGCAGCCCGCCATGGTCAGCTGCCTGTCCATGCTCTCCGGGCTGACGCGGATGCCCATGCTGCTCAGCTCGTAGCTGCACTGCAGCGGGTCGTTCCAGAACAGCAGGTCGCCGTTCAGATCCCAATCGTCATAGTCCGGGGCACGGCCGTCGTGGGGCTTGCCGCTGCGCAGGGGTGCACCGATCTTCATCAGGAAGGTGGTGCCGTTCTCCTTGACAAAGGCATTCTCCCGCTCCTTCGGGGTCAGATCGGGGTACTTATCCTCCAGCTCCTGTGAGGTGACAAAGGTCACGTTGGGGGTGTGCAGGGGCAGATCCTGCAGCTGGGGGAACATGGCGTGCAGGTTCATCTCGGTGGCGCACACCGCAGACACGATGCAGCGCACCACGTTTTTCAGGTAGGTCTCGTTGCGGTCCTCCACCGTGATGATCTTTTCCCAGTCCCACTGGTCCACATAGACCGAGTGGAGGTTGTCCAGCTCCTCGTCCCGGCGGATGGCGTTCATATCGCAGTACAGGCCCTTGCCCACGCGGAAATCGTAGTCCTTCAACGCCTGCCGCTTCCACTTTGCCAGCGACTGCACCACCTGTGCTTCGGTGCCGCTGTCCTTGATGTCAAAGGTCACCTTGCGCTCCACGCCGTTCAGGTCGTCGTTCAGGCCGGTGGAAGCCTCCAGAAACAGCGGTGCGGACACGCGGTACAGGTTGAGTGTAGCGCACAGGGTATCGGCGAACAGCCGCTTCACCGTGCCGATGGCGCGCTGGGTGTCGTACAGGTTCAGCGCGGGTTTGTAGTTTGCCGGGATGATGATCTTGCTCATAACGTTTACCCCTCATTCTGTGTGGTTTGCGCCCCGCTTTCCCGAGCCGGGGCGTGGCTTTTGCAAAGCCGGAATACTGCACCCATTATGGCACAATTTTTTACGAAAGTAAAGTGATAGCAGGAAAAAGCAGTTCCGAAACGCCCATGGGCGTTTCGGAACTGCAAATCAAACTATTTTTCCGTTTACCCGCCCAGATAGGCGCTGCGGACGCGCTCGTTGGTCAGCAGCTCGGCACCGGTGCCGTCCATGACCACGCGGCCGGTCTCCAGCACATAGGCGCGGTCGGCCACCGAAAGCGCCATCTGTGCGTTCTGCTCCACCAGCAGGATGGTCATGCCCTCCTTGTGGATGTCGCGGATGATGTCAAAGATCTCCTGCACCAGCAGCGGCGAAAGCCCCATAGAAGGCTCGTCCAGCATCAGCATGGAAGCGTTGCTCATGAGTGCACGCCCCATGGCCAGCATCTGCTGCTCGCCGCCGGACATAGTGCCCGCCAGCTGCTTGCGGCGCTCCTTCAGGCGGGGAAACAGGGTGAACACCTTTTCCTTGTTGGCGGCAATGGTAGAGGCGGGCTGGGTGTAGGCACCCATGTCCAGATTTTCGTCCACCGTCATGTGCAAAAACACATGGCGGCCCTCCGGCACCTGCGCAAGGCCGCTTTCCACGATCTTGTGGGCGCGCACGCCCTTGATGCTTTTGCCTTTGTACAACACATCGCCGGTGCGGGGCTTCAAAAGGCCGGAAATGGTTTTCAGAGTGGTGGATTTGCCCGCGCCGTTGGCACCGATCAAGGTGACAATCTCGCCCGCGTTGACGGTGAAAGAGATATCCTTTACGGCGTGGATGTTGCCGTAGTAGACGTTGATGCCGTCCACCTTCAGTAATGTATCAGCCATGGCTCAGCCCTCCTTTTTGCCCAGATAGGCCTCGATGACCTGCGGGTTATCGCGGATCTCGTCCGGGGTGCCCTTGGCGATGATGCGGCCAAAGTTCAGCACCGCAATGCCCTCGCAGATGCCCATGACAAGGCTCATGTCGTGCTCGATGAGCAGCACGGCAATGTTGAACTCGTCGCGGATGCGGCGGATGGTCTCGGTCAGCTCCGCAGTCTCGGAGGGGTTCATACCGGCGGCAGGCTCGTCCAGCAGCAGAAGCTTCGGGCCGGTGGCCAGTGCACGCATGATCTCCAACCGGCGCTGTGCGCCGTAGGGCAGGCTGCCGGCCTGTGCGTTGGCAAGGTCTGCCATGTGAAAGATATCCAGCAGCTCCAGCGCACGCTCGGTGCACTGCTTTTCCTCTTTCCAGTAGTTCGGCATCCGCAGCAGAGAGGATGCCAGATTATACTTCATGGATTCGTGCAGACCCACCTTGATGTTGTCGATGACGCTCAGCTCCTTGAACAGGCGGATGTTCTGGAAGGTACGCGCCACGCCCATGCGGTTGACCTGATAGGTCTTTTTCCCGGCGGTGGGCATTCCGTCGATCAGGATGGAGCCGCGGGTGGGCTGGTAGACGTTGGTGAGCAGGTTGAACACGGTGGTCTTGCCTGCGCCGTTGGGGCCGATCAGACCGGCGATCTCGTTGCGGCCGATCATCAGGTTAAAGTTGTCCACGGCGGTCAGACCGCCGAAGTCGATGCCCAGCTCACGCACGTCCAGAATGGGCTTTTTGTCCTTGTCGCGGTCGGTCAGAAAACCGCCGGAGGGCACACTGTGCAGTCTGGTCTTGAACTCACTCATGGTCAGCGGCCTCCTTTTTGGTATGTTTGCGGAACAGTTCGCCATTCATGGCCTTTTCCACAATGCGGCTCAGGGAGAAATCGTAGCTGCCCAGCAGTCCGCCCGGGCGGAAGATCATCATCAAAATCAGCACCAGCGAGTAGACCACCATGCGGTAGCTCTCAAAGCTGCGGGTGGCCTCGGGCAGGATGGTCAGCACGGTAGCGGACAGGATGGAGCCCAGCATGGAGCCCATGCCGCCCAGCACCACCATGACCAGAATTTCAATGGACTTCATAAAGCCGAAGGTGGAGGGATTCAGCACGCCGATGTAGCAGGCATACAGGCCGCCCGCCAGCCCGGCAAAGGCGGCGGAGAAGGCAAAGGCCATCACCTTGTAGTAGGTGGTCTGGATGCCGCAGCTCTCGGCGGCGATCTCGTTGTCGCGGATAGCCAGCACGGCGCGGCCGTGGCGGCTCTTCATCATGGCGTGGATCAAAAAACAGGTGATGACCACGCACAGGAACACGTTCCAGTAGTTGGAGTACTTGGGGATGTTCTTCAGGCCCTTGGAGCCGTAGAACAGCTTGAAGCCCAGCACATCATCGATGTTGTTCAGGGTGATGCGGATGATCTCGCCAAAGCCCAGCGTCAGGATGGCCAGATAGTCGCCGGTCAGGCGCAGGGCAGGGATACCGATCAGCATCCCGAACAGCCCGGCGATCACCCATGCCAGCACCAGACCGATGGCAAAAGCCACGCCCTTGGGCAGGCCCGAGGATTTGGTGAACAGGGCGCAGGCGTAGGCACCCACCGCCATAAAACCGGCGTGACCCAGCGGCAGCTGCCCCAGATAACCGGTGGCAACGTTCAGCGAGACAGCCAGAATGATGTTGATGCCCACGGTCAGCAGCACCTTATTCTGGTAGGTGGACAGCATATTGCCGGTCACATAGGAAAGTCCCACGAACAGCAGCCCCACCAGCACCAGATTCATCAGGTAGCGCACGGGCATTTTGAGGGTCTTGCGTTTGGTATTCATCGTTATGCCCCCTTACACCTTTTCCTGCACCTTGCGGCCAAGGAAGCCCGTGGGCTTGACCAGCAGCACGATGATCAGAATTGCAAACGTAACAGCGTCCTTCCATGCAGAAAGGCCGATGGCAGAAACAAAGCACTCGCACAGGCCGATGGCGATGCCGCCGACCATAGCACCCGGGATGGAGCCGATGCCGCCCAGCACGGCGGCAACAAAGGCTTTCAGACCCAGCATGGAGCCCATGGTGGGGGTAGCCTGCGGGTAGGAGCAGCAGTACAGCACGCTGCCGATGCCCGCCAGCGCCGAGCCCACGGCAAAGGTAAAGGAGATGGTGCTGTTGACGTTGATGCCCATCAGGCGGGCAGCATCCATATCCTCCGAGACGGCGCGCATGGCCTTGCCAAGCTTGGTCTTTTGCACCAGAAAGGTGAGCACCAGCATGGACAGCACGGTGACCACCAGCGTGATGATGGAGGTAAGACCCAGCGGCACCTTGCCCAGACGGAAGGTCTGGTTGGTGTAGTAGGCGGGGATCACCTTTGCACCCGAGCCAAGGATCAGCTCTGCCGTGTACTCCAGAAAGAAGGAGACACCAATGGCGGTGATCAGCAGCGAGATGCGGGGTGCGCTGCGCAGTGGGGTGTAGGCGATCTTTTCGATCACCACACCCAGCAGCGTGCAGGTGATGATGGTGGCGCACACAGCGGTGACCGGGCCGAGACCCAGCTGGTTCATGACGAACCAGGACATGTATGCGCCCACCATGATGACATCGCCGTGGGCAAAGTTCAGCAGCAGGATAATGCCGTACACCATGCTGTAGCCCAGTGCGATCAGTGCATAGATGCTGCCAAGGGACAAGCCGTTGATCAGCTGGCTAAAGAACACTGTCATGGTTGGATACTTCCTTTCTTTGCGGCGTTTACACTTTTTGATATAAAAAACGGAGAACGCCTGACCAGAAAAAAGCTGTTCCGGCGTTCTCCAAAAAAATCATGGGGTTTGCTCTGTGCGGGCGGCTCCATCACCGGTGGATGGAACAGCGCGGATCAGAACATTTCCTTCAGCTCGGGCTTGCCGTCCACATAGGTCAGGATGGCAGTGCTCTTGACGGGGTTGTGGTGCTCGTCGAAGGTAAAGGTGCCGGTGATGCCCTCGATGGTGCCGCCGGCAATGGCATCGATGACGGCCTGCTTGTACTCGTCGGAGCCGGCCTCGAGGCCCTGCTCCTCAGCTGCCTTGATGCCGTACACAACGGTCATGGCAGCATCGTAGCCCAGAGGTGCAAAGCCGTTGGGGTAGGCCTCACCGTACTCGGCCTTGTAGGCATCCTCAAACGCGGTGCTAGAGCCCTTAGCGTAGCAGGCGCAGAAGTAGGAGTCCTTCAGCTGGTCGGCGGTGGCGTAGCCCTCCAGACCATCCCAGCCGTCGCCGCCGAGGAACGGAACGGTCAAGCCGACGCTCTCGGCCTGAGCCAGGATCTGACCCACTTCCTGATAGTAGTTGGGGCAGAACACCATCTCGGGGTTCTTGCCAAGGATGCTGGTCAGCTGGGTCTTGAAGTCCACATCGCCCTCGGAGTAGCTCTCCTGATCCACGATGGTGCCGCCCAGGCTCTCAAACTCGGTCACGAAGTTCTCGGCCAGACCCTCGTTGTAGTCTGCGCCCTTCAGGAAGATGACGGCTGCCTTGGTGTAGCCCAGCTTCTTGTAAGCGTAATCTGCCATCTTCACGCCCTGGAAGGGGTCGGTAAAGCAGGCGCGGAACACATTCCCGTTCACGGTGTCGGTCTCGGCATCGTAGGTAACAGCCTCGGCAGTAGCGGAAGCGGTGACCATGGGCATATTGTAATCGGCGCTCTCAGCGGCGACAGCCAGCGTCGGGGTGGTGGTAACATCGCCCACCAGAGCGGTGATGCCCTGATCCACCATCTTGGTAAAGCTGGTTACAGCCTGCGTAGCATCGCCCTGCTCGTCCATGGTGATGATCTCCAGCTGCTTGCCGTTGACACCGCCCTCTTCGTTGACCTGCTTCAGGTACAGGCTGGCACCGTTTACAACAGCCTGACCGTAAACGGAATTGTCACCGGTCAGGGGTCCCAACACACCCACCTTGATGGTGCTGCCGGAAGCAGCAGCGGAACCGGCAGCAGAAGAAGCGGCAGTGCTTGCGGAAGAACCACCGCAGGCAGTCAGAGCGCTTGCTGCAGCAACAACACCGGCAGCGGCCATGAACTGACGACGAGTGAACATCTTTTTCATAAAAATCTCCTCCTTCGGAGTGTTTTATAAAATAAATTGATAAAAACGGAAGCAAGGCCCTTCCCCTCTAAAGCGGCCTTGCTTCTGTTCTTGTCTGTTATTATAGCTATCTGGGTTCAAATCCGCAATTCACAAACCGTCCATACTTTTGGGCGCATTTTCTCGGCTTTATTGATACTTTCCACAAATATTTGAGTACGTTTTTGTGCACTATTTCAAATTGTTCATTTTGTTTATCTGTGACATGAAACGGATTCATGATTCACAAAAGGGTTACAGGGTGTCCATCTCGGCGTCGGCGGCAAATTCCGCCTCGGCGCGCACCTCTGCGGCCTGTCCCTCGGCCTCGGCAACAGCCACCGGCTCTGCCAGTGCCTTGCGGATGGCGGTGACGTAGAACACCATGGAAAGCGCCGTACCGATGCACCAGCCCACAGGCCATGCCATCCAGATGCCGGTGGAGCCCAGCGCGGTGGCGCTGAGCACGGCGGCAATGCCCACGCGCAGGATCAGGTCGGTGAAGGTGGCGATCATAAACCGCACCATCAGGCCGCAGCCGCGCAGGATGCCGTCTGCCACCAGCTTGACCGACACCACAAAGTAGAAGGGCGAGAGGATGCGCAAAAACAGCATACCGGTGTCAATGGCAGGGCCCTGCGGGTCGTTCATGAACAGCAGCAGCAGGAAGCGGCCAAAGAAGAAGTACAGCACCACCAGCGGCACGCACAGCAGCCACACCAGATTGCGGCCTGCGCCAAAGCCTTCCTTGACGCGGTCCATCTTACCGGCACCCATGTTCTGGGAGGTGTAGTTGGAGATGCCGTTGCCCAAGGTGGTAAAGGAGGTAATGACCATGTTGTTCAGCTTGACGGCGGCAGAATAGCCTGCAATGACGCTGGCGCCAAAGGTGTTGATGATGCTCTGCAGGATGATGTTGCCCACCGAGACAAAGCTCTGCTGCAGGATGCTGGGCACAGCCACCACGGCCACCTTGCCCAGCATATTCCACGAGAACAGCTGCACAGGACCCTCGGTGCGGAAGGCGCGGATGCGGCGGAACACCACCACCATAGCCAGCACGCAGCTGACACCCTGACACAGGAAGGTAGCCCATGCCACACCGGCAATGCCCATCTTGAAACCGGCGACGAACAGGATATCCACGCCGATGTTGGACAAAGAAGAGACTGCAAGGAAGTAGAAGGGGGTCTTGCTGTCGCCAAGGGCAGAGAAAATGCCGGTGGCAATGTTGTAGAAGAACATGAAGGGCAAGCCCAGAACGTAGATGTCCAGATACAGCGCAGAGCCCGCAAGGATCTCCTCCGGGGTGTTGATGAGCTTCAGCAGGGCATCGCAGCCAAACAGACCAATGCCCATCAGCACGGCGCACAGCACGGCAGAGCCGATGAGGGAGGTGTAGACCGAGGTCTTCATCTCACCGTATTCCTTTGCGCCGAAGTAGCGGGACACGATGACCGAGCAGCCGATGTTGCAGCCAAAGGCAAAGGCGATGAAGATCAGGGTGATCTCGTAGCTGTTGCCCACCGCAGCCAGCGCGTTCTCGCCGATGAACTTGCCCGCCACCAGACTGTCGGCGATGTTGTACAGCTGCTGGAAAATGATGCTGCCGAACATGGGCAGACAGAATTGCCACAATACCTGTGACGGCTTGCCCACCGTCAGATCCTTATTCATTGCAAAAATCCTCCTCTATAACGACTATAAATGGAAAAACAGCGTAAACGCCGCAACCAGTATAGAACCGAGCCGCCAAAAAGTAAAGAGAATTTTTGGTATATCTGCCATATAAAAAACACATGATGAGCATAACGTATCCCCGCTGCTGCAAAGGGGTAGACTGTAAACGGGTTTTCCACGGTGGTTTGCGCTCCTGTTAAAAATTTAGGGCTGCAAACATCCACCCCGGCTCTTGCGCCGGGGCGCAAAGCGTGGTAGGATATGAATGGTTAGTTAGATATAACTATCCAAAATAGAGCAGTTCCCCGTCTGCCCGTCCGGGCGGTATGGGAGGGAAAATGATATTCAGGAGGGTTTCAAGATGAATTATCTGGAAATTGAATCTGTTGTTGGCCGCGAGATTCTGGACTCCCGCGGCAACCCCACCGTGGAAGCCGAGATCACGCTGGCAGACGGCACCGTGGCGCGCGGCTGCGCCCCTTCCGGTGCATCCACCGGAGAGTTTGAGGCGCTGGAGCTGCGGGACGGCGACAAGAGCCGCTATCTGGGCAAGGGTGTGACCAAGGCAGTGGAAAACATCAACACGGTCATTGCGGACGCCGTTGTGGGCATGGATGCTTCCGATATTTACGCCATCGACGCCGCCATGATCAAGGCAGACGGCACCAAGGATAAGTCCAATCTGGGCGCAAACGCCATTCTGGCGGTGTCCATTGCAGCCTGCCGCGCAGCTGCCGCTTCGCTGGAAATGCCGCTGTACCGTTTTCTGGGCGGCGTAAACGGCAACCGTCTGCCCGTGCCCATGATGAACATCCTGAACGGCGGCGCACACGCCACCAACACCGTGGACACGCAGGAGTTCATGATCATGCCGGTGGGCGCACCTTCCTTTAAAGAAGCGCTGCGCTGGTGCGCCGAGGTGTTCCATGCACTGGCTGCCATCCTGAAGTCCAAGGGGCTGGCCACCTCCGTGGGCGACGAGGGCGGCTTTGCGCCCAACCTTTCCAGCGACGAGGAGACCATCGAGACCATTCTGGCTGCTATCGAAAAGGCGGGCTATGTTCCGGGCAAGGACTTTATGCTGGCAATGGACGCCGCCGCCTCCGAGTGGAAGAGCCCCAAGGGCAAGGGCTTCTACAAGCTGCCCAAGGCGGGCACCGAGTTCACCTCTGCCGAGCTGATTGCGCACTGGAAGAGCCTTGTGGAAAAGTACCCCATCATCTCCATCGAGGACGGTCTGGACGAAGAGGACTGGGAAGGCTGGCAGCAGATGACCCGCGAGCTGGGCGGCAAGGTGCAGCTGGTGGGCGACGACCTGTTCGTGACCAACACCGAGCGTCTGGCAAAGGGCATCCAGCTGGGTGCGGGCAACGCCATCCTGATCAAGCTGAACCAGATCGGCTCTGTCTCCGAGACCTTGGAAGCCATCAAGATGGCGCACAAGGCCGGTTACAACGCCATCAGCTCCCACCGCTCCGGCGAGACCGAGGACACCACCATTGCAGACTTGGCTGTGGCGCTGAACACCTGCCAGATCAAGACCGGTGCACCCAGCCGCACCGAGCGTGTGGCAAAGTACAACCAGCTGCTGCGCATTGAGGAGCAGCTGGGCGAAAGCGCCGTCTACCCCGGCATGGAAGCATTTTAAGTAAGACGATTTGGAATGCCCTCCGCGCTTTCCGGGTTGCGGCACCCAGCATCCGCATCGTGCCTTGGGCGGCACTCGCGTCTTGCTGGCCGCTGCCCCAACAACTCCTCCCTGTTTCCGCCGCTGGCGGC